>Ga0210377_10001788_pt1 | contig 19221 bp, 13 predicted proteins | sample PLM4_65_b1redo_FD_155480 | JGI IMG/M metagenome (GOLD analysis project Ga0210377, IMG submission 155480) | Groundwater sediment microbial communities from an aquifer in East River, Colorado, USA - PLM4_65_b1 redo | ecosystem: Environmental > Terrestrial > Soil > Riparian zone | place: USA: East...
GTGCCGCGTTTGTAGAATTCACCAAACGAGTGGATGAGCAATGCTTCACCCAGACCGCGTTTTCGCCACGGACGACAGACTCCCAATGTGCCGATCCAGCCAATCCCCATGCGATAACGGTTTTGTGAAAAGCCCGCGATCTGGTCGCCATCCCAGGCGATCATCCACAAGATGGGATCGAAATCCGTGCGGCCAAATTTGCCAAGTTCCCATCTTTCAAACGGGACATCATGGCTTCCCCAGTGATCGCGAAAGGATTCATTCTGTGCCTGCCACACCGCGCGATCGTGTTCGTTTTTGATAAATGGGCGCAACTCAATGCCTTCCGGCCAGGCGACCGCCACGGGAGGAGCTTCAAGATCGATCTGCATCCGCCAGTGAAAACGAATGGGATGATATCCAGCGTCCTCATGAATGCTCCTGCCATCCTTATCGTGACTATCCATCATGCTATGGAGGTAGACTCGCACATCGGGGTTCGCCAGAGCGATTTCCTCGCGCGCCCGCGTTTCAATAACGCGCAACATGGAAGTACCAATCCCACGACCTTTGAACTTCGGGTGGACATATCCATCCGTCCGCAGTTTCGAATGTTCGGATTCGTTGGTAAATTCTTCATAGCCAGCAATGCGACCATCCACAGTGGTGACAACAATCCCATCTGTTTCAATGTTGAAACCGGGCGTCTGCCATTCGAGTTTGAGCTCATCGGGTGTGACGGCCACTGTCGTATCTCCATCGGCTTCGCATACATCGTAGATGAGTTGCGCCACAGCATGGAGGTCCGCCCATTGTGCGGGACGCAGGCTGAGACCTTTGTTGAGCGTAGCTGGAGCGTTGGTATCCAGAAGCGTTTCGTTTATATCAATTTTTGTTTCCATTTTGTTCCATCCATTCTTCGTGCAGGATGCCCATGAAGAGCTCATCCCAGCGCTTTCCTTCACGATTTAATAATCCACGCAATCGTCCTTCATGACGGAAGCCCGCCTTTTCATAGGAACGGATCGCGCGCGGGTTGTATTCGAAGACGGTCAATGTGACGCGATGCAGGTTTACTTCTGTAAATGCATAACGAAGGATCACGCGCATCACATCGGTGCCATAGCCTTTGCCCCAGAAATCGCGCTCGCCAATGCCAAGTCCAACAAAGGCATCGCGGCTGGCCCAGTTAACCACAAACAGGTCGATATCACCGAGCAATTTATCCCCATCCAGTGTGCGAATGGAAAACCAATGCTGGTTGTTCTTTTGCTCTTCGATCTCTTTTTCCAGCCACTTCTGCGAAACCTTTTGTGAGTTCAAATGGATCGCATTCGAATCAAGCAGGCGCTTGAACTCCGAGTCGCGGCCCCAGCGTGCAAAGGCTTTGCTGAGTTCGTCGGCATCCAGTGCGCTCAACCCAACCAGTTCGCCTTTTAAAATATCCTTCATTTCTTAATCTCCGTTTTGCATCTGGGACCATTCTTCACGCAGGATGCCCATCCAAAGTGAATCGGTCCTTTTGCCTTCGCGCAGCATGTCCTTGCGGGTGCGTCCTTCGAGACGAAAACCAGCCTTTTCATAAGACTTCAATGCGCGCGGATTGTATTCATGCAAACCAAGCGAAACGCGATGGACGTTCAATTCGGTAAAGGCATATTGCAGGCACAACTTCATCATGTCTGTACCATAGCCTTTGCCCCAGAAATCGCGCTCGCCAATCCCGATCCCAACCCAGGCTTCGTTATGGATCAGGTCGACCCACAACCCAAAGAAGCCGATGAACTTATCGCCATCGATCGTTCGGGCACAGAAAGGGTAGCGTTCCGGTTTGAACCCTTCGTCGATCCGTTTCTCGAACCATTCCTTGATCTTCTTCTCCGACGACATCTCTGCGGGGTCGCTATCGGCAAGGCGGTGGAATTCCGTATCGCGCTGCCAGCGGACTTCAGCTTTGGCTTGTATCTCCGGCTCTTCAGATGTCAGGCGGACAAGTTCTCCGCGAAATAGATCTCTCATCGCTTCCTCCCAAGCCTAGGCTTGATTCTGCCATTCATCTTTTAACAACCCGAAAACGAGCAGGTCCCAACGACGACCATCACGGTCCAATGCCTGCCTGCGGCGCACTTCCTCGACGAAACCGAATTTTTTTAGCAAAACAATTGCGGCTTCGTTATATTCGGGTACTCTCGCGCTGACCCGAAACAGATTCAATTCTGCAAAAGCAAAATGAATCAGCATGCGCAATGCCTGCGCGCCGTATCCCTTGCAGCGGTCTTCTGCAGATCCGATCCCAAGTTGGATCCAGCCATTCCCATGCGACCATTCGATCCACTGGATCATGGCTTTCCCGATCAGCCTGTCATCCTCCTTCGCGCGGATGGTGAAGTAATACAGATTCTTATCCTCCTCAATCTGTTTCTCGAGTTTCTCATATTGCTTCTTGATCATCGCGGCAGACATCGGGCGCGCCGGAGCGACATCATACATGCGCATGAACCCGGCATCGTGCGTCCATTTGGATTCGATCTCCGGATCCTTTTCGTGATCGATCGGGCCAAAGCGAACGTCCTGGCCTTCAAAGAGCTGGGTTTGAATATCGAACATGACTTCTTTTCTCCATTTCACCCTCCCCATTTTGGGATGTGTGCCCGAAAGGGTAGAAGGCGGGGTAAGGGATAAAATAAAACAGCCACAGGCATTTGCCCATGGCTGACATGAATGGTGCAAAAAAGAACAGCCACGGGCGAGTGCACCGTGGCTGTCGTTTACATTGCGTGTAAATTAACGATGAGCAGGCGCACTACGATAAGGAATAAAACCAACAGCACCTTTCGTGGTGCGGAATGATTCCATAAAGATCGTTACGATGTTCATTGCCATGGGTCGTGCGCCTCCTTTCTTTGGGATTTTTCGAACGAGCGTGAGTGTAACATGCGGCTGCATTTTCCGTCAAGTAAATGAGCATGAAAGGTGAATAATCTATATGGTAGCCTCAACAACTGATATTGATACTGTCCCCCTCCATACGGTGCTGATCATCTCAGACCAGCCAAAAACTGCAGCGATTTGGGAACCACTTTTTAACCAGAGAAATTGCATCGTGCTGTCAGAAACAAATATCTCACATGCTTTACAGGGTGCAAGACTGGTTGGTCCTTCGTTGATGTTGATCGATATGCAGTTAACGAAAACGGAACGCGCCTCCCTCCTGAAGAATCTTCGTGAGGCAAGCCGCGGTCCCATTCTGATGCTCGTTTCCGCCAACACCGCTCAAGAGGTTTTCGAAGCGAACATGGCAGGCGCAGATGAATGTCTCATCAAGCCTGTGAATCCCGCCGTGCTCGTGGTCAAGGCGATGGCATGGCTTGGGCAGGGCGAACGAAATGAAAGATTGCCGGCCATGTTGAATATTAATTTGCCAGCATAAAGTTTCACTCCTCCTCCTCTTCTCCTTTGGTGTCAAAACTCCCGTCGTATGCGGGAGTTTTGATTTTTTCATGGAACAGTCAAGCCCGGGCTAAACCGCGTTATGGAGTAACCCCTGTATTGATAAAACCTGACTGCAAATCGTCGAGAGTTTGTTGAACGAGTCGCTGTTTCCCAGGGGAGAGAAGGCTTGGGTCTATGTCGCTCAAGCCAAGGGGAGATTGAACCGTGATCCCGCCCTGTCCCGTGATCAAATTCGGCCATGCATTTTGGATCGCTTTGATGATATCAGGCTGGATCGTCATCACCCAGCCCGCGGGAAGTTGCTCAGGGGTTACGGTCCCGATCATGTATACGCCTGTTGTGCCGATATATTCGGAGAGTTCGGGGATGGCAATCTCCGGGTAAAGATAGATCGTGCCGACTTTGTACTGAAGCATCAGGATATCGGCGTAAGCATCGTAGTTTGCCTTGTCTTCCTCGGCAGAGATCTCAATATATTGTGGAAAACTCCAATTCAGATAATAGAACGGGCGACATGTGCCGCAGTAATACGTCATGCCGCTGGCATAGGCGTTCAACGCGCGGAGCGCATCAGGGTTGTCTTTTGGAATCATCATACCGATGCGATAATCATCGGTGATCATGGCGGCTGTATATCCTGCAAGGAATGCGGCAATATCCGATTGCGAACCACCACCCAGCACGCTGATATTTCCGCCTGGTGTAATGCCCGGAAGATTGATCGCAAGGAATTGCACCTCCGGAGCCGCCGCGGCAAGCGCGGCAATACCAGGGTCAGGCGGGAGTGTGATCACAATTTGCAATCCCGGCTCAAGATCAGCAGGGGTTAGTTCATTACGGACCTGAAAACGCAACCCGGATGCCTGCGCCAGATCATAGACTGTTTTTTGATAAAGATTCGATGTTTCGATGTCAAGGTCAGCAGGCAGGACCAAAAACGCAAGGGGCACTGTCGGTGTTGCCGTAAGGGTTGGGAGCACGATGGGAGTATCGGTTGGCAGGGGCGTGACTGTGGCAATAGATTCACCTGTACCACAAGCAGAAAGGGTTATTGCAAGCGCAACGAATAGAACGATGGATCTTGAACGCACTGGTTTTCTCCGGAGTAAAGAATGGACGAATTATACACGCTCCATACATAGACAAAAACCCGCGCTGGTGCGCGGGTTTTTTTTCTTCTGGATCTTTCGCTTCTTATCTGGATGTGATGCTGATCTTCTTCGGGCGGGCGGACTCTGCCTTTGGCAGTTTCAGCGTTAACACACCGTCAGCAATCTTCGCCTCGACATGATCCCCATCGATAACGGTAGGCAGGCGCAGGGTCCGCGTGAACGGGCCGTTGGGAAGTTCCTGCATCAGGTATTGATTCTCCTCCTGCCTGTATTCGCCCTCGATGCGGAGGACGTCATCCAAGACTTGAATGTTCAGGTCTTCGGCTTTGAGTCCCGGCACGAGCGCGGATAGAATATAGGCTTCATCCTCTTCGCGAATGTTGACGCCAAGGGTGTGCTGGTTGTTTCCCACCCAGCGGCGGGCCATACGGGGATACGGATAAGGGTGCAAATAGAAAGTCATGTTTTATCTCCTTATTGAAATAATTGAATTGGACATAGTTTAGTTTAATGCGGGTGTATAAGAAAAGAAATAATGAAAGATAGGTTTAATGTTAGAAAAAAAATTTGGCTGGCAGGAAAATTCCCGCCAGCCAGATCTCCTGACTGCTTTTTGATATGCCGATCAATTTACGGCTTGTTCCTCTGATAATCCACGCTGTCCACGAATAATCCGCTGGCGCCCTTGGCTTTGTAATCTGCCTGCCATGATTGCGGCTCCAATGGCACGCCGATCCTGGCGGCCGCCTCGAGAACTTTCGAGTACGCCATCTTGGCATTGGATGCAGCGCTGTCATAATCCATGGCAGCATAAGCGGTGAGAGCGTCATTTGCGAAGCCGTCTGCCGATACAAGCAGACTACTTGCCTGACCAGCTTTTGGACTTGCATAAATATCTGCAAGTATGTCATTTGCCTGATTGATGTAGACCGATGTCAGATAGCGGTTCATGTTGTCGCGGTCGAACTGGCTGAAGTCCCAGTTGAGATCGACATAACTCATCATGCTGTTCGACTCATCACCAGACCAGGCAAAGTAGAAGTCATCGCCCGGGCCATAGTCCACATTTGCTTCGTAGTCGAAGCCATCGTGTGGATGCGACATGCCCAGATGGTGACCTACTTCGTGGATGAAGGTGGTTGTAAAGCCGTATCCACTCACATCCCGGATCGAAGGCGAATCGAAACCAAAGACAAAACTCTGGGTTCCGTCTGCCCAGTTATCGTCGGCATAACCCAAACAACAGGTGAACAATTCGTCCGTTGTATTATAGGCAAAGATCGGCACTTCGTAATCGCCATCACCTTCAAGGTATTGAACCAAATGGTCGCTGAAGAAAAGGAACGGATCAGCGAATGCGATTCCAAACAGGCGGTTGCCAAAACATGATACATCATTGTAGAAGCATAGATACATATTGGCAAAGCTCGATTTGAACGGCTGACTGTTCAGTTCGGTGCTGAACGAATTCAGTGGTTGCAGTTCGTTCAATTCACCATTGAGCAAGTCCAGATCAAAATAATCCGTACCGTCAGCATTTGGATCGATCTGGAATACGTTGACATCCAACTGAACATCGGATGGGAGTTTGGGAGGCGAGATGGCAGGCTTATAGAGCGGAGATGTGCTGAACAACAGGTCCAGCGCTACGTAGCGAGTCACCTTGCCTAGATCGCCGGATAGATCGTCAAAGGGCCTGTACCCGCTCATATTGCCATATTCCCAGACCGGCGGCATGCGATAGTCCAGCACACCATTGCCATCCATATCGGCGTCATCAACATTCCAGTTATCCGTCCAGGATTCAGGGCCAGCAGACAGATCATAGAACCAGATGCGGTGAAGGCTTCCGAGGCCGGTCTCCTCGTCATCGGGTGAGGTGCCTCCCCATGCAATTATTTTTCGGGATTCGCGTAACAGCCCAAAATCATAGCCTGTGTCCGGGTCGGGTTCGCCTATTTTTGTATACACATGGAACTTGAAATCGCTTCGCCCATACCAGTTGACGAAGAAGATCGTGTACTGTTGGGTATCCACGCCCAACATGCTCCCGGTGTTATCAGCCAGCCACTGTTCGACAGAGGGCGCGTCGATCCAAACATTGTCCGCTACATCGAGAGAATTGGCCACTTGATCGTTGTAAGCGCTCTGGAACTGCGTCAGTGGTTGCGGATCAGCGATCCCGGAGAGATAGCCGAAGAAGGCATCTTCAAAAGTCGTATCCGCATACACAAGATTGTAATCATAGTTGAAGGTCAACCCCAGAAACTGGTTTCCTAAATAGAAGGACGGATAGCGGTTGACGGCGCGGTAGGTCTCGGGAAGTTGATCAAGGAAAGCAGTTTCATCAATTTCCGCAAAAACGCCTCCCGGTTCATAACCCACAAACACCACGTTGATCGTCAGATCCTGTTCAATGGTGCGGAAGCCGCCTGGCTGCAGTGTAGCCAGATTGGGAGGCGCAGGGTTGCCCGCCGCAATTGCAGTAGCTGGCAGGGCAATCACAAGTAACATCATTACACTAAGAACGGTAAAAGCTTTTCCTTTCATAGTATTCTCCTAATACGTCTGAATGGTTTGACAATAACACATTGCTTATTCCTGCGTGCGAAATCTATTCGTTACCTCCTTTCCAAAACAGAGACTCCCGAATGAAAAACCTTCGGCAGACCCAGGACTTCGCGTACTCCTCCCATGGTGGATTTGCCTTTTCGATAAGATCCTTATACGAGTTTAGTTAACATAATGTGTGCTTACATTAAAGAGCAATTAGAAAAGGTTACTTAGAAAATTTCCTGCAAGAATTATATTGGAATGAGTAATAAATTGCTTTCAAGCAGAATTATCATTGGACCTCTTGCATAAGTCAGAAAATGTGGCTTCCAGAATGCGGACGTTAGAGAACGTCCGCTACACAAAATCATTTTATGTGTAGAAGTGTGTTCTCTAACGCACTTTTGCAAGAGGTTTATTAGCGGATTCAACTGAATAGTATGAAGGCACCTTTTACAGGATAATAAAGAACTGGCCGACAATTACCATCGGCCAGTTCTGTACAATCTAAAACTTATGGAGTAACACCAAACGTGGCAAGCCAGTCCTGATCATCAGCCCGATCCACACGATAGACACCGCCTGTGCCCCCGCAGGTGCCGTTAAGGCCGAAGGATGTTACGCCCGCGACAACATTGCTGTCACCGACGAAATTAGGTCCACCCGAATCACCGAAGCAGGTGCAATCTGCCTCTCTCACCAAATACAAAAGAGACTGGTTGGCACCAGTCTCTTTTGTATTAGATATTCAACTTTATTTACGGCGCAGCATTTCCTTTTTCCACTAGGAGGAGGTAGCCGCTACTGAATGGATTCTCGCCTGGCCGGTTGGCAAAGAATACTGTAGCAGAATCTTTGTTAAGCCTGCTGGTATCTACAACGCCAGTGATGATCTCATTGTTGCCAGACAGAACACCATCCAGATAATCCCAGGCAACTGTCTGCAGTTTATTATTCTTGTTGTAAATGGGGTTGACGAACCCGGCAATCCAGTCGTTGGCAAACAGGCCGGTGGTTACCGTCCAGCCGCCCAGGTTCCAGTTGCCAGCTCCAGCTTCAAAGCCATCGCTAAAGCCATCCACTGAGACATCGTCAATGAACCAGCCCTGACCATTGGTGGCTTCGTCTGTATAGTAGTTGAAGCGCACCAACACGCCGCTGGCTGCGGGCAGAGCAAAGGTAGCCTCGACCCAGCCACCGCTATTGCCGGTAATGACTGTATCGGTGGTGGCCTGACCTCCGACCAGTGAGTTGGCCCAAGCTGTCGAATGGTTCGGGTTACTGCTGGTACGAGTAATGCTGCCCGGCAACGGTGTCCACGTATTACCGCCATCGGTGGAGGCTTCTACGAAGCCGAAGTCCCATTCTTCTTCGATATCGTACCACGTCCAGAAGGTAAGCGTGCCGCCAACAGGCGTACTGAGGGCTAGCGTGCGATCAGTCAATAGATGTCCGCCACCACTGGCAGCTTCATAAGAGCCACCGTTGGGCGCGACGCCGGATTGAGCAGCACCGCGCAGGTAGACGCCCATCTCTGGTGTCATGCCCTTATACAGCCCGTAGACTGGTGCGTAGGCTGGCACTTCACCGAGCGGATACTCCACCGTGCCCGAAACGAAACCACCATAGTAACGACTCACAGGCAGGTTGCCATGGTGATCAGCGTTATAAATATCGTTGATGCCGCGTTCAATGGACCAGGGGCCGAAGGAGGGGCTGTTGTATGGAGCGAGATTGATCTCGTTATAACCGATCGGGAATCCACCCGCACCATCCTGTGAGGGGTCGTCCAAGTAGTTGGCTACCATCCAGGCATCGAACAAATCGTTAAAGTTCGCGCCTGTAGCTGCCTCGACTCCGGCGATGCTGTTGCCTTGCTCATCCATCTCATACCGAGTCCAAGTATTGCTCCAGCCTGTGAAGGAACTCCCGTCCTTTGTATCAAAGTTCTCCAGCAGGTACAACTGGAACAGGTAAGAGGCGCCGTAGCTTTCCAGACCACCACCCCAGATCGTCAACGGGGTGCGATGGAAGGCCAGGTAGTAGACCACATGGCTGTCAGAATGGCCAAAGCCATTCAGGTATATAGCCAGGTCGGCCATACCTTCGTCGATCCAGGAATCTTCATCGGGATCATGGTCATTGTGGATCAGGTGCTCGAGTTCATGGGCGACCGTGCCTTCGTACAGTAATTCACGCCACAGGCTGGGATCGGAACCTCGCCATGGTGAGGTATTTGGGCCGAGGCGATTTGCCCAGTCTAGCGAGTCGATGAAGACCATATTGCGGTCGAAGGCCTGATTAATACTGGACCAGAAGAAGCCAGCAATGTAGAAGGGGAAAGTGGGATCGAAGAAGCTCTCATCGACGATGTTGTAGATCATCACGTCGATGTTGGCATTCCCGGCTGGGCGTTCAACATAATCACCGAAGTAATAGGTATCAGTGTCAACAATGCTATCCATCGAACCTTGCAGGTATGTCAGCATATCGCAGGTGATGACATCCTGGCGACCATAATGGGTGACTAGATAATCCCATGCAACCCAGAGTGTGGCGCTGGTGCCTACACTCTCTTTCCAGAACACCACATCCTGGTCTCCGGGATTAGCCGGATCGAAACTTGGGATGGTGATCACAATGAACTCATTGGTTCCCCCAGGACATTGGGAATTCGCCGTATCACCTCCGGATGGCAGATGAACAGCATCGAGGTATGGTTGTGCAGGAGCAACACGATCCTTCAAGCGGTGACTGATGTCCACCGCGATAGGCACGGCTGGAGCCTCTCTGCCTGCTCCCACCGTTGCGGCTGGCAAAGCTGCTACGAGCAGCATTAAAATAGCGAATGCTGCCAAAATTTTTCGTTTCATTTTTTTTATTCTCCTGATATTGATTGTATAGGGAATCGATGCATCAAATTGAGACACATTGGCCGTCGCACCTCCTCATAAACAAATAACCGCCGAACGAAAATTTTCGGCGGTCTGGCGATCTTCCAATCTCTACGCATCAGATTGGCAGATCCATGACTTTGCGTCCCCGCCTCACGACGGGTTTGCCCTTTCGGTACATTGGATTGCAAGTACATGACGATAAGAATTATCAGAAGTTACCTAATTCCCCTCGAAAACAATTGGACAAGGTTACAACTTGCTCTTAGCAGGTTTATCCCTAGCAGATTGGCAAGCTTGTGTAAAATCACTTGTCATATGGATAATAAAAGAACTGCCAAAGAAACTATTTTCTCAGCAGTCTGGCGATCTACACAAAAATATGCAGATCCATGACTTTGCGTCCCCACTTCGCAGTGGTTTGCCTTTTCGAGAATGACCCTATACCTTTTAGGCAGACACAAAGTACTCTTAAAGTTACATCCTTATATTCATGTTTTCCAAAATAAATTCAAGGGGAATAAGGTTACACAAGGAAAAGGTATAATCCTGCCCTATGCGTAGACGCTCTATCATTCTTTCAATCATTGTCATTAATGTGATTATCACTGCACCAGCAACTGCTTTTTATATTTACCAGCCAAATGCCGCGCACATCGATAAGTTCCGTCAGTGGATTCGAAATCCCTCCTCTCATGCCAACTGGAAACTGTTGCTCAAAATCCGGAACACATTTTGGGCAAACTTAACACAACCAAGCTACAGAGTGCCGCATAATTATCTAAACTCGATGTTTAAAACCCGGCCTGCAATTTCTTCCCAAAGTTTAGTAAATTCTGAGACAAGCGGTAGATACAAAGAACTATTGACCGACTTTACCCTGGCCTGTTCTATGTTTACTTCGACAAGAGTTGTCCCTACTGAATATAATGGTAGCTGTAAACAATGAAAGCTGATTTGTTTAAGATTCCTCTTATTGTATATTTGGTCTACCTCCTTGTAGGATGCAACCAAATCGCCGCTCCAAACACGCTGGAATCCCCAGCTCATCCACCAGCTGAAACCGCCGCGATGGCTGAAACACAAACAATGCCTGCCGTGCCAACACCATTCGATGATATGCCAAAAGACCCACCTCTGCCGATTCCCGCGAATCCTGGCCTACAAGCGCTGATCGAAAAAGCCAAAGCGGATTTGGCCCAAAGATTATCTATCACAGCATCTCAAATCAAAGCCATAGAAACGAAAGAAGTTTTCTGGCCGGATGCCAGCCTCGGCTGTCCACAACCTGGCATTGTTTATGATCAAATTCCGATACCAGGTTATCTTATTATGTTGATGTATGCAGAGAAGGAATATGAATATCATGCCAGTATACGTGGTGATTCCCTCTATTGCGAAAATCCGACACCACCAAGTTTAGGAACCCCCGCAGATCTTAATCCTTTCCGCTAAGCACCTCCTTAAAACAACATGACCCATCCGTAAATTCGGGATGGGTCATATTCATAAAATTTAAAGGCAGACAGCATGAGCAGAGGCAGTTTCCTGCCTCTGCTCAATGCTTAAAGGTAAAGTATGAGCGAATCCTTCACCAGCTAGGGACCAAAGTAGTTGAAGACGCGAGTTACAACGTCTGCTTTCTGGGCTGCCGTGCCGTAGGCCTCCAATGGGAACGCGAGGAAGACAACCTTGTACATCCCAGCATCAACGCTGAGTCCGTCGTCCGTGGCGGAGTCGTCCCTGAAGATCGCTATGGCCGGAGCGACGAGTGTAAGACGATCCTCGAATGCCGCACCGAGGACCGCGTGATCCAGCGGCACGGTGCCGAGTCCATCTGAGAGCGTTCCTGCCACATCTGTAACGGAGGCGGTGGATTTGTCGTTCTGGGTCTCACTACCATCCCAGCTGATGTGCAGGTAATCGTGGACGAATGCGGTCGTCCCAGCCGCCTGGTCGAGGATGTCATGTCCGCTCATGAACAGACGCCCGCCGTTATCGAGGAAGGCTGCGAGCCTCGCCTCGTAAGGCAGGACCGGACCCGGGTAGCTGTTCCCCGTGAACCACACGATATTCCTGAAGGCCTGCATGTAATGCAGAGGGATATTAGAGTCGGCTCCGAGGTCCCACGTGCTGAACGGGATGCCCGCCGTGGTCAACGCCGCCGTGTAGTATGACTGCACGTCGGGGCCGTTACCGTCGTTGTCGACGAGCAGCGTGTCGACGGCAACCGCGATCGTATTCACCGTTGCCGAGCCGCTGACGCCCGGGTCGCCGACCGACGTTGCTACTACGCTCGTGGTGTTGACTTCGCCGTTGGTTGCGCCTGCCGGCACGTCCACTCTCACGCAGACGTCTGTACTTGCACCGGATGCTACGCTCGGTGTAGTGGAAAGCGCCGTAGTACAGGTAGCATCAAAGAAGGATACTGTATAGGTGCCGCCCGAAGAGGAGATGGTGTAACTGTCGGGATTAAAGCCGATGTTTGTGACGTGGACGAGGTAGTCCACGCTCTCCCCAACCCTGGCTCCGTCAGTTTGGGTCGCCGGCGTCACACTGACGGCATAGGGAGCCGCGATCGGAGTGATCACGGGCGAGCCGGTGGTGTAGAAACCGCCGGATGCATCCGCCCGATACCCGTCGTTGATGATCGCTGTGTCCTTGTTTTTCAGATCGTCGGCGATGCTGACGGTGAAGGTCCGGGTGACGCTGGAGCCTGCGGGGATGTCGACGGCCGGCCAGGTGACATTACCACCCACGACCGAGCCACCATCGGATGCGGAAGCAAACGAGGTGTTGGCCGGTACCGGGTCGGTTATTACGACTCCGCTAGCCACAGCGTTCCCTTCGTTCTTGACCGTGATTGTGTACGTCAATGGGCTAGTCGGACCAACCGGAACGCCCGCGTCCACCTTGGAGATGACCAAGGCGGGAGCGGCATTGCCAGCAGCATCAGTGAGGCTGAACGCGCCCCGTCCGTGAGTGCCAGCCGCCAGTAGCCGGTGCGATGAGTCGAGATCAAGCTGCCAGATCGCTATGATCGGGAAGCCCGTGCCAAGTGCATACCAGTTGACGCCGCCGTTGTAGGTCACGAACGGCCCCACGTCCGTCCCGACATAGAGGGTGTTCGCGAACGACGGGTCGAGGATGACCGAGTTCACGGGGGCGTCCGGCAGGTTGCCGCTGATGTCTGCCCACGTCTGGCCGCCATCCTGCGTCCGGAATACGTGCCCGGGCCGGCTCGGCGTGGAGGCATTGAAACTCGAGTAGGCCAAATACGCGATGCGATAGTCCGAGCGGTCGACCGCGATCTGGGTGACCGGTCGCTTCGGCAGCTTGCCGAGATCGAGCCGCGTCCAGCTTGGATTGTCGTTAACCTGGGCATCGGTCGAGATATACACAAGGCCGTCGAGCGACCCGGTGTAGACCGCCTGCCCACCGCCGACGCCGATGGCCGAAATCGTGCAGTTACGGGCGCCGTTGGGCGCTATGCCGGTGCAGCCGCTGGTCAAGTCGTCGCTGATCGCGTTCCAATGCACGTCACCAGCGGAGGCCGCCCGGGCGTTGTCGGTACGGTAGAGCCGGTACGTGCCCAGGAAAAGCTGGTTCGTGTTTTGCTTGTTCATAACGAACGGAATGTAGAAGTCGGAGCGGTCACTCAAGTTGATGCCGCCGGTAATCGCGTTGTTGTTGTTAAAGAAGGCGCCCCCGTCTGCCATGCGGTAGGGGGAGATGCCGAAGTATGTGCCATACACGAAGCAGGATGGGGCGAATCCGGCCGGGCAAGTGGTGGACGCCGGATCGAAGGTGGGGTCAACCAGTACCTGGCCGCCATCGCCGCCAGCCATGTCGAACCAGGATTGGGAAGCACCTGATTTACGCAGCGTGCCGTTGTCCTGCGTCCCACCCCAGAAGCGGGCTGGGATCTGAGGCACGGTTGCAATTGAGGTGAACTGCGTGATCTGGAGATCCGTGCGGAAGGTGACACCTGCAGTGGCGGGGACGACCGTTCCGTTCAGGTTCTGCCAGGTAACCGCGCTGAGCGGGTCGGACGGGTCCTTCAGTGGGTCGCCCGGGTACCGACCGCCGCGGTTCGTGCTATACCACACCCCGCCGTCCGAACCGATGATCACGTTCATCGAGTTGCTCGGGTCGAAGGCCATAGCCTGCTGGTCCGGATGCTGCTCGTAACCGAGGTTCTTCCAGGTCATGCCGCCGTCATCGGAGCGGTAGATACCGCCCGAGCCGATGCCATAGTCGAACTGGCCTCCGGCGAAGACAACGTTCTCGTTATCCGGGGCAGCGTCGATCACGTTGTCGTAGAAGCACTGCCCGCCGCAATAGTCCTCGACATTGTCGGGGCTGGTGCCGCCCGGCAGCATCGTCCAACTGGCACCACCGTTGGTGGACTTGAAGACGCGCGAGGGATGATACCCGTTGGCATCGACCCAGTCGAAGCCGGCGTACAAAGTGCCGCTACCGGCCGGAGACGGGTGCGAGATATCGATGGCGAAGCGGGTCGCGGCGGCGGCGAAGTTCGGCGAGGGGAAGCCGAAGTTCATGATCGGCGACCAGGTGTTACCGCCGTTTGTGGACTTGTAGATGGCGTCGCCCCAGAATGTTGCATAAAGGATGTTCGGGTTTTGAGGGTCGATCTCGAGGTCGGTGGCGCCGTTCGACTCGTTCTTAACCTCCTTGAGCAGCGTCCAGTTGACTCCACCGTCGGTCGACTTCCAGATACCGTACTTGGAGTGGACAGTCGGCGTCGTGCGCCGCGCCCCGCCCCGGCCGCGTAGAACCGCGGCGTAGAGGGTGTCGGCGTTGGTTGGGTGGACGGCGAGCTGGGCAATAGACACGCCCTCGAAGTAGTCACCCGAAATATGCGTCCAGGTATTCCCACCGTCGGTGGATTTTAGGATGCCGTTCCCGAAGTAGCTGTCCCCGGAGAGATGGCCCTCACCCGTCCCAGCGTAGACTACCAGGTCGTTCGAGGGTGCAACTGCCAGCGACCCGATCGAAAGGGACGGTATATTGGCAGCCCCGAGGGCGCCTGTCTTCGGCTCCCATTTGCCGGTAGTAGCGTTGTAAAGCCAGATGCCTCCCTGGGCTGCGCCGAGGATCCGCGTGCCGTCGCGGCGGATAGCCAGCGCGCCGATACGCCCACTCATAGCAACGAAGGGCCCGCCACTGCGAGCGATCTGGACGATGGGATTCGGGCCCAGCCCGGCCCATGCGCCAGTGAAAGTAGCCGGACCGGCAGGCGGCACCCCTTCCTGGCGGAGACGGGCAGCCGCGCGAGCCGCGGCGGCGCGGAGAGCGCCCGCCTGCTGGTTGTCGAGCGGGAGGTCGCCGGCAGTTCGCTCAAGCATGAAGGCAGCATCGCGCTGTTTCAACAGCGATTCGTCCTCCTCATCGTCATCTACACGAGGCCGCGCTCCTGGTAGGAAAGTCGGTGTATCATCGCCACCCTGTGCCGAGGCGATGATAACGGAGCCCATGAGCAAACTGACGACAAGCACAACATTCACAACTCGCGATTTCATGAGGTTCCTCATGAACAACGCGAATATGGAAGAAGCCTTTTTGAATTTCATTGTTTTCTCCTCACACTGATGAAAACGAGCAATCCTATTTAAAACAGACTTTCATATAACTTGGACAGCCAGACACATTATCTTTTCAAACACCTCCTTAAACAAAAAACCCGCCGAATCAAAAGCTTCGGCGGTCTGGCGGTCTTCCAATCTCTACGCATCAGATTGGAAGATCCATGACTTTGCGTCCCCACCTCACGGTGGGTTTGCCTTTTCGAGACTAATTAATCTTATATTATGTCGTATAAAAGGACAAGTAGTTGTAACCTTTTCTTATCTAAAATCTAAATTATGATTTGACTTTGAACTTTCGATACAGAAGAAATATCGCTTCAGGTCTCAAAACACCTGAAGCGATATTTCAAAATATTAATCTGATGCTCGGGTTTGTTTTTAAACGTTACGGCAAATTCAGCAACCAGGCACTCAGACCATGCGTGGCCGCGTAGAGCTTGCGTTCCGAGGGCACGATCGTCAGGCCGGTCACTTCCACATTCGGCATGCCTGTCGAAGCGAGGATCCAACTGGTAGTACCAGCCGGAAGGCGCATGACACCAAAGTCACTGGAACTATATAGATCACCAGTTACGTTATCCAACACTACATCGGTAATGGGTAGATCACCCACATCGTAGCTGACATCCGTCCAGGTTGCTGAGCCGGCTCCCGGATCATAGGTGACCTCGAATACATGTCCGGGAGTGGTGGGTGTAGCGGAGTTGAAGCCGCTGTAGGACACCCAGGCGTGATTGGAGTTAGCCGGGTCAATGTAGATACCGCTGACGAAGCGATTCGGATCGTTGCTGGCCAGGGAATCCAATCGAGTCCAGGCCACAGATGAGGCCGGGTCGGCATCGACATTCTGCGAGATGAAGACGCGGCCAGTCGTCGTGGCAGCCCAAGCCGTAAAGGAGTCTGAGGCGGTGCGTTCAACCGCCGCGACAGCGCCTCCAGCCCGGTCGCCAAATGCTGCATTCGTTAATCGAGTCGGACCCGTCTCTTCCCAGTCGCCGCATGTTACCGTGAAATCACCGAACCACTCGTTACAATGCTGACGGAACTCGTCGAGTGTCATGGATCCCATACCCCAGGTTTTCGTTCTATAAACTGTGCGGCCGGTACCCACGAACATCGTACCACTCACGCTGGGGTCGCTGATGATCGGAGCGTAGAACTGTGTTCCGGCATGCCCAAAGATCGGGTCAGCGATCCAGTTCCAGTCGGCAATATCACCGTTGCTGAAGTTGACGTCCGGCGAGGCATCGAAGAAGGTATGGAAGCGAAAGTCCGGATTGGCTGCATCGAAGCCAGACTGACCGCCGTCGCCGATCATCTTGTTCTCCCACTTGACTGGGTTACCGGTTGACTGCCAGGTACCGTTATCCTGTGTGCCGCCCTGGACAAGGTTAACATTGAACGGGCTGATCGACAGGCTCATGAATTGCAGAGTGGCAAGGCCCTTGTTCAAACTCTCAAGTTTTGATGGGATCGCCGAGAGCATCTGCCTACAACGGGTCAGCTCGTCCCCAATCAAATCTCGATTCGGATCGTCACACCAGGCCGAGCGGTCCACGAGTTGGCCACTCGAGCGCATCACACCACCATCGTTCGTCTCGAAGAATTGTAGGGGGTTGTTGGGGTTTGTGACAATAGCATGCTGATCCGGATGCAACCCATTCGGGTGCAATGAGTCGGTCCCATCGAACGTCATGTCTGTACCACTCACACCGGCATCTGTTGAAAGGATGACACCGCGCTTATTGGCAATCGTCTCGCCGTAAGCGTAGTCGCCACCTGCATACACGATATCCGGGTGGCCCTTCGGCGTATAGACGAAGGAGTCATACCAGCACTGGGGCGTACAGATGTCAAACCATGCAAAGCCGGGGTCAGCTACATTCGTGCTCGTCAAATCGGTAAACACCGGCGCTCCCGTTGCAACATCATCACTACGGAACAGGCGTGAATAGTTCTGGCCCTGGTTGCCCTCGTAGACGTACATCCGTGTATCACCGTTCGGCAGCTCAGTGACAGCCAGATTCACCCGGGTTGTGATGACCGCCGCGTTCAGCGACGGCTTGATCTGAACCCAGGTCGCGCCACCATCAGGTGAACGCCAGATACCCCGGGCATACGATCCTGCATAGAGTATCTCTGAGTCCAATGGATCGAGCGCGAAGGAGCGGACTCCGCGCGGAGAGCATATGCGGCCATTGTTCCACTCGGTCAGGTCGCCGACACAGTCGGCTGCATCGACAGAACCGTTATGGATGAATGTCCAGCTTGCGCCGCCGTCAGTCGACTTGTAAAGACCCCATCTGCCAGCACCGGGAATGGGCCGGGTCACTCCGGAACAGCAGGTGGAGGACATGCCGCGCAGGGCAGTTGTCACCGCGGCATAGATCGTGTCCGGGCTACCGGGCTTGACAACGATCTCGGCCACTCCCAGACCGCTGAGTGTATCCCCGCCAAGCGGCCCAGTCCAAGTGTTGCCTCCGTTGGTGGATTTGTAGATACCCGTGCCGGCGACACAGCCAGAGCCACAAATATTCGCCTCGCCAGTGCCGACATAGATCGTGTTGCCGGTCGGATCATTGGGATCGATCGTCACTTCTCCGGCAGCATTGATACCAAGTGGTCCGCCTAGGTATTGCCATTTAGGCTGACCATCCAATGCGTTCCTTGTGCGCCAGATGCCGCCGCCAGCGGGTGTGATGTAGAGCCGGCAGTTACCAGGCACACACGTATTACTGATGGCGATAGCCGTCGTGCGCCCGCCCGCGTAGTAGTCGTTCGGCACATAGCTGAATGAGTTGCGGAAGGGCGTGAAAGGATACAACGCCTGACTCGGACCCACTGACACCCAGGTACCAGGTCGTCCCTTGCCACTAGGGAAGGGATGGCCCAGAATATCTGTGAAGGCCTGACGTGCGATAGCCATCTGATCGACGGAAATTGTGTCATTGGGGTAGGCACGCTGCATGAAAGCATCCTCGGCAGCCGCGCCACGGCCTTCTTCAGGTTCACCGCCAACGCCTGGAATTGCTTCGATAAGTTTTTCAATGTGCTTTCCTAGTGCGGTCGGAAACTCAGGTTCAACGGCTTGTTCACGGTTGGCTTCTTCCCGCAGATATAGAACCGCACCGGCAATGATCGCTACGCATGCGATCACCGCCAAAAGACGAAACAGTTTGGTTTTCATATCTTACTAATCTCCTCGTTAGTTTATATATGATTTGATCCGCAACCGACACCATTTGCCTTAATTCCCGATAAACACCTCCTTCCTGTTAAAAAGATAAAGCCGAAGATAAGAACTACTCTTCGGCCTTCCGAGATTGGTATGGTAAACTCCCCAAACTTCCATACTTCGGTAATTTAAAAGGAAAATGCTTTCCATACTTTCGTCAGTACCATTAAAGAGAACATCACACTGATGGATATATACCTGTGGGACATCTCTATCATACAGTATTTCCCAGGCGATTTCAAGCAGTTTAGTACCTTTAGTGGAAACTTGATAAAATTCACAAATGCCCAAACGCTCTCTCATCATGTCAATTATTATTGTTGCGGTCATAACTGCTGCAGTGACTGCTTATTACAGTTACCGACCGAACGCCGCGCGTGTCGATA
>Ga0210377_10001789_pt1 | contig 19221 bp, 17 predicted proteins | sample PLM4_65_b1redo_FD_155480 | JGI IMG/M metagenome (GOLD analysis project Ga0210377, IMG submission 155480) | Groundwater sediment microbial communities from an aquifer in East River, Colorado, USA - PLM4_65_b1 redo | ecosystem: Environmental > Terrestrial > Soil > Riparian zone | place: USA: East...
TCGCCGATCGCTACGTCGCCGAGGCCGTCGCGCGGTTCGGGCTCTCGTGACCGATACCCCGCGCCGGTGACCGCAGCGCCGCTATTTGAGCACCTCGAGCCGATCGTGGACGCGGCGATCCTGACGCTGCGCGACGACCTCAACGACACGATCGACGCGATCAACGCGACCAACAACGATTTCGCGCTCGACCGCGTCGACGATGAGGCGTACTTCCCCGGCGGCCTCGCCGGCGAGGCGACGATGTACCCGTTCGTCGAGGTCAGCGCGAGCGACGAGATCGTGAGCATCCCCGCGATCGAGCAGGCCGCGTGGTCGTCGGACTGCACGCTCATCGTGTGCGTATGGCTCCGGCACGTCCACGACGAGACGCTCTACCGCTCGCAACTCCGCTACGGCCAAGCGGTCATGAGCGTCCTGGCGCAGAAAGGCGCGTTCGGCGCCGAGCTCTGGACGAACTCGATGCGCGCCGCGTATCGGCGCAACCCCGAGACGGAGACGACCGAGCAACTCATCGGCGCCGCGCTCGTCGTATCGAGCATCACCGGCGACGAGCCCTAGAATCCGCACGACACCCTACGCACGGAGGTAGCACGATGAGTTGGACATTCCCCACCACGCGCGTCGAGCCCGGCGGCCTCGACGTGCTCGACGCGGTCGGCGTCCCGCAGAAGGGCTACGGCGCGGCCGCCAGCGCGCACGCGATCGGCCAACTCGTCGCAGCCGCGAAGGCGCTCATCACGAGCGGCGCGCTCGGCGATGGGCCGTGGTTCGTCAGCGGCGGCGGACACTCGAACCCGGACGCGGGCAAGCCGACCGACGGGTGGGCGAACGACATGCTCTCGGTGCACGTCTCGGCGATCACCGAAGCCGAGCCCGCGGGCGAGGTCGTCCTCGACGCCGATGAGGACGCGGTCGCCGCGGGGCACGTCGTCGGCGAGGCGCCGCCCGAGGACTACGTCCCGGAGAACGCGCCCGAATCCTGATTACCCCCTCGCGCCGGGGCGTATGGGCCCGGCGCTGCAAGTCGCCGGACATGGACGGCGGCATTCCGGAGCCCGCCTCGCGCGGGCTCCGGCCGTTCGCGTACCATCAGGCGATCCGCCCGCCCGCGAGCCATGCGCGGGCGGGCGGCTCTCGCCGATACCCCGCCGCATGCGACCGGCCGGGGTGGGCGACCTGGCCGTAACGGGCTCTGCGCAGGGGCGCCTCTCGGGTGGGATGGCGCGGGCGTGACCCCGTGCTCTGGTCGGTCGCAACGCATCGCGCCGATACCCCCCGCGATGCCTCCCCTCCCGACACACGATTTCGCCGGCGTGGACATCATGGCCGTCGGCGGTCCGTACTTCGGCGTTGGCTCGCCCCCCGAGGGCGACTTCTTCACGGAGGAGACGCTCCGCGAGTACGCCTCCACCATGAACGCGCTCGCGGGCGAGGTGCGCGGGAAGATCAAACTCGGGCACTCGAAGGCGCAGGCGCTGCTCGCGAACTCGGGGCTCGTCGACGAGTCGGGCGCGCCCGCCGCGGGGTGGCTCGAGAACTACCGCGTCGAGGCGGGCAAGCTGCTCGTCGACCTCAAGAAAGTCCCCGCCAAGCTGGCGCGTCTCGTCGAGTCCGGCGCGTTCGGCCGCACGCGCTCGGTCGAGTTGCGCAGCTACACGAGCCCGGTCACGAAGAAGTCCTACAAGGTCATCGACGCGCTCGCGTTCCTGGGCGGCAAGTCGCCCGCCGTCCGCAACCTCGACGACATCGCCGCGCTGTACGAAGCCGGGCCGAATCTGCGGCTCGACGGCGACCCGGACGACGGCGTTCGAGTGGTCGAGTACGAAGTCGCCGAACAAGATGCGCGCCTCGCGCCGATACAGGAGTCCAGCATGCCCAATCTCACGATCACTCCGGAGCAGGCGAAGGTACTCGCCGCGAAGCTCGGCGTCACGGACGCCAAGGATCTCTCGCCGGAGCGGCTCCTCGAAGCTGCCGAGGCGCTCGCGGGGAAGGTGCCCGCGACCGACGAGCTCAAGAAGCGCGATGACGAGATCGCCGCGCTCAAGGGCGAGGTCGCCAAGCTCACGGCTGCGGGCGGCGGCACCGAGGGCGAGGCCGCCGAGGCGCTCGCGAAGCGCATCACCGATCTCGAGGCCGCAGCGGCCGACGGGACGGCCGCGAAAGAGCAGCTTCGCGTCATGACCCGCGACGCCGACATCACGACGGCCGTGCGCGAGTTCCGGATCAAGCCGTCCGAGCGCGAGCAATACGCTCGCGACTACGACGCGGCGCCGGACGTGACGCGCGGCATCCTCGCCCGCCTGCCGGTCGACGAGGAACTCCGCAAGGTCTACGGCGCCGACGGCGCCCGCGCCGACCTCGACCACGAGCCCGCCGACGCCGACGAGGCGAGCCGCGAGTTCGAGACGCTCATGGCCGGCTACTACAACACCGTCGGCATCGACAACCCGAACCCCCCGAAGGTGACCGCATGACGGCGCTCGGCTCGTATCAGAACGCTCCGGCCGAACACTTCAAGCCGGGCGACATCATCACCTACACGGTAGGCGCGACCGCAGTCGCGAACACGCCCGTCGCGACCGTCGTGCCGATGACGCTCGTCGAGGCGAGCGGCGACCGGCTCGTGATCCCCGCAGCCGCGGGATCTCTCAAGGTCATGGGCGGCGCGCTCCACGACGCCGCGATCGGCGCGATCCTGTCCGTCGCGAGCGGCGGCGTATGGCCGATCAAGGCCGCGGCCAACATCACCGCCGGCGCGCGCCTCATGGCGGCCGCCGTCGGCACCGTGACGCCGTTCGTCCCCGACGCCTCCGGCCTCGTCGCCCATCCCGAGTCGATCATCGCGATCGCGCTCGAGGCAATCAGCTCCGGCGCTGTCGGACGCTGCAAGCTCATCAACCTGGGGTGACCTGACCTATGCCTCCGACTCTCCCCAACAGCCCGCAGCTCACGGTCGACGTGATGCTCAAGAACCCGGCGATCATTCGCCGGCGTCTGACCGACCTCACGCTCAAGCGCTTTGTGGCCGACCGCATCTTCATGAAGGGGTCGCCCGAGCAGGTCGCAGGCGGCGGGGCGCGCTACCAGCGCTCCGAGTCGATCTACTTCGACCGCGACCCCGAGGAGATCGGCGTCCGCGCCGAGTTCCCGCGGGCATCGTGGAGCGAGGCGGTGCTCGAGGCGTTCGTTCACGAGTACGGCCTCGAGTTCGCCGTCAACGACAAGCAGGTCCGCCGCAATCAGATCGACATGGTCGAGCGCGGCATCCTCAAGCTCGCCAACGGCATGGTCAAGTACGTGGACACGGTCGCGATGACGCTGCTCACGACCGACGCCGCCGTGCAGACGTTCGCCGCTGGCGGCGACTGGACGACTGCCGCGACGGACATCGTGTTCGACGTGACGCGCGCCAAGGCCGCGATCACCGGGCAGGAGGAGGGCTACGAGGCCGACACGATGCTCGTCAACGACGCGCAGTTCGTCGACCTCGAGAACGACGACGCGATCCGCGCCGCGATGCCTCGCGAGACGCGCGACTCGTACGTCCAGACGGGCGAGTTCCCGCGATTCATGGGGCTCGACATCATCCAGACGAACCGGCTCGCGGCTGGCAAGGTCGTCATCCTCAACTCGAAGATCGTCGGCACGATCGCCGACGAGGCTCCGACCGAGGGCGGGTATGACAACTACCAGCCGGGCGACCCCGTCCAGACGCCGATCTGGACGAAGCAATACCGCGAGGAGCGCAACTCCGACACGATCATCCGCGGCGTGCGGTGGCCGGCGATGTGGCTCGCCGAGCCGAAGGCCGCCGTCGTCATCACCGGCGCGTAAGGGGCCCACCCATGACGTACGCTCGCATCCTGTTCGATGTCGCCGTGTTCCTCAACGACGAGGGCGATCGGCTCTCGGGCGTCAAGAACGAGGTCGTGGAAATGACCTCGGACGAGTTCGATCGGCTCAGGGCCGTCGAGGCGCATGGCGTTCGCGCGGTCGAGAAGGCGTCGAAGGGCGACTTCGAGGAGCAGGGCGTCGTCGACGAGGCGCCGGGCGGTCCGCCCGGACTCGCGGGATCGGGCGTGCACGCCGGGACGCACGCCGACCCGAACGCCGACGCGCAGGGCGATGGCAAGTCGCGCCCGCTCACGAAGCCGGAGCTCGTCGAGGCGGGTAAGGCGTTGGGGCTGGACCTCAACGAGCGGCAGGGCCGGGACGCACTTGTCGCGGCCGTCGAAGCCGCGGGCGGGTCGAGCGTGACCGCCGCGACCGAGCCCCCGCCGGCGTAAGGCGGGGGCCTCGTGGCCGTCACCGCAAAGTGGTACGGGCTCTCGGCGTCTAAGACGTGGACGTCGACGGCGACCGACGACCTCGAGTGGACGAGCGACACGATCAAGGTCGCGCTCGTCACCGTCACCTATACGCCGAATCAGGACACCGACAACTACGCGAACCTCGCGGGCTTCACCGCCAACGAGCTCGCGGGCGGCGGGTACGGCCGGGCGACGCTCGGGACCAAGACGCTGACCTACGACGCGGCCTCGAACACGATCCGCTTCAAGGCCGCTGACTCCGTGTTCGGGCCGGGCTTCACCGGCGTTTTCCGTTACGCCGTGATCTTCAAGGACACCGGCGCGGCGGCGACTTCGCCGCTGCTCGGGTGGGTTGATTTCGGCGCTGACCAGTCGATCGCGGCCGGCACGTTCACGATCAATTGGGACACGACCGACGGCATCCTCCGAGCGGTCGTCGCAGCGTAATGCTGACTATCGTCCGGAGACAACTCCCCCCCTGGGCGTTGCCGCGCAGCCGTCGCTCGGCCGTGTGGCCGATGCCGGACGAGGAGCCGCAGTTCCTCACGCGCCGCGAGCTCGCGATCTGGCGCGCGGCGACGCGCTCGATGCGCGGCGGCGCGACCGCAGCAGCGTACGTATGCCGGAACCTCGTGTTCGCGACCGGCACCGCGGTGCACACGAACCTCGTTGCGATCGCTCCGGCGGGTCACGGCTTGTCGCTGGTCGAGTTCGGGATCAGCTTCGACGGCGTGACGGCCTCGGCCGTCCCGGTGCTAGTGGAATTGTGCCAGTCGACGCAGGCAACGGGCGGATCGGGCGCGGCGTCGCCGCCGGCGGCCGTGCAGGTCCGCGGCAGGGCGAGCGGCGGGCAGGCTCCCACCGTGTCGCACAATCACACGTCTGAGCCGACGGCGCTGACGGTCGTGCGCCAATGGCTAGTGTCTCCGAACGGCGGGCTGTTCGTGTATCCGGTGCCGCTGGGGCGCGAGATCGAGTGCGACGCGAGCGGCGGCACGATCAAGGCGCTAGCGGCACGGGTCACGTCGGCCGCGTCGGTCAACTCGTATTGCTACATGGAAGTCGAGGCCCTCGGTTAGCCGAGGAGGCTAACTGAATGGCATTTACAAGCCGGAGGGCGCAGGCGCAATTCGGGTCGAATGTAAGCGCTGCGACGGTTACGTTCAGTCCCGACGCGGACATTGAAGTCGGCGACCTGATCTGTCTTGCCTGGGCGATCAACGTCAACAACGTCACGGTTTCTACGCTTGCCGACAACTCCACCCAGTCGGGTAGCGCCAATACGTACACGAACAACACGGCTCGTGCCACGACAGCGCACTCGGGCGGCACGGCGTACTGCGTGGCGACTCGTAAGATCCTGACGACGGACGTGGTTACGGTCACGCTCAGCGCCGCTGGTACGCGACGCTCCGGCAACTTGGGCGCGTTCGTTCCTGCGAATGGAAATCCGGCGCTCGACATTGTCGCGGGAGTAACAGCGGATACCTCGTCGCCGGTTGGCTACTCGACCGGGACATTGTCAAAGGCCGCATCCTTGATCGTTCCATTCGGCCAGTGGAGAGGTGGCGGCCAGCTTTCCGGTTGGAGCGGGTTCGGTGCTGGCGGCTGGGCTAACTTGACTAGCGCGACGAGTGGCGGCACCACGGCGCGCAACGAAGTCAATAGTCGATACAACCTGAATATCGGGAGCACATCTTCTGTCGCTCTCTCAGACTCCTATTCTACGATCACGACCGCGCACGGCGAGGTCATGGTCTGGAACGACGAAGTACCGAATCCGCCGCCTAGATCCGGGATCATTGTCGTGCGACGTACCTGGGCGCGAGCCTGATGGCGACCGCGGGCATCAGAGCACGACGAGGCATCCGACCATCCTATGTGGACGAGGGGTACTCGTTCCGGTCGCCTCCGGACATCATCGTCCCGGTGCTATTCGGGCCCTTCGGCACGCCCGTGCTCGACGCCTTCAACTCCGGCACGCCAAATCAAGCCCTGACGTCGCGGGCGAGTTGGGATTCCGCGACGATCGTCACTGGCGACCTGAGTTGCACGACCGACCAGTTCCCGCTTCAAGCTGTGAGCGCAGCAGCGACGGCGAGTAACATTTGGGGCGCGACGAAGGTCCAAGATAGCGAGACGTGGGTGCAGTTCGGCGCGTTCAATCCGCACCTCTACAACATCTATGTCCACACGAGGCAAGAGGCGCAAGGGGCCGCTCAGACAGGCTACGCCTTGCAATGCGGCGTGCAGGCAGGCAACGACGGGTTTTTCCGGCTCGCCAAGTTTAGGGCTGGGTCGGGGATGCAGATTGGGACGCTCCTAACCCAACTGGTCAAAGCCGGGGACGCTGTTGCGATCGTAGTGATCGGCGGGTCGACCATCTATTCCTACTATTGCCCAAACGGCGGCTCGTGGACTCTCAAGGACACGGTCATCGACAACGACACTACCCTCGCGCGGATTCGTGGTCCCGGCAAGTACGGCGGCATCCGGTTCGGCCCCACGAGCACCGCCGTGACCATCGACACGGTCGGCGGCGGCGACCTCTCCCACTACAACAACGCGCACGCAATCCGGCGCCCCTGGGCGGGTCGTTAGTGGCCGGCATCCGCAGCCGCGTAGCTGATCGCTCGATCATTGTCGGTCGCGGGAGCGCGGACGCCGCCACCCTGAGTATCGCCGCGGTGCCGTGCAGCATGAGCCTCGACGCGCCCGATCCTGCGACGTCGGGCTCCGTCCCGAGCGTGCCAGCATCGGCGACTCTTTCCGCGTCGGCGCCACTCGAGAGCATGGCCGTCCCCGCACCCTCGGCGTCCGCGACGCTCGACGCCGCGGCGCCGGCCACGAGCGCGAGCGTGCCCGGCGTGGTCGCTAGCCTCGCCTTGGACGCGCTAGCGCCGAGTACCGCGTACTCCGTGCCGGTGCCGCCGGGGACGATCAATCCATCCGCGCCGGACCCGGCGTTCACGGAGGTATCGAACGTGAGCGCCCCGCCGGGCTCGATGACGCTCTCCGCCGCGACGCCTGCCGCGAGCATGGCCGTGCCGCCCCCACCCGCGAGCGCCACCCTGGGCGCCGCGAGCCCCGCCACGAGCGCCAGCGTGGCCGCCGTCGTGGCCGTCATGACGCTGAGCGCCCCGCCCCCCGTCGTGTCGATGATCGTCGCGCCGCCATCCTCGACGATCACACTCGACGCGCCAGCACCGGGCACGAGCTCGCCCGACCTCGCGATCGCCGCGCCCCCAGCCTCGATGACCGCGAGCATGCCCGCGCCCAGCGTGACGTTCCTCGTCCCCGCCCCTGCCGGATCGGCGACGCTCTCGGCCGCGACGCCCACCACGAGCGCGAGCGTCCCCGCCCCGCCCGCCTCGATGACCGTCGACGCTGCCGCTCCGTCGACGAGCGCCAACGCGCCCGCGGCAACCGCCACGCTCACGCTCAGCGCACCCGCGCCGAGTTACGCCACGCCCGTCCCGTCCGCGCACGCGATGCTCTCGATGCCGACGCCCGGATGGTCGATCGCGCTCTCGGCCCCGCCGGCGACGCTTGACGTCTCGATGCCCGCCCCCTCGGCGTCCTCGAGCACGAGTGTCACCGTGCCAGCCGCGACCGTCACGCTCTCGGCCGCGACGCCGATGGTCGGCATGATCGCGAGCATCCCGCCGGCGACGCTCACCATGAGCGCGTCCGATCCGTCCTTCGACGCGACCGCCACGAATACCAGCGTGTTCGGTGGGCACCCCGAGGACGGCCTCGGCACCATCCCACGCACGAGCATCCTGCGCCGCCGTTCGACTCGCGTTGGCGCGGGGAGCCGCCTAATCGGCGGCGGGACAGGCTCGCGCCGATACCCCCCGACATGAGCGCCGACCGCTTCACCATCTTCAAGGACGAGACGAGCCCCGCCATCCGCGAGGTCGTCACGCTCGAAGGCGAGCCCGTCGTGTTCGGCGTCGGCGACACGGTGAAGCTACAAGGCCGCATGAGTGGTTCGACGGGCCCGCTCAAGATCGACGCGGCCGGCACCGTCGACGACCCCGCGAACGGCATCGTCCGCTACGAATGGGCCGCAGCCGACACGGACACCGCCGGGAACCTCATCGCGTGGTGGCTGCTCACCCTCGGAGGCGATGACCAGTCGACGCCGCACTTCGTCGTCCCGATCATCGACCAACTCGCGGCCGACCCCGGAACCGGCGTCTACGCCACGGTGCTCGACGTGAAGGCGCTCGGCGGGTTCCTCGCGAAAGCGTGGAAGCAAGCCGGGACGGACGTGTCCGAGGATGACATTGCGACGTATCTCGTGCTCGCCTCGAGCGACATCGACCTCGTCCTGGCGACGCATACCACCCTGCCGCTCGACCCGACAAGCGCCGCCGCGCACGGCCTCCGATCGCTGACCGCCGACGGCGCGCTGCTCCGCGCGATAAACGCGACGTGGCCGAGCAGCCTGCCGGGGCAAATACTCGACGCGCGCCAGCAGGCGCAGGACCGCTGGACGGCCGGCATCGAAGCGTTGAAGGACGGGACGCATCCGGTGCTCGACGTTCTCCCGGTCGACGGCTCCGCGATCGACCGGGAGGCGTCGAGCCTATGGACGGCCGACCCTGCCTACGGCCTCTCCGGATGGTGCTACGGGTACCCGACCGATCCGCTCGACTACAACCCGGCGTTACGACCGGGCACCTATCGCGACGACGTGTTCTAGGACTCGCGCCGATACAAGGGGAAGCATGACCGACTCTCATACACACGACGCGCTCGTGCTGCCCGAGGATGCGGGCTATCACGACGCGACGACGTTCGTCGGCATTCCGGGCGTCTACGCGCCGGGCGTGCCCGTCGCGCTCGCCACGATCGGGCTCTCTGCCGACGAGGCCGGCGATCGGATCGCCAGCCTCGGGGTTCCGCTCGAGTTCGCGACACTCGACGGCGCAGAGGTTCCGCCTGTCCCCGACGCCAACCCGCCGCGCCACGAGGGCAACCTCGGGTTCGGCGAGGTCGCGCCGGGCGTGCGTGCCGTCGACGTGCCCGAGGCCGCGATCATCGACGGGCAGGACGCGACCCCGCCGGCCGCGCGCCCGCTCACGAAGGCCGAACTCGTCGACGCCGGGAACGCCCTCGGACTCGAGTTGACCGAGCGGCAGTCACGCGACGAGCTCGTGGCGGCCGTCGAAGGCGCAGGCGGCGCGAGCGTCCACCCGCCCGAGCCCCCCACGACTGACGGGAACCCGGCATGAGCGCCGAAGCACTCGAACTCCGCCTCGAGGAGTCGCCCCGCTACGAGGGCGCCGTGACGACCACGCCCTATCGCGTCTCGACGACCAGCACGTTCTTCCCGCTCACGTCGTTCGAGCCCTCCCCGGAGCCCGATTGGATGGACCGCTCGGACGAGCTCCGGTCGATCGAGGGCTCCGTCGCGAACGTCTCCGATACCTTCAACCCGACCGCGCGGCTCTCCGAGCGCGCCTACTTCAACAACCTCACTCACCTTCTCTCCCTCGCGGGGTTCGTCGGCACCTACACCGCCGGCAACGGCGTCATCACCGACCCTGATGGCACGGTCATCGCGACCGGCGCGAACCGCTGGGTGTTCAACAAGCGCACGGGCTCCGCCGCGCAGACGGCGCAGCTCATCGCCTGCTACGGGACGTCCGGGCCGTGGCTCAAGGGGCAGGGATACGCCGTCAACGAGCTCGGCCTCAACGCCGTCGGCGAACTGGACGTGACGATGGAGGGACTCGTCCTCGCGCGCCTCGCGGCCGACCCGACCCTCACGCCCGCCTACGACGTGTCGGCGATCCTGCCCGCGCGCCGCGCCGACCTCATCCTCTCGTGGCTCGCCTCGTCCGGGTTGACCAACGAGTTCGAGTTGTCGATCGCGAATCCCCTGTTCCCCTATTCGTCCTATTCCCTCGCGGTGCCGAGCGTCTACCGCGACAAGATGGAGCAGGGCGACGACCGCGTGCGGCTCACGGGCACGATCAGCAAGCGCTCGATCACGCCGGCCGACTGGGACGCGATGATCCAAGCCGCGACGTTCGCGGCGATCGCGAAGTGGAAGTCGCAGAAGGTCATCGGCGTGACCGCCACGAAGTACGGTCTATGGGTCGAAATGCCCGCCTGCCAATACACGAGCGCGTCGCCCGAGGCTCTCGGCAACAAGCGCCGCTTCGGCGCCGCGTATGACTTCTGGGCGGCCTACGACGAGACGCTCGGCTACGACGTCAAGATCACTCTCGTGAACGCCGTGACCAGCGCGGCGCTCTCCACCTACGTCTGAGGACTCATGACCGACATCCACCTCCGCCAGCTCGTCCCGCTCGACCTTCGCATGTTCCTCGACGACGATGCGAAAGATGTCGTCTACCTGCCGGGCGAGATCAGCGTCAAGGGCGCAATGGAGATCGAGGCGATCCGCGGCGACAAGTGGGCCGCGGAGTTCGAGCGGGAGCAGGCCGATTCGCGCGAGGCCGAGGCGGCCGCGCGAGCGCTCGTCGCGAAGGCGTACGAGGACGGCCGTGACAAGATCGTCGCGCTCGCGCGCTCGCACCCCGACAATCTCCCCGAGCTCGTCGACGAGCTCGGGGAATCTCTCACGGAGACGCAGATCGAGACGATCCTCTCCGTCATCGTCGCCCCGCCGGCGCGTCATACGCTCATGGCGAAGGCGTACGCGCTGGCGCTCGGGCTCGACGAGGGCGACATCGACCCTTTGGCCGGTGGCTCGTCGCCGAACTCCTCGGCGTCGGGCGACTCCGAGGACTCGGCGGCGCGTACTGGCACGACCTCTCGTGGGGCGAGTGGCTCGCGCTCCGCGCCGACTCGATCGCCACGTTCCGGCAAGACCAGGACGACGAAGAAGTAACGCGCGACCCGCACGACCCGCTAGCCGCGGTGCGAGACAACGGAGGATTCGAGGGCGGCCGACTACCGCCCCGCGAAGTTCTCGAGCGGCTCCCGTTCATCGAATAGGAGACGCCCAGCACCGTGGCACGAGCCGTAAGAGTCGACTTCGAGGGCAGCGCGCGAGACGTGAAGCGCGCGGGCCGTGAGGCCGAGGGCGCGATCAGGGGCGTGTCGCGCACCGGCGCGCGCGCATCGAAGGGCGTCGACGCGGTCGGCAAGTCTCTCGACCGGACGAAGAAGTCTGTCGTTGGGTTCGGCAATGCGACGAACCTCGCGTTCGGCGCGGCCGGGCTCGCCTACGGGATCAATTCGACGATCAAGGCGTTCAAGGAAGCTGAGAAGCAGACCGCGAAGGTGAAGGCAAGCCTCGCGACGCTGGGCCTCGCGAACGAGTCCGTCCAGAAGAAGATCGAGCGGGTGACGCTCGCGCAGCAGGAGTTGTCGGGCTTCGCCGACGACGAGCTCCAAGGCTCGTTCGCGACCCTCGTCCGGTCGACCGGCGACGTCGATGAGGCGCTCAAGTCCAACGCGCTCGCAATGGACATCGCGCGCGCGCGCGGCGTCGACCTCAACACCGTCGGGAACGTGCTCGCGAAGGTCTACGACGGCAACGTCGGCATCCTCAAGCGCTACGGCGTCGCGGTCGAGAAGGACGCGACCATCCAAGAGGCGCTCGCGGCCGCGCAGAAGCGCTACGCCGGGCAGGCGAAGGCGTACGGCGACACGACATCGGGTGCGGCCGATAAGGCGAGCCAGTCCTTCGACAACTTGCAGGAGTCGCTCGGCAAGGCGTTCGTCCCGGCGCTCAACGCGACCTCGGGCGCCCTGCTCTCCGTGACCGGCAACGCGCAATCCCTCGTCGGCGCGATCGGCGGGATCGGGCCGGTCGTCGCCGGCGCTGGCGGGTTCGGCGCGTTCACGCTAGCGGCGCCTGTCGTGAGCAAGTTCGGCGGGTTCCTCGGCACCATCGCCACGAACGCGAGGCTCGGCGGTGGCGGCGTCAGGGGGCTCGGCGCGGCCGTCGGCGCGAGCGTGTCGCCGATGGGGCTCGCGGCCGTCGGCGCGGGCCTGCTCGCGGCGGGCATTTACACGATCTGGCAGAACTCGGAGAACGCAGACCAGGCCGTCCAGGGCCTCAACAAGACGCTCGCGGGTACCGCCGGCGCGCGCGACCAGGCCGTAGTCGCGAAGAACAACGTCAACGCCGCTAGGGACTATGTCGTTGCGACGAAGGCCGCGGAGTCGGCGACGCGCGCCAATGCTCGCGCGAAGCACGGACTCGTCGTTGAGGCGCAGAAGGAACTCGACGCGCTCAAGGCGAAGCACGCCGACTCGGGGAAGATCGTCGCCGCCGAGAACAAACTCGCGGGCGCGACGAAGGACTGGGGCAAGGCGATGAGGGACGTCGTCCCGACCGTGCATGCTCGGGAGACGGCCGAGACGAGCCTCACGACGGCGCAGAAGAACCTCCTACTCTCGCAGGACGGCGTCAACGCGGCGCTCGAGAAGCAGGATCGCAAGTCGCGAGACGTGATCGCGAAGGCGAAGGAGGAGGCCGCGATCATCAGCGGCACCGCCGGTCGGTACGGGCACATGGGCGACGTGTTCAATTCGACCGCGTTGCAGGCCGAGAGGTTCGCGTCGCGCATGGACAAGGCCGCGCGCGCGACCGCCCGTACGGATCGGCAAACGAGCATCGCTGACAGGAACCTCGCGGGCTTCGCGCGAAGCATCGGGCGCCTGCCGACCGTGCGCGAAATCCGGATCGTCACGAAGCTCTCGCAGCAGGGATTGACGCTCGCCGAGATACAACGACGCCTCGACCGCATGAAGTCCAAGGCGATCACGGTCAAGTTCAATCAGACGTTCGGGACTCGCGTCGACCCGCTGACAGGGCTCAAGGCGACCACGACGACGAAGAAGCCCGCCCCGCGCATCCCGTTCAAGAACGCGGGCGCGGGCGGCGCGTGGGTGAGTGGTCGCTACGGCGACGGTGATCGGCACCTCGCGCTCGTCGCCGGCGAAGAAGCGATCCTCAACCCCGGCCAGATCGACGAGGTCGGACGCGACCGCGTGATGCACGCGCTGCGCGACGCGCCGACGATCGGCGGGTTCGCGAAGGGCAAGGCGCCGCGAGCTCGCGACGGGCGCTACTCGACCAACTTCGGCGGGTTCCGCCGGCGCGGCGGGCACTGGTCGGCGTGGGGCGGGTCGGCGGGATACCAGCGGATGCCCGACGGCATGGGCCCCACCGGGCTCCGGTCGTGGCTCGAGGGGAACCTCATGGGGCGCGGCCTGTCGCGCGCGGTGGTCGAGGACTATGTCGCGTGGTGGTCGCGGCACTACGAGAATGGGCGTATCTACGCGGACCCGACGGAGGCGTTCGCGAAGGGCAAGGTGCCCGACCGTGGGAAGCGGTTGAGCAGCTCGGCGAACGCCCCGAAGCCTCCGAGCGCCGCTGCGCGCGCGCGCGCCGTCATCGCCCGGCGTAAGACGTTTTTCGACCTCGCCCTGGCGCGTGCCGATCAAGCGCTCGCGAACGCTGGCGGGACGGACCCGACCGACGATGATGTCGCGGCGCTCAACTCCGACATGGAGCAGCGGCGCGCGTACCGCGATTGGCTCGGGAAGCTGCTCCGCAACCCGGCTCGAGCGACCGGCATCCCCGGCGCCCGGCTGACCGCGGCCGAGCGCACCGAGCTCATCGGCGAGCAGACGGCGCAGACGCGCGGAATCAATGACGACGCGCGGGACGTGTGGGACCTGTTGCACCCCGAAGCGGACGCGGCCGCGGCCGCGGCGGGCGAGGAAGCCGCGGCGGCGGCCGAAGCCGGGCCGACTCCCGACCAGGAAGCGATCGCGCAACAACTACGCGACCGGCTCGCGGCCGCTACGAGACACGCGGCGGTAAGCGAGGCCGAGCTCGGCGCGCTGCGCTCGAGCGGCGACATCGGCACCGGCGGGTTCACGACGGCGCTCGGCGCCGGCGCCGCGATCCTCGTCACGCTGGGCGACCAGCGGAGCCTCGCGGCCGTCGCTGGCATGGCGGCCGCAGGATTCAGCGCGCAACCGACGGTCAGCGCGAGCCGCGAGCGGATAGGGGTCTAGTGTGCTACTCAGATTGCAACCGGCCGGCGGGCGCCCGCCAATGACGGTAATCAACGGCGCGGTAGTCACCGGCTACGCGGTGCTCGATTCCGTCGACTGGGGGAACGCCGTATGGCAACACGCCTACAGCGGCCCGCGCGGCACGCAAGGCGCTCGCCCCGCGGCGGGCACTCCGGACAATCGCGAGGTTCGCATCCCGATCCGCATTGGGCCATCCGGGACCATCGACGCGTGCAACCTCAAGGCCGCGCTGCTCGTCGAGGCCGTCGAAGATCTACGCCGCTTCGGCGGCAAGATCCAGTTCCAAGCGACCGGGCAGACGCCTCGGCAATACGCCGACGTGATGGGTTGCGGCATCACGCGCGAGACGTGGGGCCGCAAGGGCGCGAACGCCGACGTCGCCGAGTGCACAATCGCGGCCGTGTGCGCGCCGATGCTGCTCGGCGACCCGATGGACACGAACGACGCGTTCGAGACGAACACGATCGCCGACTACACGCTCGACCCTGGCGGGTCAGGCACCCTCAGCGTCGTCTCCGGGCTGCTCGTCCCGAGCTCGACCGGGTTGAAGCGCTACCGCCACACCGCGAAGGGCTACGTCCTCGGAGACGCTCAGGCGACTCTCAAGGTGCGCACGGGGACCACGCTCACGAACGGCATATGGGGCGCGACCGTCCGCGCCGACACGACCGGCGGCGACAATCTCGTGGTCGGCCAGATTGAGGGCGTCTCCAACCTTATCCGCGTCGGTTGGTACATCGGCGGGTCGATCGCATCGTCGTCGACGACGGCGTTTACGGTTGCGGCCAACACGACCTATTGGGTGCGCGTCCGCGTCGAGGGGAATGTCGCGTTCGCGGAGGTATTCACGGCGCCGCCGACGTCGATCGTGACGCCCGCGGCGAGCGTGCAAATGGTGATCCCGGCAGCGGCCGCGAGTCGCCTGCTCGTCGGGCACGCCGGCATGCGCATCGTCGTCGCGGACACGGCCGAGCGCTACGGCCCGTTCACGGTCGAGCCGTACACCTACCGCGGCGCGTCGACGTCGTTCGGGCCCGAGCAGGTACGCCTCGGCGGAGCATTCCCCGGCGACGTGCCGGCGCTCGTCGACGCGACGATCACGCCGAAGAGCTCCCCGCCGGGCCCGCCGATATGGGGGCTCGTTGGGTGGCTCGAGCGGCCGCTGATCGCGAACCTCTGTTGGAACGGCGATCTCGAGTCGGACGTCATCGGCGCGACGCCTTGGACGAGCGGCGTCATCACCGGCGTGATCGGCGCGTGCACGCCGCTGCGCATCACGACAGCGGCGCGCGTCAAATACGGCCTGACGGCGTTGCAGATCACGACCGCGGCCACGACCGACACGGGCTCGGCGTTCCTCATCCCGGGGCGGTTCAAGCGTGGCCGTACCTACGCCGCTTTGTGCTGGGCGAGCGCCGCGAGCGCGACGACCTCGAGCCGGATCAAACTCGGCGTGAACACCGACATCGCGACGGGCACGGCCGCGAACCTCTCGACCACCCCGAAGGTCTATAGCGTCGTGTGGACGCCGACCGGGGACCGCGACGGCGCGTACGTGGCGTTCGGGATCAACGCCGCGACCGCGACCGTCATGGCGATCGACGGCATCGTCGTGGTCGAGTCGCCCACGATCGCGTTGTCGGCCGCCATCGCATCCGCGGGCGCGACGAGCTGCACGGTATGGAACACGCCGAGCGACACCCCGAACCTGCAAGCCGACGGGACGATCTCCGCGCCGTTCCTCGTGATGATCGACCAGGAGATCATCCGCGTGACCGCGATCGTCGGCGGCGCGTGGACGATCGAGCGCGGCGCGGAGGGCTCGACGGCCGCCACGCACGCGCTCGACGCGCCCGTCATCGTGCTGCCGCCGCTGCGCGCGCACCTCGAGGGGAAGGGCTCGTTCCCCGGATTCGGGTTCGTGGAGGCCGAGGCGTACGTCCCGACCCTCAGCGATGACGGCGCGGGCGTGTTCGCGATCACCGCGGACGCGACGGCGCGCTGCGGTAGCGTGCTGCGCTGGACGCCCGGCACGAGCGGCTCGCAACTCGCGACGCTCATCTACTTCATCGACCCGAGCCTGCTCGTGCCCGACGACTACACGCTCGGCGAGATCGACGTCGAGGTATGGACGCGCGAGGCGTGGACGCCGACGCTGACAGGGATGCGCGTCACGCTCAGCGCGCAACCCGAGGGCGGCTCCGCGTTCGGGCCCGAGCGGTTCACGCGCGAGTTCGGGAACGCCGGAAAGCTGATCCAGCCGGCGACGGCGAAGGTCAGCCGCATCCACCGCCTCGGCTCCGTCCCGATGATCGTCGACCGCGCCAACCCGCAGCGCTGGCGGCTCAAGGTCGCGCTCGCCTGCACGGGTGGCGCCGCTCCGACGTGGGATCTCGACTATTTCATGCTGCTCGCGTCGCGCGCGCGGCTCGCGAGCCCGACGGGCGAGATCAATGACACCGCCGTCGCAAGCGGCGCATTCCCCGCGTTCGTGCCATACGACGCCGCGTGGGGCTCGTCGAGCGGCATGAGCAAGACGATCCGCTCGGACGGGTCCAGCCTGATCGCCGCGCCCGGCGGCTACGCGTTCCCCGACCAGGGCTTCGGAGACGTGCTCGAAATGCCCGATGGCGACTGCGACCTGATCGCGAAATGCTCGCCGCTCGTGCCTGACGATCCCACGCTCGACGCGACCGACGAGACGCTATTCAGCTACCTGACCGACACGCACCTCGCCGTCACGCCGAGATACGTCCTTATGCGGTCGGCATGACGCGCGGGCTCGTGATCCGCACGCGCGAGCTCGGCGGGAAGATCGTCGCTCTCGGCACCGACGCGGCTCGCGGGATCACCGTTGAGGAGCCCGACTTCCAATCCGACGACGCCGGCCCGAGCGTCGGGACGTTCACGCTCAAGCGCAGCCCGCGCGTCCAATGGATGGACCTGCGCGCGTTCGCGCCGATCGTCGTCACCCAGCGCGGCGTCCCGATATGGCGCGGCCGGATCAAACAGACGCCGATGACCGACGGCGGCCTCGCGCGGCAGATCGGCGTCTTGTGCGAGGGGCAGCAATTCCACCTCGATGACGACCCGTTCGAGCGCGTCTACGTCGACGCGGACCTCGGGCGTTGGAAGGACTGGCGCTCGAGCACCGAGTCGCCGCTGGGCGCGGGACTCGTCAGCGCGAACGGGCTCGTCACCGCCGAGGGCGGCAGCATCACGCTCGCGTTCGGCAAGGGCGTCGTCCTCACGACGAACGACACCGTCGCCGTGCTCTACGACGCGGGCCCGGCCGCAGCGCTGCGGCGCTGGACGATATGGCTGCAAACGAGCAACAACGCGGCTTATATGGCTCTCTACTTCTCGCATATGGCGAACGAGAACGCCGCTGGCGCGACCGTCCTGCAAAGCCAAACGCTGACCGCGTGGGGCGCGGGAACGGGCGTGAGCTACACGATCCCCGCAGGTAACCGCTACCTACTCGCGCAGATGCAATACACCGACCCCGGCGGGACGCTCGGCGTCGACGTATGGGTGCGGTTCATGCAGATGATCGAATACGCCGAAACGGCCTATGAGACGAGCAACGCAAGCGTCCTAAAGGCGAGCGACGTCGTCGGCGACGCGCTCAACCGCGGCACGATGCTGCTCTCGTCGGACCGCAGCCTGATCGTCCCGACGAGTTTCTCGATCCCCGACCTCGCGCCAGCCACGCCCGTCACGGCGCGCGAACTCATCTCCGCGGTCAACGCGTATCACCGCTACCAGTTCCGCGTCCGCGCAGACAACCGGCCCGAGTTTCGCCCCTACCCGTCGAAGCCGGTCATCGAGGTCGGCTCCGAATGCGCGTTCGCCGAGGCGAGCGCGGGCGACGCCTCCGAGGTCTACACGGGCGTCATCGTCGCCTACACTGATCCCGCGGGCGTCGAGCAACGCGTCTACCGCTCCCAACAGTCCAGCACCTACCAGACGAGCGCGACGCAACCGACGAACCCCGGAGCGGAAGCGGCCACGACCGGATGGGCCGCGTCGGCGGGCGGCACGCTCACCCGCACGACCGTCGGCGGCGAGTTCTCGAATGGCGTCGCCGGCTTCAAGCTCGCGATCGCGAGCCCTCCGGGTGGCGCGGAGGCGTCCTCGAGCGCATGGTCAGGATCGCCGTTCGTTCCTGGGCGCGCGCACCGATTGACGTTCGACGTGCGGATCATCGCGCCGGTCGGGCCGGGGCCGGTATGGCGAGCGATGCTCAGCGTCGACGGCGTTCCGCTGGCAAGCGCTGGCACGGTCGGGACGGACGCGTTCGGTCAGGGCGCGCTCGACTGGGTCCAGCCGAGCACGACCGCGCCAGTCATCGCGATTGGCGGCGGGGGCTACGGATACGCCTCGGCGTTCAACGTCTTTTTCGACAATCTCGTCATGCTCGAGTCGGTGCCGACGATCGTGAACCGCTGGGGCTTCCGCCGCACGAAGGTGCTCGAGACGGGCATGGTGCTCACGACCGCCGGCGCAATCCAGATCGCCGACACGTTCCTCGCCTCGCACCGCTCGACGCCCTTGAGGGGCACGCTCGTCGTGCCCGGCGACGGCCTCGCGCGACGCTCGCCGGGCGGGCAGGGGATGCTCTGCGCGGAGCTGCTCAACTGCACCGGCGAGCTCGTGCGCCTGCGACACCTCGTTGATCCCGAGACGGGCAAGATCGGCCGCATCGGGCGGATCGCGAGCGTGGATTGGGACGCGGCGGCGAACGTCGCGAGCATCGAGATCGACTCGACGACGAAGAACATCGAGGCGATGCTCGCCCGCCTCGCGCTCATCACGGGTCAAGTCCGAGGCTAGTCGCCGATACCCCTGCGCGTGGCCGACT
>Ga0210377_10001790_pt1 | contig 19220 bp, 25 predicted proteins | sample PLM4_65_b1redo_FD_155480 | JGI IMG/M metagenome (GOLD analysis project Ga0210377, IMG submission 155480) | Groundwater sediment microbial communities from an aquifer in East River, Colorado, USA - PLM4_65_b1 redo | ecosystem: Environmental > Terrestrial > Soil > Riparian zone | place: USA: East...
AAAAACTCTGAAATTCGCTAGGGATTGTTCTGGGCGTTCTCTTTGGCCACACCGAGACTCCGGATGTAGGCGAGAATATCGCCGGCGATAGCTGGTTTTATCGCTACACCATTGATCGGTGGATGAGCAGTCCCAAGCCAGTTCGCGAAAGACTCTGCGTTCAGGGTGTCCTTCTGAGCTACACGGCGGAACGGCGGCGCGGCGCTGAACGGTGAAGGAGCGGTGTCGGCCGTGATAGCATGACAACCCGCGCACATCTGCCGGGCGTAAGCAGAGCCTCGTATAGCGTTGCCGGGCTCGTCCGCCGCTGCTACGCCAAGCAAGAGAACGGCGGCAGTTCCGACGAGTCCCAACATTCTTTTCATGGTGCATCTCCCTTCCGAACTGGAATGGGAGACCGTGCGAGACGCCTACGGTTTGATCTGGATCAAGCCTGAGACTACCCTACCAAGGCGTGTCGCCATCAGCCTTCAGATAAATCGAGTTCTTCGGCGCGGCCATGACGCGGCGGAGCATCGGCTCGAAAGCGGACAGCGGCATCGACTCGTACACCGGATCGAAGGCCGGCTGGTCATAGAGGTGGCAGAACTGCGCGCAGTATTCGAAGTGCGGGTGGCCGCGGAACTGGTCGCGCATGTTCCGGTCGAGGCCGAGATGGTGGAAGAAATAATAGCCCTGGAAGATGCCGTGGTTCTGCACCATCAAGAGGTTTGCCTCCGACACGAAGGGCTTGAGAACCGCGGCGGCGATGTCCGGGTGGTTGTAGACGCCGAGCGTATCGCCGATGTCGTGGATCAGGGCGCAGACGACATATTCCTCGTCCATGCCAGCCTTGTGGGCGCGGGTTGCGGTCTGTAGCGAATGCTCGAGCCGCGAGATGGGGAAGCCGCCGCAATCACCCTCCAGCAGGTTGAGGTGGGTGAGGACGCGGTCGACATGGGCGCCTTTGAACACCTCGCTGGCGGCGGCGATCTTCATCCAGTCTTCCGGCGTGGAGTTGGTGAAGGCGGTGAAGGTCGCGCGGCCCATGGGCTCTTCGTTGTGGGTTGCTTCGGCTTTGGGCGGGGACTTCAGGTCGTCAGCCATGCTGGGTCTCTGATTTGGTAGATTCTTCTGCGGCCTGCTAATCTATGTAGAGAGCCATGAGAAGTCGATGCTGAGCACCGCACTTGAAGCGATGAAGGGCCTTGCGATTGGCGCCCCCCTGATTTTCGCTGGTATACTCCTGATCCGTTTTCGTGGCTTCGTAGCCAACGATATGGACCAGGGCCGGCGAAGATTTTTTGAGACGTTTGAGAAACCTTACGTCTCCCATCTCCACTCCCTACGACTGGGCCTCCTTGCCATGGGCTTGTTGATTGTCGCTCTGGGGCTAGGTTTTGCTGTAGGCCTGATTTACCCAGCCTAGTGTCGCCCTCGCCAGAAGCAGGCGGCGCCTCTAGGGCCGGCGCGAACTAGGCGGGCCGGCCAGGTCAGAGGCGGAGCCTTCGTCTCTGTCTTCCTCCCAGCTGCTGCGCGGCGGGGCGAAGAAGTCATACTCGACACTGGTCTCCAGCGCTTCGATGGAGTGTGCAGCGTTGGGAGCAATGACGATCAGCTGCCCTGCCCGAAGGTCGAAGATCTGTCCGCCGACGACGAAGCGCAGGCGGCCTGATTGCACATAGCTGACTTGTTCGCTGGTATGCTGGTGAACAGGAACGCGGGCGCCTTTCCGGAGGTCGTAGATGGCCATCGTCGAATAATCGGCCATTACGTAGCGGCGGGTCATTCCGGGTGAGATGCGTTCGGGCGTCATTGCGCCGATATTGTGCACGGTCGCTGGCGCGACGCTGGCGCATGCGCCGAGAGATGTGAGCGCCAGTCCTAGCAAGATGTGTTGACGCATGAGTTCTGCCCTCCTCGCGCCCCTCTCCCTCCATAAATGTAGCGCAACGCGATGGGCGACGCAGCAGCGTCTCCGGGTTATTTCGGCTTCATCTTCGTGATCTTGTAGACTTTCCCAGCCTTGTCGTAGGTCGTCCACTCGCCGGTCTGCGTACCGTTATCGAAATGACCGGAGCGCATGATGACGCCGTCCTTGCGGAAGAACTCCCAGTAGCCGTGCATCTTGCCGCCGAGCGACTGGCCCTTGTTCCAGACCGTGCCGTCCTTGTGGTAACCGATGGAGGGCTCGGTGGACTTCGGCTTTGTTGCTTTCCCCATGTCGCTCTCCCGGCCCTCGCTTGCGCTCGTGCGTTCGTCACTCGATTTGGTCCCCCGGACCAAATCGCGCCTTCGGCGCCGTTCCTCACCCAGCCATGATCATCTGCGCCATGATGTTGCGCTGAATCTCGTTGGAGCCGGCGTAGATCGAGGTCTTGCGGTTGTTGAAGTAGGCGCCGGCCGAGGTGATCAGGTGTTCGGGGGCGGGGAGCGGTTCGTTGGAGCGGCCTTCGAGATGGGCGTAGGTGTCCTGCACGAAGGGGTTAGCGTAGACGCCGGCAGCCTCGAGGACGACTTCGGTGACCTTCTGGCCGATCTCGGAGCCGCGCGTCTTCATCAGCGAGGACATGGCGCCGACAGACTGGCCAGACGAGAGCTTGTCGAAGATGCGGCGTTCGGTGGCGTCGAGGGCTTCGATCTGGATTTCGAGGTCGGCGAGCTTGCGGGCGAAATCCGGGTCCTCGATCAGCGGACGGCCGGCGGCGGTTTCGATCTTCGCCAGCTCGCGCGCCTTGCGCAGTGCGTTGCGAGTGCTGGGAGCGTAGGCCGAGCCGCGCTCGAAGGTCAGCAGGTATTTGGCGCAGGTCCAGCCCTCGCCTTCCTTGCCGACGAGGTTTTCGACCGGGACTTTAACGTTGTCGAAGAAGACCTGGTTGATCTCCTGGTCGCCGGGCGGCGTGTCATCAAGCGTGTTGATCGGTGTGATGGTGATGCCGGGCGATTTCATGTCGACGAGGATGAAGGAGATGCCCTGCTGGCGCTTTGCTTCCTTCGAGGTGCGCACAAGGCAGAAAATCCAGTCGGCCCACTGGGCGTAGGTGGTCCAGGTCTTGGAGCCGTTGAGGATATAGAAGTCGCCCTCGCGCTTTGCAGTCATCGACAGGCTGGCCAGGTCGGAGCCTGAGCCGGGTTCGGAATAGCCCTGGCACCACCAGACGTCCGAGTTGCGGATCGGCGGCAGGAATTTCTTCTTCTGCGCGTCGTTGCCGAACTGCATGATGACGGGAGCGCACATGCGCACACCCATTGAGGAGTTGCGCGGGCAGCCGGCGAGCGACATCTCCATCTCGAAGATATACTTCTGCGTCTGGTTCCAGCCGGGGCCGCCATGCTCGGTCGGCCAGTTGGTAACCAGCCAGCCCTTCTTCGCCAGCGCCTTCTGCCAGGCCTTCTGGTGCTCCTCGTCGAGCGAGCCGTTCTTGGAGAGCGCCATGCGCTTCTTCAGATCGTCGGTGAAGTTCTCCGCAATCCAGGCGCGGACTTCGTCGCGAAACTTCAGTTCGCTGGTGGAGAATTCGAGATCCATGGCTATTGACCCAATCCCCTACTGAACTTTGTCCATGCGCGTGACTTTCGGCGGGCCATCCATGTGGGCGCCCATGGCCCTGCCGATGCGCTTGAAGTGCTCCGCGGCGCGGTGCGCTTCGACGGCGGCCATGTCCTGGTACTGCTCCATGAAGACATATTTGTTGGATTCGCCCTGCACCTTGAACAGCCGGTAGTAAACAATGCCGGGCTCGTTGGCGTTGACTGCCCGCTCCATCTCCATGGCGAGCTTCTCGAATTCGGCTTGGCTGCCCTCTTTCACAGTGATTTCCGCGACTGCACCCGGCATGGATTCCTCCTACTTTTGACGACAGAATAGGCGTTACAGTCCAAGTGGCAATCGGGGCGCGCGAGGCGCGAGCCGACTGCAGTTTCCGGCGCCCTGCCCGATGCGGCTGATCCAGATATCGATTAGATTGTTGAGTGCGGGGCTGATCGGATGCGAGCCATGCTGGAGACACTGACGAGGACGGGTGCGAAGGCGGAAGCCGCGACGGAAGAACCCGCATCTGACGCGCGGCGGCGCATCATCCTGCTTTCGGGCGAATGGCGTATGCCGGGATGCGTGCTGCACCTTGAAGCGACGATCTTCGCTTCGGACGATGGCGCGGCTCAGGGCGACATCTTCTGGACCAATGTCGATACACCTAGAGCGCCGGCGGATCTTGCCTGCACTGAGTTGGTGCGCGGGACGGCTGGCGGCATGACCCTCGACCTCAAGGGCTACAAGATCGACCGGCCGCTGGTGCGCGAGCACTATCGCATCACGCTGGTGGGCGAGGCGCATGCGGGGGCGTTCGAGGGCGCAAGCAGTCTGCATGCTGGAGTCTGGGACGGAGAGCTCTCGGGGACGTATCAGGTGGTCGAGGAAATGGCGTAAGGCGCGCCGCATCCTAGGCCAGCCCGATCGCCTTCAGCACGGCCGATTGATCGAAGTAGGGCCGCTCGCAGATGATCTTGTCCGAGTCCGGTGCAAACTCGAATGTCGCGGCCATCCGCACCCTGAACGCGCGCCCGGTCGGCGCAAACGTCTTGTCGGCGAGGCGCAGCGGACCCGAGTGCGTGCCGGTCAGCCAGAACTCGACCAGGATCGTGTCGGCCCCCGCCGCTATTGAGATGATTTCGTTGCCCTGGTCCGGAAAGGGTGTGCGCGACGCCGCGAAGTAGCCGCGCACAGCTTCCTCGCCATCGAATACCGCGCCTGAGCCGTACATCTCGTAGCGTGGATGAGCGAAGGTTGCGATCACGCCGTCCCAGTCGCGCGTGACCTCCAGCGCCATGTGGCGGCGGACGGTTTCGATGCGGCGTTCGCTGAGGCTGCTGGTCATGATCGTCTCCGGCGTAAGACCGCCCGGAGGCCGAGCCCCAGGCACGCGAGCAGAATGAAGAACGACAACCCGGCCACAACGACCCACTTCAAATTGATGTTCAAGCCGACGGTGTAGATGCGGTCTGCCAGGACGTAGAGGACGACCGCCCCGAACAGTGCGATCAGGCCAGTCGCTATCAGCGTGATGCCGAGCCCCTTGCTCATTGCTGTCCTTAATATCCTTGAACAATAGCGCATGGATGTCTGACTAGCGTACCACCGTCAGCGTATCGGCCATTTCGCGCTTCGCCGACTGCTTTGCTTGCGGAAGGCGGCGCATGATGAAGCCGCCCCGCAAAGGATTCCGTTCAAGCAGGACCCACTCGCCTTCAATGACCGCCAGCGAAGCGTCAGCCGCACCGGTATAAGCGATAGGGCTGGCGCGGAGCCTCTTGGTCTCGTCGTAGACCTTGGTGAAGGTCACGTCGCTTCCGTTCCGGGCGCCGGTCAAAACGGCCGAAAGTTCGCCCCAGCCAGGGGCGTTCTCCAGCGTCGTTCCGCCCAGCGATCCCGCAGTCTCGACCACGTGCGCAGCGAATTGGGTGCGGAGGTCGCCGCCTGCGTACCAGTATTCGCCAGACCAGACGCCCGAAAGTCCCGACTCCTGCTGCTCCGCACTCATCCCGACCATAGCTGCCTGAAGCTATTCCCCCTTGAACACCGGTTCGCGCTTTTCGAGGATCGCCGCGACGCCTTCTTCGTGGTCCTTAGTGTGGTGCATCAGGCCCTGGGCGGCGGCGGACATTTCCATGATCGTGTCGTAGGTCGCCTGCGTGCCGTGGCGCAGGAGTTGTTTGGCGACGCGCAGGGAGTGCGGCGGCTGCTTGGCGATCTGGGTTGCTAGCGCCATCGCCTCGCCCATCAGCTGGTCGCCGGGGACGACTTTCGAGACGAGGCCCCAGTCTTTCGCGGTGTTGGCGTCAATCAGGTTGCCGGTGAACAGGAGTTCGCAGGCGCGGCTCATGCCGATGACGCGCGGAAGCAGCCAGGCGCCGCCGTCGCCGGGGATGAGGCCGAGCTTGAGGAAAGTGACGCCGTACTTTGCGTTGTCGGCCGAGATGCGGATGTCGGCCATGCATGCGACGTCGCAGCCGAGGCCGATGGCGGCGCCGTTCACCGCCGCGATCAGCGGGATTTCGAGATTGTAGAGCGCGCGCACGATCATGTGGACGCCGTTCTTGTAGGCGTCGCGCACTTCGGCCGGGTTGCCGGCGAAGGAGCCGGTGCGGGCCTGCATCGCCTTGACGTTGCCGCCGGCGGAGAAGCCCTTGCCTGCGCCGGTGAGGATGGCGCAGCGCAGCGACTTGTCCTGGTTCACCTTCATGCAGGCGTCGCGCACGGCCTCGCCATCGCCCGGCTCGCCCAGCGCGTTCATCGCCTCGGGACGGTTGAGCGTCAGGATCGCGATGGGGCCTTTTTTCTCGAGCGTAATCATGGGCGTGTCCTACCAAAGTGTGAGCGTGGATGGGCTGTAGCGAATGCGGGTTCTGCTGTCACGCTTTGCTGACGCTCTTCACTGTCGTCCAGGAAGGACGCGCTATCCGGCGGGTTCCGGCCGGTCGCGGATAATCCTGAATTCAGCCGTGCCGTCTTCCTTCAGCGTGATCTCGGCCAAGGCGTGGCTCATCAAGTGGAAGCTTCCGGGCGCCTCGATGGTCCTGGAGGCGGTGCGGCAACGCATGGTGATGAAGCCGGGCTGCACGGCCTTGTAGGTCTTGCGGTGCTCGGCGCCCTTGGCGAGAGAAAAGGTCTCCACGGCGCCGTTGGTGAACTCCATGGTGCACTTTGCGTCGACAAAGTCGTTCTTCACGACGAGGCGCTGCGCGTCAGGCGGCATGTGGAGTTCGAGAGCGACGAAAGAAGCGATCACGAGACCGGCTAGGACGGCGCCGGCGCCGAGGTGGACTGGACTCATGACACGCCTCCGCGTGTCGCACCCGAGGATCGCTGGCCCAGCCTGGCAGAGCAGGCCGGGAGTGTCATTTGCCGCTCCAGGCCATCCAGGCGAGCCTTGCCCCGCCGATCAACACGGCGCCGAGCACGACCAGTTGCGGAATGGTGTCGAGCGACATGGCGTCAGCGGAGGCCACAAGCGAGCTGCCGAGGACGAACAGGAGCGGCGCGATCATGCCGATGAGGAGGAACATGGCGTAGCCGCGGCGCGGGGACTTACGGGGAGAGAATTCGCCGACGGGCGGTGGACGCCTGAGCAACGTTGAAACAGCCGACACGCCCATCACGATGAGGAGGAGACCGAACACGAGGAACAGCATCCGGGGATCGATGCCCTCGCCGTAAACCTCGGTGACATTGTTGAGATAGGAATACTGCTGAAGCACGATCACGCCGGTGACCAAGAATGCGGCGCCCGCGACACAAAGCAGAACGCGCTGGCCTTGGGTCAGCTTGAGTTCAGGCGGCTTGTATTCGGGCTGGCTCATCCCCCAACGCCTTCCCTTACCTGTTCGACAGCTCCGTATACCGCCGCAGGTGCCAGTCGGTGTTGCCGAACTGGCTTTCGATCATGGTGACGCGCTTGAAGAAGTGGCCGACGTTTAGTTCGTCGGTCATGCCCATGCCGCCGTGGATCTGCACCGCGTCCTGGCTGATCAGCCGGCCGGCCTTGCCGATCTGGACCTTGGCGCCCGAGGCGGCGAGCTTGCGCTGACGATCGGGCTCGTCGAGCTTCAGCGTCACCATGTAGGTCATGGAGATGGACTGCTCGCAGGCCATGAACATGTCGACCATGCGGTGCTGCAGGACCTGGAAGTTGCCGATAGGCTGGCCGAACTGCTTGCGGGTTTTCGAGTAGGCCAGCGTCGCTTCGTTGAGCACTTTGAAGCAGCCGACGGCTTCGGCGCAAATCGAAGCGATGGCTTCGTCGACCACTTTCTCGACCAGCGGGAAGCCGTTGTCGGCTTCGCCGATGACGGCGTCGACGCCGACCGAGACATTCTCGAAATAGACTTCCGAGGCGCGCAGGCCGTCGACTGTCGGATAGTCACGCGTCGAGACGCCCTTGGCGTTCTTGGGAACGAGGAAGACGGTGATGCCGGATGTGTCGCGCTGGGCGCCGGAGGTGCGCGCGGTGACGACAAGATGCGTGGCGAACGGGGCGCCGGTGACGACGGCCTTGTGGCCGTTGAGGACATAGCCCTTGCCGTCCTTCTTCGCCACGGTTGCGACGTCGTTGAGGTCGAAGCGGCTCTTGGGTTCGGAATAGGCGAAGGCATAGAGGCGCTCGCCGCCGATCAGGGCGGGGAGATTTTCTTCCTTCTGCGCGGCCGTGCCGCCATGGCGCAGGAAGCCGCCGGCGATGACGACCGTTTGCAGATAAGGCTCGATGACGAGGCCTTTGCCGAATTCTTCGGAGATGATCATCGCCTCGATCGGTCCGCCGCCGAAGCCGCCGTCGGCTTCCAGAAAGGACGCGCCAAGCAGGCCGAGTTCGGCGAACTGCGCCCACATCTGCGGCCGCCAGCCGGGTTCGGCCTTCGCGATCTTGCGGCGCGTCTCGAAGTCGTACTGTTCGCGGATCAGGCGGGCGACCGTGTCGCGCAGCATCTCCTGCTCGGACGTGAAGGCAAAATCCATATGCGTAGTACTCCTTACGACCCTTCTAGGCCGGGGTTTCGGGGTCGTGCAACGGGGTCAGGCCGGCGCCGCGGTGGGCGCGACCTTGGGTCGCTTCGGCCGGCGCATCGCGATCCAGATTTCAGCGACGATGAGGTTGGGAACCCAGCATATCCAGGCGATCAGCTGGTAGGCGGGAACCGAGAATTCGCCGCCTGCCTGGATGATCGCGATCGGCAGATAGATGCGGAGGGTGACGGCGGCGAATGTCAGCGCGAAGGAGCGGATCATCCAGCGTTCGTGGGCGACAAAGTCGCGCCGCATCGCGCAGACCCAAGCCATCAGAGTGATCGGGACCCAGATCACGGCCAGCGTCAGGAAGCCGAGCCCGGCCGGCAGTCCGGAAGTCGAAAACAGGGCGATCGAGCCGCCGGCAACGCCGCCCACGACGCAGGCGGTAATATAGATGCGGCCCATCCAGCGATGGACGGCCGGCAGTTTCTGCCGCAGGGGCTTCAGGAACTGGAATGCGCCGAGGAGAAGGGCCACGCCGGAGGCTGCGATGTGGGTCTCGAGGCCGAGCGGGCTGAAGAACCCGTTGGACTTCACTTCTCCCGGCACGTTTTCGAAACCGGTCGCGACATGGAACAGCGCGTAACCGCCGGTGCCGACCGACAGGAGTGCGATCAGGCCCCAGGCGATGGATGTGCCTACACGTGCTGCGGACATTTTGACCCTCCCTTGTTCCCCTCTGATGGGGGCTTGTGCCGCAAGGTTAGCACCGATCTGGACGGTTTCCACACCAGCTAGTTCGTGCTCTGGGCCACACCGGCCCTGCGCTTACGCTCCGGGCGTTGCTCGCTTGATTTGATCCACTGGATCAAATCATCCGCTTCGCGGACCGCTCACAACCCCAGCACCATCTTGGCGATGATGTTGTGCTGGATTTCGTTGGAGCCGCCGAAGATCGAGGTCTTGCGCATGTTGGCGTAGGTGGGGGCCGTCAGGTGTGCGTAGTCCGGCCCGATCGGAAGCTGGTTGTCGCCGTCTTTCGGGAAGCCGCGGAAGTACGGCGCGCCATAGACGCCAACCGCCTCGAGCGTCAGCTCGGTGATGCGCTGCTGGATCTCGGTGCCCTTGATCTTGAGGATCGAGCTTTCCGGGCCGGGGCCCTTGCCTTTGCTCTCGCTCGATAGGGTGCGGAGTTCGGTATATTCCAGCGCCGTGAGATCGACTTCCAGTTCGGCGATCTTCCGCGCGAAGTCCGGATTGCGGATGACCGGCTCGCCGCGATCGAGTTCGACGGAGGCGATCTTCTTCAGACGCTCGACGCCTTTTTTGGAGCGAGCCACGCCGGCGATGCCGGTGCGCTCGTGGACCAGCAGATATTTGGCGTAGGTCCAGCCTTCATTTTCCTTGCCGACAAGGTTCTCGACCGGGACCTTCACATCGGTGAACCAGGTCTCGTTGACCTCGTGGCCGCCATCCATGGTGATGATCGGGCGGACTTCGACGCCGGGCGTCTTCATGTCGACGAGGATGAAAGAGATGCCTTCCTGTGGTTTGCGGGCCTTGGGATCTGTGCGGCAGAGGACGAAGATCCAGTCGGCGAAGTGGCCGAGCGTGGTCCAGGTCTTCTGGCCGTTGATGATGTAGTGGTCGCCCTGACGCTCGGCCTTGGTCTTCAGCGAGGCGAGGTCGGAGCCTGCGCCGGGTTCGGAATAGCCCTGGCACCAGAAATCCGTGCCGTTGAGCATGCGCGACAGGTAGTGAGCCTTCTGGGCGTCGCTGCCGAACGCCATCAGCACCGGGGCGAGCATTGACATGCCGAAGGGCGGGATCGGAAGGGTCTCGGCCCGGGCGCATTCTTCCTGGAAGATGTAGCGCTGGGTCGCCGTCCAGCCCGTGCCGCCATACTGCTTGGGCCATGCAGGGGCGCCCCAGCCGCGGTTGAAGAGGGTCTTCTGCCAGAGGAGGAAATCCTCCTTGGTGACCTGGTCGCGGTTTTCGCGCTCGCGGAGCTGTGGCGGATAGTTCTGCTCGAGGAAGGTGCGGACCTCGTTACGGAAGGCGACGTCTTCGGGGGTGAACGATAAGTCCATTGGGTCTCTCCAGGGCCGATCTGGCTGGGCCCGCTGGCCTGCCGTAATGCCGGTTACCAAAACCGTGCGCCGACCGGATTGCCCAGCCTGCCGCAAGGTACGTCAAGGGCCTTTGACGCAAGGTCGCACTGCCCTTGGGGAAATGGCAATCTTACCCTGCCACTGCATGTACTTTTGTCGAGATCGCAAGGTACCTACATCCGGGCATGCTTCAGCCGATAAAGACCCCCTGCGTGAAGGTCTGCGTGGTGGACGGACAGTCCGGCCATTGCCTCGGATGTGGCCGCGCCCTGGGTGAAATCGCCCGCTGGGCCCGGATTTCCGACCAGGAACGCGACGAGGTCATGGCCCTGCTCCCAGGCCGGATGGAGGCCCTCAAGGCTGCCGGAAAGTTGGGCTGAAACCGGAACACGCCTGCTGTCCGTTTGTTCTTTGCTAGTGCATTGTCTGCTATTCGTGGTCCGACGGCGTCATCCCGCGGGGAGTCGCGTGCCTTGAGCAAAGCCCTTTATCCGGCTCTGGCCGTATTTGTGGCCGCCGCAATCGGCCTGTTCGTGCTGCGCGATTCGATGGGCAGAAGCATGGACGCCAAGCCGGCGCTTGCTGAAAGCGCCGAGACGGTTGCGGAAATCCCGACCATCACCGGCCACCAGATCCGCACCGCCTCGCTGCGCAAGGAAGGCGACGGGCATTTCTGGGCGACAGCCTATGTGAACGGCACGCCGGTGAAATTCCTGGTCGACACCGGCGCCAGCCTGGTGGCGCTGACCGAGCGCGACGCGCGGCGGATCGGGCTCAACACGGACAAGATGGAACAGAACGCCAGGGTGCGAACCGCCGGCGGCGAAGTGAAAGCCGCGACCGCCATGATCGACAAGATGGAGATCGACGGCGTGACACTGAAGAACGTTCAGGCCGTGGTGATCGACAACAAGGGGCTGGAGCACTCCCTACTCGGCATGAGCTTCCTCAACCGCCTCGACGGCTGGGACGTCACGGCCAACGCGATCGTCATCCGGCAGTAGCCGGCTCGCGCGGACGGACGGCCGCAAGCGCTTCATCGTAGATCGAGATCGCAGAGGCGCCGCGTGCGCCCGGCGCCTTTTCCGAAAGCGTGCGGCGCCATTGGCGCGCGCCAGGCCTTCCCGCGAACAGACCCAGCATATGTCGGGTGATGGCGTGCAGGGCTACGCCTTCGGCCAGGCGCTTCGCGATCCAGGGGCGAAAGTCGCGCGCGGCTTCGTCGGCCGTTCGGGCGGCGGCGGTGGCGGTGGCGCCGAAGAAGCGCCGGTCGACGTCGAGCAGGATCGCCGATTCGTGGTAGGCGGCGCGCCCGACCATCACGCCATCGACATTCGCGAGTTCACGCTCGGCGAGATCGAGCGAGGCGATGCCGCCATTGAGGATGATCTCCAGATCAGGCCGGACGCGCCTCAGCTCGGCGACGATGGCGTAGTCGAGCGGAGGCAGTTCGCGGTTCTCCTTCGGCGAGAGGCCCTTGAGCCACGCTTTGCGCGCGTGGACGATGAAGGTGGTGACGCCTGCCTTCGCCACCGTGTCGACAAAGGAGAACATCGCCTCGCGAGGATCGTCGTCGTCGACGCCCAGGCGGTGCTTGACCGTGACAGGGACTGAAACGGCCTCGCGCATGGCGGCCAGGCATTCGGCGACGAGATCCGGCTCGCGCATCAGGCAGGCGCCGAAGGCGCCGGACTGCACCCTCTCCGAGGGGCAACCGACATTGAGGTTGATCTCGGAATAGCCGTACTGGGCGCCAATGCGCGCGGCCTCGGCCAGTTTTCCGGGTTCGGAGCCACCAAGCTGAAGCGCGACGGGCTGTTCCATATCGTCGAAGCCGATCAACCGCTCGCGCTGGCCGTGGATCACGGCATCGGCCGTGACCATCTCGGTATAGAGAAGAGCATGACGCGTGAGGGAGCGGTGGAACGCCCGGCAATTCCGGTCGGTCCAGTCCATCATGGGGGCAATACAGAACTTATGGTCTTGAAATTTCATAGTTTTTGTTGGGACATCCAGGAACTGGATTTCAGGAATTGTGTCCGCGCGTTTCTCTTAAGTTCACAGTGTTTCGCGACGTCTCGGGGTTCGGTGTGACCGCAGTGTGGCCGAGTCGTCAAATCCGGGCACAAGCTCAGAAGGAGCTTCCTAGCATGGCGACGGTTGGCCGTCGGCGCGGCAAGAGACGAGCCCAGGTTCCGGCGCCGCGGAAAGCCTCCGCACCGTGCTCAGCAACCGCTCTCAGGTTTGGCGAGTATGAAGGGCTATGACGCGTCCCGCGGCAGCACGCCGCCTGCCTCTAGCTGCGATGCGAAATATGGAGCGCACAGGCAATGACCGGCAAACCAGTCATTGCTGTGTCTGCACGGTGATGTCCGGTTCGGCGTAGAAGATGTCAGGTGAAGCCGTGAGGCGGCGGGCGATCTCGCGTATTGCGGTGGCGCGCTCCGGCTTTGAGGCCGCGGTACATGGATAAACGAGTACGAGTTCGTTCGAATAGGTAACGCGGTCAAGCATAGCGCCGGCCATCTCAGGACGCCCACGCTTGAAGATGTCAAACTTGGCCTTTGCAACCTGGGGATCCTTCCAGAACGCGTCGATGATGTCCTTCACCTTGCCGTCGTCCTTAAACTTGACGACCACCGCCGCGGGCGCCGGCGCAACCTGGCGCTGACTGATCTTCGCCAGCGACTCCGGCGCTTGTAAGCTCGTCTGATTGGCGCTGGGCGGCTCGGCAAGAGCGCCGCTGCACGAGAGCGCCAAGGCAGTGGAGAGAGCGCAGAAAACGCTCACCGAGCCAGACCGGCGAGAGAAGGCCGCCGAATATCTATTTCTCATCGTCTTTCCTCCGCCCCAAAAATCCCCGTCCATCTAACGGTCGTGTTCCGGCTTTTCGTCCGTGGAAGCCGCCCGCGTTTTGTCCATCATCGGGCATTTACCAGACGGAGCGTCAGTTCCCGGCTCAGAGGACGAGGCGGCATCCGTTGCCGCTCGTTCCATGCAGGTCTTGTGCGCCGCGGCCATTGCCGGACCGGCTTCGTGTGGCGCTCCTAAACTGACGCATCCAGACGCAAGTGAAGCGCTGACAATAGCTGCGATCACGAAACTCGTGTTGCGGCCGAAAGCCATGAGATTCTCCATTTCCTTTTGACAGAAGAACTCTCCTGCGGAGCAATAGCCTTGACGCAGGTCAACGGTCGGCCGCCAACGGGCAGGAACTAGGGCTTCGGGCTGTCGACGCCGCTTTCGATCGACTCGATGTAGGCGATCAGCGCATCCGCTGAACGAACATCAAAATCGAACAGCGGCATGTTGTCATGACCCATCCGTACGGCGTCGATCAAGCGATACGCCACCCAATTGGAGTCATTGAGAAAAAGAACATCCCGAAACGGAGGCGCACCAGGATTGGGACTTACCGAGGTTCGATCGATAGCGTGGCATGATGAGCATTCGCGCTGCGCAATTCGTTCACCTTCTGCAATATCCCGAGGATCCGGAGTCCCGGTCTTTGAACCTTTCCAGCCAGCAAGCTCGCTTTCGGAATTCGCCAGGATATCGCGAGTGTCCTGGGCATTGGTCTGGCAACCGCCAATAGCGGCAACACACCCGGCCAGCAGCGCCGCTCGAAAAATTCCGGCTCTAGTCGAATGGGCCCGGCCTAAATCGGTTTGTTTGCGAAACGCCATGTTTTCCTCCGCACGTATCCTGGCACAAGGCGCTGCTTGTGATTTGATCAGAGTCAGAAAGGCGTCAGCACCACAACGTCAGCAGACGCAATGCCTTGATCGAACTCAAACCGCGGCGCAGGAATCGACGGACAAGTCGGGTCGGCATCGGACAGGAATGCTCGCCGCGCGATGACCACACGCAATCTTTCGGCTCTCTTCAGCCCGGCATCGATCGCCCTGATCGGCGCCAGCAACGAATCCGGCTCGGTCGGCGCCGTGCTGGCGCGCAATCTGCTTTCAGGCGGATTCAGCGGGCGGATCATGCCGGTCAATCCGCACGAGGCGGAAATCCACTCGGTTCCTTCGTTCCGCACCCTGGCCGAACTGCCGGCTGTTCCCGATCTTGCAGTCATCGCGACGCCGCCTGCGATCATTCCCGGGCTGATTGCCGAGCTCGGTCAGCGCGGCTGCCGCGCCGCTGTCGTGATCACTGCCGGCTTCGATCCGGCGCTGCGCGCCCAGATGCTGAGCGCGGCCAGGCCGCACCTCCTGCGCATCGTCGGCCCAAACTGCCTCGGATTCCTGTCACCCGTGCGCGGAATCAACGCCAGCTTTTCGCATCTTGCGCCTGATGCCGGCGGCATCGCCTTCCTCACCCAGTCGGGCGCTATCGCGACGTCCATGATCGACTGGGCGAAGGGCCGGGGTGTGGGCTTCTCCCATATCCTTTCGCTCGGAGACATGAGCGATATCGATTTCGGCGACCTTCTCGACTTTCTCGCGGCCGATCCCGCAACGGCGTCGATCCTTCTCTACGCAGAGAATGTGACGCAGGCCCGCAAATTCATGTCGGCTGGCCGGATCGCCGCGCGCGCCAAGCCGGTGATCGTGGTCAAGGCCGGCCGCAGCGCAGCAGGCGCCAAGGCCGCCACGTCCCATACCGGCGCGCTCGCTGGAACTGACGCAGTCTATGATGCGGCATTCCGGAGAGCCGGCTTGTTGCGGGTCGACACACTTCGCGATCTGTTCGACGCTGCTGCGACGTTGGCCACGGGATGGCGGCCACGTGGAGACCGGCTCCTGATTGTCACCAATGGCGGCGGCCTCGGCGTCCTTGCGGCCGACGAGCTCGAACAACGCGGCGGCCAGCTTGCAACGCTTTCGGACGCTTCGATCAGCAGCCTGGACAAAGTGCTTCCGCGAGCATGGTCGCGCGGAAACCCTGTGGACATTCTCGGAGACGCGCATGGCGACCGCTATGAAGCCGCGCTCGATATTCTGAGCCTCGAAAAGACATGCGACTCGATCCTGATCATGAACTGCCCGACAGGCGTCACCGACAACCAGGAAGCCGCGGACGCTGTGCTTCGGGCGCGATCAAGGCGCCCGCAATTGCCGTGGCTGGCCTGCTGGATGGGGGAGGCCACCGCAAACGCTGCGCGGCAACGGCTGTCCGAGGGAAAGCTTCCAAACTATGAGACGCCCGATGAAGCAATTCGCGCATTCCTTCACCTGGTGAATCACGCGCGCAATCAGAACGCTCTGCTTGAGACGCCTTCCGCCAGCGTGGAGCTGCCGCAGGCCCAGCGCCGGGCCGCCCGCAGGGTGATCGAGGCCGTGCTGAGCGAGGGCCGAAGCATTCTCACCGAACCCGAGGCCAAGCAGGTGCTCGCCGCTTATGGCGTTCCGGTCGTCGAGACCGCAACGGCCGCCACGCCAGCAGACGCCGGCGAGGCCGCATCGCACATGCGCGGACCGGTCGCTCTCAAGATTCTGTCGCGGCAGATCACGCACAAATCGGACGTCGGCGGCGTTCGCCTTGGCCTGGAAGGAAAAGAGGCTGTGGTGCGCGCCGCCGACGAGATGCTCTCTGCGGTTCGCGCCAAGGCGCCCGAAGCAGTCGTGGACGGGTTTACCGTGCAGGCGATGGTTATCCGCCCGCACGCCCATGAACTGATCCTGGGCGCGGTGGTCGATGCAACGTTTGGCCCTTGTCTTCTCTTCGGCGCGGGTGGGGTCGCAACTGAAATCATCGCCGACCGGGTGATGGGTCTGCCGCCTCTCAACTCAACCCTGGCATCCGACATGATCGCACGCACGCGCGTGGCCAGGCTTCTTGCCGGCTATCGCGACCGAAGGCCGGCGAAGCGGGAAGCAATCGCAGCAGCCCTGGTGTCACTGTCGGATATGGTGATCGATCTACCTGAGATCACCGAATTGGATATCAACCCGTTGCTCGCAGACGCGGATGGAGTGATCGCCCTCGATGCAAGAATCGTCGTGAGCCAGGCGAAAGTCGAATCCGAAAACCGCCTTGCCATACGCCCCTACCCCGCCGAACTCGCCAATCGCATCCGGATACACGGCAAGCCGGTTCTCGTCCGCCCCATTCGGCCCGACGACGCCGCTGCGCTTCTGGAGCTTGGGCGGCGGACCAGCGCCACCGACATGCGGCTTCGCTTTCATGGCGCAGTCCGTGTGGGACTCGAAGAGGTGGCGACGCGATTGTCGCAGATCGACTACGACCGCGAAATGGCGCTCGTGGCCGATGAAGCCGGCGGATCCATCGCCGGTGTCTGCCGCATCGCGTTCGATCCCGAATTTGCATCCGCCGAATGCGCGATCATCGTCAGGTCAGATACTCAGGGACGGGGTCTGGGTCACGCCCTGCTCCAACAGACCCTGAACTACGCACGCAGCCGAGGGGCGTCACGCGTATGGGGTGACGTACTGGCGGGAAACAATCGCATGCTGGACCTTGCACGCGAACTTGGCGCCGTCTGCTCGCGTCTGACCGAGGTTCCGGAACTTGTCCGGGTCGAATTCCAACTCGACGCCAGTTGAGACGACAGGATCGATCATATCGGCCTCAGCCGATGCGTCAGCTTGTTTTCAAAGACTTGGGGCGTTGTCTATCTCGCTTCGGACGAAGTGAAGTTCGTTACAGGCGCTGAACTCGTGATCGATGGCGGCTACACCGCCCGCTGACAAACGGAGAGCGCCCATCATTGGTCTCGGTCAGTCCAATGTTCCGTACGGCTGGCAGGAGACTGACGCTTGCGACTGTTCCGCGCGGGGATCCTAGGCAGCAGGCCGGGCCGCCGTTCGACTCGCGGCAATCAGCGCCGTTTCGAGTTCCCTCCTAAAATGCACCGGCTGAGCGATGAGCGGGCTGAGCCACACGTCATCACCTGTCCCATGTACCTCGACTCGGCCCCACCCCAAGAGCCGTCCAAGCACATCCTGGTTGAGACGCACCGCTTCGACCGTCGCCAATTCCAGTTCGGACGTGCTCCGGCCCAGAAGACCGCGCTTCAGAATCAATCTGCGATCGGTGATTGCAATCTCGGTAGTCGTGAGCGCGATCAGATCGTGAATGAAGATGACGATTCCAACGACCACGACGCCAAGGACGAGTAGCGCCGCCCAGGCTCGAACCCAGATGATCCAGTGTATCCGAGCCGTGAATCGAACCGCTTCGCCGGCTGCGAGCGAATGCTGAATGTAGCTCATCCTCACCTCCCGAAGTATGAAAGGATGCCCTCGAACCGCTCGTTGAGCTTGATTTGTCTCAAAGCCCACCGAACTCGCCTACGACTTATGCGGGGACGGCGATGACACCGTAGTGAGCTTCGCACTCCGCTTCACGCCCTCTCACGACCCGCCTTCCCTTCAGCGGACCGCGTGTCTCGGTCACGATGGTGCACTGCCAGTCAGGGGATGCTTCGTGCATCACATATAGAATCACCCAGTCACGGGATTTGTTCAGCTGATGCGCCCTGGCGGTGTTCGAAAACATGACTGTGAAATGCCAGCCGTTCCGATGCTCATGCAGCACCGGCAGCCAGGCGACTTTGCGAGGATTGAAGCGACGCGGGGCGATGAGCTTCAGCTCGTTCCGCGCCGCTTTGCGGCGATAAAGGGCGTCGATCTCCAGCAACAGGCCGATCGGAGGAACGCGCCCGCGTCTAACATGGCCCCGCAGGCTGCGCAGGCGCTCCTGCAAGGCGGCGCGAATGGCAGCAACACGCCGGTCGCCGAAACCCGTAAGACTGTCTAGCCGCCCATCGTTGGCGGCTTCCTCGAGTTCCTCCAGCGTCCCGATATGCAATTCGTCGTGCAACCGGCGCGCGGTTGACGCGCCAATGCCTGGCAACGTCTTCAAGATCGTCTCGGGGTCGACTTCATTTGTCAGCCTGTCGAGCTGCGCCCATCGGCCGGTCGTCACCATTTCAGAAATCGCCGAGGCGATTCCCCGCCCGACCGCGGGAAGGCGGACGAGGCCGTTGATTCCATCCTCCGACAGGATTTCGTCGACCGGCCGGTCAAGGCCTTCGAGAACCGGCGCGGCACGGCGATAGGCTTCCGACCGGAACCCTCCTTCGCCTTGATGCTCCAGCAGCTCGCCCATCTGCCGCAGACGCGTGGCGATGCGGATGTTCAAACGATGGGTCATGGCGAGATTTCCTAGTTGCCGCTCGACAGTAGCGAGACGCCAGCGATCCGGCTTTGATCCGCCTCAAGCCCTGCGTCGCGATAACAGCAACGATGGGGCTAGCGGAGCCCATACGACAGGCTTTGTCGGTGTCGGCTGTGACTCACGGCCGAAGCACCGCGGCGCCCTGCAGGCGCCCGGATCGGAGATCGTCCAGCGCGGTGTTGGCGTCCTCGAGTCGATAGACCGTGGTGTGCGTCCGCAGACCTATGACCGGCGCGATCTGGAGGAAGTCCTGCGCGTCCTGCCGCGTGAGGTTAGCGACTGAAACTATGCTGCGTTCGCCCCAGAGGTCTTTGTACGGGAAGGACGGGATGTCGGTCATGTGAATGCCCGCGCAAACGACCCGCCCACCCTTGCGGACCGCGCGCAGAGCTTTCGGAATGAGAGCGCCAACCGGGGCGTAGATGATGGCGGCGTCGAGAAGTTCGGGCGGCGCCTCGTCGGAGCCGCCGGCCCAATCC
>Ga0210377_10001791_pt1 | contig 19217 bp, 17 predicted proteins | sample PLM4_65_b1redo_FD_155480 | JGI IMG/M metagenome (GOLD analysis project Ga0210377, IMG submission 155480) | Groundwater sediment microbial communities from an aquifer in East River, Colorado, USA - PLM4_65_b1 redo | ecosystem: Environmental > Terrestrial > Soil > Riparian zone | place: USA: East...
ACCTTCCGCTCGGCCGGCGGGTGATGGACAAGATCGACCGCATCATCCGCGAGGAGATGAACGCGATCGGCGGCCAGGAAGTGACCATGCCGGTGCTGCACCCTGCCGAGGTGTGGCAGCAGACCGGCCGGTGGGACTCGATCGGCGACGAGATGTTCCGGTTAAAGGACCGGGGGGGCCGCGATATGTGCCTGGCCATGACGCACGAAGAGGTCATGACCTGGCTGGCGGCGCATGACCTGCGCTCCTACCGCGACCTGCCGCAGATCTGGTATCAGCTCCAGACCAAACTTCGCGATGAGGCGCGGCCCAAGAGCGGGATCCTGCGTACGCGCGAGTTCGTGATGAAGGATTCATACAGTTTTGATCGCGACGAGGCGGGACTCGACAAATCGTACGATATCCATCTCGACGCGTATAAAAAGATCTACAACCGCTGCGGGATTAAGTTTTACGTTGTTCAGAGCGATATAGGCATGATGGGAGGCACCGGCGCCCACGAGTTCATGGCGCCGTCTCCTGCCGGCGAGGACGACGTGGCGCTGTGCGACGCCTGTGGGTATGCGGCGAATGTGGAGCTTGCGGAGTCAACGCCGCCCACTCCGCAGTTTTCAGACGGGAAGTTTGAAGAAGTGGCCACGCCGGAGAAGCGGACCATCCAGGAGGTGACCAGGTTCCTGAAGCTCACGCCGGATTTTTTCATCAAGTCCATCCTGGTGATGGGCGAACAAGGTCCGGTGCTTGCACTGGTGCGCGGGGACCAGACCCTGCACGAAAAAAAGCTCTCAAAGCTCATCGGCCCGCACCGGCCGGCGCAGAAGGATGAGGTGAAGGCGGCCCTGGGCATACCGGGCGGGTTCATCGGGCCCATGGGCCATACAATAAGGAAGATCGCGGACCTGGCGCTCAAGCAGGGGGTGTACGTGGCAGGCGCGAACAAGGAAGGCTATCATGCCAGGGGCGTTTCCGCGGACAAACACTTCAGCGACGCCGAGTTTGCTGATATTCACACGGCCCAAGCGGGAGATGCGTGCGTGCAGTGCGGCAAGCCCCTCCGCATCGAACGGGTGATCGAGATCGGAAACATCTTTAAACTGGGAACCAGGTACTCGGTGCCGCTTAAGGCGAACTATCTGGATGAGAGCGGTTCTGAAAAACCGATCGTCATGGGCAGCTACGGTATAGGCCCGGCGCGCATCGCGGCAGCGGCCGTCGAACAGGGCAACGATGAGAACGGCATCATCTGGCCGTCTGCGATCGCGCCGTACCACCTCCTTATCATTCCGGTGAATGTGAAAGACGCAAGGACCATGGATATTGCCGAAGAGCTCTACGCGGCTTTTGAAGAAAAGGGCTTCGAGGTCCTGATGGACGACCGTGATGAACGAGCCGGGGTCAAGTTCAAGGACGCGGACCTTATCGGCATCCCCTATCGTATTATCATCGGCGAGAAGAATCTCAAGGAAGGTCTTGTGGAACTGAAAGAGCGGAAGACCGGACAGGTAGAGAAGGTGAAGACGGAAGAAGCTATAGATAAGATAGCAAAAAAACTAGTATTGGAAATGTAAGAACCGGGCACTGCGTACGGTGTCCAGATGCTACAAATTTCCCTGGCATTGTTTACCCGGTCCTTTGTACCGTGTTTGTCACAATTGTGTTTGGACGCGATGGTATACAACGACATCAAAAAAGACTTGAATTCCCATATCAAAGTGCCTATAATCAAAACTGATGGAGGGTTCACTCGATGGAAGAGACCGTCGTACTGGAATTGACACCACAGCAGCGCGCTGAAATTAAAAAACAGATCGGATTTGAGCTTCAGGAGATCTACCTTTCCAAGCGTTCCCTGAATAAGCTGCGGGTCTTCAGGCTCAGCCTCAACGAAGAGCAGCAGCTGCTCCTGGAAGAGAAACTCGGACAGAAAGTACGGGAGCTTACGGTAACGCGCTCGGTTGCTACACGAATCCTTTAAATGCCCGACTACCGGTGTCCAGTACCCGCCTCCGCGTGATGCGGTGCGGTCAAAACTCATCAAGGAGGTATAGCTTTGTGAAAAAGTACTCCGTTGTTTTTCTGGTTATGGTCATTGTTGCCGCCATTGCTTTTTTCGGTTGTGAGAAAAAAAAGGAATATTCGCCGCCTGCGCCCGCTGCACAGCCTGCCGTGACGCCGTCGCCTGCTCCGGAGCCTGCTCCGGCACCGGTGCCTGCTAAACCGGCGAAGAAATAGCATATCATGCGCTCAATCCTCGTTATGTAAGCACGGCCCCCCTTCTGCGGGGGCCTTTTATATTTTGAAAATGCACGTCTGTACGGGACCCCTATGACAAAACTTACGACCGATCTGCTGAGCGAGATCCTGATCACAGCGGGCAAATTGAGCCCTGAACAGGCCCGCGAGATCAAGATAAAGCAGGACGTTCAGCGGATGAAAGTACTTAGGGCACGTGGTGAAACCGCGCATCGGGGCAGGATGCGCCTCGAGGACGAGGTATCGTCCATCGAGGTGGCAGCCTCACTTAATATAGAAATACCGGGTGCGCCGGGCCAGGTTTTGACGGAGGACATCATTACCGAGGTCGTGGCGAAACATGCCGGGTTGCCGTTCAAAAAGATCGACCCCCTCAAGCTGAATCCGGAGATCGTCACGCAAATCCTCTCGCGGGCCTTCGCGCGGCGAAGCATCTCCGTCCCGATCGAACGGGAGGACGATATCCTCACCCTCGCCGTGGCGGACCCCTATAATATAGAAGTTGTTGAGAACATCGAGCGGATGGGGTATAAGGTCAAGCGTATCGTCTCTCCGAAGACGGACCTTATCAAGATCATCACGGAGTTCTACGGGTTCCGATCGTCCGTGACCGCCGCAGCCAGGGAGATGACCTCTGAGGTTGACCTCGGCAACCTCGAGCAGTTCGTGAAGATGAAGTCCGTGTCGGAGATCGAGGCCACGGACAAGCACATCGTGAATGCCGTGGAGTTCCTGTTCCGCTATGCCTTCGACCAGCGGGCGAGCGATATTCACATCGAGCCCAAGCGCGATGCCAGCGAGGTCCGGCTCAGGATCGATGGTATGCTCAACACCATTCACAAGACACCCAAGGCAGTGCATCCCGCTTTTGTCTCCCGCATCAAGATGCTTTCGCGCATGGATATCGCCGAGAAGCGGCGGCCGCAGGACGGAAGGATCAAGACCGAATACAAGTCCCGGGAGGTCGAACTCCGCGTGTCCACCATGCCGACCGCCTTCGGTGAAAAGGTGGTGATCAGGATCTTCGATCCTGACGTCCTGCTCCAGGACCTTGAAGAGATCGGTTTTTCTCCCCGGGAATACGAGTTGTTCCGTTCCTTCATCGCGCGGCCGAACGGTATTATCCTTGTGACGGGCCCCACGGGCAGCGGTAAGACCACGACGCTCTATTCAGCGCTCAAGACCGTTGCAACGCCCGAGGTGAACGTAGTGACCATCGAGGACCCCATCGAAATGGTGCACGATAAATTCAATCAGGTGAGCATTCAGCCGCAGATCGGCATCACCTTCGGCAGCACGCTCCGGACGATCCTGCGCCAAGACCCGGACATCATCATGGTCGGCGAGATCCGGGACCTTGAAACGGCCGAGAATGCGGTGCAGGCAGCGCTTACGGGCCACCTCGTTTTTTCCACGCTCCACACGAACGATGCGCCGAGCACGATCACGAGGCTTATGGACCTCGGAGTGCCGTCGTACCTTATCTCCTCAACGATCATCGGTGTGATGGCACAGCGGCTGGTAAGAAAGATCTGCAGGCACTGCGAAAAGTCCTATGAACTGTCGCCCGAGGAGGCGCAAGCCGTGGGGCTCGCGTCAAGCCGGGACCAGAAGGTCGTGGTCAAGTACGGCGAGGGGTGCCCCCAATGCCGCGGCACCGGATATCTGGGGCGCACCGGCATATTCGAGGTCATGGAAATGAACGACACCATCAGGGCCATCATCCGGGATAGGGCGGATGCAGAACTCATCCGGAAGGCTGCGATCACGGACGGCATGGTCGGACTGCGCGAGGCCGCGGTCCAGAAAATGCTGAAGGGAGAGACTACCTTCGATGAGGTCATCAGGGTAGCGGGGGAGAAGATGTGAACGTGCATTGTGGATTTCGGATTTTAGATTTTGGATTTTAAATCCGCATTCCGCAATCCATAATTCGCAATCGATACATGGACACCTTTAGCGCATTCATATCAGACTCCTGGCCGCTGCTTGTTGGCGCAGGCGCGAGCATTCTTTTCGCTGCTTTTTTTGCTGCCGCGGAAACCGCTCTTGTGTTTTCCAACAAGTCACACATCCAAGAATTGTCGGAATCGGGCGATAAGCGGGCAGGGACTGTCCTCCTGCTGATGGGGGAGCGCGACCGTCTTCACTCCACGCTGTTACTCGCCGAGAATTTTTTTATTGTCCTTACTGCAGTCCTGGGCATGGTCATTGCCGCACGTCTGATGCCGCAGATACCACTGGCAGCAGTGGTTACCGTGCTTGTCGTGACCCTTGCCATCGTGTGTTTTGCCAAACTTGCCCCAAAGGGGATCGCCTGCAGGAACCCGGACCGCTTTGTTCTCGCTGTCTCCGCTCCGCTGCAACTCGTCGTAAAGCTCCTGTCGCCACTGTCCCGGTTGCTTGCCGCCATGGCGGACCTGGTCGCCGGTCCGGGACCGCAGGGTATGTCCTGCACCGCCGTGGTCACGGAAGAGGACATCAAGGCCCTGATCAATCTCGGCGAAGAGCGTGGTTCGCTCAAGGAAGAGGAGAAAGAGCTGCTCCATAAGGTCTTTGAGTTCGGCGATACCCTGGCATCGGAGGCAATGAGGCCGAGGACCGAGATCGTCAGCGTTCCCTCGAGCGTGACCCTGCAGGAAGTCCTGGCCCTGGTGTCAGAGTTCGGCTATTCACGCTACCCCGTGATCGAGGACACCGTGGACACGGTGATCGGCATCCTGTATATCAAAGATATCCTTGTGGCCATGGCATCTGGCGAAGTGAAACGCGAAGATGACATACAGCGGTTCATCAGGCCCGCCTACTTTATCCCCGAGAATAAACGGGTGAGCGAGCTCCTGTCAGAAATGCAGCGCAACCGGTTCCAGCTCGCCATTGTCATCGACGAGTATGGCGGGACCGCGGGGCTCGTGACGCTGGAAGACCTGATCGAGGAGATCGTCGGCAGCATCCACGATGAACTCGAGGCCGGGAACAAGGATGTCCAGATCGTGGATGAGAAGAATTTCGTGGTCTCAGGCCAGTCGGCGCTTGACGAAGTGAACGAGCTGCTGGATGCCGACCTCCAGTCAACGGACTTCAACACCCTTGGCGGGTTCGTGTTCGGCCTTTTCGGAAGGATGCCGAAGGTGGGCGAGCAGCTCAAGTACAAGAACCTCAAACTCGAGGTCCTGGAGCTGGAAGGCAGGAAGATCAGCAAAGTGAAGATAACGAAGTTGTAGAGAGTATAGAGCAGAGGGCATAGAGCAGAGGGGCATGTACTTGTTGCCTTGTGCTCTATGCGCTATGCGACTCAGGAGGTATTTCAGTGCGCAAGAAAGTGACGGTAGTCGGTGCGGGCCATGTGGGTGCGACCCTGGTCCAGCGGATCGCGGAGACCCGGCTCGCGGATGTCGTGATGATGGATGTGGCGGAAGGAGTCCCACTGGGCAAGGCGCTGGACCTGATGGAATCGGGACCGGTGCTCGGGTACGATTCGAAGATCACGGGAACGAACGGTTATGACGAGACCGCGGGGTCTGATATCATCGTGATCACCGCCGGACTGGCGCGGAAGCCGGGCATGAGCCGCGATGATCTTCTTGCGGCGAACGGCGACATCGTGAAAAAAGTGGCTGAAGAGACGGGCAAGCGGTCACCCAGGGCGTTCATGATCGTGGTCACGAACCCCATGGACGTGATGGCCTTCGTTGCGATGAAGGCCTGCGGTTTCCCCAGGGAGCGGGTGATCGGCATGGGAGGGGTGCTTGATTCAGCGCGGTTCCGCGCGTTCATTGCCATGGAGCTTGGCGTGTCCGTTGAGAACACCCATGCTTTTGTGCTCGGTGGCCACGGTGACACCATGGTGCCTTTGCCGCGTTATTCATCAGTAGCGGGCATCCCGATCACGGAACTGATGAGCAAAGAAACGATCGACAAGCTCGTCGACCGCACGCGCAACGGCGGGGCGGAGATCGTAGCCCTGCTCAAGACCGGCAGCGCCTACTATGCGCCTGCGGCGGCCACGCTCGAGATGGTCGAGGCCGTGCTGCTGGACAAGAAGAAGATCCTTCCCTGCTCCGCGTATCTCGACGGCGAGTACGGCGTGAAGGGGATGTTCTCCGGTGTGCCGGTGAAGCTCGGAGAAAAGGGTGTGGAGCAGGTGGTGGAGATCAAGCTGAGCGCTGATGAAAAGGCGGCATTCATGAAGTCCGTAGAGGCGGTGAGGCAAGGATGCGCGAAATTCATGTAGACGAGATCAGGGACAATGTCGCGCAGATCTGCGTAGACGCGGCGTACAACCTGAGCGAGGACGTGCTCACCGCCTTTGACCGGGCGATCGAGACTGAGACGAGTCCCGCGGCCCGGGAGATCATAGAACTCCTGAAGGAGAACGCCCGCATCGCAAAGGATGAGCATATCCCCATCTGCCAGGACACGGGCATAGCCATTTTTTTTGTCGAGATCGGACAGGACCTCAGGATCAAAAACGGCTTCATCGTCGATGCGATCAATGAGGGTGTGCGCAAGGGGTACAAAGAAGGTTATCTTCGGAAGTCCGTTGTCGATCCGATCACGCGCAAGAACACCGGCGACAACACACCGGCCATTGTCTACACCGAACTGGTGCCCGGCGACAAGCTCAAGATCTCGTTCATGCCCAAAGGCGCGGGGAGCGAGAACATGAGTGTGATCCGTATGCTGCGGCCCACCGATGGGGTGGAGGGCATCCGGAACTTTGTGCTCGAATGCGTGCAAAAGGCCGGGGCAAACCCCTGCCCGCCGGTGGTGATCGGCGTGGGCATCGGTGGAAGTTTCGAGAAGGCCGCGCTGCTTGCGAAAAAAGCGCTCCTCCGGCCTGTCGGAAGCCCGAATCCGAAACTCGAGCTTGCAAGTCTGGAAGAAACGCTGCTCAAGACCGTGAACAAGACGGGCATCGGTCCTGAAGGGTTTGGCGGCAAGGTGACTGCCATGGCAGTTCATGTCGAAAGTTTCCCCTGCCATATCGCAAGCCTGCCGGTCGCGGTGAACATAAATTGCCACGCTGCAAGGCATAAGACGATAATACTGTAAAGCAAAGAGCAGAGAGCATGGCGCAGAGAGTAAACAACGGACGGAATGTACTCCATGCTCTATGCGCTATGCTGATAAAATAAACCATGACCGCACCCATTAAAATATCTCCACCCCTGACCGACGAGATCATCACGATGCTGAAGGCTGGTGATCGCGTCATCATTACCGGAGTCATGTACACCGGCAGGGACATGGCGCACAAGTTTCTTGTTGAAGGACACGAGAAGGGCGAGAAGCCGCCCTTCGATCTTAAAGACCAGATCCTTTACTACACGGGGCCGACTCCGGCGCCGCCGGGTAAGCCGATCGGTTCAGCCGGACCGACCACGAGCTACCGCATGGACAAGTACACGCCGTATCTGCTCGAACTGGGGCTCAAAGGCATGATCGGCAAGGGACCCCGAGGGCAGGGAGTGAAGGACGCCATCAAGAAACACAAGGCTGTTTACTTCGCCGCAATCGGCGGCGCGGGCGCTCTTATCTCAAAGGCGATACGCAAAGCCGAAGTGATCGCTTACCCCGAATTGGGGACCGAGGCGGTGATGCGGCTGGAGGTCGAGGACTTCCCTGCCGTGGTGGTGAACGATATCTACGGTGGGGACCTGTATCGGATGGGCGTGGAAAAGTATAAAGAATTGGGAGATGTCGAAGAAGACCCCTGTTGAAAAAATAGTTTGACAGGATAACAGGATTTACAAGAATCAGGCTCCCGTTCTTTGTTATTCTGTCCATCCTGAAAATCCCTTCTAAAAGGAGTTTTAGCTATGTCGATCAAGTCAAAGATCAGGACCATTCCCGATTATCCCAAGAAAGGGATCATGTTCCGTGATATCACGACCCTTATCAAAGACCCCGTGGGGTTCCGGTTGGTCATTGACAGTCTTACCCAGCGGTACATTCATGCGGACTTTCAGTTCGATACTATCGTGGGCATCGAGTCACGCGGTTTTATCATTGGAGCGGCGCTGGCGTACACACTCGGGAAGGGTTTCATCCCCATCCGCAAAAAGGGCAAGCTGCCGGCCGAGGTCGTTTCTCAGGAATATGCGCTTGAATACGGCACGGACAAGATCGAGATCCATAAGGATGCGCTGAAGAAAGGGGAGCGAGTGCTTCTTGTAGACGACCTCCTCGCCACAGGCGGGACTGCTCTGGCCTCTGCCGCGCTTGTCGAGAAACTCGGCGCAAAAGTAGTGGAAATGTCCTTCATTGTGGACCTGCCGGAAGTAGGAGGACGTAAGAAGCTGGAGGCGAAGGGGTATAAGGTATTTGCCCTTACGGAATTTGAGGGGGAGTAGGTCAAGGAAAATAAAGAATAAAAAAAAAGACGTTGTCCGGATTCTTGACAGCGCCTTTTTTTGTTGATTCCTCCTCCTTGGACGAGGCAGCGGCAGCCGGTGCCAGCCGGTTCAGGAGGCAGGTAAATGCAGCGGTTGTGCACGGAAAGCTGACCTCCTTATCCGGCAGATCTGCACATCGTCATGGAGGCATTAGGTATCCGCGAGCCGGTGTGTTGTTCATTTCGATCCTTACGGCCGGGTTACAATGGCAGCACAGTTTCCGACAGTCAATCCCCTCATTTTCAATAGAAAGTCAGATACTCTTACATCACCTTCCGGTGGAGACCAACTTGCGAACTCGAGGCCTGATTGGATCATATGGCCCTTCTTTCACTTCAAGGAAAATTGAATCATCGATCATCGGTATCCATGAGTGCCAAACATTGGGAGGTAATTCAAAGCCCATATTCTCCGAATCGGATCCCAGTGATATTCTATCAGTAACACGAGCACTATCGTCAAAGACCATTAAATCAAATTTGCCCCGAACAACGAAGGCCAGCTCAGACTTTGATTGATGCCGGTGCGGTCGGAAATACGAATCAATTTTGGACGCAACGAGGTAACGCTGTATTGGGTCCTGAGGAGATTCATGGATGTTATAATTCGACCTTCTCCTGCTGGAAACATCGGCATTATTCAGAAGATCGTTAATTATTGTCGTGTTGATGATTTTCATTAAATTACCGGCTTTCGAGAATTAATTATGATGCCGATGTGAAACTTACACTCTTGCAAGGGACCGAATCAGTTTAACAAGGTGAACGTTATTGACGCAGCGTATTCCGTAAAAAGTATATCAGAGGTTACAAGATAGATAAAGGACAAAACGAATATATTTTCAGGTATGTCCGATAATAAATGATTGTTTATCCCACCCTCAGCCGTTACAGCACGCCGGAATGAGAGGAAATCCTGGAAATTACCATTAGTGGATAGGAAATATTCAAATGATGTTATTTAAAAATTAAATTTGATATTTCTTCATTTGGTGGTATCATATGCCTCACTGATTTTACTATCCACTAAAGGAGGATTAGAACACATGAAAAAAGTCTCAGCAGTTCTTGCAGTAGTGGTACTGGTTGTTTCTCTGGTTTCTCTGGCGTTTGCAGCTGGTGCAATGAAGGCCACCATCAAGGGCGTAGATGCAAAGGCCGGCACGATCGTTTACACCGGTGAAGACGGTAAGGACATGACCATGAAGGTTGACAAGTCCGTTGACCTCGGCAATGTGAAGGCCGGCGACAAGGTAATGATCACGGTTGAGAAGGACATGGTAATGAGCGTAAAGGCGGCAAAGGCAAAAGCAGCAGTAGGTTGCTAATTTAGGAACCAGCCACAGGGAGTCACCTTGAAAAAGGTCGACTCCCTTTTTTTTGTTTCAGCATACCGCAGTCCCGTAGCCCCCGACTTTTCCCGCAGATATCCGGTCGAAGAGAACGGATTTAACAATATCTACAAAATAGCTTGATTTCGAGAGGACTTTTGTCTATTATTAGTGTTCGATGTCGGTTCAGTAGTTTCCAATTTTTTTCAGGAGGAGTACACGTGATCAAGGTGAATCAGGAAAAGTTGCAGGAGAAGATCAAAAAGCTGAAACAAACGGCTGCAGAGAAAAAAGCGAAAGTCGCTAGCAAGGGCGATCCCGAGGCACGCGCAGCGAGCAAGAAGGTGAAGAGGGCGCAGAGGAAACTCCGCTCGGCCAAGGCATACAAGTCATCAGGCAAGAAAGCCGGCGAAGCGACACCGGCCGCGTCTGCATAAACCGTACCGCGGCATGCGGTTCCGTTCTCCCTTAGATGGTGTACGTCTGTTCGGAATTGGACTCCTGCTGGTCATAGCGCTGCTCGCTGCCTGTGCTGGCAGGGAGGTACTGCCGACCCCCGTTGCCGCCATAGCGCCGTCGCCTGTTCCGGTTTCGGTATCGGTACCGTTACAGAGACCGGTACAGGAAGCGAACTACCGTGAGACGGGAATCGCTGCCTGGTACGGCAAGGAACTGCACGGCAGGCAGACAGCAAATGGAGAAGCCTTCGATATGAATGGCCTTTCGGCCGCGCACCGGACCCTGCCGCTCGGAACGCTTGTCCGCGTTACCAACCTCGATAATTTCAAGAGCATCACCGTAAGAATAAACGACCGTGGACCCTTCCTCAAGAGCCGGTTTCTGGACCTGTCCTATGGAGCGGCCAAAGAGTTGGGCTTTGTGTCCCAGGGGACCGCGCGGGTAAAAATCGAGACGGTTGAGGCAGTGCGTGATCCAGAGCAGTATACGGTGCAGGCGGCCGTCTTCACTGAGGAAGATAACGCGCGGATGCTGAAGGAGCGGCTGAATGCAAGGTTCGGTGTGGTCTCGATCGTGCCTTTTGAAACCAACATTGCCAGATTCTATCGGGTACAGGTGGGAACGTACGCTTCCGAAGACCGTGCTGAACAGGCAGCGCGTAAACTTACGCTCGAAGGTCTCGAACCGGTCGTGGTGAGAAAAGATTAACACCGATTATTACAGGGTTCACGGCCACCGGTCACCGGCAGTGGACTCAGCAGGGTATAAAAGGATCAAAGAGATTTTTGGACTCGGATAAAGATGTGAATATTTTATTTATGACAGTGTCTCATTATTCTCATTCCCGGTGTCTATGGCTAACAATTTATGCAGAATAGGTACCTATGAAGATCAATGTTCTTGCGGGGAAGATAGAGAAGCATACGACCGAGGCCGCGGTCATCCCGCTTTTTGAAAATGAGAAGCTAGGCCAGGTTGCCGAACGCGTTGATAAGGCACTTGGAGGCATGATCTCCCGCCTTATCAAGAAGGGTGATTTCAAGCCCAAAACGGGGGCGGTTCATCTTCTCTACCCTGAAGGCCGGCTTCCTGCTGTACGGCTGCTTCTTGTGGGATTGGGCAAACGGAGCGAGTTCACTATTAACCGCCTGCGGCAGGCAGCGGGCAAGGCAGCGCCTTCGCTGAGAAGCGCAGGTGCACAGCGCATCACGGTCGTCACTGATGGGATCGGTCTTGATTCTGAAGAGCTTGGCCAGGCGGTGTCTGAGGGCAGCGTGCTGGGGCTCTACCGGTTCCTGAAATATAAAACCAATGAACAGAATGATCGCGAGAAAGACCTTTTGACGATCACCCTCTTGACGGAATCCAGCGGTGCGGTCAGGGCCATGCAGAAGGGGGTGAAGGACGGTGCGGTCATTGCCGAATCCGCTGTCATGGCGCGAGACATGGTGAGTTCGCCGCCTGCTGATATGACGCCGACGATCATCGCGACCAAGGCGAAAGAGATCGCGCGGCAGTTCGGGCTCAAGCTCCAGGTCCTTGAAAAGGACCAGATGAAGAGGCTCGGCATGGGCGCCTTGCTTGGTGTTGCCTCGGGAAGCGCGCAGCCGCCGAAGTTTATCATTGTCGAGTACCGGAAGGGCGGCACGAAGCCCTTTATCGCGCTCGTCGGCAAGACCATCACCTTCGACTCCGGCGGCATCTCGATCAAGCCTGCCGAGAACATGGACAAGATGAAGGACGATATGTCGGGAGGCGCAGCGGTGCTCGGAGCGATCCGGAATGCCGCGGCGCTCAAGTTGTCGCTCAACATCGTCGGCCTGCTCCCGGTAACCGAGAATATGCCGAGCGGCAGCGCGTTCAAGCCCGGCGATGTGCTCCGCACCATGTCCGGCCGGACCATAGAAATTTTGAACACCGACGCTGAAGGCAGGCTCATTCTTTCCGATGCGCTTACGTATGCGTGTCGATATAAACCCGCGGTGATCGTGGACATTGCCACGCTCACCGGAGCCTGCTCCATCGCGTTGGGCAACGAGGCCATCGGCATGCTCGGCACTGATGACCGCTTCAAGCGGCAGATGAGCGCAGCAGGCGACAGGACCGGAGAACGCGTATGGGAGTTGCCTCTCTGGGATGAATACTACGAGCAGATCAAGAGCGACATCGCGGACATGAAGAACACCGGCGGCAGGGCGGGCGGCGTGATCACGGCCGCGGCGCTCCTCTCGAAGTTCGTGCAGAAGTATCCCTGGGTCCATCTTGACATCGCTGCGATGGCCTGGACCGAGAAGGAACGGCCCTACACACCCAAGGGCGCGACAGGTATCGGCGTGCGTCTCCTGACGAAGTTCTTGCAGGATTTTAATAAGTAAAAGAGTTATAGGCATTTCCAAAGGGAATGTCAGGCTTGTACACAGAGCAAGATAACGTCTGAAGGTATTCTGACCATCCTGAAAAAAAATTGATTTGATATGGACCATAATGTTACACCAAAACCTTCTGTCAGCCGGACAGGAGGCTTTTGACCTGCCGCTAACGTCCTTGTCTCTTCCCGGTGCATTTCTAACATGATGAAACTTTTTCACGGCGCGCACAAACGATGCATACCAGTCTGACACATGATGAAGCGATCGCGAATCTCGAGAAGGTCCTGATCAAGGGCCGATTCACGAAGGCGGATGTGTTTATCACACGGTCCGAGGGGCGCCGGTATGTGGTGAAGGACTATTCGCAAAAAGGTTTCTGGGAACGGAATCTCATCGGCCGCATTGTGATCGGTCGAGAGTCGAGGGCCTACAAGGCGCTCAGCGGGGTCGAGGGGCTGCCACCGCGCGTCAAGCGTCTATCTCCCTGTTCTCTTGCCGTCGAGTATCTTGAGGGTAAGGACCTTGGCGGTTTTGAGCGGGGCGAACTCGGGCCAGAGATAATACGCCAGTTCGAACGGATAGTAGGTGAACTGCATAAGCGCGGCTGGGTGCATCTCGATCTGCACCGTCGGACGAATATTCTATTAGTTGACGGGAAAGTATTCGTGGTGGACCTGGCCTCAGCACTCCATACGGGAAGCGTCCCTCTGATCGGTCGATGCTTCACCGGACTCGTCGGTCTGGCGGATCGCCTGTCGCTCATAAAAATGAAGAACATCTTCGGTCCGGAACTGTTGACTGAGCGGGAGCGTCGGTGGCTCAAACTGCGAAATATTGTCATGCCGACGAAGTGGGATGATAAATAAACCTGAACAACAGTGGTTTGACGCAGATGAACCTCGGTTCGTTAAACAGGATTCCTGAGAGTGATTGAGAAAAAGCAGGCGTCACGGTAACAGCGAAAGCCATGAATAAGGTGGAAAGCATCGCAGAAAACCGAACACATCACCTCTTCTTAGGTATTGCCATCCCAGTAAGTATCACTTCCTTTCTTCATCAATCGACGCAGCCGTTGCCTTTGCCGATACTTCCGTACCCTTCGCGATCACCACAATGCCCGATGGGGTTACGTGGTAGCGCTTCTTGTCTTCCTCACGGTTATACCCGATCTCGGTCTCCGGAGGGATCACGACGTCCTTGTCAATGATGGCGCGGCGGATGCGGCAGTGCCTGCCGATGTCCACGTTCTCCATAAGTATTGAATCGTGCACTTCACTGTAACTGTTCACGCGCACGTTTGGTGAGAGAACTGAGTTCTGTACCCGGCCGCCGCTCACGATGCAACCGTGAGCCACGATCGAATCGAGGGCGATGCCGAGCCTGCCGCCTTTTTTCTCCTGGGCGAACACGAACTTGGCCGGCGGGTTCTGGGCCTGGTAGGTGCGGATAGGCCATGCTTTGTCGTAAAGGTTCAGGAGCGGGTCAACGCTAACCAGGTCCTTGTTCGCTTCCCAGTAGGCGTCGATCGTCCCCACATCGCGCCAGTACTTTGCTTCTTTTTTGTTCTCGTCCTTGAAATTGTAGGCGCAGACCCGCGCGTTCCTCATCATCTGCGGGATGACGTTTTTGCCGAAGTCGTGGGCAGTGTCCCGGAGCGCGTCGGATTTCAGATATTCCAGCAAGGTTTTGGTATTGAACAAGTAGATGCCCATGGACGCGAAGGCCATGTCAGGCCGGCCAGGGATGGGCCTGGGATCTTTGGGTTTTTCCTCGAACCCGATGATACGGCCGTTGTTGTCCACCTCGACGATGCCAAAGTCTGTGGCACTTGTCCGGGGCGTTTCGATGGCCGCCACGGTGGCGTCGGCTTTATTCTCTTTATGGAACCGGAACATCTCCGCGTAGTCCATCTTATAGATGTGGTCGCCGGCCAGCACGAGCACATGCTCAGGTGCGTCCTTTTCTATCATATAGATATTCTGATAGATGGCGTCAGCCGTGCCTTGGTACCACTTTTCGCCAACCCTCTGCTGGGGCGGGACGGAGATGATGTACTCGTTCAATTCTCCGGAGAAGAGGTTCCAGGCCATGCGCAGGTGCTTGTCCAGAGAGAGTGATTTGTACTGCGGAAGAACTGCAATCTTCCGGATGCCGGAATTGATGCAGTTCGAAAGGGTAAAATCAATGATACGATAGATGCCGCCAAACGGCACCGCGGGCTTTGCCCGGTGAATAGTGAGCGGGTGGAGCCGTTCGCCCTTGCCGCCGGCCAGGATCATTGCTAATATGCTCATCTCGCTTCGCGCTCCTTCATTCACCGGATAATGAAAATGATAGCAGGCGGCAGTATTCCTGTCAAACCGGCATCAGGATATCATGCATCGCGCCTTTTTCACCTGATCCAGAAGCAAGTTAAAACGTAAAAGATACCATTGCGCTTTAGTTGAATCGAGGTCCCCCCTCTCTTTTTCATGTGGGGCGCTCATTCGATGCAGGAGAGTCTCTTGGTACGTGTTATCGGTGTTTCAGCAGTCTCAGTGCGAAACTGGAAAAGCAAATGATTACAACATGATACTAGTTCATCCCAAGCATTATGAAGTGGCGGTTCATATTTTTTCAGGAGTTGTTATATAAAATAGAGTTTAATAATTTTCGTATGAGATTATTTTATAACATTTTGTCTTGATTTTTTATTAAGTGGTTGCTAATATGACATTCCCTAGATGGACCAAGCGGCGGTTCTGCCCGCTTCTTGGTCATGAAAAGCGGCATCACTTCGTTTCAGTAACACCTTGAAAAATCAATACACTAACCTGATGTCCGGGTTGTTCTCTATGCAATTTCAGTCGGGAGGTTCTTACCGTGCTCCAACAAGAAGACTTAAAGAAGGTTGATGCTGTTCTCGATGACGTTGCTGGTCAGCGGGGCATGCTTATCGCCGTGCTCCAGCGGGTCCAGGAAAAGATCGGCTTCTTGCCTGAAGATGCCATGAAAATGATCGCTGAGCGGCTGTCCCTGTCACTGAACAACGTTTACGGAGTTGCTTCGTTCTACAAGCATTTTCATTTCAAGCCCCGGGGCAAGAACATTGTAAAGGTCTGCATGGGCACTGCGTGCCATGTGCGCGGCGCAAGGTCCGTGCTCACGGAGATGGAACAGCAGCTCGGCATCAAAGAGGGCGAGACGACCAAGGACATGTCCGTTACCCTCGAGACCGTTGGATGTGTGGGGTGCTGCGCCCTGGCGCCGGTTGTCACGATCAACGATAAGGACCTCTTTGGCGAACTGACGCCCAGGATGGTTGACGACATTATCAATTCGGTGAGGAGCGAACATGGAACTCACGTTTAAGCGGCTGGAGAACGTTAAAGACCTCGATAACCTGCACAAGAAGCTCCGGAAGGAGCATCAGGAGAGCACTGCACACCGGGTTCGCGTCTGTTGTGGTACGGCGTGCCAGGCAACGGGGTCCCTGAAGCTCATCGACCAGTTCGAGAAGGAGGCGGCCCAGAAGCAGGTCAACCTCGAGATCGTGAAGACCGGGTGCCAGGGCTTTTGCCAGCGCGGCCCGGTGGTGATCCAGGACCCGCAGGAGATCTTTTACCAGAAGGTGAAAGTGGCTGATGTGCCGACCCTCTTCTCCGATTCCGTGCTTCATGGCGTGCCCTATCGCAAACAGCTCTACCGCGAGTTCGCGCTGTCCGACCCGAATGAGAAGGTGCAGGACATCCCCTTTTATAAGAAACAGAAGCGTCTTGCGCTCCACCGGAACGGGGTCGTCGATCCTTGCAATATCTACGATGCCATCCGGGAGGACGGGTACGCGGGTCTTGCGAAGGTCATCACTGAAATGAAGCCCGACGAGGTCATCGAGATCATGAAGAAGTCCGGCCTTCGCGGTCGCGGAGGCGCAGGCTTCCCGGCGGGCCTCAAGTGGGAGCATACGAAAAAATCCGGCGCCAAGATCAAGGCGGTGGTGTGCAACGGTGACGAAGGCGATCCGGGCGCGTTTATGGACCGCTCTCTCATGGAAGGCGATCCTCATTCCGTTCTCGAAGGCATGCTGATCAACGCCTATGCCATCGGCGCGCAGTTCGGCTACATTTATGTGCGTCACGAATATCCTTTGGCGGTGAAGAACCTCGGTGTCGCCATCAACCAGGCGCGTTCCCTGGGCCTTCTGGGAAAAAACATCCTGGGATCAAGCCTCGAATTCGACATCGAGATCAAAGAAGGCGCGGGCGCATTTGTGTGCGGCGAATCCACAGCGCTGGTCGCCTCCCTTGAGGGCGAACGCGGCATGCCGCGTCCCCGTCCTCCGCGTCTCTCTGAAGCGGCAGGCGGTCTCTGGAACATGCCCACGAACCTGAACAACGTCGAGACCTTTGCCAATGTTCCCACGATCATCACCAAGGGGCTTGATTACTATACAAAGATCGGCACCGAGAAGTCAAAAGGGACCAAGGTCTTTGCCCTCACGGGCAAGATCAAGAACACGGGCCTCATCGAGGTGCCCATGGGCATCACGCTGCGCGAGATCATTTTCGACATCGGCGGCGGCATGCTGAACCCGGAAAGGCAGTTCAAGGCGGTCCAGACCGGCGGCCCGTCCGGCGGCTGCATCCCGGCCCAGTTCCTGGACATGCAGGTGGACTTCGATACCCTGGCGACGGTGGGGTCCATCATGGGATCCGGCGGCATGGTGGTGCTGGACGAGGACGACTGCATGGTGGACGTGGCCAAGTTCTTCCTGTCCTTTACCAAAAGCGAATCCTGCGGTAAATGTCCTCCCTGCCGCGTCGGCACGTGGCAGATGTATGAGATCCTTGACAGGATCACCGCGGGACGAGGGGAAAAGGGCGACATCGAGCGGCTCGAAAAAATGGGCAAGCTGGTCGTGGCCGGATCGCTCTGCGGCCTGGGCAACAGCGCGCCGAACCCGGTGCTCTCAACGATCAAATATTTCCGCGAAGAATACGAAGAACATGTGAATGACAAATACTGCCGCGCCAAGCGCTGCCAGGGCATGGGGTCATACAGGATCCTGCCCGAGCACTGCATCCTCTGCGGTCTCTGCAAACAAGCCTGCGCCTTTGATGCCGTAGTGGAGCTTCGGGACAAGTTCTTTATCGACCAGGACTATTGCACCCGGTGCAAGGCGTGCTACAGCGTCTGTCCTACCGAGGCCATTTTGATCGAGAAGAGGAGTGCCCATGCCGAAACAAGAAAATAAGTGCCCGGTCAATGCCACACGGGCGAAACTGAAATATTTCTATTACGACGAATCCAAGGACGGCATGTGTTCCAAGTGCCATCCCTGCAAGCTTGGTATTTTCGACGCGATCAAGATCCTTGAAGCGATCCAGGACGGGAAGGGCGTGGATAAGTACGTTGCCCAGCTCAAGCGCATCGCTGTTGATGTGAAGGACGGCAGCATGTGCAAAAAAGGCAAGGACCATGCCGATATCCTGGCCGCATTTCTGGCAACTAGCGCCAGTGACCTCGAGCGGCATATCAAGGGCGTCTGTACACATCATGAATGCAAGCAGCTTATCCGGTACGAGATCAACGCTGCACTGTGCACCATGTGCGACAAATGCCGCGAGGTCTGCAAGGATAACGCGGTCGAGGGCCAGAAAGTGCAGCCGTATAAAGGCGGGTTCAAGCCCTACCGCATCAGGCAGCAGCGGTGCACCCACTGCGGCGAATGCATCAAGGTCTGTCCCGAGAATGCGGTCGTGATCGTCGAAAAGGACCGTGAGGCCGGTACCGTGGAGCCGGTGCGGACGCTGGTCTGCACCTGCGATGTTCGTGCAAATGCGCTCGGAGGGTTGCCTGCCTGTTCTCTTCATGCGAACATGCCGGCGGAAGAGGCCGTGGCCAAGGTCGCTGGATAATATCAATTGCTGAATGAGGATTTCGGATTGAGAAGTAAATACCTCGTACAATAATACACGAGGCTGAGTCAGGGTATATCCTGTTTTTTAATCTCTGTGCCTCGGTAGTAGATTATGTCTTATAACGAAGTTTTCCGGAGGAAATTATGACGACCAAGATGGTAAACATGGAATTTGACGGCAAGGCCGTATCAGTTCCCGAGGGCATGACCCTCGTGGACGCAGCGGCGACCGTAGGGGTCCACATTCCGAACCTGTGCCATATCAAAGAGCTCAGGGGCGTGGGTGCATGCCGCATGTGCATGGTGGAGATCGAGGGCATGAAGACGCCGGTCACCGGCTGCACCACCCGGACCAAGGAAGGCATGAAGGTCCAGACCAGTACCCCGAAGGTCGAGGAGATCCGCAAGTTCGTGACCGATCTGGTCCTGTCTTTTCATCCGCTGGACTGCATGACCTGCCCCAAGGCAGGCGCCTGCGATCTCCAGCGCTATGCAGGGGACCTGAAGAT
>Ga0210377_10001792_pt1 | contig 19213 bp, 11 predicted proteins | sample PLM4_65_b1redo_FD_155480 | JGI IMG/M metagenome (GOLD analysis project Ga0210377, IMG submission 155480) | Groundwater sediment microbial communities from an aquifer in East River, Colorado, USA - PLM4_65_b1 redo | ecosystem: Environmental > Terrestrial > Soil > Riparian zone | place: USA: East...
ATAGTTCTAGCGGGCTTTCGAGGCATGGCGCAGTGAGTGAGCATATTAAAGCTTTTCAAGGGTAATTGACATCACCTATCTATTCACTTTATAGCAAAGTTCGATTTTCATCATCCAGCAACAAAAGGAGAAATACAATGCAAAACTTAATTCAACTCTGGCTCAATCCAATCAACCTGGGGATCTTATTCCTCTGTCTCTGCACAGGCGTCTGGATCCTGGCGCACAACACATCGAATAACAAAGGCAAGCAATTTAATTGTATTTTATGGGAACATACACGATACGAATTGACAAGAAATGTTTCAAGACTAAGGTAATCATGAAAAAAATAATCCACTCTTTTGCACAAACATTTTCGCCTTTGCGTAACCGCAACTTATCCGCTTACTTAGGCGGGCAGCTAATCTCACTGCTTGGCTCTGCCATGCAGGCTACAGCGCAGTCATGGGTTGTGTGGCAAATAAGCCACTCGACCAGGGCGCTGGGATTTACACTGATGCTTGATTATCTACCTATGCTCCTTTTGGGGGCATTCGCAGGGACATGGGCAGATCGTATGGACCGCCGTAAGTTATTAATTGCATCTCAGTTGTCAGCTATGCTGCTGGCTGTTGTCTTTGCTTTGCTGGTTCAAACTGGTCTGATACAGCTCTGGCACATATATCTGCTTGCCGCTTTACTTGGTTGTGTTATGGCAATTGATATGCCTGCACAAACCGCTTTTGTGGGCGACCTTTCAGGTATCGAGCAAATGCGGGGTGCAATTGTTCTCAATAACATGGTCAGGCAAATAAGCCGAACCGCCGGTCCCGCTCTAGCGGGTGTAGTTATTGGACTCCTAGATGTAGCTCCGGCGTTTTGGATTAATGGAGCAAGTTTTCTGGCAGTTGTCGGAAGTTTACTTTATGTCAGATCACAGCAGGTGAGAAACCCCCAAGCGACACGGACAAAAACTCAATTGAAGGAAGCATTTCAATTTATTAGTAAAGAGCCGCGCATAAGGGATTTGCTTTTATTTTCTGCCTGCGTACCCTTCTTCGCAATTAGCGCCATAGGACTAATTCCAGCCATTGTTACCGACTATTTGCATGCAGGACCCGGAGCGCTCGGTTTGATAATGAGTTCTGCCGGAGCAGGCGCATTTTTCGGCTCTTTGGTTGTGGTACCGATGACACATCAGATACGGCATCCAGGACTTTTGCTCACAGCAGCCATGGTGTGGATAGGCGCATGGTTTATGGTAATAGCGTATTCGGGACAAACGTGGTTCTGGGTAATAGGCATATTTATTGCCAATGCTGCAGTTCCGGTTGTACTGACTACTTCTGCCGGACTTCTTCAGGTGCTGGCTCCGCCAGATATGAAAGCTAGCATGATGGGGATATGGATGATGCTTAGTTTTGGCATGCAACCCTTCGGCGCATTGTTAATTGGATTTATCGCGCAAGTTGTAGGGGCTCAAACTGCCATATTCTTCTACGGCTCAGCAATGATTCTGGTAAGCGCAGCGATGCTTTTAGCAAGCAAAGGCTTACACATTTGGCAGCCTGAGCTGCCAAGCTACTCAATACGACGTTAACGATCAGTAAAACTCAGCAAATACTTAATCTATTACACGAGGCGATAAAATGACAATTTATATTCGATTTCTAGAAGAATTAAACGAGGACTCCCTGCCACAAGCAGGTGGAAAGGGCGCCAATCTTGGCGTTCTCATTAATGCACAACTGCCAGTCCCGCCCGGATTTACGATAATTACGGAAGCGTACCGTGCTCATCTGGATTCATCAGGGTTACGCGACAAAATCTCTCAACGGTTGAAAAATGTAAATGCACAAGACTTGGAATCTGTAACAATTGCCAGCCGTGAGATTTCAACCTGGATTGAAGAGGCTCCAATGCCGGAAGAGATCAAGGATGAAATCGTGAACGCTTATATCAAACTTGCCGAACGGATGGCAGCATCAGATACGGGCACAACGCGTCTTCAGGTTGCAGTTCGTTCCAGTGCCACTGCAGAGGATCTTCCCTCAGCTTCATTTGCAGGACAACAGGAAACCTTCCTGGGCGTGTATGGAACGGAAGCTTTGCTGCAGCATACAAAGAAGTGTTGGGCAAGTCTCTGGACATCCCAGGCGGTCTCCTATCGGTCAAGCATGAACTTCGAGCACTTGAAGGTCGAACTGGCTGTTGTTGTCCAAGCTATGGTATCGGCTGATGCTGCAGGTGTCATGTTCACCGCCAATCCAGTTTCGGGCTCAAGGGAAGAAATTCTGATTAGCGCCAGTTACGGTTTGGGCGAGACAGTTGTGAGCGGAGCTGTCACGCCTGATACATTTATAGTAAGTAAAAAAGGTGCCATAAAACAGCGTATTCTTGGCACGAAGGAACACAGAATCCTGCTTGTAGAGGGTGGCATTAAGACAGAACAGGTACCACCGGTCGATCGCGGAAAATATTGTCTTACGGATGCAAACATTGCAGAACTGGTTTCACTGGCTAACCGTGTGCAAGCGCATTATGGCAGCCCACAGGATACCGAGTGGGCGCTGGCAAAAGGAACAATATATCTTCTGCAGGCGCGCCCAATTACCACTATGGATCCTGTTAACGGAAATAATCCTGAATCCCTGGAGCTACTCTGGACAAGGCGCGGCGAGCCTTCCATGATACAAGACGTTATCGAACACTCTCCGGAGCCGCTCACTCCTCTGGATATGGCAGTGTTCTGCATAGGAGACCGTGCCTTCCAGAAGGCGGCATTAACAGGAATCATGGGTTTAAGCGCGCCTAAAAAGTTCACGAAGTAATGGCATGGTTGGGGTTCGTCTTGAACAAGCAAGATTTTCCCCGGCAATGTTTTGGCGTATGCCATCTACTCTTATTAGTAGAGCGTTTAAGGATCCCCAAGATATTTGGAAGCCTGTCAACAATGGAATAAAGTCATATCTTGAAAAAATGGATTCAATGGAAAAAGAAGTCAAGGGTGCTCCAGGTATGGCACGCTTGGTTCAACATGCGATAGCAGAATTTGAGCCGCTGATGGAACGGAGGTTTTCTGCTGTATTTATGACATCCATTGTGAATGAGATGCTGGTTAATTACTTTATACGCAAGGCTGTGGGAAAAGAGTCTGCTGACGAGATCAAATCTCGCGTGCTCAGAGCTCTACCATTTAGAACAGCGCTGCAAAATCAAGCCATTGCAAAACTTGCTCAGATTGCCGCCTCATCTGGTGAGGAAAGTATAAAGTTTAAAGGTGCATTAAAGGGGGTTTTGGAGGAATATGGCAGCCGTCCCGCTCGCGGCATGATAATAATGCCCAGTATCTCCACGTTGCGAGAGGAACCAGAAGTTGTGTTGGGACTTGTGAGAGCACTATTGGATGACCCTGCGTCTCTTGACTGGGAAGAGGCAATGCGAACACAAGAAACCGATTACCTTGATGCACGCTCAAAAGTAGAAAACGCCTTGGGTCAGCGGGCGAGAGGTTGGTTCCGTACCAACCTCGATAGGGTCCGAAACGGTGAAGTTGTCCGTGAGGAGAGCCTATTTATGATAGAAAAAATGATCGCCTATATTCGACATGCTTCCCTGCGGCTTGGCGAACTACTGGTAGAGAAGTCTTTTCTGGAAAAGACTGATGATGTTTTCTTCCTGTTCATGTCTGAATTGCAATCAGTTGCAGATGGCACCCTGGATGCGCAGAAACTAGTGAATAAACGGAAACAGGCTTTTGCCCGGGTGTATGCCTCACATGAGCGCGGTCAGCATTGGATGATCGCAACCAGCTCCATACCTCAGCCTAAGCAAAAGACAAATAAAAAAAGCAGGTCATCCAAATTAGGTAACGGCTTTTCTTACGCTGGCATGTCAGCAAGCCGCGGAGAAGTTGAAGGTACAGTTTGCGTGGTAAAGGGACCGGAGGAGTTCAGCAAACTTCGTAAAGGCGATATCTTAGTTGCACCGTATACAGCACCAGTATGGACACCACTATTCCGCATAGCTGCCGCAGTGGTGACCGAGATTGGCAGCCCAACATGCCATGCTGCTATAGTAGCCCGTGAGTACGGTATTCCAGCGGTAGTCGCAGTACACGATATAACCCGTATTTTAAAGGACGGACAGCGAGTGCTTGTAGATGGTACCAATGGGACAGTGAGTATCATAAATCTGGGCGATCCCAACTGAGTTCGTATCATCCCTCAATTGAAATAGCGTTTCTGATATGGAATCCATGATCTCGAAGACTCCATTCGGCAAGGGCAGGATCGATGTAGATGTGTGGGTTTTCAAGTGTGGCTTGAGAAATAAGTTGTAGTTAGAGATTAGAATTCGCCCTGTCATTTTTTGGACAGGGCGAAACTTTTTTATTAAGTCTTTGAACTATCAGCCGCGCCTTTAATGGCTTTTTCTCAGAAGAAATTCTATATTCCCAATTGCAAACTATCCCATCATGATCTTCGGACGGTATTGCAGCGCCTCCGCCAAGTGTGCGGACTGGATCTCTTCACTCCCCGCCAGGTCTGCAATCGTGCGTGCCAACTTGAGGATGCGATGATAGGCACGCGCCGACAGGTTGAGCTGGCTCATCGCCGCCCGCATCAGGCTCTGAACTTCATCCTGTAGCTTGCAAAATTGCCGTATCTCCCCGACGCGCATATCGGCGTTGCAGATAATATCAGACTGCGAACCAGCAAAGCGTTGATGTTGAATATTGCGTGCCGCCTGCACACGCTTGCGAATCGCCTCGCTGGTCTCCCCCATCCGATCCCCACTTAGCTTCTCATAATCTACGCGTGGCACTTCGATATGGATGTCAATGCGATCCAGTAACGGACCTGAGATTCGTTTCTGATATTTGGTAACGACAGCAGGCGCACACCCACAGGCTTTTTGTGGGTCATTGAGCCATCCACAGGGACAGGGATTCATGGCTGCGATCAATTGAAAGTATGTTCAAGTACTAATCAGTATTTATGTAGGTAGAATAATCACAAGTGTGCGCTTGTCGAAATTTGATAGATTTATTTTATACTGCTATAATCAGAGAGAAATTGCATAAATCACTAGTTGAACTAAGCGATTCAGATCATGCTTACTTGGGATTTTCCCTGGGCCTGATAAAGATTCCGTAAAATCAGCTCACGAATTGCTTCTGGCGGTCTCCCCCAAGTGGCGGAGTTCAACACTCCCCGGTCAATGGATGCGGCCGGGGAGTGTTCGGCATATGATGGATTCAAGGCTTGCAAAATAGTTTGAGCCAAACGCGCAACACTTTTGCATGATGTCAAATCTGTGCGCATCAAGGGCACGACTTATTAAAACAGTAGTTCATTACAATCTGCCGCTTCGGTGCGTCAGTTTCGCACTCTGGAGAAGCTCAGATAAAAGGATGAAAAAATGTCATTCAACAAGAGATCCCGCTTGGATCCGTCTCAGGTGGAGGACCGGCGTGGCCGGCGGGGAACAGGGACTGTAATCGCTTTAGGGGGTGGAGGACTTGGCCTGATCATCACGATAGTGGCGTTGCTGCTGGGCGTGAATCTTACTGGCTCGCCAAATGGTGATACCGGGCAAGTGCCACTATCTACTGAGAGCGCTGGCGGAATCAACGACCTGGAGGCGCAATGCCAGACAGGGGCAGACGCGAATACCCGCCAGGACTGCCGCATCGTTGGCTTCGTCAACAGCATCCAATCTTTTTGGACCGATGAATTTGCCCGCCGCGGGAGCCAGTACACACCGGCCGATACAGTTCTTTTCACGGGGTCCACGGAGGCCGCCTGTGGATATGCCAGCGGCGCAATGGGGCCATTCTACTGTCCGACCGACCAGAAAGTCTATCTGGACCTCGACTTCTTCAATGAACTACAGACGCGCTTTGGCGCCCAAGGCGGTTCGTTCGCCGAGGCGTATGTGCTTGCTCATGAGTACGGCCATCACGTGCAGGACCTGCTTGGTGCACTGTCGAGCAGCTCAAACGCCACAGGGCCAGATAGCGAGTCAGTTCAAACGGAACTCCAGGCTGACTGCCTGGCCGGCGTCTGGGCATTCCACGCCACCGACACCGGTTACCTGACGCAGGTGACTGATCAGGACATCGCCCAGAGCCTGGACGCCGCAGCTTCGGTGGGCGACGACCGCATCCAGCGCGAGACACAGGGCTACGTCTCACCCGAGTCGTGGACCCATGGATCGTCCGAGCAGCGGCAGTTGGCGCTCAGGGACGGTCTGCAGAGCGGGGATATGGCCACCTGCGATTCGCCGGGATGGACGCCATAAACATACAATAAAAAACATTCAGTAGCCGAATCTCAGAGCACATATGGGACACCGGCGATCTGCCTGACCCCGTTGTACTTCGGAGAAAAAGGGGTGGCGGAACACGTGAAGACACTGGCAGGTTCTCCGTCTCTATCTGCAACAATGAATCGCAGCCTCTTCCCGGCGGATGGACTATCCACGGAGCAGCAGGCTGCCATTGAAATGGCATTGAGCCATCCAGTCAGCATTTTGACCGGCGGTCTGGGAACAGGCAAAACAACCTGCCTCAAAGCCTTGATCGATACCCTGGAAGCTCAACACAAAAGATATGCTTTAGCATCTCCCACAGGACGCGCTGCCAAACGGCTCTCCGAAGCCACCGGCAGACCAGCACGCACCATTCACAGATTGTTGGAATATTCTCCCCTCGAGGGCTTCAAGCATAACGAGAACAACCCGCTCGATCTGGATTTTCTCGTGGTGGACGAAGCCTCCATGCTGGATCTACTTCTGACCAATCACCTGCTCAAAGCGGTGAAAACTGGCACCCACGTGTTGTTCGTCGGCGATGTAGACCAGCTCCCTTCCGTCGGCGCTGGCGACGTGCTACGCAACCTGATCCAAAGCGGTATCGCACCTGTCACAAGATTGAGCACCATCTTCCGTCAAGCCGCGAATTCGAAGATCATCACCAATGCCCACCTGATCAACCAGGGCAAGTTTCCAGTCTTCTCCCAGGGCGAGGGTGATTTTTTTCTCTTCCCCGCTGAAGATGCTGCCGGCGCCGCGGACTGGGTAATCCAGGTCGTGACAGAAAGGATCCCGCAGAAATTTGGATTGGATGCTGTGCAGGATATCCAGGTGCTCTCCCCCATCTATCGTGGACCGGCGGGAGTGATCGCCTTGAATGACCGTCTACAGGAAAAGCTCAATCCTCCGGCGAACACCAAACCCGAACGCCACTTGTTTGGAACCGTCTTTCGCCTTGGCGACAAGGTCATGCAAATCCAGAATAATTATGATAAAGATGCTTACAACGGGGATATCGGTTTTATCGAGTCCATCGACATGATCGAACAAAGCCTAACCATGAACCTGGATGGTAGTACGAAATAATAAAGTAGCAAACCGTTTCACTGCCTTGGAGTGGCGTTTGGAAAAGTGAATAGGATGGATTAAGACAATCGGAAAAGGCAAGCTTTTATTGCAGTAATTTGCCATTTAAAGCAAGATAATTGAATGAAATTTGTTGATCTTTTGGTCATCACAAAGATCAATTATTTGAATTGTCCGTCCCCGCGTTTTTCTACCCACAAGTTAAGTCCATCGGCTTACTGTTCCAACTCCATAAATTTGCCAGATTTTATTGGAGTTGGACTCCAATTTTTATTAATAATCAGGCAAGCACGTATTCATAATTAGATTATCATGCACTTCTGAATATCCAAAAACATCTTGATCCCAATGCTTGCATTCACCAGATAGCAAAGTAACGATCCTGTCATCGTTCGCGATCCTCATGCAATAACTCAAGACTTGAAGGCACTTTCTTGGGAGCGGAAAAACGGCGTTGGCGAATGAAAGCCAATACCTTGCTCTGAGCCTGGCGGCTCTGCTCATCTTCCGATGCCTGAGTCAGCATCGTTACAACTTGTGCGCTTAACGAACGACCTTGTGCCTCAGCAAGTTTTTGGATTTTTTGGTAAAGATCTTCGGGAACGCTGCGAACATGCAAGGTGGGCATACTAAACTCCTTTCAAACCCTGTATAACATGCATGATTGCACTGTGCAACCTAGAAGAGGTGTAGAGCATCCATGAATGAATCAAAATCCTGACAGGATGGACGCTAACAGGCTGATTAGGAATGAATATATCCTCGAGCAGTTAAGGTTGTCAGACAGCCGTTAACATTGCAATAAAAACGTAACTTATTCCTCGTTGTAATCGTCTCCCGTTTTTGCTATGATGATTGCGGAGGGACGCTCTATGAAAATTCACCGGGGAGGTGCTTTGACATAACATCTTCAATTCTACCGCTCGGCAAATTCAGGCAGCAATGATCTGATAACTCAGCTTGGACGCTTATAAATTATCAGGGAGCTAATAGCGAAACCGGCCATTCTGGCCGGTTATTTGTTTAAGTCCACCTTTTTTCCGGGAGGGAACACCATGAACATCAAATTCGCTGACAAGATCTTTCGTGTGTTGTTTATCTTTGTATTTATCGTTGGACTAGTGGGGATGCCTAGTACAAGGGCAATAGCCCAGTCGCCATGCCCTTCGAGCATGGTCAGCTACTGGAAAGCAGACGGTAACGCCACCGACAGCATGGATGGCAACAACGGCACACTCAACGGCGCAACCTATTCGGCCGGTATGGTTGGGCAAAGTTTTGCAACGGACGTTAACCAGTATGTCGAAGTGCCGGATAATGCCAATTTGCATATCCCACAAGACATAACCATTGAGGCATGGGTCAATCCATCAACATCCAGCGGTGATAGGGTAATCATATCCAAAGGAAACTCTGGTATTGGCGATGGCTGGCACATGATGCTAAGGCAGAATAATACACTGGCCGTTCACGCCCGCTATGGTACCGCCTGGGAAATCACGGAGACGAGTGAAACGATCCCGGTTGGCGCATGGCACCATGTTGCCTATACCTATGATGGTTCGCAGGCGAATCTCTATATCGATGGAGTATTAAAAGCCTCCCGAATTTTCTCGGATCTAATCCAACAAAACACCCGGCCGTTGAAGATTGGAACAGTGGATCAGAACACGCATTTCTTCATCGGGCTTGTCGATGAAGTTGCCATCTACAACAGTGTCCTGTCCGAAAGTGATCTTACCGAACATTACCTGAATGGTGTCGCGAGTTTATCTTATTGTGGGCAACCCGCTCAAAATCAACCGCCCGTGGCAGATGCCGGCGGACCTTATGCGGCATATACAGGAGAATCTGTGACATTGGATGCATCCGCCTCCTCCGATCCGGAAGCTGATCCGCTTACTTATGAGTGGGAACTCAACAACGACGGGGCGTTCGATGATGCCACCGGTGTGACAGTCACCCATACCTTTGACCAAATCGGCGAAAATACGATTGGCCTGCGTGTGACAGACAACGGCGGATTAATCGATACAGATATCGCCACCGTTACAGTGACGGCCACCGATAGCGATGGTGACGGTATTGAAGACACCGCTGATAATTGCCCATCTACAGCAAATCCAGGGCAGGAAGACGCAGATAATGATGGTATTGGCGATGTGTGCGATAACTGCCCGACTACTCACAATCCTGACCAGAAAGAAAGCGAAATGCCTGCAGGTACTTCAGGCTACTGGAAATTGGATGGAGATGCCCAAAATACCATCAATGGGAATGCTGGAACGGTCTACGGGGCTCAGTTCACTCCCAATGGTAAAGTCGATCAAGCTCTTGAGTTCCATGGCGGTACAGATTATGTTGATTTGGGCACAGACCCTTCCTTTGATATTACCGATGAATTAACCCTCATGAGCTGGGTTAATATCCCAGACTATAACGGCTGCAAAAGAATAATCGCGAAATGGGGGGATGGAGGCATCGAAAAATATGCATATGCCTTAAGCTTTAGTGGTGACAGGTTGTTCTTTGAGTTCTTTTATCCTGACGGCCAACATGCAACGATGCAATCAGATATTGGCATACCAGTAAATACATGGTCGCATGTAGCAGCGACATTTAAAGGAGCTACTGGTGTAGCAAAATTTGTTATTGATGGAGCAGTCTACAATCCAACAATCTTCCCAACAGGCCAGATCGTAGTTGCATCAGATCTTCCTTTAGTTTTAGGCAATAGTGCTTATGGCAATCCATGCCCTTATGTAGGCTTGATGGATGAAGCCGCCGTTTTTAGCAGAGCATTGCCTGTAGATGAAATTGAGCAATTAAGGCAGGAGGGTTTGGTAGGCAGAAATTATAGCAGTACGGATGGAATTGGGGATGCCTGCGACAATTGCTCAACCAAATTCAACCCGGATCAAAGCGATAGTGATACTGATGGGGTTGGGGACACCTGTGACAATTGTTTACATTCATACAATCCTGGTCAGGAGGATTCTGAGACTGCTGAAATAAATATTGCTCCGCAGGGAATTGCAGATGCCTCCGATGGTCTTTACAATCCAGATGGCACACCAGTGAGCCCTGCAAACTGGAATGACGGCGATGAGTCGACCACGGCGCATATCGGTGTAGTTCCGCCTGTGTGGATCCGCATCGCATTCGATTCATCAAGGACCGTCGATAAAGTAAAAATAGTCCATCATGATTCAGACCCGTATCATTTTGGTCAACATTGTTTCACCATGCAGAACGGCAGGATAGAGGCCTGGGATAGTGCCAACGGAAATTGGATCAGCGTGGTAGATGTCAACGGAGCAACGGAGGATGTGCAGGAATATGCGTTTGAACCGGTTTCAACCACTGCAATACGGGTATTTAATGAAAACAGCATCCATTCTGAAATTGGGTGTGGCTACTGGGTGAATGAACTTTATGTGTATGAACCAGCGGCCGGACCCGATGGCGTCGGTGATGTCTGCGATAACTGCCCGTTGGTTTGTAATCCTGACCAAAGTGACAGCGATGGAAACGGCGTTGGCGACGCCTGTGAAATACAGCCGCTCAATCCTGGCTTCACCGTCTGGCTGAACCAAAACAAGGTGGATGGTTATGGTTGGCCGGAGGGCGCACAGGTCACACTCATTGTTGGTGACCCTGCCGCACCGGAAATACAACGGACCGAAACGGTCGGTAATGCTCCAGATATTGGCGGACAGGGAAATATCCGATTCCAGTTTGGCGATGAATTTATACTACGCAACGGGCAAACCGTGACCCTGAGCGTGACCGATGGCAGTTACGTAAGAACCCACACTATTACCGATCTCATTGTGACCGATATTAGCGCCGATGCAAACATCGTGACGGGCACAGCAACAGCGGGCAGTGATGTTGGAGTTTACAACAAATGGAATGGTGGAATCTGGCGAAACGAAATTACCGCATCAAATGGTGCATGGACCGCGAACTTCAACGTCACGGGAGACGAGTCGGGTGAAGTGATTGCAGATATTAAACCTGGTGAAGAGTACCATGTTTGTCAATCCGCACAAGAAGGTTCTACATGCTGGTATCTGCCTCTTCCGAACCCTAGTATTAGTGTGCGTCCCAATGATGATAAAGTGGAAGGCTGGGGATGGCCGCTGGGCGCGACAGTTACAGTAACCGTTGACGATCCAGACACAGACCCTAACCCGGATATCACCAGAACCGCAGTGGTTTATGAAGCATCCTGGAATCCGGGAGAATATCGTTTTGACCTCAACTTGTATGGCGAGTTTGATATCCAGCCAAATTTCGAGGTGACAGCCACTTATGGCGGTGTTACCAAGACGCATGTTGTCACCTCGCTTGCATTTACGGACATAAATGTAGACGATGACATTGTCACCGGGGTCGCTGCGACGGGTTCACGCGTTGATATCTGGGCTTGTGATAATGTCACCTGCATCAATCGCCATGTGAATGCAGATGGCGGCACCTGGACTGCGGACTTCGCTCATTTCGGCGACGAAAACGATGAGCAGAATACCTTCCCCATTGTCCCCGGAACATGGATCGACTCGTCCCAGGGAGATGACGATGGCGACAGTACAATGTTTGGGCAACGCGTTCCAGACCCGCGCATGGATGTCAGTTACGAACATGACTGGATTCAGATCTACGATTTCACGCCAGGCGGCGAAGTTACATATACTATTTACGATCATCAGGGCGGGCACGCCCTCTTCGGTCCAGTGACGGGACCTGTGGATTCACACGGGAATGGCTGGATCTCCTCTAACCTGTTCCATACTGACCTGATCCCGGGGAACTACATCACCGCTTTGAATGTGGCGACCGGGGAAGAGTCATCGGTCCTGATCCAGAATGTGAACCTGGATTACATTAGCATGGATGAAGATAGGGTCTTCGGTACGGCGGAACCCAATGCTACACTTCAACTGAACATCAATGAGACGCATGATCAAGGATTTAACCTGCCAGTGAATGTTGATGACTCCGGCTATTGGGAGGTGAACCTGGCGGTAGAGGGACATCCGATCGATAACTACCGATATGCCGATGTCCGGCTGTATGACGCGGAAGGGGACTCCATCATCGCGCAGTCACCCTGGATCGACGCCGAGATCAGCACTGATAGTTTCGGTACTACCAACTTTAGCAAGAATGCCGATGTCACCTTCACTCTCTATGACGGCCCCGGAGGAACGCTTCTTTATGGTCCTGTCACACGACGCACGGGGGGCAATGGGGGTGCCTGGATCAACTTGTGGGAGTACGGAATCGATCTTGTTCCTGGCAACTATATCGTAGCATATGACCACCAGTTGAATTTCACCAAAGCCTTGGTGGTGGAGCCTTTCGATTTTGTGGAAATGAATGCAGCGGATGACACTGTGTCTGGTGCCGCAGCGCCCGGAGAGTGGGTGGATCTCCACGTGGAGAGCCTGTTCTCGAACTGGGGCATGGATGCATTGACCAATGCATCCGGACAATGGCTCCGAAATTACGGTGCGGATAACTACGATATTACCGACCAGATGTGGGCGAACGGTTGGGCAGTGGATGATCGGGGCAACCGATCCCACGATCACACCACCGGATTACCGAGTCTGGAAGCATCCATCGCGGATGACTGGATCAGCGGCTACAACTTCAGCCCTGACCGTTCGGTGCGGATCAGGGTCTATGCCGCGGAAGGCGGAGACCTGCTTTCGGATATTCAGATCATAGCCCGAGGAGATACTCAACTATATGCGGATTATTGGCAGCACCATGTGGATCTGAATGCTGGAATGTATATCCTCGCAGAGGATTTGGAGACCGGCAAGTCTTCCGAGTTGACCCTGGTTCCCCTGGCGTTCGATGGAGTCGATTATGACGCAGACACAGCCTTTGGCACAGCGGAGGAAGGGACCAAGGTCGTTGTACGGGCGAATCATCTCTTTGATAACTACGAAATGACAGTCATTGCCAACGGGTCGGGAATCTGGCTCGCAAATTTCTCCTCCTTTGGGGCAGATCTCACTCCGGATTGGGATATGCGCGTTATGGTGTTTGATCTTGAACTGGATGCTACCGTCGCGAACGCCCCGAAACCGCCCGAGTTCACTGCTTCTTTGGATGGTGACTGGATCAACGGGAATAACTGGACGCCTAATAACGAAGTCACCATAAGGATCTACGAATCGGATGGCGGCGCGTCCATTGCCGAACCATTCACCTGGGGTACAGATAATTATGGCAGCTTCAACGCCAACCTTTGGAACAATGGAGTGGACTTGCTGCCCGGGAACTACATTACTGTTACTGATAACTTCAGCGGTGTGATGAAAGCCCTGGACTTGCCCAACCTGACCATCGATTATCTTGATCCCAACCTTGATGTGGCTGGCGGTAAGGCCCCGCGGGATACCCGCTTGAGCGTAAGTTTCAATAACAACCAGGAAGGTGTCCAGTTCGATATGTTCTCAGAATCGAACGACACTTGGGAGGCGAACTTCGCGGCATACGACTTCGACCTGCAACCGGGTTCATCGGGCAATGTGAGCATTACAGATGAGGATGGAGATAGAGTTCAAGTTGACGGGCGCGTCCTCACCCCTTATGTCGAAGCCAGTCCGAACTCGAACTGGGTGCATGCGCGCGAGTGGTCCATTGGCACCGAAATGACTTTGACAATTAACGACCCGAACACTCCACAACCAGTGGATTACACCGCCACTGCTACGATGGAACAGGCGCCCTGGAACCCCGGCGACCCGAACGACATTGTCGCCGATTTCGACCTTCAAGGTTATGACGTCAAAGCAGGCGATGTCATCACGACAACGGGCAACGGCATAGGCAAGACCCTCACAGTCTCACAATTGGAAGTTACGGATCTTGATCTGGAAAACGACCTGATTTCAGGGAAAGGCACATTCAATGTACCGATCCAGGTATGTGCGAATACGCCTAACAAATGCATTACCCGCTGGGTCACGCCGGATACTTCCGGCGACTGGACCGTGAACTACCATGATCTGGGTACCGGGAACGACGATCCGGATACATTCGACTTAAAAAATGGAAGCAATGGTTGGGCAGCAGAATATGATGATGATTCGGATATCACCTGGTATGACTGGCGCGCGCCCAACCCCACCATCGGTGTCCGCGCCAATGATAATAAGGTCGAGGGCTGGGAGTGGCCACTTGGCGTGACGGTTACAGTGACGGTTGATGATCCAGCTACACCCGATGTTGATCCGGATATCACCCAGTTTGCCAATGTTTATGAAGCACCCTGGAACCCGGGTGAATTTCGCTTTGACCTGGACCTAAATGGCGTAATTGATATCCAACCGGGCTTCCTGGTCACTACTTCATACGGAGACATTACAAAAGAACTGATCGTGAGTGATTTCAGAATCACCGGTTACGATCTCGATGCTGATACAGTAGAAGGAGTGGCTGGGTCCCATCAATATTTGAACGTCTGGACGTGCTGGCAGAATGATCCTTGCATCGGCCGCGACGAAACAGCGGATTCGAACGGCTTTTGGTCGACGAATTTCGCCATCCCTGGCGAGCAGAGTTGGGAACAGCAAACAGCTGATCTCCGTCCCGGATCGTGGATCGATTCCTCGGTTAGCGATGAAGACGGCGACAGCACCATGTTCGGCATGAACGTCAAGAATCCCTTCATCATTGCCTTCCCGGAGAATGATGCGGTTGAAGGTTGGGAATGGCCGGATGGGACCACGGTATATCTGACAATAGATGACCTGACAACGGAGCAATCGCCCGACTTCGCGCGGGAAGGGGTCATGGCTGTGACCACATGGGGCGACCCGCGTACCTACATCCGCTTTGACTTTGCCGAAGAGTATGATTTAAAGGTGGGTGACGTTGTGACCATCACCGACGGAGTGACGCCTCGTACGCACGTTGTGCTGAACCTGTCCCTGACGGCGATCAATCCGACGACAGATACCATAACAGGACAAGCCGATCCCGGTGCGAATGTGGTTCTGTGGCCTCACGAGTTTGACCAGGTTGCCACGGTATATGCAAAAGCCGGCTTGGATGGCGTATGGACGGCAAACTTCACTGGTCTGTTCGATCTGGTCGCCGGAACGGGCGGACGCTTACAGATTCTCGATGAAGCGGGGAATGCCACGGCGGTGGATTGGAATGTTCCTTTCAACCAGTCACCGGTTGCGGATGCCGGTCCTGACAGAATCGTTTTTGCAGGCGAGACAATCACACTGGACGCCTCAGGCTCCTCCGACCCCGAAGCTGGCGCGCTGACCTACGCATGGGATCTCGACAACGACGGGCTATACGATGACGCCAGCGGCGTAACCACGGCAATATCATTCAGCCAACCCGGGGAACATATCATTGGATTGCAGGTGACAGACGATGGTGGATTAAGTGGAACCGATACTGTCACCATAACGGTTTTAGCCTGGACGTTGAAAGGTTTCTACCAGCCCGTGGATATGAATGGTATCTACAACACTGTCAAAAACGGAAGTACCGTGCCTCTCAAGTTTGAGATCTTTGCAGGTAATACTGAGTTGACTGACATTGCTAATATCAAGAGCCTGACCTATGCTCAAACAGCCTGCGATGCGACTGCAACCACAGATGAGATTGAGACAATTGCAACAGGTGGCACCAGTCTGCACTACGTGGATGGTCAATTCATCTACAACTGGAAGACACCCAAAACTGCTGGAAAATGCTACCGGGTGACGATGACCACCCTCGATGGTTCGTCACTGGTAGCTTACTTCAAGCTCAAATAATCTACCCACATCAAAATTCAAGGAGGTTCGATCGTTATAAATAAAGCAAAGTGAAAATTAAGTTCTCTAAAGTAAACAGTGGCTGATTCAATCGTCAGCCACTGTTTACTTATATTGGTTCATTTGCCTGCTTGTATTCAGGGCAGATAATGAATTAAGGATTCATGTGGCGCGGCATTCAGGGAAGCATCAATGGAGTATAGTATACAGCCGCCACATAATCCAAAGTCCAAACTATAGACCGTCTCATTAATAATTAAACTTTTCACAATTTCAAGCCTGCCTGGGCAAAGAAGGATTGGACCAAGAATGGTCTGCGTCGTAAGCGTAAGACTGCGAGGCTAAGTTTGTGATGTAAATCATTCAAATTCAAACAACAGGTACCGGTGTATAAAATCTTCGGCAATCAATGTGCAAAATCGTTCTACTTGGGTTTCGCTGTCGCGACAGCGAAATGTCACACGATCATTTTCCAGCTTCAGGATGCGGTTATTGCTAATCACTACTCGGAAAATGTAGGGCGCCAGATACTTCAAAGCCCCCAGACCGGATCCCACTGGCTCACAATGGACCACCCACTCCTGCTTCCAGACCCTTGCTGGAATACGCCCATAACAATTCAGGTGACGCAAAGCTTGATGCAGTTTGCCGCGAAAGATCTTGGAGAGGGCTCTCGCCGCAAGCAAGAGACCTATTCCGTCGAAGCGGTCAACGCGGATCTGCGTCATTATCTCAAACGGCTGGTCCGTAAATCTCGTTGCTTCACCAGACGGCTACAATCCCTGGTGAAAAATATCCAACTCTTTGTCTACTGTTACAACCACCGTCAATTAGCCAAATGTCGTTTTCCCCAGTACTCCTTTCATTTGATCGACTTCCTATCACTTCCTATTTAGGCACTCTCTGAATATCAAACCTACTCGGGTTATCGCGTAGTTGTTGTTATAATCCCAAAATACTATTCGGTTTACTGAGCGCCCAAGTAGTTACGCCTCGCGAACCCTTATCCCGTCGGGACAGCCTATCTAGACAACTTGATGAAGAACCATCAAGTTGTTTTTCTTTTATATCTTTGCTAGCAATCTAAACGAAGAATTACGGGTGTCCTATAGAAACACTCCACTATTCCTATATGGTGAACTTCCCGAGCTAACACTATCTACAGTGGTGCTTACGATGGTGGATAAGCTTTAAACTTCCATAAGATGCACAGACTGGAAGTATTGGTTCAGAGTTACCAACAAAGGCTCAATTAAAACGATGCTTTTCGATTTCTATCTTCAGGTCTCCGGTAACATCAAAGGAGGTACACGATGAAGGAATATGTTGAACTAGGGCGGGGGACAGTTGAAAAGTTCGAAACTTAACCAGGCTGAAGAAAGCAAGGCCACCAATATTGCATATATCAATTTTCCATGCAAGCAGCGACGCTCTATTAAGAATCTCATCGGCACAACTTGGATTCTGTCATATAATTTCCATTGTCGGGGAAATAAACCACTATCCATCAAACTCTCATCGCCGCAAGATATTTTGTTCTTAGGACGTGGAGGCTGCTGTGATAAATCATATTCTTGTGCCTTTGGATGGTTCTGCTCTGGCCGAGTGTGTATTGCCACATGTGATGGCAATTGCGCCAGCAACAAATGCTCGCCTCACACTGGCGCACGTAATGGAACATACCCATTATGAGGGTCGGACTCCTGCCGTTGACCCGGTAGACTGGCATCTGCAAAAGCGCGAATTGGAAATGTATCTTGAACAGATTGCTGATCGATTGCGAAAATCTGGCCTGAATGTTGAACATACGATCATCGAAGGGAATCCCGCAGAATCCATCATTGAATTCGCACGAAATAACAACGTAGACTTGATCGCTCTCAGCACACATGGGCATAGTGGACTAAGCGGATGGAACATCAGCAGCGTGGTTCACAAGATCTTGATGCGTTCCTATAAATCTACCCTGCTTGTTCGAGCTTATCACTCTACAGCCTCGGGTTTATCAGAAGTTCACTACAAACGGTTGTTCATCGGGCTGGATTGTTCCCCGCGGGCAGAGTATATCCTGCCGGTCGCGATGAATCTAGCACAATACTACAAGTCCGAAATTATTCTGGGAACGGTCATTCAGAAACCACAAACGATCCATCGCTTTCCGCTTTCCGAAGAGAATGGAGAATTAATCAACCAAATTGTGGAGAAGAACCACCAGGCAGCCTCTCATTATTTCGATCAGATCCATACACAGTTTTCGCAGACAGGCCTGGAGCTTAAGGCCAACATTGCCGTTGGTGATAATGCCCTTACCATCCTGCACGATATGGTAGAGGAAGCCAACGCCGATTTGGTGCTGCTGGTGGCACACGGGAATTCAGGTGAGAGACGTTGGCCGTATGGAAGTGTAACAAGCAGTTTCATTGCTTATGGCAATACACCTCTTATGATCATGCAGGATCTTTCCAGCGAAGAAATCCTGCAAACTCATGCCGAACTGGTAGTGAAAGAGGGCAGAGGCCATTAATCCATGCCCAACACAGCTCCCAAACCAGCTCAAGCTGAACCCGCGACGACCCCTCGAGAACAACAGGATGATTTAGCCCTCAAACTGGCGCAAACATTGGCAACCTGCGCCCCACGCCGTGGGAGTTTCCCCCTGCCCGATAGACTCAAATGGTTCACAGAATTCTTTCAATCCGCTTATCACTATTTTGACGAAGCCACGAAAACGCAGGTCTCCGTCTCGCCCGTGGCCGAATGGCTATTGGACAATTACTATGTCCTTGAGCAAGCCATACGCCAGTTGGAAGAAGACATGCCGAGGGATTACTATCACCGCCTGCCTAAAACGCGGGATGGCTGGGCGCGTATCTATATCGTTGCCTGGGCGATCGCGCGACGCGAAGATAACCGTCTCGACATCGAACAGATCAAAAGCTTCATTCGAACATTTCAGAACGCCACTCCGCTTGGTATCGGCGAACTTTGGGCTTTGCCCTTAATGTTGCGGCTGATTGTGATGG
>Ga0210377_10001793_pt1 | contig 19203 bp, 15 predicted proteins | sample PLM4_65_b1redo_FD_155480 | JGI IMG/M metagenome (GOLD analysis project Ga0210377, IMG submission 155480) | Groundwater sediment microbial communities from an aquifer in East River, Colorado, USA - PLM4_65_b1 redo | ecosystem: Environmental > Terrestrial > Soil > Riparian zone | place: USA: East...
CGCCGGGGCGCGCCTGCGGGTGGCGCCGATCGCCGACGGCGGCACGCTGCGTCTCGACGCCCTGCGCGACCTGATCGGCCCGCGCACCCGGATGGTGGCGCTGGGTCACGTGTCGAACGCGCTCGGCACCGTCAACCCGGTGCGTGAGATCGCCCGCATGGCCCACGAGCGCGGCGCGCTGGTGCTGATCGACGGCGCCCAGGCGGTGCCGCACATGCCGGTCGACGTGCGCGACCTCGGCTGCGACTTCTACGCCTTCTCGGGGCACAAGCTGTTCGGCCCGACCGGCATCGGCGTTCTCTACGGCCGCGCCGATCGGCTCGAGGCGATGAGCCCCTGGCAGGGGGGCGGCGACATGATCGCCTCGGTGTCCTTCGAGAAGACGACCTACAAGCGACCGCCGCACCGTTTCGAGGCGGGGACCCCCGACATCGCCGGCGCCATCGGGCTCGGGGCGGCGATCGAGTACGTCGAGTCGCTCGGCTGGGCCGCCATCGAGGCGCACGAGCGTGACCTGCTCGAGCATGCCACCCGGTCGGTCGCGGCAGTCCCAGAAGTCACCGTGCTCGCCGCCGGCGCGCCGCGGGTCGGCGTGGTGTCGTTCGTCATGGACGGCATCCATCCGCACGACATCGGCACGATCCTCGACATGCAGGGGGTGGCGGTGCGCGCCGGGCACCACTGCGCCCAGCCGCTGATGGACCGCCTGGGTGTCCCGGCCACCGCCCGCGCCTCGATGGCGTTCTACAATACGCGCGACGAGATCGATGTCCTGGTGGCCGGTCTCGGCAAGGTGCGCGAGGTGTTCGGCCGGTGAGCGAATACGCCGAGTTGTATCAACAAGTGATTCTCGACCACAACCAGAGTCCGCGCAACTTCCATGCGTTGGCAGGCGACGCGCGCCGCGCCGACGGACACAACCCGCTGTGCGGCGACCGCCTGACCCTGTACCTCGAGGTGCGCGACGGGATCATCCGCGACATCGGTTTCGTCGGCTCGGGCTGCGCCATCTCGAAGGCATCGGCCTCGATGATGACCGAGGCGGTCAAGGGGAAGTCGCCCGACGCCGCCGAGGCCCTCTTCAGGATCTTCCACGCGCTCGTGACCGGTGAGACCGTGTCGGGCGTCCCGGAAGTGGCCGACGACGATGCGCGTCTCGGCAAGCTGGTGGTGTTCGCCGGCGTGCGCGACTACCCGGTGCGGGTGAAATGCGCCACCCTCGCCTGGCACACCCTGCGCGCCGCGCTCGAGAACCGCGGCGCCGTTTCGACGGAGTGATGCGATGAGCAGCGAGACGACGAAGGAAACCCCGCAGGAGGGCGCGGCGCCGGTGGCGCCGAGCCTCTTCGAGGGACGGGCGTTCACCGGCCCGGCGCACAGCAAGCCGAACCTGCACCTCGACGGCACCGCCCGCGATCTCGAGGAGAAGGTGGTCGAGCAGCTGCGCTCGGTCTACGACCCGGAGATCCCGGTCAACATCTTCGAGCTCGGCCTCATCTACGACATCGACGTGGCGCCCGAGGGCAGGGTCGCCGTCCGCATGACATTGACCTCGCCGATGTGTCCCGTGGCCGGCTCGCTGCCGCCCGACGTCGAGGCGCGGCTGCGCTCGATCCCCGGCGTCAGCGACGCGCGGGTCGAGATCACCTGGGAGCCGGCGTGGGGCCCCGAGATGATGACCGAGGCGGCGAGACTCCAGCTCAACATGTTCTGAAGCACCGCCATCGGCGGCGACCGGCCGCGGCTCGCGCCGCCCGCCCCGCCCATGACTCGGACAGGCTCCTAGGCCTTCCCGAGCAGCCGGTCGGCCACGAACTTGTCGAAGATGTGCGTCATCCACTCCAGCCGGCTGAGGCGGCCGCGGTCGTAGCTCGATGACGCGGTCCCGAGGTGGGTTCGCTCGCACACCGACCAGTCCTGCCGGTTGGTGTCGTCCCAGAAGGTCACGGCGTCCGACGGATCGAACCCCGGGCGCGCCATCTCTGCGGCGTCGAACAGGAACTCGCATTCGATTGCGGTCCGGTCCGGCCCGTCGGGCCAGAGCGTGTGGGTCATCACGTAATCGGGGTGCAGGCTCAGGAAGAGGTTGGGGTGGATGATGTAGTAGTGGATGCGCCGATGGTCCTCGGGAGCGATGGTCGCGAACGGCCGGCGGCCCGTCCGCCCGCTCCCGGACATGGTGTTGAACTCGGGCTCGCGCAACTCCATGTAGCCGCCGACGGTGGCGTCGTTGATCAGGTCGATCTGGCCGCTGCGGTAATGCGACACGCGGTTGAGCTGCGGGTGCACCAGGAAGCAGTGGTAGCACTCCGAGTAGTTCTCGCACAGGATCTTCCAGTTGGACGCGACGTTGTAGCGGATCCGGTGGCCGCAGCGCAGCGTGTCGATGCGGTAGCGGTCGAAGTAGGTCGCCATCGCGCCGAGGTGGGTCTCGATCGGCGGTGTCGCCGCCGACCGCGTGACGAACAGGAAGCCCGACCACGTCGCCAGCCGCACCCGGCGCAGAGGGTACCGGGCGCGGTCGAAGCCGCGGACCTCCTCCATATGCGGCGCGCCGCGCAGCGCCCCGTCGAGGTCGTAGGTCCAGGAGTGGTACGGGCACTGGAAGCTGGTCAGCCCGCCGCCGCGCTCGTGGTCGACGAGGCGCGAGCCGCGGTGCCGGCAGACGTTGTGGAAGGCGTGCGCCTGCCCGGCGGCGTCGCGCACCAGCACGAAGCTCTCGGTGCCGATCGTCCGGGTCAGGAAGTCGCCGGGCCGGGCGAGGTCGTCGGCGCGTCCGGCGCACAGCCACATCTCCGCGAAGATGCGCCGCAGCTCCTCGCGGTGGATCGCCGGGTCGTGGTAGTAGCGGCCGGGGAGCGTCGTGGCTTCATCGAGCGGCGCGTAGACCGAGGCGAGGTCGCGCTCGGCCGCGTTGCGGTCGAAGCCCGGCTCGGCGGGCGCGCCGGCGGTCGTCGTCCCGGCGCCCGCCATCCCCGCGGTCGGATGCTGTGCCACGTCCTCGCTCATGTCCTGCCTGCCTCCGTGCAAGGATACGCAGCGCGCCGCGCGCCCGCAAGAAAATTGCGACGGCGATTGCATGATGCGGCACGATATACTCCCGCCGATGTTCTCGACCCGGCTCGCCTGGCCGCCGCGACGGAACCGTCTCGCCGCGCTCCTCGGGGAGAAGCGCGCCCGCGGCGGGCGCCTCCTCGATCTGACCGAGTCGAACCCGACACGGGTCGGTCTCGATCACCCCGCGGCCGAGCTCGCGGCGGCCCTGTCCGACCCCGACATCGCGTCGTACGACCCCGACCCGCGCGGGCTGCCGGCGGCACGCGCCGCCGTAGCGGCCTGGTGCGCGCGCGGCGGGCCCGGGGCCTGCGGCGGCCCGCGACCGGCGCAGGCGGCCGCAGCCGAAAGGATGGTGCTGACCGCCAGCACCAGTGAGGCCTACGCTTTCCTCTTCAGGATGCTGTGCGATCCGGGCGACACCGTTCTGGTCCCCGCGCCCAGCTACCCGTTGTTCGACTATCTCGCCGCGATCGACGGCGTGCATGTCGAGTCCTACCCGCTGGTGCTGGACGAGCACTGGCGCATCGACATCGAGGCCCTGTCACGGGCGCTGCTGCATCCGGCGGCGCGCGCCCCGCGCGCGGTGGTGGTCGTCAATCCGAACAACCCGACCGGGAGCGCCCTGTCGGCGGGCGAACACGCGGCGATCGACGCCCTGTGCGCCCGCGCCGGCGCCGCGCTCATCTCCGACGAGGTCTTCCTCGACTACTTGTGGGAGGGCGCGCGCCCGGCCGGCCCCGACGCCGCGCCGGTATCGGCAGCGACGCCCCGCCCCGGCGGCGCGTCGCCGGCGGCGCTCACCTTCACCCTCGGCGGGCTCTCCAAGTCATGCGGGCTGCCGCAGATGAAGCTCGGATGGGTGCTGGTCGACGGCCCCGGGTCGGCGCGCGCCGAAGCCCTCGAGCGGCTCGAGTTCATCGCCGACGCCTACCTGTCGGTCGGGACGCCGGTGCAGCGCGCCGCCGGCCGGCTGCTCGCCATCGGCGGCGCGATCGCCGCGCGCCTGGGCGCACGGGTGGGGGAGAACCTCGCGGCGGTGCGCGCCGCCGTGCCCGCCGGTTCGTCCTGTCGCGTGCTGCCCGCCGACGGCGGCTGGTGCGCGGTCATGCAGGTCCCGGCGGTGCGCCCCGAGGAGGAGCTGGTGCTCGCCCTCCTGAGGGACGACGACGTCCTGGTCCACCCGGGATATTTCTTCGACTTCCCCCGCGAGGCGTTCCTGGTGCTGAGCCTCCTGCCCCGGCCGGCGGAGTTCCGCGAAGCCCTCGATCGGATACTGGCCCGCGCCGGCGCCTGAGGGATCCGTCTGCGAAAAGAAAAAGGGCCGCCGATGAGCCGGCGGCCCTCCTCTTCTGACGATCCGGTTCGGACGATACGGTCTAGTTGGCCACGCAGCTCAGCAGCGCGCCGACGTCGGCGCAGACCTTCGACATCATCGTCGCCGAGTTGAGGCACGGGGACGACGTCACGCCGCCGTAGTGATGCAGGCCGATGACGCGCCCGGTGGTCGCGTCGACGATCGGCGAACCGGACGATCCGCCCTCGCTGTCGCAGCCGTAGCCGGTCTGGCTGCCGGCGGCGGAGAAGCCATAGGTCTGGTTGATCGTGTTGATGGCGCAGAGTGTCGAGTGGGCGGCGTCCTCAAAGTGCCCGACGTCCTTGGGGTTGCCGGCGGGGTGCTGGATGAAGTTGATCTGCCGTCCCACGACCGGCGCCGTGCTGGAGGCGGTCAACTCGCCCCAGGTCGCCTCGGGGTTGCCGTTCACGGTGAGGATCGTGTAGTCGAGACCGCCCTTGTTGCCCTTCTTCTTCTCGGTGTTCGTCTTCAGGAAGGTGCCGCCGTTGTAGTTGACGGTGCCGGCCAGGGTCGAGCCGTTGCAGGCGGAATACTGGTAGTTGAACGAGGCCTGCAGGGAGCTAACCTCGGTCTGGTTGTCCATGCAGTGGTTGTTCGTCAGCATCGTGCTGTTGCTCGCGCCTGCGACCAGCCAGCCGGTGCAGAGATACTGGAACCCGCCGCTCGTGAAGAGCAGACGGGCGACCGGCTTCGCCGCCCCCGAGACGAGGGTGGGGTAGCAGGCGATGTCCTCGCGCCCGTCCGTGCCGCATACGACCTCGGTCGTCGGCGGGTTCTTCTTGCCCGACATGCTGACGAGCCCGTGCCCGACCTCGGCGATCCGGTATCCCCAGCCGTTGCCGCGGCCGCCCTTGAGCTCGACGATCGCGGTGTCGCCGTCGATGGCGAACGACCAGACGTCGCCGTTGCCGTGCGGCCCCCTGCCGGTGTAGGTCCAGACCTGCGAGCCGTCGGGGCTCGACACGGTCAGGGAATCGCCGTCACCGAGGTGTAGGCCGGTGAAGTGGACCCGGACGAACTCGGCGCCGGGCGAGAAGACACGGTCGGTCCAGGTCTTCGGATAGGGATGCGGGGTCTCGGCGGCGTATGGCCGGACATCGCCGACCTTGATCCGGCCTCCATCCGCCAGGGCCGGAACTGTCGCGAGGGCGACGAGGGTGAGAACGGCCAGGGATACGGAGCCTGCCCTTCGGTCCATACGGGTGACCCTCCTGTGGCCGTGCCTGATCGTCGGGCGGGGCTGCCGAATCATTTCGGCCGACCCGCCTGGCGATGCGAGGTCCGGCGTTCAATGGCCGTGTTTCGTACCGGGGACTGGCGATCCTGTCAAGAAGTGGTTGGGGGTTATGGAAATAAATCCTGTTGGGGCAATTTCTTTGTGGTCGACCCAGGCCGCAGACGACCTGCCGGGGTGGGTGGGGGCCCGCGCTGAATCCTTCCCCCGGGGGGCTGCATCTATTTGCCAAGCGCGGGATACCCGGATAGTATCCCGCGCTGCCTGAGAGAGGTCCCGGGGACCGCTCGAGGGTCAACCCCGTATTCCCAAACGCAGTCCCTCATCAGGAGAGTCCAGAATGAAGGTGAATCGCAAGGCGGTCGGGTTCGCAGTCGCGTCGGCCGTGGTCGGAATGCTCGCCACCGGTTACCAGTTCACCAGCGACAGCAAGAAGGACGAGGGTTCCGTGAAGTGCGCCGGTATCAACTCCTGCAAGGGGACCGGTGCCTGCGGCGCCGCCGACGGCAGCCACGCCTGCGCCGGCAAGAACGAGTGCAAGGGCAAGGGCTGGGTGAAGGTGAAGAGCGACAAGGAGTGCACCGACAAGGGTGGCACGGTCGTCAAGGACGAGAAGAAGAACTAGTCGGGCAATCGGGGGGCCCGCGCCGCTCACCCCGGCGCGGGCCCCCCGAGTCACACGGCGCCGGTTCCTCGCCGGGCCGCGCCGCGAAGTACTCCATTCCACAACGCCCACGCCCCCGACCGCATCTCCCGCCCGGCCTCCCTCGGCCACGGCGTCGGCTTGCGCCGCGACCACTTCGAGCGTGTTCTGTCGGCGCCGACCCGGATCGACTGGTTCGAGGCGATCACCGAGAACTTCATGGTCGATGGCGGCAAACCGCGCGACGTCCTGTCCCGCGTGCGCGAGCGCTACCCGGTCGTCCTGCATGGCGTGTCGCTGTCGATCGGCTCGACCGATCCGCTCAACGAGGACTATCTCGCCGCCCTCAAGGAGCTGGCCGGGCGGGTCCAGCCGGCCTGGGTGTCGGATCACCTCTGCTGGGCCGGGGTGGGCGGTCACTACGCCCATGACCTGCTGCCGCTGCCGTACACTGAGGAGGCGCTGGCGCACGTGGTGGCGCGCGTCCACCGGGTGCAGGAGCGCCTCGGGCGCGCCATCGCGCTCGAGAATGTCTCGTCCTATGTCAGCTACCGCCAGTCGACCATGCCCGAGTGGGAGTTCCTCGCCGAAGTGGCGCGGCGATCCGGCTGCGGCATCCTGCTCGATGTGAACAACATCTACGTCAGCGCCCGCAATCACGGCTTCGACGCGCGCGCCTACATCGACGGCGTCCCGGTCGACACGGTGTGGCAGTTCCACCTGGCCGGCCATTCCGACAAGGGGGACTTCCTCCTCGACACCCACGATCACCCGGTGTGCGACCCGGTGTGGGACCTCTACGCCCACGCCGTGCGGCGCTTCGGCCCGGTGAGCACGCTCATTGAGTGGGACGACCATATCCCGACCTTCGAGCGGCTCGAGGAGGAGTCGGAGCGCGCCCGGGCCATCGCGACGGGTGTCGTCGCCGGCGGGGCCGCGGTCGTCGCCGGCGGGGCCGCGGTCGCATGAGCGCCCCGCCCCGCCTGCGCGACGACCAGGATCTGTTCTGGGGTCTCATCGCCGCTCCTGAAGGTGTGCGGCAAGGTCTCGAGGCGCTCGTCGGCCGCGGCGCGGCGCGCCCGGACGATCTCGACGCCCTCATCGTCGGCGACGAGCGCCTGTCGTCCTTCGACCGCCTCGACATCTACGCCAACATGTACTTCTTCCGGCTGCTCGACTGCCTGAAGGAGGACTACCCGCGCCTGCTCGAGGCGCTGGGGCCGGCCCGGTTCCACAACCTGGTCACCGACTACCTGCTCGTCCACCCCTCGTCGCACCCGTCGCTGCGCTACGTCGGCACACACCTGGCCGATTTCCTCGCCGGCCACGCGCTCGAGCGCGAGGGTCCGGGACTCGCCGACCTGGCGTGCCTCGAATGGGCCCGGGCCGACATCTTCGACGCGGCCGACGCCCGCCCGCTGACGCGTGCCGACATCGCCGCTCTCCCTCAGGATGAGGCCGGCGATGTGCGGCTGGCGCTGGTGCCGGCCTGCCGGCTGCTGCGTCTGGCGCACGACGCGCCGCGCGCCTGGCGCGATCTCAAGGAGCGGGCCGACGGGCGCGCCGCCGCCGCGGGCGCCACCGGCGCCGCCGGCGCGGCGACCGGGGAAGGCGCGGCCTGCGCGCACGACGACAGCGGCCACGCCGAGCCGCTGCCGCGCCTCGCCCGCCGTCCGACCGCGGCGCGCGTCTGGCGGCACGGGTTCGCCGTGCACCACCGCTCGATCGACGACGACGAGATCGACAGCCTCGAGGGGCTGCGCGCCGGCGATCCGCTCGGTGTCATCGCCCAGCGTCTCAGCGCCGGCCGCACGCCGGAGCGCGCGACGGCCCGCCTCGGCGCCCTCCTGCAGGGTTGGATCGAGGACGGACTGATCGCCGCCGCCCCGACGGAGTAGAATCCCGGCCTCCGGACACACCCGGCCTACCGGCCGTTCGGGGAGGAGGCCCAGCATGTCAGCGCCGCGCCCGCCGCATTCGCACCCGACCCTCACCAGCGCCCTCGTTCTCGCCGCCACCGCGTTCGCGCTGACGTGGCCAGGAGCACGGATCACCGCCATGGAAACGACACCTGCCACCGCCGCCCCGAAGCCGCCCGCCACCCGCGTCGACGATGCCGTCGATACGGTCCACGGGGTGCGCATCCCCGATCCCTACCGCTGGCTCGAGGATGGCGGCAGCGAGGAGGTCCGCGCCTGGACCGCGGCGCAGAACGCCTATACCCGCGGCCTGCTCGATGCCCGGCCCGGGCGCGCCGCCCTGCACGACCGCCTGGCCGCGCTGATGTCGATCGGCACCGTCGCGCCGCCCGCCGTGCGCGGCGGCTTCTACTTCCACATGAAGCGCGAGGGAGCGGGAGTCAACCAGCCGGTGCTCTACGTCCGCAAGGGGGTCGACGGCGCCGATCGGCCGCTGGTCGACCCGAACCCGCTCAGCGCCGACGGCACGGCCACCATCGACTGGTGGTACCCGTCACGCGACGGCCGGCTGCTGGCCTACGGCATCTCGACCGCGGGCGACGAGAAGAGCGTCCTCAAGGTGCGCGACGTCGACACCGGCAAGGACCTGCCCGACACCATCCCGCACACGCGCTACTGCTCGCTCGGCTGGCTGCCGGACGGCCGCGGCTTCTACTACACGCGTTACCCGGCGCCGGGGTCGGTGCCGGCGGGCCAGGAGAACTACAACCGGCATGTCTACCTCCACCGTCTCGGCGCCGACCCGGCGCAGGACGCCTACGTCTTCGGCCGCGAGCGCAAGCCCGACGAGATCATCCAGATCGACGTCTCGCCCGACGGCCGCTGGCTGACGGCGATGAGCTTCGTGGGCTGGACGAAGAGCGACATGCATCTGCGCGACCTGTCGAAGGAGGGGGCGCCGTTCGTGCCGGTGGCCGAGGGGCTCGACGCCATCTTCGTCGGCGGGGTGGTCGACGGCGTGCTCTACATCCGGACGAATTTCGAGGCGCCGCGCTACCGCCTGCTCAGCGCCGGCCCCGAAGCGCCGGGCCGCGCCGGCTGGAAGGAGCTGATCGCCCAGAGCGACGTCGTCCTCGACGATGCCGTGGTCATCGGCAAGCGGATCTTCGCCCGCCAGATGCGCAAGGCGACGTCGCGCATCGTCGTCTACCGCCTCGACGGCAAGCCGCTGAACGAGATCCGGCTCCCGGGTGTCGGCACCGTCGACGCAGTCACGGGAGAGCCCGACGGCACCGAGGCCTTCTTCGGCTTCTCCTCGTACACCATGCCGCCGTCGGTCCGGCGCTACGTCATCACCAGCGGCCAGGTCGCGCTCTGGGACACCGTCAAGGCGGACGTCGATCTCTCGGGGCTCGAGGTGAAACAGACCTACTGCTTCTCGAAGGACGGCACGCGCGTGTCGATGTTCGTCGTGGCACGCAAGGGGCTGGTCCTCGACGGCAACGCCCCGACGCTGCTCTACGGCTACGGCGGCTTCAACGTCAGCCAGACACCCGATTTCAGCCGGCCGCTGGTCGCCTGGCTCGAGCGCGGCGGGGTCTACGTCGAGACCAACCTGCGCGGCGGCGGTGAGTATGGCGAGTCGTGGCACCACGCCGGCATGCTCGACAAGAAGCAAAACGTCTTCGACGACTTCGCGGCGGTGGCGGAGTATCTCATCAAGCAGAAGTACACCCGCCCCGGGCGCCTGGCGATCTACGGCGGCAGCAACGGCGGCCTGCTGGTCGGCGCCGCCCTGAGCCAGCGGCCGGATCTCTACCGCGCCGTCGTGTGCGCCGTACCGCTCCTCGACATGGTGCGCTACCACAACTTCCAGATCGCCAGACTGTGGGTGCCCGAGTACGGGTCGGCCGAGTCGCCCGAGCAGTTCAAGTACCTGTACGCCTACTCGCCCTACCACCATGTCACCAAGGGGACCGCCTACCCGGCCGTCCTGCTCACCGCCGCCGAGAGCGACAGCCGGGTCGACCCGATGCATGCGCGCAAGATGGCGGCCCTGCTGCAGGCGTCGACCGCATCGGGGGAGCCGGTCCTTCTGCGCATCGAGACCCGGGCGGGGCACGGCATCGGCAAGCCGCTGAGCAAGCAGATCGACGAGGCGACCGATGTCTACGGCTTCCTGGCCTGGCAGCTGGGGCTGGAGAAGTAGGGGGCGTCGCGCCGCCGGGGCGCCCATGATGTGGCCGGTGCTATAGTGACGCCCATGTCCGCGTCAGCGACGCGTCACACCGTCTGCCCGCTCGACTGCCCCGACCGCTGCTCCCTTGAAGTGCGCGTCGAGGCCGGCCGCGTCGTCTCGATCGACGGCAGCCACGTCAACCCGGTGACCGACGGGTTCATCTGCGGCAAGGTCCGCGGCTTCGGCAAGCGGCTGTACGGCCCCGACCGGCTGATGCACCCGATGCGCCGCGCCGGCGCCAAGGGTTCGGGCACCTTCGAGTGCATCACCTGGGACGAAGCGCTGGCAACCGTCGCCACCTGTCTCGACGAGGTCCGGCGCGCCAGCGGCGGCGAGGCGATCCTGCCCTTCTACTACGGCGGATCGAACGGCCTGCTGACACAGGACACCGCCGACGCGCGTCTCTTCCATGCCCTCGGCGCGTCGCGCCTGGGGCGCACCGTCTGCGCCGCCATGACCAGCGCCGCCGCCCGGGCGCTGTACGGTCGCATGCCGATCGTCGACATGCCGGACTTCGAGGCCGCGCGATTCATCATCGTCTGGGGCGCCAACCCGCGCGACAGCAACATCCATCTGGTGCCGCGGCTGAAGGCGGCGCGCGCCGCCGGCGCCCGCATCGCGGTCGTCGACCCGCGCCGGACGATGAGCGACGGCATGGCCGACATCCATCTGCCGGTCCGTCCCGGCACCGACGTCGCGGTGGCGCTGGCGATGATCGCCCACCTCGAGAAGATCGGCGCCGTCGACCGCGCTTTCCTCGCGGCCAACGCCACGGGCTTCGAGCGCCTGCTCGAGGCGGCCCGCCCCTGGACGCTCGAGCGCGCCGCCGACACCGCCGGTGTCGAGGCGGGCGCCATCGCCGCCCTGACCGAGGCCTACGCCGCCGCCGACCCGGCTCTCGTGCGCTGCGGCTGGGGCCTCGAGCGCAACCGCAACGGGGCCCACGCCGTGGCCGCGGTGCTGGCGCTGCCGGCGATCGCCGGCAAGTTCGGCCGGCGCGGCGGCGGCTACGCCCTGTCGGCCTCCGGCTCGTACCGGGTCAACGACGAGACCCTCTCCGGCAGCACCGAGCCGCCGACGCGGACCATCAACATGAGCCGCCTCGGCCGGGCGCTGCTCGAGGAGACGGCGCCGCCGGTGCGCGCCCTGTTCGTCTACAACGCCAACCCGGCGGCCACCGTCCCCGATCAGAACCGCGTCCTCGCGGGACTGCGGCGTGACGACCTGTTCACCGTCGTCTTCGACCAGGTGATGACCGATACGGCGCTGTACGCCGACATCCTCCTGCCCGCCACGACCTTCATGGAGCACACCGACCTGAGCACGTCGTACGGCACCTACGGGCTGATGCTGGGGGAGCCGGTCATCGACCCGGTCGGCGAGTCGCGCTGCAACGAGGATGTTTTCACCGCGATCGGCGAGCGCCTGGGGCTCGCCGCCGGCTGGCCGCGCGGCGAGGCGCAGCTGCTGCGGGCGCTCGAGGCGATCGAGGGGCCGCTGGCGGTGCAGGGGGGCGAGGCGCGTCTGCGCCGCCTGCGCGAGCAGCGCATCGTGAAGATGGATTTCCCCGGCGAGCGGCCGGTGCAGTTCGGCACCGTCTTCCCGGGCACGGCGGATCGCAAGGCGCACCTGTGGCCGGATGATCTCGGCCCCGAGCCGTACCGCTTTCACCCCGACCCCGGCACGGAGCGCCACCCGCTGGCGCTCATCTCGCCGGCGACCGACCGGACGATCTCGTCGAGCCTGGCGGAGTACGGCTTCACCGAAGCGGTCATCGACATGCACCCCGACGATGCCGCCGCCCGCGGTCTGGCGGACGGCGCAACCGTGAGGGTCCACAACGACCTCGGTGACGTCGTGGTGCGGATGCGCGTGACCCGCGATCTGCGGCCGGGCGTCGTCTGCCTGCCGAAAGGAATCTGGAACCGGCATACCAAGAATGGCGCCGTCGGCAATGCGCTCGTGCCCGACACCGTGTCGGCGATCGCCGGCGGCGCCTGTTTCAACGATGCGCGGGTCGAGGTCGACCGCGCCGAGGAGGGAGCGAGATGAGACGCACATCCATTGCCGCCGGAGCGGCGGCGCTCACGCTGGCGCTGGGCGCCATCGCCTGGTCGGTGGCCGGCGCCGCGGGCGCCGCGCCCGCCACGGGCGAGCACTTCGAGTCGGGCGATTACGGCATCACCCTGCCGTTCGGCCTGCAGGCCTCGTCGGCTTATGTGCGCGACGACAATCCGATGTCGCGCGCCAAGATCGAGCTGGGGCGGGCGCTCTACTTCGATGCGCGGCTGAGCGCCGACGGGACGATCTCCTGCGCCACCTGCCACGACCCGGCGAAGGGATTCTCCGATGGCCGCGCCACCTCGGCCGGCATCCACGGTCACACCGGCGCCCGCAGCGCCCCGACGGTGATCAACCGCTTGTTCAGCGCCGACCAGTTCTGGGACGGGCGCGCCGCCGATCTCGAAGCCCAGGCCCTCGGGCCGGTGCAGAACCCGATCGAGATGGGCAACACCCTCGACGGAATGGTGTCGAACGTGAAGGGGCTGAAGGGATACGGCCCGCTTTTCCAGGCCGCCTTCGGGTCGGCGGAGGTCACCGCCGAGCGCGTCGGTCAGGCGATCGCCACCTACGAGCGCACGGTGATTTCCGGCAACGCCCCGTTCGACCGCTACATGGCCGGCGACAAGAAGGCGATGAGCGAGTCGGCGGTGCGCGGCATGGCGATTTTCAACGACGCCAAGCGCGGCAACTGCCTCACCTGCCACGCCGGCTTCAACTTCACCGACGAGTCGTACCACAACCTCGGCGCCGGCATCGACAAGCCCAAGCCCGACCTCGGCCGCGTCGAGATCAGCAAGGCTCCCACCGACACCGGCGCCTTCAAGACGCCGACGCTGCGCAACATCAAGGAGACCGCCCCCTACCTGCACGATGGCAGCGAGAAGACGCTCATGGACGTGGTCAACTTCTACAACCGCGGCGGCGTCCCGAACCAGTGGCTGTCGAAAGAGATCCGCCCGCTCAACCTGACCGAGCAGGAAAAGAAGGACCTGGTGGCGTTCATGGAGGCGCTCTCCGGCCAGGTGCTCGGCACAGAGAAACCGAAGTCGATGCCCTGACGCACAACGGGCCGCACAAGGAGACGACGATGAACTCGAGGCCAAGTGGATGGCTGGCCCTGGCATTCGCCGCGGTCGCCGGTATCGGCACCCTGCCGGCCGGCGACACTGCGGCGCCCGCGGCCGGGCAGGGGACGGGAACCGCGGCACAAGCGGCGAAGCCGGTCGACACCGGCGATGTCGCACCCGCCTTTGCGCTGCCTGGTTCGGACGGAAAGACTTACACGCTCGACGACTTCAAGGGGAAGAAGGCGGTCGTCGTCGCCTGGTTCCCGAAGGCCTTCACCGGCGGCTGAACCGCCGAGTGCAAGTCGCTCCGTGCGAGCGGCGCAGCGATCAGGGAGTTCGATGTCGCCTACTTCGCAGCGAGCATCGATGATGCCGAGACCAACAAGAAGTTCGCCGAGTCGCTCGGCCTCGACTATCCAATCCTGAGCGATCCTGAGAAAAAGGTCGCGAGCGCGTATGGGGTCCTGCAGGGCGGATACGCGGCGCGGCACACGTTCTACATCGGCACCGACGGCCGCATCCTGTTCGTCGATCGCGGCGTCAAGCCGTCGACCGCCGGTGACGATGTGGCGCAACGCCTGGCTGAGCTCAAGGTCGCGAAGAAGACCGGCTGACGCCACCTCCGGGAGGAGCCGCGTGCTCGATCGCCGCGATTTCATCCGCATCGTCGTCACCGGCAGCCTCGGGGTCACGGCCTGCCGCGACCGCGGCGACGTAACGGGGGCTGCGGCGACGGCCGGGGCCGAAGGCGCCGCCCCGCCCGCCGGCGCGGCGCCGCCCTCCACCGGGCTGGCGCGTGAAGGCTACGCCGTCTGCCACGCCGTCCGCGACGGCGAGACCTTCCGCATGCCGGCGCCATCGCGCCACCTGCCGGTCGTCATCGTCGGTGGCGGCGCGGCCGGGCTGTACGCGGCGCGCGAGCTGGGCAATCGCCCCTTCCTGCTGCTCGAAAAGGAAGCCGAGGTCGGCGGCAACGCGACCGGCGGCTCGTGGCGCGGCGTCGGCTACAGCAGCGGCACGTCGTACAACAACGACCCCGGCATCCAGGCGATTGCCGCCGACCTCGGCGTGCCGTTGCGGCCGATCGACAGCGTCGACGGTCTGATCGTCAACGATCAGTTCATCCCCGAGTTCCTGACCACCGGCCTCGATCGCGCGCCGTTCCCGCCGGCGGTACGCGACGGCTTCCGCCGCTTCTTCGCCACCTACCGCGACTACGACGTCGATCGCGAGGCCGAGCGGCTCGACAACCTGCCTCTCGACGCGGTCCTCAAGGACTACCCGCGCGAGCTGCGCGACTTCCTCGACGCCTTCGGCCCGAACTCCTGGGGCGGCCGGGTTGCCGACACCTCGGCCTATGTCGGCATCCAGGGCGCGTCGTGGGTCGGCGGCATCGAGCCGGCGCGCTACACCGGCGACGAGGGATTTGGCGCGCTGATGCGCGCGGTCGCGGCGCGCCTCGAGGCCACCGCCCCCGGCTGCATCCGGCGCGGCGCGACCGTCGTGCGCGTCCAGCCCGACGGCGGCCGGATCCTGGTCGCCTGGACGCCGAGCCTGGACGGCGCGACGGCGCCCGTTCCCGGCCGCATGCCGCTCGAGTGCGTCTCCGCCGACACGGTCATCGTCGCGGCGCCCAAGTTCATCGCCCGCCACCTGGTCGCCGGTCTCCCCGAAGAGCAGCGCGAGGCGATGGGGCGTATCCGCTATATCCCGTATCTCGTCACCAATCTCTGTTTCGACGGCGTCGTGCACGATGCCTGCTTCGACACCAACGTGATGGCTTCGCCCCTCATGAGCGACTTCGTCTGCGCCGACTGGCCGCGTCTTCATGGCCGCGGGCCCGCCGACCGGCCGACGGTGCTGTCGTGCTACATGCCGATGACCGAGCCCGACCGCGCCGCGATGCTCGACGAGGCGGAGGCCCGGCGGCTCGTCCTCGCCGCGCTCGAGTCGGTCGACCGCTGGTTCCCCGGCGCCGCCGGCCGCTGCCGCGAGATCCGCGCCCACCTGCGCGGCCACCCGATGCACATCTCGTCCTGCGGGATGATCACCCGCTGGGGCCCGCGCGCCAGCCGCTCGCTCGGGGGCATCCACTTCGCCGGCACCGACGGCGTCGGGGGGGTCTCCGACATGGCGACGTCGCTCCAGAGCGCCCGCGTCGCCGCGCGCGCCGCGATCGCGTCGCTCGACGCCGCCTCCCGCGCCCGCGGTTGAGGTGGCGCCCGCGGCCTTCGCGCCTGCCGCCGCGCGCGCCGCACCTGCGCGGTGCCCGCCGGGCTAGAATGCCCCCGGAGGATCCCCCGCCATGCCGGATCATGAAACCACCCACCGCGCCTCCACCGCGGGCAGCCCCGGCGACGCAGGCCACGGCGCCGCCACCGCCCTGAGCGCCGCCGAGAAGCACCGCCGCTATCTCTTCCCCTGCGCCAGCACCTACTACGAGACACCGCTGACACTCGTGCGCGGCGAGGGGATGCATGTCTGGGACGACACCGGGCGCAAGTACCTCGACTGCTTCGGTGGCGTTCTGACCGTGAGTGTCGGGCACTGTCATCCCGAGGTCACCGATGCCATCGTCCGGCAGGTGAAGACGCTGGTCCACACCTCGACGCTCTATCCGAATCCGCCGCTGTCGGATCTCGCCGAGGCGCTGGCGCAGGTGCTGCCGGGCGACCTCGACCGCGTCTTCCTGACCAACTCCGGCAGCGAGGCGGACGAGACCGCCGTCCTGCTGGCGCGCGTCCACACCGGGCAGCAGGAAGTGATCGCGCTGCGCTACGGCTACGCCGGCCGGACGATGATGGCCATCGCCGCCAGCGGCCAGGCGTCGTGGCGTCTGCTGCCGCAGCCGGTCGCCGGCTTCGTGCACGCGGTGGCGCCGTACTGCTACCGCTGCCCGCTGAAGAAGACCTATCCGTCGTGCGAGGTGGCCTGCGCCGACGACGTCAAGGAGGTCATCGAGACCGCGACCACGGGCCGCGTCGCCGGTGTCATCGCCGAGGTGATCATCGGCAGCGGCGGCTTCATCGTGCCGCCGCCGGAGTACTTCAAGAAGGTCGCGGCGCACGTGCGCGCCGCCGGCGGGCTGTTCATTGCCGACGAGGTGCAGACCGCCTGGGGCCGCACCGGGAAGATGTTCGGCATCGAGCACTACGGCGTCGAGCCCGACATCATGACCTTCGCCAAGGGTATGGCGAACGGCAGCCCGGTGGGGTGCACCGCCGCGACGTCCGCGATCGCCGCGTCGCTCAAGCCCCTGTCGTTCTCTACATTTGGCGGCAACCCGGTGACCTCGGCCGCCGCCCTCGCCACTCTGCGCGTCATCCAGAAGCAGAACCTCGCCGACAACGCCCGCGTCCAGGGCGACCGGCTGCGCGCCGGCCTCATGGCCATCAAGGAGCGCTGCCCGGCGATCGGCGACGTGCGCGGCCTGGGACTGATGCAAGGGCTCGAGCTGGTCGGCCCCGACAAGGCCCCCGACCCGAAGTCGGTCGGCCGCATCCTCGAGGGGACGCGGCGGCGCGGAGTGCTCATCGGCAAGGGCGGCCTGTGGGGCAACGTCCTGCGCATCGCACCGCCCCTCGTCGTCACCGCGGCGCAGATCGACGAGATGCTCGCCGCCCTCGACGGCGCCTTCGCCGACCTCGGCGGCGCCCGCGGCGGCGCTTGAAGTCGGAGGCCGGCGGCGCCTCCGCCGATCGGGCCGCGCCTTCGCCGGCGCGTCCGCTCCTCGGCGGGCCGCTCACCGCCACCGCCCTCGTCCTCGGGATGTTCACCGAGGCGATCGGCTACGGCATGGTCGCCCCGACCCTGCCCTTCATGGCGCAGAAGGTCGGGGCCCACGAGGGGCGCATCGGCTTCCTGGTCGGGGTCTACGCCGCCGTCGGCCTGTTCGCGGCGATACCGCTCGGCGCCCTCGCCAACCGCTTCGGCCGCCGATCGCTGGTGGTGCTGGGCCTCACCTGTCTGACCGCCGCCTCGGTCGGCTTCACGCTGGCGCCGACCTACCTGTGGCTGGTGGTGGCGCGCATCCTCCAGGGGCTCGGCGCCTCGGGTGTCTGGGTCGGCACCCTGACACTCGCCGCCGACCTGAGCCCCGACGAGACGATGGGGCGATCGCTCTCCTGGATCACCGGGGCCTGGTCGCTCGGCTTCATCCTCGGACCCGCGTTCGGCGGCATCGGCACCCTGCGGACACCCTTCTATTTCTATGCCGGCCTGTCGGCGCTGACGCTGGTGGTCGCCATCGCCGGCCTGCCGGAGATCGGCCGCGGCGGCCCGCGCGCCACGCTCAAAGGGATCCTGCGCATCTTCCGCCGCTCGCAGGTGCTCACCTCGGGTATCGCCACCTTCGCGCTGGCCTTCTTCTATGGGGCGATCGAGGCCTTCCTGCCGCTCCTGCTCGCCGGGGGCGGCGCGACTAGCGGCGGGACAGCCGGCGGGGGCGCGGCAGCAGCGCCCGCCGCGAGTCGGGCAACGATCGGCCTGCTCTTCTCGGTCGCCGGCCTTCCGAGCGTCCTGCTGCCGGGGATCGCCGGGCGGCTGGCCGATCGCTACGGCGACGTGCGCCTCATCGTCGGCGGCTTCGTCTTCGCCGCCGCTCTCAGCCTGACCTTCCTGCCGCTCTTCGGCCTGGTGCCCAGCCTGGTCCTGTTCTTCCTGCTCGGCAGTGTCGAGGTGATCGTCTACACCCCGACGATCGCCCTGCTGAACCGCGGCATGCCCTCGACCGACCGGGTGTTCTCGAGCGCGTCGCACTCCTACTCGTTCTCGCTCGGGTTCTTCCTCGGGCCGCTGGTCGCGGGATTGCTCTTCCCATTCGGCGGCTACGCGGCCATGTTCACGACCCTCGCGCTGACGTCGATTGCCGCCGCGATCGTCGTCCGGCGCGTTGCAGCGCGCGATCCTGCCGCCCCGCCCCTTGCCGATCGAGCGCCGGAGTATTAATGTTCGCCACGCATGGCGGGCGACGAAAAGACATCGATCAGGAAGAATGGCGGCGTGAAGAACGGCAACGGCGACGATCGCGCGGCTGATCGCGCCGCCGAACGCGCCGCCGTCGTCACCGAGGCGCCCCCCGCACCCGCCACCCCGTCCACCCCCGCCGCCACGGAAACCACGGCCGCTGAGGCGCCGACCACCGCCACCGCCGGCGCGACCGAGCCGGCGCGCGAGCCGAGCAGCCTGCGCTTCCTGTTCATCTCCAAGTGGGGCCTCATCCACGACCTGGGGTGGGAGGTGAAGAAGGAAGGGCACGAGGTCCGCTACCACATCATGTCGAAGGCCGACCGCGACGTCGGCGACGGCTTCATCGACAAGGTCGACCGCTGGGAGGACCACAAGGACTGGGCCGACGTCATCGTCTTCGACGACTGCGAGTTCGGCACCATGCCCGACCGCCTGCGCAAGGAAGGGAAGGCGGTCATCGGCGGCACTCCCTACACCGACAAGCTCGAGCTCGACCGCGACTTCGGCCAGGAGGAGATGCAGGCCGCCGGTCTCACCGTCCTGCCGCGCTGGGAGTTCGACTCCTTCGACGCCGCCATCACCTTCATCAAGGTGAACCCCGGCCGCTACGTCGTGAAGCCCTCCGGCAAGGCGCAGAACGAGAAGGTGCTGTCGTTCG
>Ga0210377_10001794_pt1 | contig 19189 bp, 18 predicted proteins | sample PLM4_65_b1redo_FD_155480 | JGI IMG/M metagenome (GOLD analysis project Ga0210377, IMG submission 155480) | Groundwater sediment microbial communities from an aquifer in East River, Colorado, USA - PLM4_65_b1 redo | ecosystem: Environmental > Terrestrial > Soil > Riparian zone | place: USA: East...
CTGCCGGTCGCTGCTGCTGTTGAGACGCCCACCGCCCTGCTTGGTCATCAGCGTGCCGCCGCCTTGTCCCTGGCTGGACTGGAAGCAGCCGATATCGCCGGGCGCCTGCTGGATCTGGCCGCGCGGAATCCAGGGACTCCACGGGCAGTCATAGCGATAGGGATCGTAGAGCGGGTCGATTACCTTGTTCTCGAACTCGGTCTGGCGCCACTGGCCGCCGAGACCCCAGCCGATCGGGCCGCCCGGCAATTCGAAGCCGGGAACCTTGCCTGAGAACAGCACATCGATCGTGAGTTCGCGGTTGCGCGTCTGGGCCGCGGCGTCGGTGAACAGCCAGTCGGCGAGCGCCGGATCGTTGGCCAGCGCGGGGTTGTAGGCCGGGTTGGCCGCGCCGGTCGCGGCGTTGCCGGGAATGGCGCTGACGAAGGGGTTGAACCACAGGCAGCCATTCTTGCCGGCTTCGGCAGGGTTCTGCGTGCCGATGGTGGCGTTGAACTGCGAGACCGCCCTTGCGAGGCGGGCGGAGAATTCCGCCGCGGTCTCGGCGGCGGACACGCCGGGCCCCTGGCCGCGCACGGGCATGGTCATGTCGCCGTGAGGCACGAGGTCGGCGGCGTGGCAGTTGGGGCCGCCGAAGCCGTTGAGGGCTTCCTGCAGGCGATAGCTGACGATGTCGGGCTGTGCGGCGATGATCTTCTGATCGCTTCCGGTTATGGCGAAGTCGTAGGTCGTGCCTTCGGGCAGGAATTTGCCGAGGCCGAAGAAGCCGTTGTCCGAGAATGTGCCTTTGACATTCAGCGTGCCTTCCCAGAAATCGTCCTTGCGGTAGCCCTCGACATAGGGGCTGCCGTTCGGCAGGCCGCCATACGAGAACGGCCGGAAGAAACCAGCCCAGAGCAGGTTGTTGGCCGCCGGAAGGACCAGGGCCGAGGGCAGTCCGGTGCGCGGATCGATCACCTGCCCGGCGACCGGGAGATTGGCGGCGAGGATCTGCCGCAGGTCGACCTCGGCCGCCGTGGGGGAAGTCCCGAGCGCGACCGGGATGAAGCGGTTGGCGTTGGCGCGCGCCAGGAAATCCGCAATCGCCGGATGGTTGGTGGGCACCGCATAGGAACAGGCGCCGGTGACGCAGCCCGAGCCGACCTGCCAATAGTTAGCGAGGGTGGGGGAGCCGCCGGTGGCCGGGAAGGCGGTCGGGAAGCCGACCCCGCCGGCGACGCCGTTGGGGTTGCCGTTGGTTCCATAAGGAGCGCGCGAGCCCAGCGGGTTTTGCGACGGCAGCCCCTTGATGTGGGGCGCGTCGGTCTTGGTGTAGTTCACGCTCGTGGTCAGCTGCATCGTCTCGCTGATGTCAGCGATGAACTGCGTGAAGGCCCCGATGCGATTGGTTTCCTGCTGCACCATCTGGAACGGCGCGGTGTCGAAATAGCAGATATTGCCGGCGCGGCTGTCGTTGTCGCCAAGGCCGGTCCCGCCGTTCAGGGAGGCAGGCGGCAGGTTGATGCTGTCGCGATCCTGCAGGTTTCCGCCGAGGGTCGTGCGGGGATTGACGCCGCCGAGGGAGTTGCAGACCGACGTCGTGAAGTCGGCGATCGCCGTGCCGTTCGGATAGTTGGCGAACGAGCCGAAGATGCCGGTTCCTTCTCCGGTTTCGCGCTGTTCACGGATCGAGCTGAAAATGCCGGTGGCGGGGTTTGCCGCTGCGCCTGGCGGCGTGGTCGTCGCGCACGCGGTGGCCGGGCCGGTGGTGGTTCCGTTTCCAGGCGCGCAGAGAGCGTTGTTGGAATACCAGGTCGACGGGTTGTTGGCGGTCGAGCCCGCCCACTGGTTCGGGTTGACCTCGTAGGCGTTGCGGGTCCAGTCGAGATCCTTGCCGGCGATCTCGCCCTGGTGGTTGTAGGACAGCGAGATCAGCAGGTTGGACGCGTCGCCCGCCCAGCCCTGCGTGTATTTCAGCTCGTACTGGCTGTACTTGTCGAGGCCCTCGATAAGCTTGGTCTCGCCGTCGATGATCACGCCGTCGAAGTCGCGGCGGGTGATGAAGTTGACAACTCCGCCCACCGCGCCCGCGCCGTAGGTCGCGGAGGCGCCGTCCTTGAGGATCTCCACCTGCTGCAGCGCCTGCATCGGCAGGAGGTTGGCGTTGCCGGACGTGCGGCGCCCGTTGAGGAGGTTGATCGTACGCTGGCTGTCGGCGTCCGACAGGCCGCGCAGGTTGAATTCCGCGTAGCCGGGCCCGTAGAGGTCGGTCGAAATGCCTCCATTGGTGGCGAGCGATGTGTCGGTGTTGGCGATCGAATCCCCAACCGAGCTCAATGAGCGGACGAATTCACCAATGCCAGGCGAGCCCGCCTTCTTCATGTCGTCGAAGGAGTAGACCTCGATCGGCAGCTCTCCGGTTTCGCGGCTGCCGGTCAGCGATCCGGTGATGACGATGACATCCTCGTCCGTCACTTTCGCCAGCGTTCCACCCGGCGTTGTCTGATCGACCCTGGCGGGCGTGGTTTCCTGAGGCGCCTGCTGAGCGGTCGTGGCGACGGTCTGGTTCTGAGGCCCCGCCGGCGCCGGCGTCGTGCTCTGCTGTGCGAGTGCGGACTGGAAGCTTCCCGCCAAGCCGATGATCAACGCAGCGCGCGAGGCGCTGCGGAACGCGAATTTCATGATGTCCCTCCCCGACCGCGCTCCTTGCTGGAACGCTTATGCCTAATATCGGAACGCTTATACGTAATAACAGTCTGTCGATTTTATTGCGGCTCGTCAATGTTCGCGCAGGGGCTGTCGGCGCCGGAGAGGGTCGCCGCTTGCGCGCGTCGTGTTCGGGGGAGACTTGTTCGGCGCCGCACAACGCCGCTGTGACGCAGCAAGGCGGTTCGGCCGCAGTGCAACACAACCGGCCGCGAAGATTCGATCAGGTCCGGCGCAGGCGATGATGCCCGCGCGCTCTTGTGAAGCCGGTCTCGCAGGATTCCGGGATCGAGATCGCGTCAGTCGTCAAATCGCCGTGGCCGATATTTCGGCAGCCAAGACGATCGACGCATTGCGCTGCGGCGATACTTGCGTCCTTGGGGCAGACGCTGGACTTTCCCGGGACGAGTCCAGTTGAAGTCGAGGCGCCGGGTTGGTGGAAAAGAGCTTTACCTGCGACTATCGGGGCAGTGAGGCGGCGGCGAGCCGGCGCATCCTCGACCGGACGATCTATCGCAGCACCGGACGGTGGGGACCGCACGCGGCGATCCTCATCCCGGCGACGCTCTATCTCGGCTTCGCCCTCTATACCAACTGGTCGGCCTGGCTGGGCGGCTATTCGCTGCCGGCGATCGTCGGCGTCGGCATCCTGGTCCTGATCTACATCCGGTTCGCGGCGCCGCGGATCAACCGGAGACTGGTCGCCAAGGCGTCCGGGGTCGCAGCCCTCGAAGGGCGGAAGATCACCTATGAGTTCAACGACGAGGGCTATCGCATCCGCACCGAACATTTCGAGGGATTCCAGAAATGGACCGGCGTCGACCGCATCATCGAGGAAGGCGGAATGGTGCTGATCGTGCTCGGGCCAAATGCGCATTTCCTGCCGGCGCGGCTGTTCGCCCTGTCGGGCCAGCGGCGGGAGTTCGTGGCGTGGGCGGCGGGAAGGCTGACGCCAGCGGCGCAGGCGAGAAGCCGGATCGGTAAAACTTCACCGACCTCCTGAACCGGATATTCACCACAGGTTGGCATACCAGTGGTTTGATGGTCCCTCGCCGGATGCGGGGGTCTTTGGGCAGCCGCGGGAGGCTGGGAATGCATCAGGCCTCGATCCTTATGACCGCATTCGTCATGATCATGGCGGGCGCCTGGATCGCCATGTACGAGCTTTCCGGACAGGAAGCCCAGGCCGAGGCGGCTGTGGCCGCGGAATCGGCGAACTAGAACTCCGCTGAATTCAATCTACATCGCTCCCTCGCCGCTACAGGAGACGGGGCAAGCTCACCGAATTGTGCAGGACTTTCGCGTGAGCGGAGCCTAAATTCCCGACCCAGAGAACGTCAGTTCCGGTGGGAGGAATAATCATGGTCACGACGAAAATCCGCATCCTTGCGGGGTGTGCGGCTATTGCGCTGGCGTCGTCAGTAGCAGGGCTGGCGATGCCGGCGGCAGGGCAGGCGGGGCCAGCGGCGGCGACCGCGGCCAAGCCGGTGCAGGGCAAGATCGAGGTGAAGGTTCTCTCCTCGCGCTACAACCTGGTGTCGGGCGGGGATGCGCTGGTCGAGATCAGGGCGAGCGAAGGGGCGAAGGCGAGCGAGCTGCGCGTGTCTCTCAACGGGCGTGAGCTGATGACGCCGCTGAAGTTCGACCAGCCGAGCAACACGCTGCGCGGGGTGGTCGCCAATCTCGACAATGGCGGCAACTGGCTGCAGGTGACGGGGCCGACCGGGTACACGGTGAGCCAGCCGCTGATCAACCATCCGATCACCGGACCGGTGCTCGCCGGCCCGCTGATGAAGCCCTTCGAGTGCCGGACGAAAGAGTCCGGCCTGGGCGATCCCACCGACGAGAACTGTTCGGCGCCGACGCGCTATGACTGGTTCTACAAATCGACCGCTCAGCCTACGCCTGGCGCCAACGGCCAGCCGGGCAGCGCATTCAAGCCGCTCGCCAATCCCAAGGGGCCCAAGCCGGCGGACCTCGCCACCGCAACGACCATCGACGGGCGAACCGTGCCCTACATCGTGCGCGTCGAGAGCGGCGTCATCGATCGCGGCATCTACCGCATGGCGGTGCTGGACGATCCGGCGACAGACGCGTTCGGCGCCAACGAGGGCTGGAACGGCCGGCTCGCCTTCACCTTCGGCGGCGGGTGCGGGACGAACTACAACCAGGGGAACAACCAGGTCACCTCGATCCTGTCGGACCTCTATCTCTCGCGCGGCTTTGCCTATGTGAACGGCACCGAGCTCGCGAACCAGCTGCACTGCAACGCCGTGCTGCAGGGCGAAGCCACGATGATGATCAAGGAGCGCTTCATCGAGGCCTATGGCGTGCCGAAATGGACGGTCGGCACCGGCGGCTCGGGCGGGGCGATCCAGCAGCTGATGATCACGCAGATGTATCCCGGGCTGCTTGACGGTCTCCAGCCTTCGCTGGCTTTCCCGGATTCGGCGCTGCACACGCCGGACTGCGGTCTGTTCGAGAACTTCTGGAAGACCAAGGAAGGCAAGGCGAAGGGCTGGACCGACGAGAAGAAGGCGGCGGTCACCGGCTTCTTCGGCACGACCTGCGCCTCGTGGGCGCGCTCCTTCGTGCCGATCCTCGATGCGACCAATGTCAGGGGATGCGGGCTTACCGATGCGAGTCTCATCTATGACAAGAAGAAAAATCCCAAGGGCGCGCGCTGCACCGTCACCGACATGCGCGTCAACGTCTATGGCCGCGATCCCAAGACCGGCTTTGCGCGCAAGCCGGACGACAATGTCGGACTGCAGTACGGCCTGAAGGCGCTCAATGACGGGACGATCTCGGTCGACGAGTTCCTGACCCTCAACGAGAAGATCGGCGGCAACGACATCGATGGCGCCTTCATCAAGACACGCTCGGTCGGCGATCCGGCGGCGCTGAGCGCGATCTATGCATCCGGCCTGATGAACACGATGGGCGGCGGCCTCGCGAACGTGCCGATCGTCGACTATCGCGCGTATTCGGATAGCGCCAACGACATCCACTCGCGCGAGCGCGATCTTACGATCCGGGCGCGGCTGGAGAAGGCCAATGGCCGGTCCGACAACCAGGTGATCTGGGTCGCGGGTCCGCGCGGACGTCCGGCCGCGGCCGGCCAGCCTGCGCCGGCGCAGGCCGCGCCGGTCGATCTTGCTGCGCTGTCGCTCGACGCCATGACCAAGTGGCTCGATGCGCTGGCCGCCGATCCCGCGCCGCTGAACACCGACAAAGTCGTCAAGCACAAGCCGGCCGAGGCGGTCGACGCCTACTGGACGGCGGACGGCAAGAAGGTCGCGGAAAAAGCCAGCTGGGATCCGTCAACGTCGTGGAACAAGACGTGGCCGATCCACTCCGAGCCGCGCCTCGTCGCCGGCCAACCTGCGGCGAACGACATCATGAAGTGCCAGCTCAAGCCGGTCGACATGGGCGAGTACAAGGTGAAGTTCACCTCGGCCCAGGAGAAGCGGCTGAAGAAGATCTTCACCGGCGGCGTATGCGACTGGTCGAAGCCCGGCGTCGGCTATTCGCTGATCAAGGGGACGTATCAGAAGTATTTCTGATCCAATCGCAGTGATCCAAACGAGCCGCCGGGCCAAAAGCCCGGCGGTTTTGTTTGGCTAGTCCCGGTCCTTGATGAAATCTTCGATCTTGCCTGCGAGCCTGGGCGCGAGCGGCAGGTCGGGATTTGTGTAGGTCGCAAGATTTGCGGCGCGGTCGGCGGGCGCTTCCTTCAGGATGTGGTTCATGCCCTTGATGAGCTCCAGCCTCGTTCTCGGCGCCTTGTTGAGCAGCCTGGCGTCCTCGACCGTGACCTGAAGGTCGGTCGTGCCCTGGATGACGAGCGTCTTCACCTTGGCGCGGCGCACGGCTTCGACCGGGTCGGTCGCGAACACCGAGATCAGGAAATCCTGCACCTGCGGCGCGAATAGCGGCATGAGGGCGGGGTGCATGGCCGATGTGTCGGGATGGCGGCCCGCTTCGAGATCGGCAATGGCGGCAGAAGCCTGGTCCAGCAGTGGGGCGTTGGCGGGGTTCGCCTTGAGCTGTTCGCGCAGCACATCGCCCATCTTGCGGCCCATGCCGGAGACGAGGATGAGCCCGCAGACATCTTTCCTTCCTTCGGCGGCGGCCGAGACCATCAGCGCGCCTTCCGAATGGCCGAGCAGCCAGACGCATTTGCGGCCGGTCTGAGCACGGATCGCGTCGATCCAAGCGCGGTAGTCCTCCGCATATTTTGCGACGGTGACGGCGTTGGGATCGCCTGCGGCGGCGCTGCCGAACATGCCGCGCTTGTCGACGCGGACGGTGGCGATGTTTTCCTTCGCCAGCGCTTCGGCCAGCAGCCTGTAGCTGTTCGCCTTGACGCCCATCGGGTTGTTGCCGTCGCGATCGGTCGGGCCCGAACCCGGCACGATCAGAACGACAGGCGCCCTGTCGCGCGGCGACAGCAACGTGCCGTGGAGGTCGCCAGCGGAAATCTCGGTGGATTGCACTGTCTGGGTCTCCTGTTCGTCGCGGGCGCCGCGCGTGGCGGCAAAGCCGAGTCCGATGATGGCGGCCACGCCCGCGCCGGTGATCGCCGTGACGATGCGCTGCTGCTTGCTGCGGGAGGGCGCGGACAAGCCGGGCGCGAAGACCGGCACGCCCATCGCGCCGAACATCATGCGGAGCGCCGGACTGGCCCTGCCGGCGCGCGTGGCCGGCGCGGCTGGCGGCGTCTCGGCGACGCTGCGCTGCTCCATGCGCCGCGCGACGCGGACAATGATGAGCAGTGCGAGAAGGAGCGCTATGGCGGCGCCGACCAGCCAAAGGGCGATCATCGTGTCCATGCCTGTGTCCTCGAGTTGCTAGGCGCCTTGCTTCATCCGGGAGAGCGCCCGGTTCTTCCGAATGACGAACATCCCGGCGCATCCCGTTCCAAGGCCGGCGAGGAAAGACGCCGCCATGAGAGACCACAGGATCTTTGCGATCGTCGCGATCGCGGCGACGTCGGTGGCGGCGAAAGCGACGACGGCCAGTTCATTCCACCCGACCATGCTCATCCGGGCTCCCTTCGCTCGCCGCAGGCCAATCAGCAGACCGGCGACGGCGCCGACAATGCGCTTGACATTACCGGGAGTCAATATCAAAGTGATATCACTTCGATATTGCAAGGAGGGACGCATGTCCGCCCACAAGAAGACCCAGGAAAAACTCGCCGCCACTGGGAGCGGAGGATTTCTGCTGGTGCTCGCGCTGGCGGGTTTCTTCGCCGCCGCATGGCTGCTGTTCCAGGGGATCATGACGAAAGAGAGCAATGGCGACGATCTGAGCGTATTGCTCGACATCGGCGCGGCGATCGCAGTTCTCCTGCTCTCGATCCTGATCCTGACCGGGCTCTATTCGCTGCAGCAGAACGAGAGCGCAGCGATCACTCTCTTCGGCAACTACAAGGGCACCGACAAGAAGCCCGGCCTGCGCTGGGTCGTGCCGTGGTACACGCGCAAGAAGATCTCGCTCAGGGTGCGCAACGTCACCTCGCAGACGCTGAAGGTGAACGACAAGCGCGGCAATCCGATCGAGATCGCAGCCGTGGTCGTGTGGCGCGTGGTCGATACCGCGCAGGCCCTGTTCGACGTCGACAGCTATGACACCTTCCTCAATATCCAGATCGAGACGTCACTGCGCGAGATCACCTCGCACTTCGCCTATGACAATGGCGACGAGGCCGAACCCACTCTGCGGGCCGATGGCGTGAAGGTCGGCGAGATGCTGCAGGCCAAGCTGCAGGAACGCGTTGCGGTGGCCGGCCTCCTGGTCGATGAGGCGCGGCTGTCTCACCTCGCCTATGCCCCGGAGATCGCCGGAGCGATGCTGCGCCGCCAGCAGGCCGAGGCCGTGCTGGCCGCGCGCCAGAAGATCGTGATGGGCGCCGTCTCCATGGTGGAGAGCGCGCTGCAGCAGCTCTCGGAGCGCGAGATCGTCGTGCTCGACGACGAGCGCAAGGCGGCGATGGTGTCGAACCTCCTGGTTGTCCTGTGCGCCGACCGCGACGCCCAGCCCGTCGTCAATGCGGGCACGCTCTACCAGTAAGGCCCGCGCATGCCACCTACACCGCGCAAGGCGTTTCCGCTGAGGCTCGATCCGGCGCTCCACGCCGCGATCGAGCGCCTTGCAACGCAGGACCTGCGCAGCGTGAACTCGGAGATCGAGTTCCTGCTGCGCGAGGCGCTGAAGAAGCGCGGGGTGAGCGTGAAGGAGAACGGGAAGTAGGGCCGGGCCGTGCTATTTTCCTGCAGAGCGCAGGAGCCGCCCATGTTCGCTGTCATCTATCGCTGGAAACTGATTCCCGGCCGCGAGGCCCAATTCGAGGAGGGCTGGCGCGCCGGCACCGAAGCGATTTCCAGGGAGTTCGGCGGCTGGGGCTCGCGACTGCATCGCGGCGACGACGGCGTGGCCGTCGCCTATGCGCAATGGCCGGACCGGGAGACGTGGGAGAAAGCGATGGCCACGCGGATGCACCATTCGAACGACGAGGCGCGTGCGAAATATCGCGGCGCGTTCGAGCGCGAAAGTTTCGAAACGCTGTTTGCCGGCGAGGTTGTCGCTGATCTGCTCGACCTCAGGCGGGGATGATCCGGCCTAGGCCTTGATGTCCAGCAGCGCGGCGTACATCGCCGTTTCGGTGCGCATGACCGCCAGGTTCGCTGCGAAGTCGCGCTTAGCGGTGATCAGGTTCACGATCTCCGAAGCCAGGTCGACGCCGGGCGTTGCGACCATTCCCTGGCTGTCGGCATAGGGCGCTCCCGGATCGTAGGTTGCGACCGGGCCCGCCGGCGAGGGGACGATGCGCGCCAGAACCCCGCCGCCCAACACAGACGACTGGACCACTTCGACAGGAGAGTAGGGCGGAGGATAGTTCGCCGCGTTTGCCGCGCTTGGCAGCGGGCCGCTCGAGCGCGCATTGGCGATGTTGCTGGCAGCCGCGGTGAGGCGCTGCAAGGCCGCGTTCATTCCCGATAGAGCGATGGCGCTGACTGGGCTCATAGCCCGGGATCATGCGGGTTCACCGCAAACCAGGACTTGGCCGGCGCTCTAAAATTTCAATGAAATTTAAGGCTTACGCCGAGACCACGCGATAGCCCCAGCGCGGGAAATGCACGTGCAGCGCGCCGGTTTCGGGCGTCTCGCGGCGGATGACGACGTGGTCGGGGCCGATGGAAATAAGATCGCCGGTCACCGGATCCTTGCCGTAATCGTCCGGGGTCACGCTGACGCGGCTGCCGGGTTTCGGATCGGTGGAGAGCGGCGCGTTGGGGAGTTCGATCGCGGGTTGGGCTACACGCGCCTGGGCGATGACGTCGGCGCCATCGATCGGCGTGGACGTGGCGCCCCGGTCGAGTTTTTCCATCCGGTCGACCCACGCCCAGAGGGTGTCGAGGGGAGAGAGAATGTCTTGCCGCGCCGAGGCGGGCCTCAGCCACCAGAAGCCGTGGAAGGCCGAGAAGTCCGCCGGCGAGGGTTTGTCGCCGCCGAGGAATGCGCCTGAGTCGCTCAGCACGTGGTCGAGCCAGAAGGCGTGCAGGCGGACGTGCGCTGCGGCGCTCGGCATGAACTCGGCGCTTTTGGTGATGTCGGTCGCCGGGGCCATGAAGGGGATGCGGTCCTTGCGGAACGCGATCATCTCTTCTTCGCTCGAGAATCCGCTGGCGACATCCTCGCGGGTGCGGAAGCGGATGGCGCCGAGATAGATCATCTGGCGCGGCTCCCACAGCCGCTGGATCGGATGGATGAGCGCATCGGCGGCGTGGCTTATCGGCGGCGCCGGGTGGAGTTTTTCCAGCGTGCGCAGGATCAGGGTCGAATCGCAGATGATGTCGGCGCCGATCTGCATCACCGGGATGCGCCGGTTGCCGCCGGTGAGGAGGTTGACCTCCGGCCGAGGCGGAACCATCGGCACGAGGTGCGAGCGCCACGCGAGGCCCTTGTAGCCGAGGAATGACCGGATCTTCTGGGAGTAGGGCGAGAGCGGGTAGTGGTGGAGGATGATGTCGGGCATCGCGCCCTCCTACAGCAGCGTCTTGCCCGTGATCCGCCGCTCGTGATCCAGCAGCCACTGCTTGCGCCAGAGCCCGCCGGCGTAGCCGGTGAGCGCGCCGTCGGCGCCAATCACGCGGTGGCAGGGCAGGATGATGGCGCAGCGGTTGAGCCGGTTGGCGTTGGCGACGGCGCGCATGGCGGTCGGATGGCCGATGCGCTTGGAGACTTCCTGGTAGGAGCGGGTCTCTCCCGGTGGAATGCGGCGCAGTTCGTCCCATACTTCATTCTGGAAGTCGGTGCCCGCATCGGCGATCTTCGAGGTGAAGCCAAGGTTCTTGCCCGCGAAATAGTCCTTCAGCTCTTTCTTGATCAGCTTGAGCGCGGGCGTCTCGCCGGGAAGCACCGTCGCGTTGAACTGCTTGCGGTAACGGTCGACGTGGCTCTGCAGCGTCTTGCGTTCGGCGAACTCCAGCATGTGGAGTTTCTTGTCGTCGGCGATGGCGAGCATCGGGCCGAGCGGCGTGTCGATCCAGTCCATCGCGAAGGCGAGGGCCTTGCGGGCCTTGACCGGGGCGTCGCCGAACTGGCGGGCGAAGGCTTCGCGGAAGCCGCTGCCGGATTCGAAACCGGCGTCGAGCTGAGCTTCGATCACGGCGTCACCTTTCTTGATGGTGTTGAAGGCGTGGCCCAGGCGGCGGGCGCGCGCGTACTGGGAGAAACTCATGTCGAACCGCTTCTGGAACTGGCGCCGTGCGGTGGCGGGCTCGATGCCCATGTCGCGCAGGTCGTCCTCGCTCCAGCGGCGGGACGGGTCCTCCTCGACCAGGCGCAGCAGCTTGTCGAGAATGACGCCGGGCGCGTTGGGATCGTCCAGCGGGCGGCAGCGCTTGCAGGGACGGAAGCCGGCCAGCAACGCTTCGTCCGGCGAGCCATAGAAAGTGATGTTCTTCGACAGCGGCGTCCGGGCCGGGCAGACCGGGCGGCAGAACACGCCGGTGGTCTTCACCCCTACATAGATGACGCCATCGAGCTCCGGATCGCGGCGCAGGATGTGTTGGTAGAGGACATCGTGGGAGGGCAACTGGTTCAGCATGTCGGTTCGTCCTTGTGTATCTCCAAGATAGAGGCTCCGGCGGGCGATGGGACCGGAAAAACGACATGGTCATCCGATCGCTGTACGATTTCTGGGTAGTAGGTCAGTTCGAAATCGGGATGTCGTCCCGCGCCAGCGGTTCGAACCGGTCGCACAGAGCGTCTGGAATGCGATCGAAGCCGGGCGCTCATGGAAAGGGCCGCGACAGGGCATTGTTGGCCCATTGCGGACATCGCAGCGATTGCCACACACTTCTGCGGGCTCGTGTCACCGGTCGATAGGAGCGGCTACCCGACCACCAGCCGGAACGCGCCCCCGTCGCGCACCACGCGCCCGGCCGTCGGCGCCGCGAAGTGCGTGCCGATCACCAGCGTCGGCGTCCCCGCCAGCTTCTCGAACATCTCCCGCCGCGTGCGCGTCGAGGCCGCCTGATCATAGTCCACCGCCGCCGCCCACTCCGGCCGCGCCATCTGGCAGGGATGGTGCACGAAGTCACCGGTGATGAGCGCTTCCTCGCCCCGCGACGAGATCCTCACCGACACATGCCCCGGCGTGTGGCCCAGCGTCGGCACGAACGACACCTCCTCGCAAACCCGGTGATCCGTCTCCACCAGGTCGACCAGCCCCGCCTCGAACACCGGCCTCACCGAGTCCGCGAACACCAGCTGCAGCTCCTCGTCCGTCCGCTGCGCGCGCCAGTAGTCGAACTCCGCCCGTCCCATCAGGTAGCGCGCATTGGGGAAAGTCGGGCGCCACTTCCCGTCCACCCACATTGTGTTCCACCCCACGTGGTCCACATGAAGGTGCGTGCACATCACTGTGTCGATCGTCTCGCGCGCATAGCCCGCCGAAGCGAGATCGCGCAGGAACGGCCCCGAAAGATTGTTCCACGTCGGCGCCTTGCGCCCCTGCTTGTCATTGCCGAGGCATGTATCCACCACCATCCGCCGCGTCGGCGTCTCGATCACCAGCGCATGGATCGACATCTTCAGCTTCCCGCGCTCATCGCAGAAATGCGGCCTCAGCCATTCGATGTTCAGCGCCTCCTCATAGGTCGCCTGCGGCAACAGGAATTTCGTCCCGCCCGTCGCCTCCAGCTCGACGACCCGCGTCACCTTCACATCCCCGATCCGCCAGCTCAGCATCGTGGTCCTCCTGTCTCCCCACATTGACGCTCCTCGCCCGCCGGCGCAAACTTGCGAGACCCCGTGCGCCACACGTTCATCGCCAATCCCGAGTTGGCCGGCGCCATGCGTATTGCCAGGCATTCTTCGATTGAGAGCCACCGCCCGGTCCGGTCGCTCCTGCGTGCTTTACCCTTCAGATGATGGGTGGCATCAACGGCGTAAGGCGACGTCCGATTGGGAGGCCCAATGAAACCATCATCCGTCCGCAGGGCGCTGGCTGCGGGCGCCCTCGCGCTCAGCCTTTCGGCCTGTGCCGCTATCACAGACGCCGATCAGGAAACGGCGGGCGCCGCTAACGCTACGGCCCAATCCGCGTCGCAATCGGCCGCATCCCAATCCGTCGCGCCCGCGCAAGCTGGAGGGCCGCTGATCGCCAACGCGCGTCAGCTGACGTTCGAGGGCCTGCGCGCGGGCGAGGGATACTTCTCCGCCGACGGCTCCCAGTTGATCTTCCAGAGCGAGCGCGAGGCGGACAATCCGTTCTATCAGATGTACCTGATGGATCGGGCGACAGGCGACGTGCGGCGCGTGTCTCCGGGCTACGGCAAGACCACCTGCGGCTGGATCCGCCCGGACAAGAAGCGCGTCCTCTTCGCCTCCACGCAGGACGATCCCGATGCCCGCAAGAAAATGGCCGACGAGATCGCCTTCCGCAAAAGCGGGCAAACCCGGCGCTATGCGTGGGACTATGATCCGACCTACGACATCCAGGAATTCGATCTTGCTACGGCCAGGTATGTGAACCTCACCCACACGCTGGGCTATGACGCCGAAGGCGCCTATTCGCCGGACGGCAAGCGCATCGTGTTCGCCTCGAACCGCGCGGCGTATGGGCGCGTGCTGAGCGAAAAAGAGAAAGCCCAGCTCGAACTCGACCCGTCCTGGTTCATGGACGTCTATGTGATGAATGCGGACGGATCGAACGTGCGCCGCCTGACGGATGTGCCGGGCTATGACGGCGGCACGTTCTGGAGCCCGGACGGCTCGAAAATCATCTGGCGGCGGTTCTCCGAAGACGGCGCGCGCGCGGAAGTCTACACGATGAACGCCGACGGGACGGGCCAGCGGAAAATTACAGCGATGGGCGCGATGTCCTGGGCGCCGATCTTCCACCCTTCCGGCGACTACATCATCTATTCGACCAACATCCTCGGCTTCGACAATTTCGAGCTCTACATGATCGACGCCGCCGGCAAGCGCGCGCCGGTCCGCGTCACCGACCGCAAGGGCTTTGACGGCCTGCCGATGTTCCATCCGGACGGCAAGCACATCGCGTGGACCTCGAACGCGACCAGCAAGGGCGTTTCGCAGATATTCCTGGCCGACTGGAACGACGCCGAAGCGCGCAGGCTCCTGGGTCTCGATGCGAAAGGCGCTTTGCTCGCCGATCTTGCGCCGCAAAAAGCGACTACCAGCGCCACGATCTCCGAAGCCGACCTGCGCCGGCATGTGGAGGCGCTCGCCTCGGATGCGATGGAAGGACGGCTGACCGGCGCGCCGGGCGGGGAGCGCGCGGCGAGCTATGTCGCAGCCGCGTTCAAGGCGTCCGGCCTTCAGCCCGCCGGAGATGCGGGCGCCTACCTGCAGGCCTTCGAGTTCACCGCCGGGGTCTCGCTCGGCAAGAACAACGCCCTGACCGCGACGATCGGCGGCGCGAAGTCCGATCTGAAAACCGATGTCGACTGGCGGCCGCTGTCGTTCTCGCGCATTGGCCCGGCGGCGCCGGCCGATGTGGTGTTCGCCGGATACGGCCTCACCGCGCCCAAGGACGGCGACAATGGCGAGTACGATTCCTATGCGCACCTCGACGTCGCAGGCAAATGGGTGCTGGTCTGGCGCGACCTTCCCAACGGCATCGACTCCAAGACGCGCATTCACCTCTCGCGCTTCTCCGACCTGCGCTACAAGGCGGCGACCGCGCGCGCCAAGGGCGCGGCTGGCGTCATCTTCGCGCCCGCGCCCGGGATCAAGTACGAGGACGAGCTGCCGAAGCTGACATACGAGTCCGCCTCGGGCGCTTCCGGCCTTCCGGTCGTGGCGGTCAGCGGCAAGGCCGCCCAGTCGATGCTCGCGCGCGCCAACACCGACATCGGCAAGCTTGCCGCGCGGCTCGACGCGGGCGAGATGGCCGCCGGCTTGTCCCTCCCTGGCGTCAAGGTCGCGGCGAACATCTCCCTCACCTACGAGCGCCGCAACGGCCACAACGTGCTCGGCCGCTTGGACCTGAATGGTCCGGCCGAGGCCCCGTCGCTGGTGATCGGCGCGCATCTCGATCACCTCGGGCGCGGCGAAGCCTCTGGTTCGCTGGCGCGCGGCGACGAACGGGGCAAGATCCACTACGGCGCCGACGACAACGCCTCGGGCGTCGCGGCGCTGCTTGAGATTGCGGAATACTTCGCCGCCGAGCATGCGGCAGGCCGCCTGACAGGTGTCCGCGACGTGGTCTTCGCAGCCTGGGAAGGCGAGGAGCTGGGGCTGCTGGGCTCGTCGCATTTTGTGGAAGCGGCAAAGAAGACGGCCGGCAAGGCGGATCTGGCGGGCGCTTTCTCGGCCTATCTCAACATGGACATGGTCGGACGGCTCAAGGACGCGCTCATCTTCCAGGGCGTGGGCTCCTCGAGCGTCTGGACGCGGGAGATCGAGCAGAGGAACGCCGTGATCGGGTTGCCGGTCACGACGATCTCGGACACTTATCTGCCGACGGACGCGACCTCGTTCTACATCGCCGGCGTTCCAATACTCGCGGCGTTCACGGGTTCGCACGAGGAGTACCACTCCCCGCGCGACACCGCCGACCGTCTCAACTACAAGGGCCTCTACGACATCGCCCGTCTGATGGCGCTGATCGCCCGCTCGCAGGCGCAGGCTGCAACCCCGCCCGACTACATCAAGGTCGAAAACACCCAGTCCCAGGGCCGGGTCGGTAACGTCTACCTCGGCACAATTCCCGACTACGCGTCCGAAGGCGTCAAGGGCGTGAAAATTTCGGGCGTGGTGCAGGGCGGGCCGGCGGCCAAGGCGGGCCTCCAGGGCGGAGACGTGATCGTGGGGCTCGGCGGCGCAGCCCTCGAAAACATCTACGACTACATGCAGGCGATGAACGGGCTCAAAGTCGGACAAGAGACCGGGATCATCGTCGAGCGCGACGGCAAACGGTTGAACCTGAAGATGACGCCTGCGGTCAGGGAGTAGACTTTCAAGGGGCCCGCCCCGATTGTCGGGAGCATTCTTGACAGCGGGGGCGTGGCGGCCTTTTAGAAGGCGATGAAACCGCCCTCCCAGAGACAGCTGCGCGCCGGGGAACTGGTCCGTCATGCCCTGATGGACATCCTGATGCGTGAGGAATTCAACGATCCGGACCTGCATGGCAAGTCCATCACCGTGACCGAGGTGAGGGTGTCGCCCGACCTCAAGCACGCGACGGCGTTTGCGGCGCCCCTGGGCGGCCAGGACATGGCCAAGACCGTCGAGGCGCTGAACCGGGCGGCCGGTTTCCTGCGTGGCCGGCTCGCGAAGGAAATCGAGCTGCGCTATACGCCGCAGGTTCGCTTCGTCGCCGACGACAGCTATGACGAGGCGCGGCGCATCGACCAGCTGCTGGCCAGCCCGCGCGTGCGGCGCGACCTCGCCGATCCCAAGCAGAAATCCTGAGGGAGCGGATGGCGGCGTCCTTCATGATCGCCATCACGGGCGGCTCCGGCTCTGGCAAGACCACGCTTGCGCGCGCCCTGCATGAGCGGCTCGGCGCAGACCGGTGCGTGCTGGTGACCGAGGACAACTATTATCGCCCGCGCGCCTTCTACGGCCAGGCGGCGCTGAGCATGGAGAACGCCGAGCTGGAGCGCACGTTCAATTTCGACGACCCCGCGGGCAAGGACATGGAGCACCTGCGGCGCGACATCGAGGCGCTGAAGCGGGGCGAGAGCATCGAGCAGCCGGTCTATGATTTCCCGACGCACGACCGCAGGCATGGATCGGTGAAGCATATCGAGGCGCGGCCTGTCGTCATCATCGAAGGCATCCATGTCCTGTCGGATCAGTCCTTCCTGCCGCTGTTCGACCTCACCGTGTTCGTGGATGCGCCTGCCGACCTGCGGCTGATCCGGCGGATCAGGCGCGACGAGACCGAGCGCGGGCGCAGCGCCGAGAGCGTCATCCGGCAGTATCTGAGCTTCGTGCGCGACGCCTACCGGCGCTTCATCGAGCCGGCGAGGAGCGTCTGCGACATCGTTGTGGTGTGCGATGCAGCGCCAGTGCAACGCGACGTAGCGCAGGACAAGGCATCGGTCGCTTTGCTGGTGGCGCCGGTGTGGTCGCGCCTGCAGCAGCTTAACATCGCGCCCAATGGCTGATTTCTCCTTCTGGAACCCCAACAGCAACCGGGACGTTCCGTTCAGGTAAGGGTTCGGCGTGCAGGAGATTCAGGAGATTTCCATGGCGCAGACAAGCTACGAAGACCGTCCGGCTGATTCCCCGGTTCAGGGTGACGCCACTCCGAAAATCTCCGGCCAGCGTGCGCGGCAGGGCCAGAACATCAAGGGCATGGTGGCGGTGCTGGTGGTTGGCGCGCTGCTGGTCGTAGGCGCCTATACAGTAATGCTGGCCCTGCTGGTCCAGCCCTCGTCCGTCGTTAACGAATCCCGCAACGCGTCTGCCGCGACGGTGCAGGATCAGCCGCCTCGGCCGCCGCCGAAGGAAACTGCAGGTTCTCCAAACTAGCTGCCGCGTCGTCGTTGCCGCTCGCGCGTACGTGAGCTAGGTTACAATCATCTGCGTAGAGCCCGAAGGCGCAAACGCCAAACGGCCAGCACCTCCCCAGGATGATCCTCCCCGGCGTGAGCGGGCATTGGCCCGCAGCTGCGGCATGGGTTTGCGGTCAACAACACCCGGCCTCGGTTCCAGGAACAGCGCGGAAAACCGTGCGTTCCGCAGGATAGGCTTGGAGGCGGAGCATGGCTCTAAAAAATCTGGCGCACGGCGCAGGGGACGAAGACCACAAATTCCGGCTCGACGAGAATGCGCGCGGCGCGCTCGTCGTCGTTGTCGGATCGGTGGCGCTGGTCGGCTTGGCCTGGGGCGCGATGATCGTGCTCACCTCGCCGGATGGCTGGGTGACGAAGGCGGCGAACAGCGCAGTCACCGGCGAAGGCGCTCAACTGATTTCGGTCGCAGAGGAAAGCGCCCAGTAGGGCCGCGTTCAGCTGGCGGCGCCCTCCGGGGTCTCCGGCACACCCACAATGTGGAAGCCCGCATCGACGTGCACGACCTCGCCCGTGATCGAGCGGCCGAGCGGCGAGAGCAGGTAGAGCGCGCAGCCCGCCACGCCCTCCATCGAAGTATCCTCTTTCAGCAGCGACCATTCGCGGCCCGTCGACAGCAGCGCCTTGCCGCCCTTGATCCCTGCCATGGCGAGCGTGCGCATCGGTCCGGCGGAAATCGCGTTGACGCGAATGCCCTTGCCGCCGAGGTCGCGCGCCGCATAGCGGGTTGCGGCCTCCAGCCCGGCCTTGGCGACGCCCATCACGTTGTAGGAGGGCAGGACCCGCTCGGCGCCGAGATAGGTCATGGTGATCATCGCGCCGCCATTGGTCATCAATTCGGATGCGCGCTTCGCGGCGTCGACGAAAGAGAAGACCGAGATGTCCATGGTGCGGCGGAAGCCTTCGCGCGTGGTGTTGGCGACGAAGGAGCCCTGCAGTTCTTCCTTGCCGGCGAAGGCGATGGAGTGAACGAGGAAGTCGATGGTTCCGTACTTCGCCTTGAGCTGCGCGAAGGCCGCATCCATTTCGGCGTCGCTGGTGACGTCGGCCGAGATCATGGTGTTCATGCCGATCGATTCGATCAGCGGCCGCACCCGGCGCTCGAGGGCCTCGCCCTGGTAGGTGAAGGCGATGTCGGCGCCCTGTGCCGCGAGCTGCTGGGAAATGCCCCACGCGATGGAGCGGTCGTTGGCGACCCCCATGACGAGGCCGCGCTTGCCCTTCATCAGATCGCCCTTGGGAAAGGTCCAGTCGGACATGGCCGCCTCCTTGCGTTGAGGCTCGCGGGGTAGGGGCGGGCAGGGACAACGTCAAGCCGGAGGCCGGCGCAGCCTAGCCCGCAATGGCTCAAGCAAGGGCGCGGATGCTGCGCCGGCGCCAGACGAGGCCATAGAACGATCCCTGCATGATCAGCATGGCGGTGAAGGCTGCAGGATAGG
>Ga0210377_10001795_pt1 | contig 19183 bp, 15 predicted proteins | sample PLM4_65_b1redo_FD_155480 | JGI IMG/M metagenome (GOLD analysis project Ga0210377, IMG submission 155480) | Groundwater sediment microbial communities from an aquifer in East River, Colorado, USA - PLM4_65_b1 redo | ecosystem: Environmental > Terrestrial > Soil > Riparian zone | place: USA: East...
GCCGCGGCGGGAAAGGCTTCGGCGCCCGAGCCCGCCGCCGCGGAAGCTTCGAAGCCCTGGACCTGGCGCATCGCAAGGGTCCGCCTCGCGGATGCCGGCATCGATCTGCTCGGAGCGGCGCAGCCGCTCCCGCTCGCCCTCGCCGCGGAGCTGCGCGACGTGGCGAGCGACGCGGGCAGCCGCTGGCCCGTGACGCTCAGCCTGAAGCAAGGCGCCGGATCGTTCGCCGTCGACGGCGCGCTCGGCGTCTCGCCGCTCGCCTTCGACGGGAAGCTGCGGATCGTGGATCTCGCGCTTGCGCCGCTGCTCGGGCGCATCGACGCCCCCGGCACGAGCTGGCTGCGCCAGGGCAATGCGCGCGCGGAGCTGGCGATCGTGCTCGTGCCGCGCGGCGGGGCGCCGGGCGGCGCACCTCCAACCGATCTGAAGGTCAGCGGGACGTTCGGCTTCTCCGGGATCGACGTCGGCGAAGCGCAGACGGCGAAGGAATTCGGCGTGGCGTGGAAGGACTTCGAGGTCGGCATCCGCGAGCTCGCGATCCCGGAGCTGATCGGCGCGCGCGATCCGGCGAAGCCGCTCGCGCTCGCCGCGAGCCTGGATCGCGTGCGCTGGGTCCAGCCCGCGTTCCGCATCACGCGCACCCAGCAGGGGATCCTGCTTCCGCCCCTGGGAGAGAAGGAGACCCAGCCTGCCGAGGCAGCGGCCGCGGCGCAGCCCGAGACGGGCGAGCCCGCCGCGAGCGCGGCGCCCGGGCCCGAGATCCGGGTGGAGGTCGCGGACGCGCAGATCGAAGGCGGGCGCGCCCAGATCGTCGATCGCAGCGTGAAGCCCTTCTACAAGTCGAAGATCGACCGGCTCGACCTGAAGGCGCGCGGCATCCGCTGGCCCGGCCCCTTCGTCCAGAACCTCGTGCTCGGCATGCGGGGCCTGCAAGGCGCGACGCTCGACGTGCGCGGCAGCATCGCGCCCGGCAACTCGAAGCTCGAGGTGAAGCTCGTCGAGCTGCCGCTCGCGCCCTTCAATCCCTACGTGACGGCGAGCGGCTACAGCCTCGCGGGCGGGACGCTCTCGTTCGACTCGAAGGCAAAGGTCGAGCGCAAGGGCTACGACACCTCGAGCTCCGTCGTGATCTCCCAGCTCGACGTCGGCGGCGCCGAAGGCGAGTCGCTGTTCCAGCAGAACTTCGGCATCCCGCTCTCGGTCGCGCTCGGGCTGCTGAAGGATCTGGATGGCGACATCAAGCTCGCGGTTCCCGTCGCGGGCGACCGCGGCGGCGCGAAGGTCGGGCTCAGGAGCCTCGTGGGCCAGGCGCTGCGCAAGGCGCTGATTGGAGCGCTCGCCTCGCCGCTCAAGCTGTTTGGCGCGATCACGGCCGACGGCAAGGTGCAGAGCCTCGCGCCCGAACCGATCGCGTTCCTGCCCGGGCGCGCACAGATCGCCGAAGCGGGCACCGCGCGCATCGAGCAGCTCGCCGGCCTGCTCTCGGCTTCGCCCGGGATCGCGCTCACGCTGAGCGGCGCGACGGCGCCGCCGGACGTGCGTTGGTTCCAGGAGCAGGCGCTGCTCGAAGAGCTGCGCGCGACCTCCGGCGTGCGCGCGCTCGGCAAGCTCGGCGAGATCGGCACGCGCCGCGCGGTGCGCAACTACCTCGAGGCCCGCTTCGCCGGTCAGGACGCCGCCCTCGAGCCCGGGCCGCGGGATTGGCTGGAAGCGCAGGTCGTCCGGCAGAGCGTCGATTCCTCGCAGCTCGCATTGCTCGCCGCCGCGCGCGCCGCGGCAGCGCAGCAGGCGCTCGCGACTGAATACGGCATCAAGCCGGAGCGTCTCACCCTCGGGCCGCCCGTGAGCGAGGTGCCCACGGCCGTCCCCGGCGTGACGATCGCCCTCGGGGCGCTGCCGAGGGCCTCACGATAGGCTGTCCTTTTCTGGGTCTTTACCCCGAACTTGGCGCTGCGATAACCTCCGGCGCTTCATTTCCCCATGAGGAGATCCCGAATGGCTCGCTCGACTGGAACCCCTGACGCCGAACGGCGTCGCCTGCTGAAGCTCGCCGCGCTCGGACTGGCCGCTGCGCCGTTTGCGTCGTCGATCTTCTCGATCGAAGCGCGCGCGGCCGACGCGCCGATGGTGGACGAGGCGGGGGATCCCACCGCGAAGGCGCTCGGCTATCACTGTGACGCCACCAAGAACCCGGCGCGCACGGACAAGACCGCGGTCTGCGACGGCTGCATGTTCTACACCGCCAATCCCGGCGGGAAGGCCGGCGCGTGCCAGCTGTTCCCGGGCAAGAGCGTCTGCGCGAAGGGCTGGTGCAGCTCCTGGCAGAAGAAGCTGACCTAGGGCATTCCCATGCGTGCAGCGAGCGAGCAGTCCCGATTGCGGGAAGCCTGCGTAGGACGCTCGAGCGCCTGGTGATCGACTGACGCCCGACATTCACGTCGCGACCGTCGTGATGCTGGCGGCGGCCTTGTTCCTCGGAATGCTGCTGCTGGCCGAGCTCGGCCTGATCTGCTCGCTGCTCGCCGGCTACGCGATGGCCGGCGGCAGGCAGCGCAGCTGGACGCATGCCATCGGATTCGCGGCCGTGTTCGCTCTCACCGTCTACGTCATCCTCGATCTCGAGTACCCGCGCCGCGGGCTGATTCGCGTCGACGACATGGACCAGGTGTTGATCGATCTGCGCGAGAGCATGCGCTGACGAGGGCGGCGTGCTCGTGTGCGAGGCCGAAGGAGACGCGACCGTGCCCCAGCCGACCCCCCTGCTCGTCGCCGCCCGCGAGCTGTACGCGAGCATCGACGCGCGCGCCGCGAAGGCCGGGGACGACCCGGTGCCCGGCGAGACGATCGAGGCGCTGCGCCGCGCGGGCCTCTTCGGCGCGATGACGCCGCGCGAGCTGGGCGGCGCCGAGCTCGCGCTGGTCGATGCCATCGACGTCTTCGCCGAGGCGGCGCGCGCCGACGGTTCCGCGGGCTGGTGCCTGATGGCCGGCGCGTCGGCGGTCGCCTACTTCGGCGCCTACGCGAGCGACGAGTTCGCTGCAAGGCTCTTCGCCGCCGGCGTGCCGCTGGTGGCCGGGCAGTTCGCTCCCAACGGCACCGGCAGCGCCGAGGACGGCGGCTACCGCGTAACGGGCAACTATCAATTCGGAAGCGGTCTCCACTACGCGGAATGGGTGGGCGTCGGGTTCCTGGTGCCGCCGCCCGCCGGGTCCGACGCACCCATGCGTTACCTTTTTGGGCTCGTACCTGCCGAGCAGATCGAGCGGCGCGGCAACTGGAACGTGCTGGGCCTCGCCGCCACCGCCAGCTGGGACTACGGCATCCGCGGCGCCTTCGTGCCCGAGGGCGCGACGTTCCTGTTTGCGGCCCCGACGCGCCGCCGCGGCGGCCGCGTCTACGAGCTCGGCGTGATGGCGCAGACGGCCTCGGGGCACGCGGGCTTCGCACTCGGCGTGACGCGGCGTGCGCTCGATGAGCTCGCGGCCATCGCCCAAACCAAGGCCAGGATGGGCGCCGGCTCGTTCCTCAAGGACGATCCGCGCTTCCTGCACTCGCTCGGCACGCTCGAATCGCGCTTCCGCTCCGCCCGCGCCTGGGTGCGCGAGGCGTTCGCGCGCATCGAGGCGACGGTGAACGCAACGGGCCGCCTCGACCTGCGGCAGAACAACGAGGTGCGCCAGGCGACCGTGCACGTCACGCAGGAGGGCGCGGACATCGTGCGGGAGGCGTACCTGCTGGCGGGCACCACGGCGCTGCGCGATGGCCCGCTCCAGCGCTGCTTCCGTGACATCCATGCCGGGAGCCAGCATTTTTTTGCGAGCCCCGCCTCGACTCTCGACTACGCTCGCGACCTGCTGGCCGCGGCGCCAGGCGCGGGGGCGCCGGCGGATCAGTCGACGTAGTTCGGCTTGCGCCCCTCGCGGCGCGCGCGGATCGCCTCGTCGAGATTGTTCGTGGTGAGCCGCACCAGCAGCTGATTGCGCGCCTCGAGATCCATCGCGGCGTGGAGGCTCCCGGTTTCGAGGTTCGACCACAGCACGCGCTTGGTCATCGCGACCCCGTGCGGGCTGTGCGCGCAGATCTGCTCGGCGGTGTCGAGCGCGGCGGCGGCGAGCTGCGTGTCGGGCACGACGCGCGAGACGAGCCCCATGCGCTGCGCCTCGTGCGCAGCGACCTCGCGGCCCGTCAGGATCAGCTCGAAGGCGTGCGCGGCGCCGATCATGCGCGGCAGGATCCACGAGACACCGAGCTCGGTGCCGGTGAGCCCGTTCTTGATGCCGGCGCCACAGAAAGTTGCCGACTCGGCGCCGATGCGGATGTCGCAGGCGACGGCCAGGCACAAGCCGCCGCCATAGGACGCGCCGTTGATCGCGCCGATGATCGGCTGCGGGATGTTGCGCATGGCGGGGACCAGATCCGCGAAGACCGCCATCGCGCGCGTCGCGATGCGCGACATCGGAAGCCCCGCGATCCCGGGCGGAATGCCGTGGTCCTCGAGATCGAGGCCCGAGCAGAAGCCGCGCCCCGCGCCGGTCAGCACGACGACCCAGGTATCGTTGTCGGCGCCGGCCTCGAGGATCGCGTCGTGCAGCGGCACGACGGTTTCGAAGGAGAGCGCGTTCAGGCGCTCGGGTCGATTCAGCGTGATCACGCTGACGTGGGGCCGGGGCTTCGAGATCTCGACGTATGCCATGCCCGGCATTCTAGCCGCGCGCGTTCCCCCGGGACGACCCGACCCGGCGGGGCCCTTGCATCGGGGCGGCGCGCTCACATCTATTTCAAGTCAACATGTCGGAGTCGTTTGCCATGACTGCCTCCGGGGAGATCCGGCCGCCTGCCGTCGGGGGGTTGTTTTATCCGGGCTCGGCGCCCGCGCTCGCGGCGGAGGTTCGTTCGCTGCTGGCCGCCGTGCCGGCGCGAGCCGCAGCGCCTGGACTGCTCAAGGCTCTGATCGTCCCGCACGCCGGGTATCGCTATTCCGGCCCGGTCGCCGCGAGCGCCTACGCGTTGCTGCGGCGACGGCGCGACACGATCCGGCGCGTCGTGCTGCTGGGCCCCGTGCACCGCGTCCCGGTTCGCGGTCTCGCCCTGCCCGCCGCACAGGCGTTCGCCACACCGCTCGGCACGCTTTCGGTCGATCGCGAGGCGGTGAGCCAGCTGCTCGAGCTGCGCCAGGTGTGCGTGAGCCGCGCGGCGCACGCGGAAGAGCACTCGCTCGAGGTGCAGCTGCCGTTCCTCCAGGAGGTGCTCGGCGCCTTCTCGCTGGTACCGCTGGCCGTCGGCGACGCCTCGCCGGAAGAAGTCGCCGAGGTGATCGAGGTGGTGTGGGGCGGCCCGGAGACCCTGATCGTGGTGAGCTCCGATCTCTCGCACTTCCTGCCGTACGAACGCGCGCGGCGCATCGACGCCGACACCTGCGCGACGATCGCCAGCCTGGCACACAGCGTGAGTCACGAAGAGGCCTGCGGCGGCACGCCGATCAACGGCCTGATGCTCGCCGCGCGCCGTCATCACCTCGCGCCGACGTTGCTCGACCTGCGCAGCTCCGGCGACACCGCCGGCGACCGCGGCCGCGTGGTGGGCTATGCCGCCTTCGCCTTCCGCGAGGAGGCGCAGCATGCCCGTTGAACGAGCAAGCGAAGCGCGCAGCGAGGCGAAGCCGAGCGAAGTCACCGAACCCGGCGTGAGCCTGCTCGCGATAGCGCGTGGCGCGATTGCCGCCGCCCTCGGCGAGGCCGGTCCGCGCTGCGAGCCCGCGGCCTGGCTCGAAGAAAAGGCTGCGAGCTTCGTGACGCTGATGCAGCGCGGGCAACTGCGCGGCTGTATCGGGAGCCTCAGCGCCGAGCGCGCCTTGCGCGTGGACGTCGAGCACAATGCGCTGGCGGCGGCCTTCCGCGACCCGCGTTTCGCGCCGCTCTCGCGCAGCGAGTACCGGGAGATCGAGGTCGAGGTGTCGCTGCTGTCGCCGCTCGACCCGATCGAGTTCGAGAGCGAGTCGCATGCGCTCGGCCAGCTGCGGCCCGGCGTGGACGGCGTGCTGCTCGAGTACGCCGGGCGGCGCGGCACCTTCCTGCCTCAGGTCTGGGAGCAGCTGCCGGAACCGAACGCTTTTCTCGCGCATCTGAAAGGAAAGGCCGGACTGCCGGCCGGTTTCTGGGCTGCGGAGCTGAAGCTCTCGCGTTACACCGTCGACAAGTGGCGTGAATCGGACGCGAAGCGCTTCGTCCAATAGAGGCATATGAGCTCGAGCCAACATCCCGCGCGCTGGTGGCACCGTCTCGAGGACGGGAGCCTGCAGTGCGACCTGTGTCCGCGAGACTGCACGCTGCACGAGGGCCAGCGCGGCGCCTGCTTCGTGCGCAAGAATATTGGCGGCGAGATGGTCCTCACCACCTATGGGCGCTCATCGGGCTTCTGCATCGATCCGATCGAGAAGAAGCCGCTGAATCACTTCTTCCCCGGCTCGAGCGTGCTGTCGTTCGGCACCGCCGGCTGCAACCTGGCCTGCAAGTTCTGCCAGAACTGGGACATCAGCAAATCGAAGGACATGGACCGGCTGATGGACCAGGCGAGCCCCGAAGAGATCGCGCGCGCCGCCGAGACCTCCGGCTGCAAGAGCGTCGCCTTCACCTACAACGATCCCGTGATCTTCGCCGAATACGCCCTCGACACGGCGGACGCCTGTCACGCGCGCGGCATCCAGACCGTGGCCGTCACGGCGGGCTTCATCCACGCCGAGCCGCGGCGCGAGTTCTACGCGAAGATCGATGCGGCCAACGTCGATCTCAAGGCCTTCACCGACGAGTTCTATTTCAAGCTCGCGAGCGCCCATCTCGAGCCCGTGCTCGATACGCTGCGCTACATCCGGCACGAGACGAACACCTGGCTCGAGATCACGACCCTGCTGATCCCGGGCAAGAACGACTCGGACGAGGAGCTGACGGCGATGTGCGGTTGGATCGCCCGCGAGCTCGGCCCGGACGTGCCGCTGCACTTCAGCGCCTTCCATCCCGATTACAAGCTCACCGACGTTCCGGCCACGCCGCTCCACACGCTGACGCGCGCGCGCGAGATCGGGCTGCGCGCGGGCCTGCACTACGTCTACACCGGCAACGTGCACGATACCGACGGCGGTACCACGGCGTGTCCGTCGTGCCATGCGCCGTTGATCGTGCGCGACTGGTACCAGATCGAGGCCTACCGGCTGACGGCGGACGGCCGCTGCCCGGACTGCGCCACGCCGATCGCCGGGCGCTTCGACCGCGTCCTCCCGGCTCGCCAGCTCGGCAACCGCCGCATCCCGGTCGTGCTCCGAGCGCAGGCGTAGGAGCCCTCGAGGCTCGCGCGCGAGGATCCAGAGCGAGCAGCCGTCCGCCGCGAAGGTCTTCGCCGCGCGAGAGAGACCTCCGCACCGCCTCGACTGCGGCACGCTAGTCTTGCGCGCCAGCGATGGCGGAATCCAACGAATCCCGGACTTCACAGGGCTGGTACGGCCGCTTCGTGGCGCGCCTCGATCCGGGCGAGCGCCTCGGCGAGCTGCTCTTCGGCCTGATCATGGTGCTGACCTTCACGCTCGGCGCGGGGATCCAGCTGGGCGACGACCGGGATGCCACGCGCGAGCTGCTGATCGCCGCGCTGGGCTGCAATGCCGCGTGGGGCATCATCGACGCGGCGCTCTATCTGATGGGCCGCCTGTCGGAGCGGGGTCGCCTGCACCGGTTGATTCGGTCGATCCAGGCGGCTCCGAGCAGCGAGCACGCGCTCGCGCTCGTCGACCGGGAGCTCGACGATCGGATCCCGAAGATCGTGAGGCCGGAGATCCGGGCGTCACTCGACCGGGAGGTGCTCGAGCGGGTTCGGACGATGAAGCCGCAGCCCAACCGGGTCACCGCTCCGGACCTGTGGGCCGCGCTCGCGGTCTTCTGGCTGGTCTTTCTCACGGCGCTTCCGGCCGTGCTGCCCTTCCTCGTGTTGCGCGACACGCAGATCGCGCTGCGCACATCGAACGCGGTGCTGATCGGCCTGCTCTTCTTCGTGGGCTGGCGCTGGGCGACCTACACGGGGGCAAGCCCGTGGCGCACGGGGCTCTTCATGGTGGTGCTCAGCGTCGCTCTCGTGGTCGTGGCCATCGCGCTCGGCGGCTAGGGACGGAGGAGAGGGAATCATGAGCTGGTTCCCGGTTTCGTTCCCGTCGCGATCAGGCTCGATCTCCTCGCGCCCGAGCGCTGACGTGAATTAAAATCATCGAGGGAGGAAACATGGCATCTCCCACGTCGCCGTTCGGCGGGGATCTGCGCCGGAATCCGCCGGACTTCTCGCTGGTCCTGGGCGGGCCGCTGTTCCAGCTTCTGCGCCGGGTCGGCATATCCGGCGATGCGCTGGAGCTGATGCGCCGGCGCATCGTCATCATGTCGTTGCTCACCTGGCTGCCGCTCCTGGTGCTCTCGGCGCTGGAAGGAAAGGCGCTGGGAGGGAGCGTGGCCGTTCCCTTCCTGCGGGACGTGGATGTTCATATCCGCTTTCTGGTGGCGCTGCCGCTGCTCATCGTTGCGGAGCTGGTGGTTCACCAGCGCATGCGCTTCGTGGTGAGGCAATTCCTGGAGCGCAATTTGATTCCCGCGAGCGCCTCGAGTCGGTTCGAGGCCGCCATCGCGTCGGCCTTCCGCCTGCGCAACTCGCTGCTCGCCGAGCTGCTGCTGGTCGCTTTCGTGTACCTCGTCGGTGTCCAGCTCGTCTGGCGCCACTACGCCGCGCTCACCACGGCCACGTGGTATGCGGCCCCGACGGACGCGGGCATGACGCTCTCGCTCACCGGGTTGTGGTTTGGCTACGTGAGCGTGCCGATCTTCCAGTTCCTGTTGCTGCGCTGGTTCTTTCGGATGTTCATCTGGGCGCGCTTTCTCTGGCAGGTTTCACGCATCGACTTGAGCCTGGTTCCCACGCATCCGGACCGCGTCGGCGGTCTGGGATTCCTGTCCAACACGGTCTACGCCTTCATCCCGCTGGCGGCGGCCCACGGCGCGATGCTCGCCGGGCTGATCGCCAATCGCATCTTCTACCTCGGGGCCGGACTGCTCGATTTCAAGATCGAGGTGGCCGTCGTGCTCGTCTTTCTGCTGGGCCTGGTGTTCGGCCCGCTCGTGGTATTCGCGCCCCAGCTCGCTGAGGCGAAGCGAAAGGGAATTCGCGAGTACGGCACGCTGGCGGAGCGGTACGTCCGCGAGTTCGATGCCAAATGGCTGCGCGGCGGCGCCCCTGCCGACGAACGCCTGGTGGGGAGCGGCGACATCCAGTCCCTCGCCGATCTGGGCAATAGCTTCGAGGTGGTGCGAACGATGCGCATGCTGCCTGTTACGAAGGAGTCGGTCCTCCAGCTCGCAGCTGCGACGCTCTTGCCGGTCGTGCCGCTCGCACTCACGATGATGTCGCTGGAAGACCTGCTGAAAAAGCTGCTCGGCACACTGTTCTAGGGGACGCTCGATACATCGATGGCCACGTTGGAAACCCGCTGGATGACCCTGTACGTGGACCGGACGAGCCAGCAATGGATCGTTATGGATCGGGAAGGGAATTTCTGGCTGCTGCCCGTCGTCGATGATCCTTGGGGTCATCGCCGGCCGTTCGTCCCGAGCGAAGAAACGGATCTCGAGGCAATTCCGGGGCATTACAAGCACATGCTCGGTCTGCCGTGACACACGCAAAGGAACACCCGATGACGGCTGAACATCTCCGACTCGAGCAGGCACGCGACCGCAAGGTCCCCTGGAGGAAGTGGGGGCCTTACCTCAGCGAACGACAGTGGGGAACCGTTCGCGAGGACTACAGCGAAGGCGGGGATGCCTGGAGCTACTTCAGCCACGATCAGGCCCGCTCCCGCGCCTACCGCTGGGGGGAAGATGGTCTCGCGGGCATCAGCGATGACCAACAGCGACTCTGCTTCGCGCTCGCCCTGTGGAACGGCAAGGACCCGATCTTGAAGGAGCGCCTGTTCGGGCTGACGAACAGCGAAGGCAACCACGGGGAGGACGTCAAGGAGTATTACTTCTACCTCGACAGCACGCCGACCCATTCGTTCATGAAGTACCTCTATAAGTATCCGCAGGCGGCCTACCCCTACGACCAGCTCGTCGAGAACAGCAAGCGCCGCGGACGCGACCAGCTCGAGTATGAGTTGATCGACACGGGCGTGTTCGATCAGGATCGCTACTTCGACGTTTTCGTCGAGTACGCCAAGGCATCTCCCGAGGACATGCTGATCCAGATCAGCGTCCACAACCGCGGCCCGGAGCCGGCTTCGCTGCACGTCTTGCCGACGCTCTGGTTTCGCAACGAATGGTCCTGGCACGCCGGCGCCGACAGGCCGACGCTTCAGCAGATCGCCGGTACTCCGGCGCAGAGCGTCATCGAGGCAGCCGATGCCAGGCTGGGGAAGCGATTCCTCTACTGCGCCGGGGACGCATCGCTTCTGTTCACGGAGAACGAAACCAACACCCGACGCATCTTCGGCGTTCCCAATCGCAGCCCCCATCTCAAGGACAGCATCAACGACTACATCGTCCAGGGGCAGGAGAAGGCCGTCAATCACGAGCAACGGGGAACGAAGGCGGCCGTACACCATCGCCTGGTCGTGAGTCCTGGCGAATGCCAGGTCATCCGACTCCGACTCTCGGATGTCGCGCCCGCCTCACTCGCCGAAACCAAGCGGGAAGGCTCCACTGTATTCGGCCAGCATTTCGAAGACGTGCTGAAGACCCGGCGCGAGGAAGCCGACGCTTTCTATCGCGCCATCACGCCGGCTTCCCTGGGCGCGGACGTGGCCAACGTCATGCGCCAGGCCCTGGCCGGAATGCTGTGGTCCAAGCAGTTCTATCACTACGACCTGGACAAGTGGCTGGAGGAACGCGGCTCGGATCCCTTCAAGTCGACGCGAAAAGCGGCCCCGCGCAACGAGCACTGGCACCACATGTACAACGGCGACGTGATCTCGATGCCGGACAAGTGGGAGTATCCCTGGTATGCCGCGTGGGATCTGGCTTTCCATGTCCTCGCGCTCACGCTGGTGGACGCCGATTTCGGGAAGGCACAGCTGGGTCTGATGCTGCGAGAGCGCTACATGCACCCCAACGGGCAGATCCCTGCCTACGAGTGGAACTTCGGCGACGTCAATCCGCCCGTGCATGCCTGGGCCAGCATCTTCACCTACCGCCTGCTGGCGGCGAAGGATGAGGACGCGGACAGAGCCTGGCTCAAGAGCTGCTTCCAGAAGCTGCTCCTGAACTTCACCTGGTGGGTCAATCGCAAGGACCGTTCCGGGCGCAACGTATTCGAGGGCGGCTTCCTGGGCCTCGACAACATCGGCGTGTTCGATCGCAGCGCGCCGCTGCCGACCGGCGGTTACCTCGAACAGGCCGATGGCACCGCCTGGATGGCGCTCTACTGCCAGAACATGCTCGAGATCGCGGTGGAGTTGGCGCGGACCGATTCGGACTACTTGGAAATGGTGACCAAGTTCGTCGAGCACTTCCTCTGGATCGCTTCGGCCATGGGGCACCTGGGCCAGGACACGGGGATGTGGGACGAGGAGGATGGCTTCTTCTACGACGTGCTTCGGCTACCCGATGGCCGATCCGAGCGACTCAAGGTCCGTTCCATGGTCGGTCTCCTGCCCCTGTGTGCGGCCACGGTCTTCGACGGGAAGCTGTTCGCCGAGCACCCCGAGCTCGGCGAGCGGCTGCGACGGTTCGTCGACGCTCGTCCCGAGGTCACCGCCGCGATCCACGACCCGATGAAGCCCGGTCATGCAGGCCGCCGGCTCGCTTCGATCCTGAACGAAGGCAAGCTCCGCCGCGTGCTGGCGAAGATGCTCGACGAGAGCGAGTTCCTGAGCCCTCATGGCCTCCGCTCCCTCTCTCGCTACCACGCCGACCACCCCTACGTCATCTCTGCCGGGGGCCAGGAGTACCGTGTCGCCTACCTGCCGGCGGAGTCCGACACCGGGATGTTCGGAGGCAACTCGAACTGGCGCGGCCCCATCTGGATGCCCGTCAACGCCCTGATCATCCGGGCCCTGATTCAGTACTACCAGTATTACGGCAACGGTTTCACCGTGGAGTGTCCCACCGGCTCCGGGAAGCAGATGAATCTGTACCAGGTGGCCGAGGAGATCGGGCGCCGGCTCGGGAACATCTTCCTCAAAGACGAGGCTGGCCGGCGGCCCGTCTACGGTGGAACACGGAAGTTCCAGGACGACCCGCACTGGCGCGACTGCCTGCTCTTCTACGAGTACTTCCACGGAGACAACGGGGCGGGGCTCGGTGCCAGCCACCAGACCGGCTGGACGGGCACCATCGCGCGCCTGTTGCATCTCTTTGCCACCCTCACGCCCGAACGGGCCCTCGAAGGAGGCAAGCTGGCCTATTTCGAGGCTTCCATTCCGACGGAGGTCTCGACTCCCCCCGCCGGTCGATCATGAATCCCGTACGGCGACGCCCCTTCGAGGAAGCACCGCGCCATCCGTCGCTGTTTCAGATCAATACCCGCGTCTGGCTGACGGAGCTGTCCCGCGAGCTGGGCAGGTCTGCCACGCTCGACGACATCCCGGACGCGGATCTGGATCAGCTGGCCGGATCGGGATTCGACTGGATCTGGCTGTTGAGCGTCTGGCAGACGGGGCCGGCTGGGCAGCAGGTGTCGCGCACGCATCCCGAGTGGCGCAAGGAATTCGCGCAGACCCTGCCGGACCTGCGGGAAGAGGACATCGCAGGCTCCGGGTTTGCCATCGCCGCCTACCGGGTGCACGGCACTCTGGGCGGGGATGCGGCGCTGCGCCGGCTGCGGGCGCGGCTCCGGAAGCGCGGCCTGCGCTTGATGCTCGACTTCGTGCCCAACCACACCGGCCTCGATCACTCCTGGGTCGAGGACCATCCGGAGTATTACGTTGCCGGAACCGAGCTGGACCTGGCTTGGGCGCCCGCGAACTACACCTGGGCCAGGCGCAAGCGAGGCGATCTGCTGCTGGCCCACGGGCGCGATCCGTACTTTCCGGGCTGGCCCGACACTCTTCAGCTGAACTACGGCAACCCGGCCACGCAGGAGGCGATGATCGAGGAACTGGTGACGATCGCAGGGCAAGCGGACGGCGTGCGCTGTGACATGGCCATGCTGCTGCTGCCGGAGGTGTTCGAACGGACTTGGGACCTTCGGGCCGAGCCCTTCTGGCCGAAGGCGACGCAGCGCGTGCGGGAGCAGGTTCCCGATTTCTGCTTCATGGCCGAGGTCTACTGGGACCTGGAATGGACGCTGCAACAGCAGGGATTCGATTACACGTACGACAAACGGCTGTACGACCGCCTCCGAGACGGTCGGGCCAGGCCGGTGCGCGAGCACTTCCACGCTGGACTCGATTATCAGAACAAGCTGGCCCGCTTTCTGGAGAACCACGACGAGCCGCGTGCGGCCGCAAGCTTCGTGCCCGCAGTCCACCAGGCCGCCGCCGTGATCACCTTCCTGTCCCCGGGGCTGCGGTTCTTCCATGAGGGACAGCTCGAGGGACGCAAGCAGCGGGTGTCTCCCCATCTGTGCCGGCGTCCGGACGAACCGGTCGACGCGATGCTGGCTGCGTTCTACGACCGTCTGCTGGCCTTGCTGCGTCGACCGGTCCTGCGCCACGGCGAGTGGCAGTTGCTCGAGTGCGCCCCCGCCTGGGAAGGCAACTGGACCTGGGATTGCTTCCTCGCGTTCTCCTGGCAGGGCGCCCAGGAAGAGCGGCTGCTGGTGACCGTGAACTACGCCGCCAACCAGAGCCAGTGCTACGTCCGGCTGCCGTTCCACGATCTCGGCAACCACGAATGGCGGCTGGAGGATCAGATCGGAGCGGAGACCTATGACCGGGACGGCAACGATTTGCAGTCGCGCGGATTGTTCCTGGACATGCCTGCGTGGCAGGCCTGCGTCTTCTCCCTGACGAGGCGCGACTGACCTCGACCTGATCCCGATGCGAGAGCGAATCCGAAGGCCTCGACGCCGGCGAATTCCGCTCGGCGCTGTGCGAGAATCGCGTCGCTCCATGCGCGGCACAGCCAGCTGGATCACGCTGTTCTTCGGCCTTTCGGCAGCCGCCGTGAGCGCCGCCCCCGCCCTCGCGCGCCCCTTCAAGATCGGAGAGGTGGAGGGGGTCGCAAACGTCGAGCTGAGCTACGGGCTGCTGGCGCGGGTCGAGGATCGCGACCCGGAGCTGGTGGCGATCGCGAACGGCGGGAGCGCCGCGTCGGCCAACTTCGACGACGGAGACCTCAACTACGACGAAGGCATCGTCTCCAACATGCTCCAGACGACCGGCGAGGTCGCCGCTCGTTGGGGCTCCTTCGGAGCCTACGTTCGCGGCATCGCGTTCTACGATTTCGAGACGGAGCTCTCGGACCGCGAGCGAACGCCGCTCGGGGGCGGCGCCGACCACTACGTCGGAAAACACGCCGAGCTGCTCGACTACTACCTCGACGCAAACCTCGACGTCGGCGGCATGCCCGTGCACATGCGCGTCGGAGACCAGGTGCTCAATTGGGGCGAGAGCACCTTCCTTCGCTTCGGCGTGCAGACCATCAACCCGCTCGATTTTGCGGCGCTCTTCCGGCCGGCGAGCTCGGCCGAGGACGTCCAGATTCCGCAGGGCATGCTGTGGGGCGCTGTGAACCTGACCGAGGAGATCGCCATCGAGGGCTACTACCAGTACGAGTGGCAGCGCGTGCGCTCGGCCCCCATCGGCTGGTTCTTCTCCGACAACGACTCGGTCGGCGCGAACGGCTTGGGCGTCGCGATGGCGGGCGCGGGCCTGTTCTCCGACCAGGGGACCGACCTCGACACCGCCTTCGACCTGCCGCCGGGCACGCTCGGCTTCGATCCCGATTTCATGCGCATCCCCGGAATCGGCAGCTTTGAACCGAGCGATCAGGGACAGGGCGGCTTCTCGGTGCAGGCCATCCTCCCGCGCTTCAACTCGACCAAGCTCGCGCTCCACTTCATCAACTACCACTGCCGCCTGCCGCTCGTGAGCGCGCGGACGGCGGATGCCGCGGCCGTCGCCGCGACGTCGCCCGCGGCGGTCGCCGCGCGCGCCGCCGCGCTCGCGCCCATCTACGAAGGGGAGGGTCTTCCTCCTGCCGAGGCCGCCGTCGCCGCCGCCGCCGCCGCGTCGACGCTCACGGTCGGGGAGTACGCGAGCGAGGCGAGCTACTTCGTCACCTATCCGGAAGACATCCAGATGCTCGGTCTCAGCTTCAACACCGCGACGCTGCAAACCGGGACGCTCGTCTCCGGCGAGGTCTCCCACCATTTCAACTATCCCTTCCAGATCCTGGTGGGAGACGTCTTCAACGCGGCGTTCTCGCCGATCGAGTTCGATCCCAGCTTCGGGCAGGGACCGCTCGGAGACTTCGGGCCGGACGAAGTCGTCCGCGGCGTCGCGAGACGCAGCAAGACCCAGCTCGAGCTCGGGCTGCGCCAGCTGTTCGGCCCGCGCCTCGGCGCCTCGCAGTCGATCCTCGGGATCGACGTCGGCTGGGTGCACGTCCACGACCTGCCGAACCGGGACGACCTGCGCTTCGCGGCGCCGGGTGTCACCGGGCCGAGCGACTACGACCACCTTCCCGATGCCGACTCGTGGGGCTACCGCGTGATCGGGGCGCTCAGCTACGAAGGCGTGCTCGGCGCCTTCACGGTGCAGCCGCACGCCGCGTGGTTCCACGACGTGGGCGGCGTCACGCCGGGTCCTGGCGGGGCCTTCGTCGCGGGCCGCAAGGCCTTCAGCCTGGGGGTCTCCGTCGATTACACCAACACCTGGCTGCTCCAGCTCGATTACACGAGTTTGTTTGGAGCCGGTCGCTTCAATCTACAGAACGATCGGGACTTCGTGCGCTTCCAGCTGACCTACTTCTACTAGGAGACACGCGTGCGCTGGGTCGGCCGCGCGCCTCGAGACCGACCTGACGCCGATGGGCGCGGAGCGCGCCGGTAACGCGGAAGGAACCATTCCGGCATGGACGGGAGGCATCACCGTTCCGCCGCCGGACTACCGGCCTGGCGAGAATCACCCCGATCCCCATCCGGGCGATCGCATCCTCTACACGATCACCGCCGCCGATCTCGAGCCGCGCGGCTCGCTGCTGTGCGACGGCCAGAAGGCGCTGCTGCGTGCCCACCCCGAGAGCTGGCGTCTGAACGTCTATCCGACCCGCCGCTCCGCCTCCTTCCCCGCGTGGGTCTACGAGGCCGTGCGCGCCAACGCGACACGGGCGCATGTGGTGCTCACGGGAAAGGGATCGGTCGAGGGCTCACGGGTGGGCCCGCCGTTTCCGATTCCGCAGAGTGGCATCGAGGTGATCTGGAATCACAACCTGCGTTGGCGCGGCGCGCGGGTCGTGCGCAACGAGGGGACTGCCGCGGTGACGCGCCTGGGAAACTACCGCGTGGTGCTGAGTGAGCAGACGCTCGGTTTCCCCTACGGGGCGCGGCAAGCGGATGCGTTCGGAAAGGAGTACCCGAACGTGTTGTTCGCGATCAAGGGGAGGACGATTGCACCGTCGCGGCTCGCCGGCGACGGCTCGCTGGTGATCGAGCCGATCGATCAGACGGACGATCCCCGCAAGTGGTGGAACTACAGTCGCGACCTGCGGCGGGTGTTTCGCTTGCCCTGGGCGGCGTACGACTTCCCTGGGCCCAACAGCGACGCCTTGCGCACGGTCGACGACACGTGGCTCTTCAACGGGCCGCCCGACCGCTTCGAGTGGGAGCTGCTCGGCAAGCGCGAGATGCTGATCCCCTACAACGCCTACCGCCTGCACGGCAGCGACTTCGGGCCTGCGGACATTCTCCGCCGGCACCACATCGAGCCCGACCTGGCGCGCTACGAGCTGCACCGGGTCTGGGTCGTGCAGGCGACACTCAAGCCAGGAGCCAAGCACATCTACTCGCGCCGCGTCTTCTACGTGGACGAGGACAGCTGGCAGATCGCCGTTGCGGAGAGCTACGACCTGAGCGGCCGCCTTTGGCGCGTGAACGAAGTCCACGCGATCAATTACTACGACGTGCCCGTCTTGTGGAGTACGCTCGAGGTCTACCAGGACCTCATCCAGGATCGATTCCTGGTGACCGGCCTCGACAACGCTCGCAACACGTATCGCTTCTCCGAGGGAAGCGATCCGCGCGAGTTCAGCCCCAACGCTCTCTCCTACGAGGTTCGCTAGCCCATGGCCAAGGTCAGCCGTCTGGAGGCTGCGCTGCGCTGAGATTCATCCACAATCGTGGGCCTGTAGCTGGCCAGGCCTCAGCGCGCGGTCTGCTGGCGGCTCTTCCACAGGGCATGGTGCTCGCGGAGGATACGCACGATCGCCGCGCCGTCCGTGACGCAGTGCGGAATCGCCATATCCTCCGGGCTGGCGAGGGGTGCGTCGGGGCGCAGCATGGAACGCCGGGCCCACTCGACGAGATCGCCCCACATGGCTCCGGCGACGATCAGCGGCGTGTCGTAGAGCTTCCGCACCTGGAGCAGCTGCCAGATCATCATCATCTCGAGCACGGTGCCGATCCCGCCCGGCACCACGACGAAGGCGTCCGACACCAGCGCGAAGTGATGCAGACGCGTGAAGAAGGTGCCGTGCTCGTACGCCTGGTTGACGAATGCGTTCACCTCCTGCTCGAAGGGGAGCTCGACGCGGATCCCGACCGACTGCTGCCGCCCCTCCGGGTCTGCGATCCGCGCGCCCTCGTTCGCGGCTTGCATGAGGCCGGGGCCGCCGCCGGTGACGATGTCGCAGCCGAGCCGCGTGAGCTCCGCGCCGAGGTCGCGGACCGCCTCGTACACCCAGTGGCCGCGCTCGACGCGGGCCGAGCCGAAGATCGTGACGCGATACGCTTTTCGCTGTACGGGGCGGACCCGGGTCAGATCGTTGACGACCGTCCAGAGCCCGAACACGGAGCGGGCTAGCCCTGATCCGACATTGCAGCCTTCGGAGGGAGGCGGCGGGGGGTGGGCGGAGGCGAAATAAAGCGCAGCCGGCCCGCAGGGCGGCCCCTTCCTCGACGCCACAAAATTGAGTTCTGGCACACGATCGCGAAAAGAGAAACGGCGAGCCATTCGCCGTAGCCCACCCCCCGCCGCCTCCCTCCGCTCGCTCCTCGAATGTCGGATTGGGGCTAGCAGGTCCATCACCTTGCGCTCGTCGTCGAGCTTCACCAGCCCGGCGTCGGCCTCGGGCGTCGTCTCGCGATCCGTCATCGTCAGCTCCATGTTCGCGGGCGTGTAGCTCGCGGCGCCGCCGGTTGCCGCGTCGGATCGCGTCTCAGTACTTCTCCTTGATGAAGCGCCTGCCCGCGAGCGACTTCTGATCGTTATAGGCGCCCTTCTTCGAGCGGCTCGGCACGCGGATCTTGGAGCGCCGCACCTTCTTGTAGGGAATCAGCTCGAGGAGGTGGGCGATCGTGTTGAGCCGCGCGCGCCGCTGGTCATCCGATCGGACGATGTACCACGGCGCGTGGCGGCTGTCCGTGGCTTTCAGCATGCGGTCGCGCGCGCGCGAATAGTCGTACCAGCGGCTGCGCGAGGGGAGATCCATCGGGCTGAGCTTCCACTGGCGGAGCGGGTCGTCGATGCGGGCTTCGAAGCGGCGCTTCTGCTCCGCATCGCTCACTTCCAGCCAGACCTTCACGAGCAAGATGCCGGCGTCGACGATGTATTTCTCGATCTGGGGGCAGAGCGCGAGGAAGCGCTCGGATTGAGCGGGCGTGCAGAAGCCCATCACGGTCTCCACCCCGGCGCGGTTGTACCAGCTGCGGTCGAAGATCACGACCTCGCCCGCCGCGGGGAAGTGCGCCATGTAGCGCTGGATGTACATCTGGCTCTTCTCGCGGTCGGACGGGGCCGGCAGCGCCACGAGCCGGAACACGCGGGGGCTGACGCGCTCGGTGATCGCCTTGATCGTGCCCCCCTTTCCGGCGGCGTCCCGCCCTTCGAACACCACCATCACGCGCAGGCCCTCCTGCTTGACCCACTCCTGGAGATGGCAGAGCTCCGCCTGGAGCTTGCGCAGCTCCTTCTCGTACGCCTTCCGCTTCAGCTTTCCGGTCGCGTTCCCGCGGTCCTCGTTCTTCATGGCAGTGATTCGACTCCCGTCCGCCCGCCTCCCGGGCATGT
>Ga0210377_10001796_pt1 | contig 19181 bp, 19 predicted proteins | sample PLM4_65_b1redo_FD_155480 | JGI IMG/M metagenome (GOLD analysis project Ga0210377, IMG submission 155480) | Groundwater sediment microbial communities from an aquifer in East River, Colorado, USA - PLM4_65_b1 redo | ecosystem: Environmental > Terrestrial > Soil > Riparian zone | place: USA: East...
AGCCCATCTACTGCATCAGCGCGAAGCTGAAAAGACCATTGTAGTTACCGGTTCTGGGGCAGCGGCGAGAAAGGTAAAGGCGATCCAGGACTACGGAGTGAGGGTCTGGAGATTTCCCCTGCGCCGCGGCCGGATTCCTTTTGCCCCGGTTTTAAAAAAGTTGGGGAAGATGGGAATGCTCAGCGTCATGATTGAAGGCGGGGCGACCACGGCCGGCTGGGCGTTAAAGGAAGGTGTTGTCGATAAGCTCCTGCTTTTCTACGCCCCCAAATTGATTGGCGGCGACGGGAAGGAGATGATCGCTGCTCTGGGGATAAAAAAGATGAGCCGCTGCAAGAGAATCAGGGATATGGAGGTCAAAAAGTTGGGAGAAGATTTTCTGGTCTCGGGATATCTTAAGTAGCCTTGCCTGTCTTGCCCGGCTCCGCTCCTAGCTCTCTTCCAAAGGCCCTCTGCATAACTTCTACCCGTTTCTGTCGCAATTCGTTCGTGAGTTTATTTTGGCTTCCGGATAACTAGTCATTGTTGCGGGAATTTCCGGGGACAGTATGCTGCAATTGAGGGATAGAGTATGGCTCCCATATCTAATCTCAGGACACCAAGATATCTTAGCCTGATCTCGGCTTTCCCAGGAAGTAGCCGCGCCTTATTGGAATGACCCTTTCTCTTCCTGTCCTACCGGTTGGTCTTTGCCTTCCAGCCATGTCTGGGCCGCAGACCACTTGAATCGGGGATGGGGACGGGGAGCAGCAACGCCGTGCGGCCCGAGGGACAAGAGTCTCTAAAAATAGCTTGACGTGATGTTGGTAATTATGCCAACATGTAAGGTGAAAGGGAGAAGATGAATGAGACCAACCCGACCGATATCCTGGCTTACCCCGGCGCGCAAAGCCTTCGATGGATTTCCAGAGGGCGCACGCGAAGTATTTATCGACGCGTTGAGCGTCGCCGCAGAGGGCGGTAAGGCAGGGATAGCCAAGCCGATGAAGGGGCTTGGCTCAGGGGTATTCGAGATTGCGTTGCCGTATCGGGGCAACGCGTTTCGGGCGGTCTATGCCGTTCAGCTTGGTGATGACCTGTGGGTGGTGCATGCGTTTCAGAAGAAATCGACGCAGGGCATCAAGACACCGAAACATGATATCGATTTGATAAAAGATCGATTAAAGCGACTGAAGGAGATGTTGCGATGAAAAAGGAACGGTTTGAGCTTATCCGCGGAAGCGGGAATATCTATCGGGACTTGGACATCCCGGATGCTGACGTTCGCCAGTTAAAGGCGATCCTGGCTGCAGAAATCATCAAAACGCTTGATAAAAAGGGGCTCAGTGTCCGGAAAGCGCAGAGCGTCACGGGAATTGATGCCGGCGACTTCTCGCGCGTCCGCAATGCTGATTTCCGGCGCATCAGCGTCGAGCGGCTTATGGCGATGATCAACCGGCTCGGTTCAAGAGTTGAGGTGGCGGTGAAAGTGCGGCGGTCGGAAGCCGGGCGTCACACAGCAGTGCTATAAGTAGCTAAAAGGTGGCCGGCACATCAGCGAGATGCTGGTCTGTGGGGTGCGTAGATGGCGGCTCATTCTTACCCGATTGGGAAATTTCCGGGGACAGTATACGCTAAAACTGGGTCCAAATAGGTGGGACGTAACAGCAATTCTCAGTTTAGGAGGGGAAAAGGGGAGAAGTCCAAGTTTGCGATTGGCTACAACCATGACAAAGCCAGCCTCGACATCTTCTGGCTCAGAGACGAAAGCTTGGAAGAATCGACAATCTTCCTGCCCCCGACGTGCTTGCCCAGGAAATCGCCGACGACCTCGGAACCGCGCTCGAGCAATTCCGCGAAATCACGATGGACTTAGATGGACAAAAGATCTTAAACTCTTCGCCCGACCTTCGGGCGTCAGACTCATAACAGCGCTATAGGAGAGATAAGCATGCAGCAAGAGAATAGTCAGAAAAAGTTGGCCGTACTAATCGACGCAGACAATACTCCCCCTTCAATCATTGATGCATTACTGGCAGAAATTGCAAAGTATGGTATTGCAAGTGTGAGGCGCATCTACGGTGATTGGACCACCCCTAATTTGAGGGGATGGAAGGATGTTCTTTTGGAACAGGCTATCCAGCCGATTCAACAATTCCGATATACAGTCGGAAAAAACGCGACCGATAGCGCGCTGATCATTGACGCGATGGATTTGCTCTATACGGAGAAGCTTGACGGCTTCTGCATTGTGTCGAGTGATAGTGACTTTACGCGTTTGGCATCGAGAATTCGAGAGGCCGGCCTTATTGTGTACGGCTTTGGCGAAAAAAAGACTCCCAAAGCATTTTTAGGCGCTTGCGATAAGTTCGTCTATACGGAAATACTGCGCGAGGATGAACCGACCGGTCCACGGGGAAAGAAAACCACTGCTGACCTGAACCAGGATACAACGCTGATTAATCTGTTGAGAAATGCCGTTGAACACTCCGCGAGCGAAGACGGATGGGCCTATTTGGGCCAAATAGGCCAATACATTGCAAATCAGGCTCCTGAGTTTGATCCTCGCAACTACGGTTACAGGAAGCTTGGCGACCTGGTTAGAGCAACTCAGCTTTTCGATGGGGATGAACGACGTTCTCCCGATTCACCCGGGATATCGGTGTATGTGCGGGATAAACGAAAGAAACAATCAACAACTACAGTTTAGCGTTTTCATTGCAGGAGAAAAAAACCATGGAACGAGAAGAAACGAAGAACGATCCCTCAAGGAGAGATCCCGTTAAGACAACAGCAGCAGGCGGCGGCGCGACCGTCTTGGCCGGGCTGGGCGCAAAGGAAGCCGAAGTGGCCGAGCTTTCTCCGAGCTGGGACATGGTGGCGGATGTCGTCGTTGTTGGGTCAGGGGCCGCGGGGCTCCCCGCCGCCATTGCGGCAATCGACGAGGGAGCGTCCGTGATCGTGGTCGAGGCGAACTACGACGTTGGTGGACACGCAATAGTGAGCGGGGGAAATACACCTCTTGGCGGCGGCACGAGTGCACAGAAGAAGTACGGAATAACGGATTCGCCGGACCTCGTCTTCTCTGATCTGACAGACTGGTCTGTCGTACAACCCAACGGCTCCCCCGATTTCCGATACAACGACAGAGCCGTTATCCGTGCCTTTGCCGATCATTGTGCTCCGACCTACGAATTTCTGGTAGCCAACGGCGTCAAGTTTAAAGATAAAGCCCCGGACAATTCCGGCGCGCATTCAACGGGCAACTCTGCTCCTAGAGAGAATCATTCGACCTGGACCGAGGGGGCGGGTCCAGCGAGTGCAAATGGTAGAAACGGAACCGGTCTCGTCAGGCCGTTAGAGGCAAGCGCGAGGGCAAAGGGCGTGCAATTCCTTCTGAACTATAAAATGACGGGCATTATCAGAGCGGGCCTCTCGGATACTGCCTCAGGAAAGGTTCTTGGAATTACGGCGCAGTATACGCCGACGATACTGCCGGACACGACGACGCCCTTACAGAGCTACCTCTCCAACGGCAACATTAGCAGTGCCAAGACGAGCGTGAACATCCGTGCGGCCAAGGGCGTCATCATCGCCACAGGCGGCAGTACCAGCAATGTGAACTTCCGCCGAATGTTCGACGCCAGGTTGACCGAGGTGTACCAAGTTGCCGGTGAACCCTATTCCTTTCAAGACGCCAGCGGAGAGCTCGCAGCCATGGCAATCGGGGCATCGCTCTGGGGCACGGCGAACCAAACTCTCGAAAATGGCGATACTATTAGAACTCAGAGAGCGATTGGCTGTCAGTACAATTATTTCACGTGGGAGCTGTCTAGCCCCATATTCCCTCTCGTCCGCGCTACAGGCCTTAGTGTCAGGGATTGGCAAAACGTAATCCTCGTAAACCAGGTGGGTCAGAGATTCTATGATGAGACGAAAGGTGATTACCCGGCTGGAAACAGGTATAACGACATCAGCCCGTATACCCCATGCAGTTACCTCAATGCCGCCAATATCAAATATGATTCAACCCGGTATAATTTCTTCAATGCCGCCTCGGCGATGAATGCGGCTTCGGCTCCTCCGGACTACTCGGCCGGTCCGGTATGGGCAATCTTCGACTCGGACGCAGTGACACGGGAGGGGTGGAAGGTCACGCCTCCGTACGTCGATCCTGACGGCTGGTTCTTCAGCGCTGACACGCTCACGGATCTCGCCGCCGCCATCAAGAACCGATATCAGGCAACTCCGATGGATGGCGCTACCCTGCAAGCGACGGTGACAGGATACAACTCCTTTGTGGACTCCGGCACGGACTCGGATTTCGGCAAACCCACACCCAAGTACAGGATACGGACTCCCCCATTCTATGCCGCCTGGGCTACGCCACTCGTCCACGATACGCGCGCCGGCCTCAGAATAAATGCGCAGTGCCAGGTGATAGACATGAATGGCCGGGTCATACCCGGCCTCTACTGTGGCGGCGAATCAGCAGGTGGATTCAATCAACATGGTCTGGGCAGATGCGCTTGCCAGGGCTACATCGCCGGCAAGAACGCTGCCTCACCCATCAGCTAAGCTCGACAATCATCAACAGGTTCGATTATACTTATTTTATGTTTACCGGTCTTATTGAAGACGTAGGCGAGGTTTACCGCTGGCAAATGCGGAAAAGGGCCGGCACCTTGACTTTAAGCACCAGGCTCCCCTTGGGCGAGATGAGTTTAGGCGCCAGCATCGCGGTGAATGGCACCTGTCTCACCATAGTCGGCAAAGCCAACGGTCGATTTGCCGTGGATGTCTCTCCGGAGACCCTGGAGCGGACCAGTCTGAAGAAATTGCGCCGCGGTCACCTCGTCAATTTGGAGCGTCCCCTGCGCCTGAGCGATCGTCTGGGGGGTCATTTGGTAACGGGACATGTGGATGGGGTCGGAGTCGTTAAGGAGATTAAGAAGCGCGGCAAATTCACGTTTTTTTTATTTCAGGTGCCGGCCTCCATTGATCCCCTGCTTGTGCCCAAAGGCTCTGTCGCCGTGGACGGCATCAGCTTGACCGTGAATGAGCGTGAAAAACAGCGTTTTTCAGTGGCGATTATCCCCTACACTCTAAGACATACTAATTTGCTTGGCCGTAGGGTTGGTGATAAAGTCAATATCGAAGCGGATATCATTGGAAAATATGTTCAGCGCCTGCTTGCAAGCGGGAGACTGACCAAAGATAGCTCTTGCGCGGATTTTTAAGCGGAGCGGGCTTTCCAGGAGATTGGGACGGTAGGTATGGCAGTCTGCACCACCGAAGAAGCGATAGAGCAGATCCGTAATGGACGGACAATCATCCTCGTTGACGACGCAGGGGAGGATAGCGAGGGCTTTTTGTGCGCGGCCGCAGAGAAGATAACCCCCGAGGCCATTAACTTCATGTTGCTTTACGGCCGCGGTCTTGTCTGCTTGGGCTTGACAGAGGAGAGGATGAAGCAGCTGGGTATTCCCTTGATGGTGCAGGAGAGCGGCTCTGCTGTTGGCAATCTCTTCGGGGCATCCATTTCGGTCCGAGGCGACGCGAGTTCTGGGGCGTCAGCGATGAGTCGCGCGCGAACCATCCAAACCGTGGTAGCCAAGGGAACCAAGCGCGGGGACCTGATGGTTCCGGGCCAAGTCTTCCCTGTTCAGGCGCGGAATGGCGGGGTTTTGGTCCGCTTTGGACACGTCGAGGCCTCTGTGGATCTAGCCCGTCTCGCCGGATTGGAGCCGTCCGGCGTGCTGTGTCAAATCCTGCAAGATGATGGGTCGGTGGCTTTGATGCCTTATCTCGAAGAGCTTGCACGAAAACACAACCTGCGAATTGCCGCTATCAGCGATCTCATCTCCTGTCGCTTGCACACTGAATGTTTGGTGGAGCGGATAGCCGAAGAGGAGTTCCCCACGATTGATGGAGGGATGTACAAGGCGATCGTCTATAGGAACAACGTGGATTCCCATAAGCACATGGCCTTAGTCAAAAGTGAGATCCGGGCAGATGAGAGCGTGTTGGTGCGGATGCATTCCGAGTGTCTAACCGGGGACGTCTTCGGCTCAGAGCGCTGTGATTGCGGAGATCAAATTCGTCAATCTTTAAAGATGATTGATGAGGAAGGAAAGGGGGTCCTGGTTTATATGCACCAGGAAGGGAGGGGGATTGGGCTGACCAACAAGATCAAGGCCTATGCCCTCCAGGACCGAGGGCTGGATACGGTCGAGGCTAATCTGGAATTAGGCTTCAAAGAGGACCTTAGGGATTATGGTATCGGCGCTCAGATTCTGCGCGATTTGGGAGTGCAAAAATTGCGTTTACTAACCAATAACCCGCGCAAAATTGTCGGCCTGCAAGGCTATGGCCTGACAGTGGTGGAGCGGGTCCCCTTGGAGGTGCCGCCCCATGAGTCCAACATCGGTTATCTTCGCACCAAGCAGGAGAAGCTAGGGCATCTCTTTTCCAAGCTGGAGACCCCCCGCGAGAAGTAGGAGAACTCCAAATGCAAAATGCAAATTTAAAAATGCAAGGTTAATGAAAAAGGAAAGAGGATTTCGACTTTTACATTTTGCACTTTTCATTTGGCCATGAATTATGAGTAGGGTGATCGAAGGTAATCTCAATGCGCAGGGGATGAAGTTTGGTATCATCGTAAGTCGCTTCAACAATTCCGTCACGGATAGGCTCTTGGAAGGCGCCCTGGATGGCTTGAAGAGTCATGGGGGTGAAGAGGGGAACATCGATATCGTGCGTGTGCCAGGCGCTTTTGAGATCCCCCTCTTAGCGGAAAAGATGGCTGCCGGCGGCAAGTATGATGCCCTGATTTGTTTGGGGGCGGTGATTCGCGGGGATACTCCCCATTTCGAATATATCTCCGACTCCGTTACCAGAGGGATCGGTCACATAGTATTGCAGCATCGGGTTCCGATCTCTTTTGGGGTTCTTACCACGAATAACGTGGAGCAGGCCATGGAGCGGGCCGGCGCGAAAACGGAAAATAAAGGGTTTGAGGCGGCACTCACGGCCATCGAGATGGCTAGTCTGAACCGGGAAATCCCCTAAATAGCGTTCAGCAGTCAGCCATCAGCTATCAGCCTAAAATTCTCTGTGCTGAAAGCTGACCGCTGATAGCTAACAGCTTTATCTTTCATGGGCATTAGACGAAAAGCCAGGGAACTCGCACTGCAGGCCCTTTATCAGATGGAGATGACCGGAGATGCCTCGCCCGCATCGTTGGAGCTTTTTTTGAGCCATTTCGAAGGGAACCCTAAGGCCAGAGATTTTGCCCGGCGCCTGGTCCAGGGGGTGGTCAACCAAAGGCAAGAGATTGACCGGATCATCGAACAGTGCGCAGAACATTGGCGGCTCAAGCGAATGGCCAAAGTGGATCTTACCATCCTGCGTATGGCTACGTACGAATTGCTTTTTTGCCCGGATATTCCGCTGAACGTGAGCCTGGATGAGGCCATTGAGATCGGCAAGCGTTACGGCTCGGGAGATTCGGCAACCTTTATTAATGGGGTGTTGGATCAGGTGGCGCAGGCGAGCGGCATGAAACAGTCGTCCGGTGGTTGTTGATGATGGAGGAAAGGTACCAACCGAAAAAGATCGAAGAGAAATGGCAGCGGATCTGGGAGGAGGGAAAGAGCTTCCGGGTCAGCGAGAATTCTCGCCTGCCGAAGTACTACCTTTTAGAGATGTTCCCCTATCCCTCCGGCCAGATCCACATGGGACACGTGCGCAACTATTCCATTGGCGACGTGATCGCGCGCTACAAGAGGATGAGGGGCTATAACGTGCTTCACCCCATGGGCTGGGATGCCTTTGGGCTCCCGGCTGAAAACGCTGCCATCGAACGTGGGGTCCACCCTGCCAAGTGGACGATGGAGAACATCGCCTACATGCGGGACCAGCTCAAGAAAATGGGCTTCAGCTACGACTGGGAGCGTGAGTTCGCCACCTGCGATGAGAGCTACTATCGCTGGGAGCAGCTCTTCTTTATCGAGATGTTCCGGCGCGGGCTGGCCTATAAGAAGCTGTCGACGGTCAATTGGTGTGAAAAGTGTCGGACGGTCCTGGCGAACGAACAGGTGGAAGGGGGAAGGTGTTGGCGCTGCGAGCAAGAAGTGGGCGTGAGGGAGCTGGAGCAGTGGTTCTTCCGCATCACCGCCTACGCGGAAGAGCTGCTCGGAGAGCTGGACCACCTAACCGGATGGCCTGAAAAGGTTTTGGCGATGCAGCGGAACTGGATCGGGAAGTCCGTGGGCGCGGAGATCCTGTTCCCTCTGGTGGGCCGGGAGGGGGCGTTGAACGTATTTACCACCCGTCAGGACACGGTTTACGGGGCCACCTTTGTCTCGCTTGCGGTGGAGCACCCGCTGGCCCTGGAACTCTCCCGGAGCACCCCACAGGAACGGACCGTTAGAGAGTTCGTAGAACGGATCCAAAGAATCAATCAAGCCCGCAGAGGAGCGGATGAGGCCGAAAAGGAAGGGCTCTTTACCGGAGCGTATTGCATGAATCCCTTCACCGGGGAGAAGATTCCTATCTACCTTGCTAACTTTGTTCTCATGGAATACGGGACCGGCGCGGTCATGGCGGTTCCCGCCCATGATCAGAGGGACTTCGAGTTCGCACGAAAATACGGTCTCCCCGTCCGCGTCGTGATCCAGCCTCAGGGTAAGCGGATCAAAGCTGAGGAGATGGCAGAGGCCTTCGTGGAGGACGGCGTGATGGTATCGAGCGGCCCCTTCACCGGTCTCCGCAGCAGTGAAGGAAGAGAAAAGCTCGCCGCCTATCTCGAAGAGAAAGGTTGGGGAAAAAAGGACATCCGCTATCGTTTGAGAGACTGGGGCATCTCGCGCCAGCGCTACTGGGGCGCGCCGATTCCGATCCTCTATTGTGATTCCTGCGGCGCCTTGCCTGTCCCCGAAGGGGAGCTTCCGGTGGTTCTCCCCAAAGACGTGGAGTTTTCCGGCGAGGGCGGCTCCCCTCTGGCCAAGCTGCCGGAGTTTTTTAAGGCCTCCTGTCCCAAATGCGGCGGTCCGGCGAGAAGAGAAACCGATACGATGGATACCTTTGTGGAATCCTCATGGTATTTCGCCCGTTACGCTTGCCCGGATGAGCAGGGCGCGCCTCTGGATAAAGCCCGGGTAGCCTACTGGATGCCGGTGGACCAGTACATCGGAGGGATCGAGCACGCGGTTCTTCATCTGCTCTATGCCCGTTTTTTCACCAAGGTGTTGAGGGATCTGGGATGGATCGCGTTAGGAGAGCCGTTCACCAACCTTTTGACTCAAGGAATGGTCATCAAAGACGGGGCGAAGATGTCCAAATCGAAGGGGAACGTAGTGGACCCCGATTTTTTGATCGAGCGCTATGGCGCCGACACGGCCAGACTCTTCGCGCTCTTCGCTGCTCCGCCGGAAAAAGATCTGGATTGGAGCGACCAAGGAGTGGAGGGGGCTTACCGTTTTCTCACCCGTTTGTGGCGCTTCGTTTCTCACTATCGTGACGCCCTCGCTTCCGCGGCATCGGATCTTGACCCAAAGGAGCTTTCCCCGACTCTTCGAGAGTTGCGCCGCCAGATCCATCGCACCATCAAGAAGGTTACGGGTGATATCGAGGGGAGGTTCCACTTCAATACGGCGATCGCGGCGGTTATGGAGCTGTTTAATGCCCTGAGTCTTGCGGGCAAAGATGAATCTGTATGGCAAGGCGGCACCCCTCTCATCAAGGGAGGGGTGGAGACCCTTGTGGTTCTCCTCTATCCGTTTGTCCCTCATATGGCGAGCGAGCTGTGGGAAAGCTTGGGTCATCGAAACAGTTTGGAAGAGATCCGCTGGCCGGGTTATTCTGAAGAGGCGTTGGAAGAGGAGCGGTGGCTGATCGTGGTTCAGGTTGATGGGAGAGTGCGGGGCAGGATTACGGTGCCGGCGGATGCCAGCAACGAATTTATCGAAGCGGAGGCGTTGGCGGACCCGAAGGTCAAGGGTTTTCTCCACGGGAAGGAGATCCAGCGGGTGATCCAGGTTCCGCGTCGGCTCGTGAACATCGTTCTGGAGGGAGCAAGGCAATGAAAGCAGAAGGCAGCAGGCAAAAGGCGGATTTCGAATTTCGAATTTCGAATTTCGAATTTCGCAATTGGGTTGCGGCGGTTTTTCTATTCCTGGCTTTGGTGGGTGCGGGTTGCGGTTATCAGTTTTCGAGCAAAGGGACAGAGTTTCCCAAAGATGTCAAAACCGTTTTTGTCGAGACCTTTGCGAATCGAAGTCGGGATATGGGATTCGAAAGCGAGATCGCCTCGGCGTTGAAGAGTGAACTTCGCCAACGGGGCCAGCTCCGGGTTGTTGATCGACTGGAGCAGGCGGACGCCATATTGAGCGGCGTTGTCCGTTCCTTTGATAGCAGAGTTTTGTCGGTCAACCGTGAAGATGAGGTTCTTCAGTTCGAGATGGTGTTGGTGATCGACATGAGCCTAAGGCGGCGTGTTCCGGACGAACTCCTGTGGCGCACCCAGGGGGCCAGGCTCTCTGAGCTCCATAGCGGCTCCAGAGGGGCTGTCGTTACGAGTTCGTCGGATTTTAAGACCGGGACCTTAAATCCGGGAGATGTCCGTCAGTTTACTGATATCCAGCTTACAGAAACCCTGAGACAAGAAGCCAGGGAGCGGCTGGCGGAGAAATTTGCCCGCGAGCTGCATCAAAGACTGATGGAAATGTTTTAAAAAAAAGGCTCGCGCCTCGTTATGCTTGTTTCTTGGTTCGGCGAAAAGAGAGAATGCTCGGGAGAGGCTAGGAACTGGTGGCTAGACGGTGAGCGGACCGTGTTAAACGAGACATCCAGCGTGAGGCGGTGTTAGGCTTAAAGATTCCTCGACTCACCGCTTTACCCAGGGCCCTGTTGACCTCTTTCAGTTGAACGGAGGCGCCGTTTCGGTCCTGAAGCTCGATTGCCTGTCTGACCTTTTTGATTAGGGTCCTTATTTTGGATTTGATCTCCTGATTTTTTACCCTTCTCTTTAAGCTCTGACGGTGTCGTTTGATTACCGATGGATGAACAGCCAAGGATTACCTCCTGAGGATTAGTTTCTCTTTTTTACCATTTGCCATTTAAGGAGTCAATGCAATCGAAGAGGTTGGGAGGATTTCTATTTTACCACAGCCCGGTCCACCATATCAGGCGCGAAATAGGGCCCTTTATGAGCAGGCAGCTTTAAGTAAAATCTACCTAAGTAGCTGATCTCGTAATGTTTTTTGTGCTGATAATTTGGGCAATCCGCTGGCCCAAGCGATTTTTATGGCTATGATTTAGTCCCTCGGTGACTTATCAACAGCTTATACACAGTTTTTGTGAGTTTCAGGCTTTTATTTGTCTCAGGATGAATCGGTTATTAGGAAAAGATTTCTGTCGGAATTTTCCTCTCTTGAGTCTTTTTTTCCAGTTTGTCATAAATTTGATCGGCAGTTGGGCTGCTTAGAAATTTTTTCTTCCTTCTGATAGAATGACGATCGATCATGGAAAAGATAATGAGAGAATCGAAACGCCCGAGATTGGTTGTTTTTAAGCTGATCCTCTGGAGCATCGCCGGTTTTTTCGTTTTGGGTGCCATCGGGGCCGGTGGCTATCCGCTCCCTGTTTTCGAGAGTTCCCCGCTGACAAAAATCCCGGTTGTCCGCGGATCCAAGATAACCCCTCCAGCAGCCAGAAAAGCGCGAGGATCAGATCCGGTTCTTACCCGGGGGAAAACGGATCCCGACCAGGATTCCCCTGGTGGGACGGCCGTGCCCGGATCGTGACCCTTACCTCTTGCTCCCCCTTGCAAGTCCGATGCGGTTGTGTAATAAAAAATATGTTTTGTTGAAGAGTCTTCGATGTGCGAAAGGAGGTGAATCATGATGGGAAAGAGACTCGTTTTGTGGTCGGGTGTGGCCTTCTTTGCTTTGACTCTAGCGGTTGCCGGTTGCGGTAAGAAGGAAGAACCAGCTCCGCCTCCACCGGCCCCTGCGCCAGCGGCGCCAGCGGCTCCGGCGGGCGGCGCGCCTGGTGAGCCTGGTGCGGTAGCCCCTGCTCCTGCAGGTGGTGAGGCGGCGCCAGCGGCTCCAGCTGAGACCAAGCCGGCGGAGAAGAAAGCAGAGGGAGCAAAAACCAAGTAAGGGTGAAATCGCCTTACTCTGGTTTGAGCAGTCCGAAAAAGGGGGAGGGTAATCAACCTTCCCCTTTTTTTGCAATCAGAAAACTACTGGGTTTTTGTCAGCCGACAGGAGTGGTGCCATGTGGAGAGATCCCACCATGACCTTTACCGAGCACTTGGAGGAGCTCCGCTGGGGTCTCATCAAGTCCTTTGCGGCGGTCGTGTTAGCATTTTTCTCGTGTTTCTTTTTTTCCGACCGTATTGTGGCCTTTATGATTGCGCCATTGAAGCGGGGCCTTCAGCCGGGAGAAAGTTTGATTGGCACCGGAGTAACAGAGGCGTTCTTTTTCGAGATGAAAGTCGCCCTGGTGGCGGGCGTCTTTCTCGCCAGCCCGGTTATTTTTTACCAGATCTGGCGTTTTATCGCGCCGGGTCTGAACGAGAGTGAAAAAAAACTTGTTATTCCCTTTGTGCTTTTCACCTCTTTTTTCTTTATTGCGGGGGCCTATTTTTGTTACTGGGGAGTCTTGCCCGTTGCCTTCCAATACTTCATAGAACAATACCGTTCGCTGGATGTCTCTCCCGAGATTCGCATCGGCGAGTATTTTACCTTTTTTTCGCGAATGGTACTGGCCTTTGGAATCACCTTCGAGCTACCGCTGTTCACTTTGTTCCTGGTTCGCTTGGGGATATGGGATTACCGTTTTATGTGGCGCACGTTTCGCTATGCGATTATCGTGATCTTCATTGTGGCCGCCATCTTGACGCCTGGCCCGGACATTGCCTCCCAGCTTCTCCTCGCGGGGCCATTGACGATACTTTATCTATTGAGTATAGGAGTGGCCTACGTCTGGCGCAAAGCAGAATGAAAACAATCTCATAAAGGATGGAAAGGAATCGTAGATCGTCATGATTTTATTTGTCATAGCTATTAGTTTTTGTTCCTTATTATTTGCCGTCTATTTGGCGCGCTACGTCTTACGCCATGACAGCGGGACTAAAGAGATGCAGGAGATCTCCAACGCTATCAAAGAGGGGGCGGAGGCCTTTCTGGCGCGGCAGAACAAGACCATTCTGCTGTTGGCCGCACTTTTGGCCCTATTGATCTTTGTGCTGTACGGCTTTGTGCGCTCGTCTAATCCGGCGGATCCGGCGCCGCCTTTGGAACTCGCTTTTTGGACGACATTCTCTTTTGTCCTGGGAGCTCTCTGTTCCGTCATCGCCGGGTATGTCGGTATGTGGGTGTCGATCCGCGCCAATATCCGCACCGCCTCGGCGGTCCGGACCAGCCTCAATCAAGGCTTGCGCATCGCCCTGCGAGGAGGGGCGGTCTCCGGGCTCTTTGTGGTGGCGATGAGCCTTTTGGGGGTGGGCGGGCTTTATGCCCTGCTGGAGACGATGGGATATGATCCGCAGAAGATCCCCTTCACCATTGTGGGATATGCTTTTGGCGCCTCGTTTGTCGCCCTCTTCGCCCAGCTCGGGGGAGGGATCTACACCAAGGCTGCGGACGTTGGGGCCGATCTCGTGGGCAAATTGGAGGCAGGGATTCCTGAGGACGACCCGCGCAACCCCGCGGTCATCGCCGATCTTGTCGGAGACAACGTAGGAGACTGCGCGGGCCGCGGCGCCGATTTGTTTGAGTCCACTGCCGCGGAAAATATCGGCGCCATGATCCTTGGGGTGGGCCTCTTCTCCTATTTCGGGCTGCAGGGAATTCTCTTTCCTCTGGTGGCCCGCGCCTTTGGATTGATCGCTTCCATCGTCGGGATCATGATCGTTAAGACCGAAGAAAAGGGAGATCCCATGACGGCTCTCAACCGGGGTTATTATGTGACCAGCATCCTTGCCATCCTGGGCTTTTTTGTTGCTACCCGATGGCTGCTTGCGGTCGATCCCGTAGTTCACCCTGAGGCCACTTCCGCATGGTTCTACTTTTTTCTCTGCGGGGTAGTCGGAATCGCCATGGCTCAGGCGTTCGTGTACATTACTCAGTACTACACCGAATATAAATACCGTCCCGTCAGGTCGATTGCCGAGGCCTCACAAACCGGTCCGGCAACCAACATTATCGCCGGAATTGCTGTGGGCCTGGAATGCACCGCCATTCCGGTCATCGTCATCTCGGCCGCGATAATCGGCTCCTATTATCTCGGCAATATGAGCGGTGTCCCCCATGCCGGTCTATTCGGAACAGCGGTCGCTACGATGGGGATGTTGGGGACCGCGGCCTATATTCTGGCGATGGATACCTTCGGCCCGATCACGGACAACGCCGGCGGCATCGTCGAAATGAGCCAGCAGCCCGAGGAGGTGCGTAAAAAAACCGACCGCCTCGACGCAGTGGGGAATACCACCAAGGCCCTCACCAAGGGTTACGCGATTGGCTCTGCGGCATTGGCTGCCTTTCTGCTCTTTGCCGCCTATCTGGATGAAGTGGCCCATTACGGGCTCAAGCTGGAATCCGTCAATATCGCCAGGCCGGAGGTTTTCGTCGGCGGGCTTTTGGGCGCGATGCTGGTCTTTCTCTTTTCCGGCCTGGCGATCCGCGCGGTAGGAAAGGCGGCTTTCTACGTGATCAATGAAGTGCGAAAACAGTTCCGGGAAAACCCCGGTATCCTCAAAGGCACGTCCAAACCGAATTACGCTCGCTGTGTGGACATCGTGACTGTGGGAGCTTTGAAAGAGATGATTCTCCCCGGTCTCATAGCCATAGGGATGCCTGTCGCTGTTGGCATTATCTTCCGCCTCTTTGGCGTGGGAGCGGAGGCAGTCGCGGCCTTCTTGATGGTCGGGACCATCGCCGGAATCCTCCTCGCTACCTTTCTTAACAATAGCGGCGGCGCCTGGGACAACGCGAAGAAATTCATCGAGAGCGGGCAATACGGCGGCAAAGGGTCCGATGCGCACAAGGCAGCAGTGGTGGGGGACACGGTTGGTGATCCTTTTAAAGATACCGCCGGCCCCAGCCTTCACGTGCTGATCAAGCTTTTAAGCACGATCACGCTGGTCCTGGCGCCGCTGTTTGTGTAATTTTCAACTTCAGATAGAGCGTCTTATAAAAACGGGGAGTGAAGCCAACTCCCCGTTTTTATTTTGCCCACTGATATGCGTTCCCGCCGAAGGATTTCCCCGTCGCGCCCCAAACTTGAAAAGGTTATCGAGTTGCGATAACCTGTCAAAGTGATCCAAAGCTTTGGGAACCAGTTGGCTGAAGATTTGTTCGAAGACAGGATCTCCAAGGCGATACGTCAGTTTCCACCTGAGCTTCGAAGGGCGGCGCGGAGAAAATTGCTGTACCTGCACGATACGGCGGAGTTGAGGGACTTGCGCGCGCCCCCCGGCAACCGTCTTGAGGCACTAAAGGGGCGGTGGAAAGGATTTCACTCGATCCGTATCAATGATCAGTGGCGGGTGGTGTTCCGGTGGGGAGGGGGAAATGCCTTTGATGTTCAAATCGTTGACTACCATTGAGTTTTCCGCCTTAGAGTAGAGCAGAGGAAAGGGAGTTAACCATGCGACAGCCGAAGAATCCGTTTCATCCTGGTGAGATCCTCCTGGAGGAGTTTTTGAGACCGGCGGGCATGACGCAATCGGAGCTCGCCCATAAACTCGGTTGGACGCGAGCACGCCTTAACGAGCTGATTAAGGGAAAACGTGGCATCACGGCCGACTCAGCCCTCGATCTGGCAAGAGCATTCGGTACGTCTGCCAAGCTGTGGATGAATCTCCAGGCGACCTATGACCTAGACGAGGCGACTAAACGGAGGAAGGTTGCATAAATAGAACACACAGGATCGCAATCACGGAAGATATCAACGGAGTTGTCCTGGTGACGGGTTTTTAGAGGAGGAGTTTGTCATGAAATGTCCAAGCTGCGGCAAGGAGATGCGTGCTACTAAGAGAGATTATCGCTATGAGGAAGCGGGGCTCAAGAATGTTGTTCTTAGGGATACCACTGTTTATGAGTGTGGCTGTGGGGAGGTGTTGCCTGAGCTTCCACAAGTCAACCGTCTTCATCAACGTATTGCCGAAGACTTGATTTAAGGTTAACCCCGCCTCTTGAGGCGGGGAACCTTTAAGGTGGGGTTGTGGGTAGAGGTTCGGAGGCGTGGTAATGTTGGATGCATCTAAAGGAAGGGATTTGGCTTTACAGACATTGTTGGACGAGCTGTTGCTGTTGCCACTATTTTCTTGTCATCCTGAGCGAAAGCGAAGGATCACGTTTTCCAGGAGATTCTTCGGCCTGCGGCCTCAGAATGACAGGAGGGCTCGGTTCAACTTGACCAGAAGTTGTCTGACGAGTGGAATCTAGAGGTTTTCAAATTATTCTGAAAGAAACCCCGCCCCTTGGGGCGGGGAGCTTTATTCGTCGTTCTTTGCCGTACCAACTGGAGGATTTTAGGAATAAATGCTGCCGTCAAAACGGGTGATGTGCGCAAGAAGATGGTCAGTCGCCACGCTGGCCTGAGATTGACATCCTGGCTCATCCTCGGATAGTCTTGCGTCGAATTCGTCGGTAAGGAGCGGTTATGGAGTTACCCAATTACGAGTTCACCGACTCCCAGAATCAGACCGTCAGCCAGCTTGCCAGCCGGATGAAATGGGTCGGGGTCTTTTTTGTTGCCTTGGGCCTGGCATTCGGGCTGCTTGGCGTTGCCGGCCTGGTCGCAACCGAGGGGGCCGTGGATCTTATCGTCAAGCCGATGATTCTTGTAATGGTCGCGGTCATTTTTTTCTTGAGCGGAATCTGGACGGTAAATGCCGCCAGATCATTCACGCTGATTATCCAAACGACAGGCAGCGACATTCTGAACCTTATGAATGCCCTGGGTACCTTACGGAAACTCTACTACATGCAATTTTGGCTTATCATCATTTGCCTGGTTGCCCTTCTCATTGCCTTTGCAATCTTCCTTGTTATGGGCGTCCTCTAACCCCGGCTCCCGGTTTAATTTTCACCTCAAGTTGTGTAAGGTTAAATGTACGCTTGTGCCCGGATGGTGAAATTGGTAGACACACGGGACTTAAAATCCCGAGGATCCGCAAGGGTCCGTGCCGGTTCAACTCCGGCTCCGGGCACCAAAATCAATCACTGAATCACTTTGTTCGCCCTCATTAGAACGTCATGCGGGATGGTGAGGCCGAGAGCCTTTGCGGCCTTTAGGTTGATGACCAGCTCGAACTTCGTAGGTTGCTCTACCGGCAGGTCCGCAGGCTTGACGCCGTTCAGGATCTTATCCACGTAATAAGCTGCGCGCCGGTATAAATCGGCCCGGTTCACCCCATAGCTCATCAGTCCACCGGCTTCGACAAAGTCGTTCCTATCGTACATCGCCGGCAGCCGGTTCTTTGCCGCCAATTCCACAATCGGTGTTAGGTAACTATTGAACAGGGCGTCCGTCGTCACAAAAAGAGCATCTGCGTTTCCCTTGGCTGCAGCTCCAAATGCGCTTTCGAAATCATTGGGACTTCGGACTGCGAGGGATTGAAGCGTCAGCCCCAACGCCTGTACCGCAACCTCGATCCCTTTCAACGTCGGTCCGTATCCCGGATTGTTCGGATTCAAGAGGGCGGCCACGCGGACCGCCTTGGGCAGGGCTTCCCTGACCAGTTCCAGCCGCTTCCCGCTCAAGTCCGGGGAAAGACTGGACACCCCTGTCACATTCCCTCCCGGATACACAAGACTGCCAACGAGCCCGGCCGTAACAAGATCGCCGGCGCCCCCCACGACGATCGGGATCGCGCTGGTTGCTTGCTTGGCGGCTGCGGTTACCCTAGTGCCGCCCGCGACGATGACGTCAACTTTTAGACGGACCAGTTCAGCCGCGAGGTTGGGCAAGCGATCGAGTTTCCCCTCCGCATACCGGTACTCCATAATGATGTTCTGTCCCTCTACGTAGCCAAGCTCACGCAGACCTTGACGGAGGGCGTCGAGGCGGGGCGCGTGCAGGGATGGCGAGCTCGAGGAGAGGAGCCCTATCCTCCAGAGTTTCTTCGGCTGCTGTGCTTCGGCACCAGCGGCGCTTAGAGCAATTCCAATAAAAAAAAGCACGAAACTCCTTTTCATAAATTCCCCCTGATTCCCGGACAGAATGAGACAGCCCGTGTGACCTCTATTGATGAACCTATCCGACCCTAGATTCATATGTCAACCTGGTATTCAACTTTCAGAAAAAGGTGCACCTCAATCTCACAATCTAATCCGTATTGCCGCGGTGGCGTCTAGAATCGGAGGGACTCCTCGCTATGGGGTAGGCTGGGATTTCTCCTTCAGCAACTTTTCGATGGCCGCCCCCAACTCCTTGTAAGTGAAAGGTTTGGATAGGTAAGCGTCGCAGCCTGCCGCCAGACATTTTTCCTTGTCGCCATGCAAGGCCTTCGCGGTAGCGGCTAGTATGGGAATGGCATGGGTCTTTGGATTGTTTCGAATCCGAGCGGTCGCTTCAAATCCGTCCATCTTAGGCATGAGAATGTCCATGACGATTAAGCTGGGCAACTGAGAATCGGCCATCTCCACAGCCTCAGCGCCATTTCTAGCCAGCGTTACCTCATAACCAAGCAGTTTCAACTCTTGCTGCATAATATCTATCGACGGCGGGTCGTCTTCAACCAATAAAACATGCTTACCCATGAACACCTCCATGAAATATTAGACCGCTAGGGGGAATCGAAGAGTAAAGGTTGAACCTTTGGATAGTTCGCTCTCCACTCCGACCTTCCCTCCCAGCAATAGAGATAAAAATCGTGTCCGCAACTACAAGGGCATGGGGAAAAAACTTGTGACTAAAGACAGATTGAGGAAGCTTCTGAATCACCAGGGCTGACGCCAGGAATACCAATACGGTGAACAGTGCCCATGAGTCTTCCACGACTTGACCCTTGTTGAACAGCACGAGGTAAGAGGTTCCGATTACCACCACCCACTGGACGCTGATTATGGCTCTTCGCTTGTCGCGGTAGGAATGTGCAGATTGTCCTGGACCCATTGAAATATAAGGAATCGCCTTTTAGGGCAGCGACAGTGGAGGCTCTATCAACAGCATTGTTGTACCCCTCT
>Ga0210377_10001797_pt1 | contig 19177 bp, 31 predicted proteins | sample PLM4_65_b1redo_FD_155480 | JGI IMG/M metagenome (GOLD analysis project Ga0210377, IMG submission 155480) | Groundwater sediment microbial communities from an aquifer in East River, Colorado, USA - PLM4_65_b1 redo | ecosystem: Environmental > Terrestrial > Soil > Riparian zone | place: USA: East...
AGGTCACCTCGGGCGCTGCATTGAATATAATCAATCCTCCGACCAATACCGGCAACAGCCACTTCGGGTAACACCACCACGGCCTGACCGGAGCCAAGTATCGTGGTGCCTGAGACCAGCGCGGATGCTTGCGGCGGTCAGGATGCCGCATACGAATCTTTCGTCGCTTGATCTAGTTTGCTGAATACTTTCCAAATCTTCCAGAATCGCGGTGGGGGTTCACGATTGATTGGATCGCCATTCGGCAGCAGAGGAGATGGGCCGCAGTATGGATGCACCTCGAAATAAAATCCCCCGTAGCGATACGGGCCGTCGGGTATTCCGCAGATGTGAACTACCGTTCGTTTGCTCATCTCATTCCTTTCATCAGGTGCGGCGGGTCACGCCTTCTTCGCCTTCGAGGTCTTGCCAATCCACTCAAGCGCCCTGCTGAAATTGCTCGCCAGAAGCTTGTCGATCGACTCTATACCCGACACGCGGAGCATGCGCTGCTTGTCGATGCCGGCCATTTCCATGAGCGATTCCAGTTCGAGAATCTGCCGGGTGGTCACGTACTCGGCGTCGGACTCCTTCTTCTCTGTCGCCCCGGATGCCCATGCCGCAAGGCGCTTGCCGGACTCCTCAGTGATAGGCTGGTCGAGCGGGAATAGCGCCTTGTGCTGCTCCTGCAGCTTGATGGGCATCGGCACACCGGGCTTGCTCGCCATCAGCAGGAAGCTCGCCGTCAGCTCATAGGGCAGGTTCTTCTCGCAGATTGGCACCCACCCGTCGAGTCCTGTCGAAGTCACTTTCTTGCGGACTTCCATCTTGCCGTCCACGCGCACCATCTCGATCTTCTCCTCCGCGCGAAAACAGAGTATCAGGTGCGCGCGGACTTGCAAGAGCTTCTGTACCATCTTCCGGTGCTCGCCCTTGGGCTTGATCCACGAGGCCATCTTGACCGAATCCCGCTGTCCACCTTTCTTTTCTACGGACTCTCCCATGCGGGCAAACTCGGCCTCCTGCATGTCGAGAATTCCGCCCTCGCCCGCGTGCTCGTGCGAGAAGGAGTCCACGACGATGACCGGGTAATGCGCTGCGTCTGCTGCGGCAATCGCCTCGGCGTAGGCGGCTGGCGAGAAGGGCGGCTTGAGGTCGCCGTGGTCGAACTTGAAGGCGTCGGCGTAGTGCTTGGCGCGGCCAGCCTCCGTGTCGATGACCGCGAACGGCTTGCCAGCGCTGATGCCGGATGCCAAGCGCATCGCCGTGTACGTCTTGCCGCTGCCGCTGCTTCCAGCGAGCCCGATGAGAAGCGATACGTTCTCGCGGGTCGCGGGGCGGAATTGGAAGGTCATGCCTGTCCTCCAAGCTCGAAGTTTCTCAACTCTTGTTCTTCCTGTTGCGCGACTTCCCACGGCTTCGGCTCGGCGTAACAGATGCGGGTCGGGTAGGCAGGCCACTTGCCGGTCGCCATCGAGGACGACCAGAGCGCGATTGCGCGGTCGAGCTTGCGGCTGGCGAGGTCGCGCATGGCGGGGGATAGTCCGATGAGGGAGCAGGAGAAAGGGTCGGCCTGTTCTTGGACGAGAAACACGGTCTGACAGTCCACCTTGGTCAGCGCCTCCACTCCGCGCTCGTAATGGACTGCCGAGAGGTCGTATCCGTCGAGCGTCAGGTGATTGCGAATCCACGACTCAGGCTCGGCGCTGCCTGCGGTCGTCTTGTAGCTGATGTGCCATTTCCGATCTGCCGTCAACCAGTCGGGTCGGGCGCGGCACCAGGAATCGCCCTCTTGCCAGAGCAACGTCAGTTCAGCGTAATCGCCGCCATATCCAAAGTTGCCGATTTCGGAACCCATGATGTAGTTCATGGCGATCTCTTTCATTCGCTCGACCGCAGGGAGCTTGGAGTAGAGCACGGGCGTCTTGCCCTCTGCCCATGCCGCGTCGCGTAGCGCCTTCGCGTCGTTCTTGCGGTAGTCCTCGAAGGGAATCTCCACGATACGGGATTCCCCGCCGATCAGGAGCTCGTGCGCCGCGCTCCCTATATCAGCCTTCTCGTTGCTCTCCGACTGGTAGTTGGGGTTGAGGCGTGGGTGGTTCGTCCAGCAGTGGAGCGGGGAGCGCGTGAGCAGATCGTGACAGGCGCCCGCGTTCAACGTCGGCACGTCGCCGAGCTTGTCCGCGATGTAGTCCGCCATCGGGATGTTCCTTAGGATGTCAGGTTTCATACAATCCTCGTGATTCTTTCCGGTGACGGCGGGGGATTTCGCTCTTGGAGCGAACCATCAATGACCACGATGCCGTTCTTGAAGGTGACGGTAATATCGTCATCGGGGCTGCAGCCACAGCAGCTGGATGGTATTGCAATGACCAGAGCATCTTGGGGTAGCTTTTCCAGTTCAGCAATCAATTCGGCTACGATCATCCCGGCACCTTCACCCTGTAGACCGTCTGCCTACCGCAACGGGCGCAGGAATACGTCTTGATCTGCTTCCCGATCTTCGCGTCGAATAGGCTTACGACAAGCCGGCCGCGCTTGTGACCAAACAACATGCACTTCAGTTTTCCGAGCATCACCGTCTCCTGTGTGAATTGATTTCGTCCGCTTGCCCCGTTCTCGGGTCGTTATACCTATCATCGTCTGTCTCGCCCTCGCCGTCGTAATAGCGGTCGGGTTCGTCCATGTCCACGTCGGCGTAGAGCGCCCGCGCGCAGACATCGCACAGGTCATCGTCGAGATAGAACGCCGGGCGGCTGCGGCAGATCGCGCAGGTGCGTTTGTGGTTATCCATCGTTCGCCTCGAAGAGTTTTCCATCGGGGCCGCATGGCGAGAGGACGCCGCGCATCTCCTCGCAGAAGAGCCATATCGTCAACGGCTCTCCTGTAACGGGATTCCCCTCCGGGCGTCTGTTCTCCGGGTGCAGGCATCTCCACAACTGCCATGAAGCCCCTTGTTGTGCCCACTTGCAGTCCTTGCACAGTTTCGTAGCCATTTGGCAACTCCTGTTGACTTGCGGCTAATTCTGTGGCATCTTTCGCCAACTGTCAAGTCTTTACGATATGAGTGCCGAAAGTCACAATAACTGGCGGAATCAGCAGAAAGATCGGCGGGTGAGGATCAAGCAACGCTATAAAGTGCTCGGTTCCCTGTCGAAACTCGCGCGGGAGTTCAGGATCAGCCGCCAGCGCGCACACCAGATCATCCACAGCAAAACATGACCCAAAAAAGCAAAGTGCTTGACTGGCTGCGGTCGCACGACGGGATTACCAGCTTAGAGGCGAGCGACAACCTGCGCGTGTGCCGGTTGAGCGAGCGAATCAGGGAATTGGAGCGCGCGGACCATGTGATCGACCACGACCCCGAAACCTCTCCGAACGGCCACCACATCGTTCGCTACCGGCTGCAGCGCATCGCGTATGGGTAAAGGACTCGCTTGGCTTGGACTGCTGCCGCGCGACTGCACGCCCATTCCAGCGATCAAGCCGCGCAAAGTGAATGGGGTTGCAGGCTTCGGACATTCAGCACGACGGAAACCTAAACCAGACAAGGACTACGAGCGGGAACGCAAAAGGAGGTATCTATCAAATCCCTTCAATCGTGCGCGGCGGCTCCGTTACGAGAGACGCTACAAGAAAGGCTGGTGGCGGCTGAACCTGGAGCGCAACCGGCGCAAGCACAGGCTGCGGGTGCGCGCGTGGCGCTTGGCGAGAAAGTTGAGGGCGGCGTGAAGTTATCGGTGATCCTCCCAAGCATCCGGCCGCATCGGCTGCGGGCGTGGTTCTCCTCCTTCGAGCGCAGCTACAGCGGAGAGTGGGAGTTGATCGTGGTGTCGCCCTATGCGCCACCGGCCGATATACGCAGGTTTACCGGACTGGGCTGGATTCAGGACTGGGGGCATCCGGTGCGCTGTCAGCAGCTTGGGCTGCTCTCCTGTATCGGGGATCTGATCCACCGCGGGGTCGACGACAGCCTGTACCTTCCAGGTGCGATGGACCGCGCGATCGAGAAGATGACCGGCGGCTACAAGACCATCGTAGCACCCAAGTACACGGAAACCAATGCGAGCGTGGATCGCAAGCACAAGGACTTTCAGGACATGAACGATCCGAAGTTCTACACCATTGCCTATCACAACCAGGCGGGCGCGGCGCACGTTCCGCCGCACTTCAAGCTCCTCAACTTCGGCATCATCTCGCGCGCCCTCATGGTGGAGGTCGGCGGATGGGATTGCCAGTTCGAGAGCGTGGCGATTGCGGAGCTTGATCTTGCGGTGCGCCTGCAGCGCGCGGGCGGGGAGATCGTGCTGAGTGACGAGATCGTGCTTGAGTGCGACTGGATGCCGGGGCATCAGGGCGACCACGGGCCGATGCACGATGCGTTTGCGCCGGATATGGCGAAGTATTCCGAGATTTACAGCAAGCCGGAGTCGGAGCAGCGCGTGGCGGTGGAGTTGTCCAACTGGAAGCAGGCTCCCCACAGGTGGGAGCGCCGCTTCGGAAAGTGGCCGCTCGAATGAGGTGCCGAATCTGCGGATCGAAGCACTTGGAGCCCGTTCTCGATCTGGGCGAGATGGCCTTGACCGGCATCTTCCAGAAGGACGGGCGCAAGGTCCGGCGTGCGCCGCTCGAGCTGGTGCTGTGCATGGGTCAGTGCGGATTGCTGCAACTGAAGCACTCCGTGTCGCGCTCTCAGGTATTCGGGCCGACGTATGGATACGAGTCGGGGATCAACGCGACGATGCGCGATCATCTGAATTACATTGTCGAGCGTGCGCTGATTCGCATGAATTACCCGGTGCTTTTGATGAAAGCAGGTGATGTGGTTTTGGATATCGGAAGCAACGACAGTACGTTGCTTAACAACTACAGCAATCTGCTGGTCCGCGTTGGCATCGACCCGAGCGGCGACAAGTTCAGGGATAAATACCGCGACAAGCGGCTGATTGTCGGCTACTTCAGCCGCAAGACCTTCAAGCTGAAGGCGAAGATCATCAGCTCCATCGCGATGTTCTACGATCTCGACGATCCGCTCGTCTTTATGCTCGACATCAAAGCATCGCTCGCGCCCGATGGCATCTGGGTAACTGAGCAGAGCTACATGCCGACCATGCTGCGGCGCTGTGCCTACGATACGGTGTGCCACGAGCACATTGAGTATTACGGGCTCACGCAGATCAAGTGGATGGCGGATCGCGTGGGCCTGAAGATCATCGACGTGTCGTTGAGCGACATCAACGGCGGCTCGTTCTGCGTCACGCTCGCGCACAAGGGCTCGAAGCTCGAACGCAACGACAAGGCAATCGAGGACATGCTGCGCGATGAGGCGCATCTGCGGCTGATTGATTACCGCGTGTTCCGCGAGCGGGTCGAGTTGCACCGCGATCTCATGCGGGCATGGATCAAATCCTTCAAGGGCGGCGACAAGCTGGTGCTCGGGCTTGGCGCGTCCACGAAGGGCAACGTGATCCTGCAATACTGCGGCATCAAGCTGAAATGCATCGCTGACCGCAATCCCGCGAAGTGGGGCTTGCGCACTCCGGGGACGAACATTCCCATCGTGAGCGAGGAGTACGCGCGGAGCCTCAAGCCTGACTATTTCCTCGTGCTGCCGTGGCACTTCCGCAAAGAGATCGAGGAGCGCGAGAAAGCGTTCACTCAGGCGGGCGGCAAGCTGTTCTTTCCATTGGAGGTGAAGTGATGCTATCCGTAATCGTCCCATCCATCCGTCCTCAGAATCTCCAGCGGCTCTACGAGTCCGTGCGGCAGGCATACGGGTGGATGTTGGAGTTCATCGTTGTATCCCCGCATCCTCGGGCGGGGTGGCTTCCTTTTGGTAATGTGACTTGGATTGTTGACTACGGCAGCCCGACGCGAGCGCAGCAGCTTGGCATCCTGAGCGCGAGAGGCGAATACGTGCTGTGGGGTGCCGCGGACGACGGCTACTTCCTGCCCGGCACGGTGGATCTCGCGGTTGACCGGGCTGCGCCCCGCACGGTCGTTGCTGGGAAGTATTACGAGGGTTCGGACAACCCGGCCATGAACGAGCGCAAGTACTACCTCGTCAACACGCACGACGGGCAGCGCAGCAAGTTCGTGAACGATGAGTGCCTGATGCTGATGGTCGGCGTGATCTCGCGCTCGCTGCTCCTCGAATTGGGCGGAGTGGACTGCGAGAAGTTCGAGTCGTTGCCGATGGCGTTCAACGATCTCTCGGTGCGGCTGTGGCACCTCGGGATCGAGGTCATCCTGCAGGACGAGGTGATGTTCCGCTGCTCGCACATGCCGGGGCACACTGGAGATCATGGGCCGATTCACGACGCGCAGACGTTGCATGATGAGCCGATGTTCAAGAGCATCTACAATGCGCATGAGTCGCTCTCGCGCGTGGACATCGACATCAACAACTGGACGCGGGCGCCTGCCCGCTGGGAGCGGAGGTTTGGCGCGTGAAGATTGTTTTCCTCTCCACGAGCTCGAACGAAACCCGGAAGTATGCGGACTCTTTCGCCGCTCTGGGCCACCGCTATGACTGGATCGTCTACGACGTGCCGGAGTATAACGAGGCCGCGCTCGCCAGGAACATCGCCGCGCGCGAGCCCGCGATGATCGTCTATATCGGCTCGCGTTGGGGTCCGCAGGTCAGCACTGCGGCGCTCGCGCATCTCAACGGCAACGTGGCGCCCACGGTGCACTTCTGTTCGGATGCGGCCGATCCGCCGTGGCACGACAAGCTCTCGGAGTATCACTACGCCGGGTCGTTCCGTCTCCAAGTGGCGATCGACGGCAACCCGAAGTGGCCTAACTCGACCGTTGGCATGACGGCGTTGACCCCGATTGACCCGGCGAACTTCAGCGGCGGGCTCCCGCACCTTGAGCGTCCCATCATGTGCGGATTCGCCGGCAACGCGGGCTCGAACGGCAGCGCCCGGCGCTTTATCATTTCAGAGATGATGCTGCACAAGACGCTCGATGTCCGCCTGAGGATCGACCGCCCGGACAGCTATGCGGAGATGTGCAAGTACATCGAGTCCTGCCGCATGACGTTGAACATGCCGTGGACTGGCAGCGGGCAGACGATGCACGTCAAGGGCCGGGTCGTCGAGACCGGGCTCGCAGGCGGGTGCCTGATCGAATTCTGGAATTCTCCGGCCAACCTGTGGTTCACGCCGGGCGAGGATTACTTGGAGTTCTCCAGTCCCGAGGAGGCGATCCAGATCGTGCAGTTGATGCGCGAGCGGCCGGACCTGACCGAAGCGATGGGCAAGCGGTTGCGCGAGAAGGTGCTCGCCGAGCACACGCCGCTCAAGTTCTGGACGAAGATTTGCGAGCGCATAGGGGTCAAAGGGTGAAAATCCTCTGGCTTAAATTACTTTGTCTTGTCGGCTTACATGATTGGTTCGGCTCATGCAACTCGCAGCACTGCACAAGGCCGTGGTGCAAAGCGTGGAGGAATCTTAAATGAAGCGCGTTTTAGTGACGGGCGACAAGGGCGCCGCAGGGCAGTACCTGTGCGAGTTCCTGCGGGCGCGGGGCGATGAGGTGCACGGGCTTGGGCGTCCCGAGTTCGACCTCATGAGCCCGACCGATGTGCGCTATGCGCTCGCAGCGGCGCAACCGCAAGTGGTCTATCACCTGGCGGCGGATGCAATCGTGCGCGAGTCCTTCGATTACCCGGTGCATAACATCGCGAACAATGTGATTGGCACTGTGAACTTGTTCGAGGGGCTGCGCGAGCTTCGGTCGATGCCCGTGGTGCAGGTTTGTTCAACCAGCGAGGTCTATGGCAACAACGTCCACTCGCCGATAGGCGAGTCGTGGCCGATGCAGCCGATCAATCCGTATGCCGTGGGTAAGGCGACCCAAGAGATGCTCGGGCGCATGTATGCGGAGTGCTACGGGTGCAAGGTGGTCATCACCCGCGCCTTCGGCTACATCAACCCGCGGCGGGCCGATCTCTCGTTGACCTCGTTCGCCCGGCAGATCGCCATGATCGAGGCCGGCCACTTGAAGGTGCTCAAGCACGGCAACCTCCAATCGGTGCGCGCCTTCTGCGACGTGCGGGATATTGTCCGGGCCTATGCGCTCGCCGCTGACTTGGGCGAGGGCATCTACAACATTGGGGGCGAGGAGGCGATCAGCGTGTGGCAGTGCCTCGAAGCATTGAAGGGCATGGCGCACTGCACCATACCGTGCGAACTGGATGCCAAGCTCGTGCGCCCATCGGATTTGAAGCGCGTGGTGCCGGACTGCAGCAAGTTCAGGCAGGCAACAGGCTGGGAGCCTACTATCCCGCTGGCGTCCTCGCTTGCGTGGTTACTCGATGAGGCGCGCAGCGCGACGGGACGGTAACGAGCCGGAGCTGGTAGCGGCAGCCCGGCGCATTGGGCTCAAGGTGTTCTATACCTCGGAGCTTGGTGATCTTCTGGTGCAATTCGGTGGCATTACCGAGTTGTGGGAGGTCAAAACAGCCACCGGCAAACTGACCAAAACTCAATTGAGGCGTAGACAGGCGGGCTTGAGCGCGCGTCTAGTGCGTAGCGTGGACGATGTGCTCCAAGCCAAGCGCGAGATGTTCAGGAGGCTGCGCTAGTCCAAATTGAGCGCCGTCTGCTGCTCGGGCCTGCGGGCGCGGGGGGGATCTGGCGCCGTCTCGTTGATCCACTCCACGATCACGCGGCCGGCCTGCTCCGCAGTCAGCCCGAACGCCTTGATTAAGTCCTGCACCATATCATAGAGCAGCGCAGTGCGTTCCGCGCGCCGCAGATAAGCGCGGATGGGGTCGTTCAAAATGGGTGTGCGTGTCATGGTCATCCCTCGCTTATGTTGACGCCAACGGTTAACAGAGCCTGAATAACGGTGAAGCGTGGTCTTTATCCAAGTTTCCGGTCGAATAGTCCAGGAGGTAATGGATTGCCTCATGGTGGAACACGGCTAACACAACGAAATCAACCACGATGATGAGCGGTGGATTGCTGCGGTAATACCCGCTGTATCCAGGTAGCTGATCGGGCTTGACCACGATCACGAAGGGAGCCGGTGCGGTGATGCCAGTGCAGGCCTGAACTCGCTCGAACTCAGAGTCGTAGAAAGCAATGTCGGCGTAATAGTGGCTGGTTTCCAGCGTGGGCGTGTATCGCAGCCTCAGCCCATTGGCGCCTTCGACATCGTAGCCGTAGCCGTAGCCGTGGTTATTGGTCTCATCGCTGCTCCCGCCGCAGCCTACTAGTAATATTAGCGCGGCACCCAGAAACAGCCCCACCGTGAACCAGTTAGCCAGTCGTTCTGCGCGTTCGAGTGTCATGGCTTCATGCTTTCGAGGACTGAGCGAACCATGTTTGCCAGTCCGTTATGCTCTTGGAAATAGTCCAGTTGTTGAACACGCTTTAGCACCTCTATCAAATCCTCCCGGTTCCGCTCAAGGCGGCGGGCAAACTTATCAAGCGCCGCGAGTTGGGCTTCCCGATATTCGAGCATGTCGCGAGCGTAAAAAGGAACGAGTTCGAGAACAGTATCAACTTCGCTAATCGGTGTATCAGTCTTGTTCATGGCTTCATCCTCTCGAGCAGGGCGCGTGAATCAATGAGTGATTGAAGGATTGGAGCGCAGTCAGGCCCAATCCCATCCTTATCCGTTTGCCAATAGGGCAAGCTGGCCCGAAGTTGTCGGACTGAATCCTGTAGAGCCTCTATCAACTCCGCCCTGTCACGCTTGATTACGGCGTGCTCCCCGATGCCAACTACCAACCCGGCATCAATCAGCCGTTTCATCGTTGCGCGTTCCTCCGCAGTAAGCTCGTAGATAGTGGCTCCGCGGGTCAGTGTGTGTGTCATGGTTTCCCTTTCAGTTTGTTCCACAGTGATTCCATCGGATCACCCAGCCTGAAGGCGAGCCAGAACAGAATCAGTTTCCAGGCGTGGCGCATATCAGTCCTTCTGCGTGAGCTTGGCGAGGAGGGCGCGGACATAGGCATCATCGGCGCGGCTCATTTCCAGGAACCCACCCGGCTCAAGGTTCTCGGTCGGGATGCCCTCGCACGCATTCCAGCAGGCCACAAGGCGGCGGGCGTTGGCTTCGCCCTCTACGTTTTCCTGTGTGCCATCGTGCGACATGAAGCAAATCGTCATGTGCGGCCGCTCCACTGAGACGATGTGGTTGTTCCAGTGCATATCGGGCCTGTCATCTGGATCGATACGCAGTTTCCCTTTCGTGTGCTCGGTCATGCTCCCTCCTTCCCGGTGGCGCGGGCGAGTTCATTGAACCAGGTCACGCTTGCGCCCAGCAAGCAATAACGGGGAATGAATAGCGTGCTGGCACGATTTTCAAGCACCAGCATCCATTCCCCTAGCGGGCCGCCACGTTGCACCCTCACGGGCTTGGTCATTGTCCTGTCTCCTATCGTTGCAGAGCACCCGGCTCTGCGCGGTCCTCTCGCCCACCCTGCAGGGGATGGGCTGGAGGCGGGTTAGGCTTTAAAGTCTGAGAATTTGTCGCCGCCGTTTAGGGCATCATTCAGGTATACGTCGAACATGGCGCGATCCTGATGATAGAGGTAGTCACCATATTCCCGGCTGGACTGGTGAAAGCGGTTGTGTTTCCAGTTAGCTGAGCCGCTGTATTTCGCGTTCAGGTATTCCCTGAATTTCCTGATCGTTCCCCGCTTCATCGTTCTCTCCTCTCCCGCTAGGCGGGGAATGGTTAGGCGGCTTTGGGTTGAGTTTGTGGGTCGGGCGTAGTGACTTTGCACATTGCCAGGTCTGATACGTTGCCGCACCCGTCACAGCGGCAGTTAGTTACGCTGCTGGAGGCTGGGTTATTTATACAGTTTCTCAGATGCCTCCGATAAGATGCGCGCCTCCGGTGAATCGAATTCAAACCGATACGAAAGCGCGCAAACCTTACCGGCAAGTGATATATCCTTCTGTGCGGCGTAGAGTTTAGTTGCTTGGCTTGCGTCCTGAGCGTCAATGATCTGTGCGCCCTTAGCCCAGCGGGGAAGCGACGCGCTCGCGGATGGCCATGCCTTGCGGCTCGGGCTGTGTTGGACCCACGGGAGAAACCGCCAGCCGAACGGGGAATTGACGCATACTCCCAATACTCCGCGATCCGTAACAACAAATTTGCTCATCGGTCTCTCCTGTGGTGAGTGATACTGGATATAGAGCAGCAACAATCGTGCCACACTAAGAGATCAGGAAAACTCGTTATGAATCAGTCCGGCGAGATCAAGACACTGTGTCAAATGAGAATGAATGTGCCGCAAACGGTCACATGTGATTGACGAGCGTCACCGTCGAATACTTGACAACCTGAAATCATGGCGAATAGAATTCGCTCAGCCCTTCGAGCTCGTGGGTAGTGTCCGGTCCGCCGGCCTACCCATGTCTCGGGGGTAACGTCCTCATCACCTCGAAGGGTGACAATGCCAAGACTCAGCACGACCCCGACCGCAGTCCCCTCAAGGACACGCTAGCGCACGCGCTCGAGATCATGCACTCGCACGCAAGCCAGGCGGACAGCTGTGACATGGTAGCGGCTGGCCGTGGTCCTCCAACTCCCCGCGACAGTCCAATGGGGGGAAGGGGGGCACACTCTCTGACTGCAGTCAAGCAACACCACACTGCGGATTCGTACAGAGGCTCAATGCGTCCAGCGCTACACGCAAACTCTACATCACGCCCCAAGCGCTCCACCCACAACACACGCGCAACAACAAACACCACGCAATAGAGCCGCGCGCGCGTGAGCACAAGACATCGCTGCACGGTTCGGCAGAGAGTAACCCCAAGCAACCACTCGTAACATTCCACACACGCACCACTGACATGTCACAGAACCGAACGACACAACACGCGAACAGCTACACGAGCGAAGGTCAGCCATTCGCTCTCTCTCTTCGCTCGATCTACCGTGTGTGCGGCTGGTTGGTAGAGTTGCCGGCCGCTGGAGCGCTCGATGCTGTTGTCATAGTGCAACAGTGTCGGGAGATCGGCAGTTAACATAATGTATGTTATGCGCAGCCCACCGGATTGCGGAATACCCTCCCGCTTCCGCGTTGCGCTTTCGCCACACAAACTCTGGGACCACACGGCAGACCACCGACGGGGCTTTCGCTTTCGCTGAGGCTCCTGCTGAATTATTAGTCCTGCCTACCTTTGTGTTGGCGTATGATTGTTGGGTGTGGGGTTGACGTTGATGTATATCAGGTGGTTGATCTTGTTTTTTTGAAAGGGTGTTTATGTTTATCGTGAAGCAGAAGGACGAAAATCATCCGATTGGGGTTCAGGTGTCGCGAGTGTATAACTCCAGGCAGGCTGCGGATGACCTGCAGAAGTTTCTCGCCGAGCGTGCACCGGAGAAAACGCAGTATTGGGTGACGGAGTATTCCCCGCGTGAGTCTGCTTGATCTTCCGGTGCCGGTTCCGATAGTGGGTGCGCGGCGCGTATCGTTTGCGGGTGGTGCGTTGGGTCACATGTCGCACGAGTCGGCGGAGGTGAGGAGGAGGAAGAATCGGGAGTCGGGGAAGCGCTGGCGTGAGAGGAAGGGGCGGGAGGCGCGTGGGGCGGATCGGTAGGTGGGTTGCGCGGCGTGTTGTGGAGCAGGGGGTTTTGGAGTATTGGTGGTTCTCGTGGGAGCCGATTGAGGATGAGTTCTAATGGCGCGTGAACACCTCCGTCACGGCGCCATCTTTAGCCCCGTTGTGCGCGGGGCTTTTTTTCATGTTGCCGTATCATATTTCTGACCTGGTGCTGGCCTCGATGTTCGTCCATGCCCGGATGACGGTGGCGGAGTTGTTCGGGCGGGGGCCGCGACTGCAGTGGTTGTGCGGGTGCGAGTGGTGCAAGCGTCACGGGTTCATTCAAGATGTCGACGAGCAACCAAGCTCTGCTGCGAGCGATCAGTGACGATCGGGCGTTGGGCTCGGCGATGCTGTTCGCGCACCGCCACTCGCACGAGACGCCCTCCTACCACGTCGAGATCATGGATGCGTGGCGCTCGGCGGACGAGTTCGTTCTGATCGAAGCCTACCGGGCGGGTGCCAAGACCACACTTGCGGAAGAATTCCTCCTGATGGAGGGGGCGTTCGCGAATTTCTTCTACGCGCTTCTCATTGCCGAGACCTACAGCAAGGCGTGCCAGACGCTGGAGGCCATCGCCTTCGAGGCGGTATCGAACAGCAAGTTGAAAACCCTTTTCGGCGGGCGCCTGCTGTCGCGCAAACCCACGGAGAACAAGGTGTGGTTCGCCTCCGGTGCGTTGATTGAGGCGGTGGGCTGGGAGCAGGAGTTGCGGGGCTTCAAGTATCACGCGCGGCGCCCCGACCGCGCTTATCTGGACGACATCGAGAACAAGGAGCGGGTGCGCGACAAGGACGCGGTGGACGCGAGCTATTCCAAGCTCTACCGGGAACTGCGGCCCGCGATGGACAAGGAGAACCGCAAGATTCGCTTTACGCAGACCCCGATTGCGGTCGATTGTCTCGTGACCCGGGTGCGCGCCGACCCGGAGTGGGTGTGTTATGCGTTCCCGATCTGCGACGGGGTGGTGGAGGACCCCAAAACGCGCTCGGCGTGGCCGGCGAGATTCCCGATGGAGTGGGTGCGTGCCGAGAAAGCGGCGTTCGAGCGCGCGGGCAAGCTCACGGAATTCGACCAGGAGTACATGCTGATCGCGGACTCGCCGGAAGCGAAGTCTTTCCGCGAGGAGATGCTGATGTTTTGCGATTCCGCACCGGCCGCGTGGTTGCCGCGCCAGGTCATCATGGACCCTTCGCGCACGGCTTCCGCCACCAAGTCCGACCGCACGGGGCGCGTGGTGGTGTCGCGGATGGGTTCGCGGTTTTTCGTGCACGAGTCGGGCGGTTACTACTGGAAACCATCGGAAATCGTGCAGGATGCGTTCAATACCGCGGAGCGGCACCATGCGGCGGGGCTCGCGATCGAGAAAAACTCGCTCGACGACTGGCTGATGGAGCCGTTGAGGAACGAGATGCTGAAGCGCGGGCGCGCGCTGGAGCTCGAAGCCCTGCAGGCGCCGCAGGACCGCGACAAACTGGCCTTCATCATGGGGTTGTTCCCGTTTTTCAAGGCCAAGGAGGTGTATTTCGTCGGCGGGCGCACGGCGCACGCGCAGTTGATCGCGGAGATTCTCAATTTCCCGGCTGGCATGCTGGATATTTTCAATGCATTGGCCTACGCTCTGCGTGTTTTCGGGGGGCAGCTCGTGTACGAGGACTTTGGCGAGGACAATGTTGCGGCGGCGCCCGAGCCGGAGCGCACGGACACCGTTTATCTTGCATGGAACGCCACTTCGGCAGAAACCGTGTGTGTTGCGGTGATGCGGCACGCGCGCTACGAGAGTGTTCTGCGCGATTGGGCGGTGGCCGGGGCGGTGAGTGATGCGGTGCGCGCAATTAGCGTGGAGGTGCGCTCCGCCTTCCCGCACTCCAGGATCGAGACCTACGTGCCGGCGCAGTTGCATGACGAGGTGCGCCGGGTGGGGCTCTATCCGGCCCTGATCGCGGAGCGGTTTCGCCCGTATCGCGCCGAGCACGCGGCGGTGGCGCGCGGGGGGTTGGCGGACCGGATACGCGCGCGGATCAAGGGCCGCTCGCTACTCAGCGTCGACCGGCGTGCGGAGCGCACGCTCGCCGCGCTTGCTGGCGGCTACAAGTTCGTGGTGAAGGCCGGGGGCAAGATGGAGCAGGAGCCGAAAGCAGGAGTGTCGCGGCTGGTGGGTGAAGCGCTTGAGTGTTTGACGGTTTTTCTCGACAAGGGTATAAATGAGGCAGCCGTGGCGGGGGCGCACTACAACGTCAACCCGCAGGGCCAGAAGTACATGAGTTCGTTGCCCACAAGGAGATCACCATGAGCGTGTCCGCCCCCAGCGGCAAGAAAGCCCCGAGTCAGGCGCCCGTTTCCTACTACAAGATGAAGCAGCAGGGCGGAGCGCGCGGGAAGCCCGGTTCGGTTCCCGTCAAGCAGCCATCCGGCCCAAGCCGCGAGAAGGGGCTGTAGGTGGGACCCATGATGCCCGGAATGGGCAAGATGATGGGCGGAAAGAAGGCCAAGTCGAAGAAGATGGGCGCGAAGTCCTTCTTCAAGGGTGGCGGCAACAAGCCGCCCTTTGGCGGGGCGAAGCGGCTCTCTTCCCAGAAGCGCGGCGCGCTCGCCAAGCGGCCTATCTAGTGCCGTGGCCCAATCCCGCAAATCGCGGGAGCCCAAGAGCGCGACAGTAGACTCACGCGCCGCTCCCGGTACGTTGGAGAGCGGCAAGCCCAAGATCGAGAACTGGGCGGATCGCAAGGAATCTCCTGCGTATGAAGAGGCAGCGCGCCTCTATCCGATCATCCAGAGCCAGTACGACAACCAAGCCGAGCAGTCCCGCAAGCTCGACGAGTTCTGGCACATCTACCATGCCGAGCCCGACGAGAACCAGCAGTACCTCGGAAACTCCCAAGGCTATGTCCCGGTCGTGCGCGACTGCATCAACGCGCGCGCGAAGCGCCGCCTGAAGCAGCTCTTCCCAGTCCCGCATCGCCACGTTGAGGCCGTCGGAACCGATGCCGAGACGCCCTACCCGCAGTTGGCGCTGCTCGAGCACTACATCCGCAGGACCGATCTGAAGTCGATCGTGCGCTCCGATCTCGTGGCGGGGGATGTCACCGGCCAGTGGAACCTCTACATCGACTGGATGAAAACCTACCGGCGGGTGACGAATCTCATCAAACGCAATCCCGCCCTGCAGACGCTCGAGGGCGAGTCGATCGAGTTGACCGACCCCAACGAGGAGGAGGACGCGCTGGAGGACGAGGACATACTCGAAGAGGGGCCGGACATCGTGGACGTCGCGACCGAGGACGTGGCGGTGATTCCACCGACCTGCAATGACGTGGAGAAGTCCGAAGCCTCGGTGGTGCGCCTTCGCATGAGCCGCGCAAAAGTCCGGCAGATGATCGACGAGGGGGTGTTCAAGCTCGGGGGCGAGGAGAAGAAAACCGAGATCGAGCGCTGGCTCGATTCAGAGGATGGCGGGCGGTTCAAGTCGCCGGACAAGGCGCGCACGCTGGAGGCCGGGATTCAGGTCGAGGGCACGACGCGCTACCTCCTCGCCTACGAGGCGGCGTGCATGATCGACTTCGACAGCGGGCACAAGCAGTTGGCGCTCGTATATTATGGCGGGCCGAAGCAGATTCTCGGGATCATAAAGGCGCCGTGGTGGGGGGGGAAACGCCCGCTCATCTCCGCGCCCCTTGAGCGCGTGAAGGGTTCGTTCCGGGGGATCTCCAAGATCGAGCCGGTGAAGTTCATGCAGTGGCAGTTGACCGACTTCTGGAACATGGGGCAGGACTCCGCGCAGTATTCGCTGCTGCCGATTGTGATGACGGACCCCCTGAAGCAGCCGAATTACGCGAGCATGGTGATCGGCTTGTCGGCGGTGTGGATGGCGGACCCGAACTCAACCAAGCCGCTCGCCTTTCCGCAGCTCTACAAGGAGGCGCTGACGATCGTGGACGCCATGAAGCGCCAGATCTGGGAGTCGATGGATGTGAACGAGATGACGATGGGCAAGACTCCCCAGGGGCGGAAGAACAACGCGGTGGTTGGTGCGATGCAGCAGGAGGCGATGATCGGCACCACTGACGATGCCGAGCGCTATGAGGAAGTGATGCTGAATCCGCTGATCGAGCGCATGTTCGAGTACGACTGCCAGTTTCGCACGCGCGCGTTGACGATTCTCACGAAGGGAGAGCTTGGGGTGAAGGCGAAGATGCAGGAGATCGCGCCCCAGCAGTGGGGGCAGCGCTATTTCTTCCGCTGGGCCGGCACCTCTTTCGTCATGGGAATGCAGTTGATGCAGCAGCAGATCGCGACGATGAACGTGCTGCGCGGCATCCCGCCACAGCAGTTGAACGGGCGCAAACTCGACATCACGCCCATCATCGAGAACCTGGTGGAGAACGTCTACGGGCCGGAGATCGCGCCCCGCGTGCTGATTGACGAGCGCAACATGTTCACCATTGATCCCCAAGTGGAGGACGAGATGATGCACAACAATCTGGACGTGATGGTGCATGAAGCCGATGATGACGCCCAGCACATCGCGCGCCACCAGATGAGCGGGCGGCTGACCGGAGACTTGAACGGGCGCATCCGCGCGCACGTTGCCGGGCATCTGGGGCAATTGCAGAAGAAGCGTGAGATGGCGATGGCGCAGGCCCAGCAGGGCGGAGTCCCGGGAGCGCCCGGTCCCTCGGTGGGTGGTCCCGCGCTGCCGGGGATGGCGGGCACCCCGCGCATGGGCGCGCAACCGGTCGGCCCGCGCCCCGTCGCGCAGCGCCCGCCGGGCATGACCGGGCCGGACCAGATGGTAGCGCCGGGGCAGCCCGGACGGGGCTAGACACGTTTTTTTCAGGAGATCGATATGACCACCAGAGCCCGAGTAGTTGCTTCACCGATTCCTTCCGCGATGGATGACATCGTGGGAACCGAGCAGAAGTTGCTCGATCGCGAACTCATCCTCAAGGGAAAATTCAAAGACGAGATCGTGCGTTTCAACAAGGCGAAGGCCGATGCAGAGGAAAAGCTCGGCATGGTGGCAACCGTCGAGCAGGCGGCCCAGGTGCGCGATGAGGCCGATCAATACGCGGCGGGAAAGCACGTCGAGGCAGACGAGATTCTCGCGAGAGCGCAGGCGGCGCTGGCGGGGGCTGTTGCCAAGGCAAAAGCGGTTGACGCGGCGGAACGTGGGGTTACGCAGCGGGAAGCCGCGGCGCTTGCCGCCCTTGAAACCGCGGCACTGGCGGGGGAGAACGCCAAGCGCTTTGATGCCGATGCGAGGACGCGGGTAGCGGCCGCCCAGGCGGACCTGGCGGTGCGGGAGAAGGCGCTCGCGGATGCGCGGGCCGAACATCAGGGGCAACTGCGGAGTCTTGCCGAGCGTGAGAAGCGCTTGAATGCCAAGTTGGAGGCGCTGAAGGTCAGCGACATCTAAGATGCCGGGCCGCTTCAAATGGCATCGTCACCCCAAGGCGGTCGTCGCGGTTGAGCAGGAGGCCGCCGAGCCGACGGTAGCGCCGCCGCCGGAGCCGATTCTGTTGGAGGGCGTGAGCTTCCAATTCTGGGAAGCGAAGAACTCCATGTACATAGCGACTGGGCTCTGAGATGAGCCTTCTGATTAAAGATGGGGGGATGACATCGACTGCGTTGATGACGCAGTTCGACGGCACTGAGCACCGCCCGTTCCAGAACGTGCTGGGGTCGGTCGGCATCACCAACATTCCGGCGGTCACGCTGATCGGGCCGGTATCCACCATGGTCGCGGGCGGCGCGATTCAACTGATCCCGCCGGTTCCGGTTATCCAGACGCAATTCGGGTTGTCCTCTACCATCGTGGGCCAGCGCACGATGGCGATGTCGATCCCAGTCACGCTCGCGAGCGATCAACCCAACATAAACGTCAATGCGACTCTCACGCCCGTAGAGGTGCAGGCCGTTCAGTTCGGATTCTCCTCGGCAACCCTCGGGCAGAAAACGATGACGCTTTCCATCCCCGTCACGTTGGCGTCGAACCAACCTGCGATTCCGGTATCGGGCACTTTTACGGCGAACGAGGTGCAGAGCGTCCAGTTCGGGCTCTCCAGCGTGATCGCAGGGCAACGGGCGATGACGTTCTCCGTCCCGGTTACCCTTGCCTCCGATCAGAATTTCGTGGACGTAAAGCATAGCGCGCTGCGGACGTTGTTTGCATCGTTCCAATATCAGGACATTCCCAGGGCATCCGCCAATATAACTTTAGGTTCAGCCGGCGCGCTCGGAGATTATCTTGATCTTTTGTTGTGCATGGTGAGCACGACGGGAGGTGCTCGCGTGAGTGTGCGCGACGGCGCGGCGGGAGACGTGATAAACCTGTTGCCTCAAACTCCTGGTGGCGGCATTGGGCCATACCATATTGTGTTTGGCTACCCGAGTCGTCACGGCGCATGGCAGATTACCACTGATTCCGGGGTTTCTGTGAGGGCGACCGGAATCTTCACATAAATATGGAGTTAGAGGTGGTGCAATGATGAATAGTTGGCTGGAAGCGCAGGGAATCAGTTACGAGTTGGCGATGATCGCATTGATCGGAGCCAGGGCCGCCGAACGGCATGGAGTGAAAATCAACTATATATGGCTTCCGTAACCATCACCCTGACGA
>Ga0210377_10001798_pt1 | contig 19174 bp, 19 predicted proteins | sample PLM4_65_b1redo_FD_155480 | JGI IMG/M metagenome (GOLD analysis project Ga0210377, IMG submission 155480) | Groundwater sediment microbial communities from an aquifer in East River, Colorado, USA - PLM4_65_b1 redo | ecosystem: Environmental > Terrestrial > Soil > Riparian zone | place: USA: East...
TACTCACCCGTTCGCCACTCGCCACCAGGGTGTTACCACCCCGTGCTGCCGTTCGACTTGCATGTGTAAAGCATGCCGCCAGCGTTCAATCTGAGCCAGGATCAAACTCTTCAGTTCAATACCTGTTGTGGTCCATAAATGGACCGGTCTTACTCAAAGTAAATCACTTGCATGATTTTTTCGACTTTGCGTAAGTACTGCTATATTTTTAAAGTCGTCCCCTTATCCCGAAAGATAAAGAAACTTCCCAAAAACCAAGTACCTACACTCGTCGGTTGTTCGTTTGTTTGTTAAAGAACGGCTGCCCAGATAATTATCTGAAACCTGGGGGTTGCGGGGACAGGATTTGAACCTATGACCTTCGGGTTATGAGCCCGACGAGCTACCGAGCTGCTCCACCCCGCGTCAGCGAAGAACGCAACTATAGCAAAGCATCTATGCTTCGTCAAACACTATCTGCAATTTTGAATTGCTCCCGCATGATTGAAGTAAAGCCCTGCCTGACTACCCGCATTGTGAATGTATTGCGCGACGTTATAATCGCCGCCCGATGAAACAGCCCCTATCTTCAAAGGCAGGAGGCAATACCCATGACCGTTACTGAATGGATTGGCAGTGCGGCTGCTACACTTACCACGACCGCCTTCATCCCACAGGCCTGGAAAGTATGGCGCACCCGACATACCGCCGACATCTCGTTGGGGATGTACATCCTGTTCACGCTCGGAGTCGCGCTGTGGCTGGCCTACGGCATCCTGCTCGAATCATGGCCGATCATCATCGCCAACTCTGTCACATTGTTATTAGCGGGTTCTGTGCTGATAATGAAAATAAAATTCGGCTAAAGCACATCATGAACCAAATCCCCGAAATCAAACCCGGTCAATCCATTGAGCTACTCAAAGAGCTGCATATCCTGACGCGCGACGGCAAGCTCAATCAGGACAGCCGGCGCAAACTGAAACAGGTGTATCACTTGTTTCATTTCATCGAACCGTTGCTGGATGAAGTGGTCGTCGACAAGCAAAACATTACACTGGTGGATCACGGCGCAGGCAAGTCCTATCTGGGTTTCATCATCTACGATTTATTCCTGAAGGCGCGCGGGGTAGGCCATATTTACGGCATCGAAACCCGCGAGGAATTGGTCGGCAAATCGCAGGAATTGGCGGCCAAGCTAGGCTTTGCGCGCATGTCGTTTCTGAATCTGTCGGTGGAAGAATCCATCCACTCGCCGCAACTGCCCGAGCAGATCGATGTTGTCACCGCACTTCACGCCTGCGATACCGCCACCGACGATGCGATCAAATTCGCGCTGCACAAGCAGGCTAAATTCATTGTGCTGGTACCATGCTGCCAAGCTGAAGTGGCGGCGGTGTTGAACAAAAACAAAAACCAGTCATTCAGCAAAACGCCACTGTCGGAAATCTGGCGGCATCCGATCCACACCCGCGAATTCGGCAGCCACCTCACCAACGTGCTGCGCTGCTTACAGCTGGAAGCACATGGCTATCAGGTGACGGTGACAGAACTGGTCGGTTGGGAGCATTCGATGAAGAATGAGCTGATCATCGCCAGTAACAAGGGTATGCCGCGAAAGAATATACAACAAAGACTGGAGCACATATTGCACGAGTTGAATCTGGAAGAATTACGCGATAGGTTCATCTATTAGTGTGCTGCAACAGCGCCCATTCAACGTGTTCCCGCACCAGCTCAGACCCATGCATGGCGCGAAGCTTCAAAGCGGTTATCACTTCAGCACTCCTGGTCGCATTGCCTAACGCCACGGCAATATTGCGCAGCCATTGTTCGTGGCCAATACGAAAGATGGCACTGCCCGCAAGCTTGCTTTTGAACTCGGCCTCATCCCACGCGAACAACTCAACCAGCGAAACATCATCCAGCCCGTGCCGCACCTCGAAATCCGGCTCGACTGTGGCTTGCGCAAAACCATTCCACGGGCATACCAGTTGGCAGTCGTCACAGCCGTAGATGCGATTGCCGATCAGCGGGCGCAACTCAACCGGAATTCTGCCTCTGAGCTCGATGGTGAGATAAGAAATACACCGGCGCGCATCCAGCCGGTAAGGCGCAACGATCGCCCGGGTCGGGCACACATCTATGCAACGCGTGCAGGTTCCACAATGTTCTTCTTGCGGCAGATCGACTGGAAGCGGCAAGTTGACATATATTTCCCCAAGAAAAAACCACGAACCATGCTCGCGCGTAAGCAATAGCGTATGTTTGCCGCGCCAACCCAACCCGGCTTTGCGCGCCAGTTCCACCTCCATCACCGGCGCGCTGTCGGTAAAGACGCGCCCGTCGAATTCCGCGACTTCAGCACGGATTCTATCGGCCAGTTTCGCGAGACGATTTCGCAACACCTTGTGATAATCGCGCCCCAAGGCATAGCGTGAAATGAAGGCGCGCTCACCTTCGGCCAATACCTGCCAACTGTCGCGCGCATCGGATGGCTCATAGTTCATGCGCAATGAGATCACGCGCAATGTGCCGGGTAATAACTCTGCCGGACGGCTGCGTTTGGTGCCGTGATTTGCCATATAATCCAGCTCGCCGTGCAATCCGAGTGCAAGCCATTCCAGCAAACCGTTTTCCGCCGCTGAAAGATCGGTGTCGCTGATACCCACGGCCTGAAAGCCCAGTTCATGGGCCCACGCGCGTATCTGCGTTGCAAGTGCGGCGTAATTGACCTGTTGAGGATTCCTGTTTTGCATAGTCAAGATGATATCCGAATCAACCTGAACCTTTCCGATGAAAACGCGACAATAGCGCTAGCCCATCGACTTGCCGCGCAAATAAAACCCGGCATGGTGATTTATCTGCACGGCGAATTGGGTGCCGGCAAAACCACCCTCGTGCGCGGCGTGCTGAATGCGCTTGGATATGCAGGCCGTGTAAAAAGTCCCACTTATACACTGGTTGAACCATACCATATCGCCGGGTTAGACTTACGTCACTTCGATCTGTATCGTATGCACGATGAGAATGAATGGGAGTCAGCCGGCTTCCGCGAAGAGTTCGATGGACAGAATATATTTTTTATCGAGTGGCCGGAGAAGGCTATAAACTTGATTCCTCAGGCCGACGTAGAAATAGATCTCGAGATTTTGCCACGAGGTCGCAATGCAGAAATTCATGCCAATACAGATATGGGTAAGCAATGCTTAGAACATTTGTAAGGCTTAGTGCTCTGTTGCACGCACACGGTGTAACTTTACTTTCGTATTGCGGCCAGTTATTGGCTTGGCAGGATCGTCATTGCAGTTGCGGCCCCCGTTTCATTGTAGCGAGCCTTATGCTGTTGCTTTGGTTACCGCATGCTTATGCCGCTGTTTCCGTCAGTTCGGCACGCATCTGGCCAGCCCAGGATTACACACGACTGACAATCGAATCCAAAAACGCCATTCGACATAACATGTTCACCTTGAGCGATCCGGATCGCCTGGTGATAGACCTGGAAAGAGTAGAACTCAGCGACACACTTAATGAGCTGACCTCCAAGATCAGCGACAACGATCCCTATATCAAGAGCATGCGCGTCGGACGTTTCAAGCCTGGCGTGGTAAGGTTGGTGCTGGATTTGAAGAGCGAAGTAAACCCGCAACTGTTCGTTCTCAAGCCGGTCAGCGACTACGGCTATCGCTTAGTGCTGGACATATATCCCGCCCACCCGATCGATCCGCTGACGGCTTTGCTTGAGCAGATCGAATCTCGCTCCCCCGATGCCTCTGCCACTCCCGCCACAACCGGACAACCTGCAGACAAAATAACTGGCGACGAAAAACTTCTGTCCGGGCACCCGGAAGACAAGCAGCTATTGGCGCAGAGCCAGATCATCGACAAAAGCAACATTTCACCGCCGACAACATCCAATCCGCCTGAAATGCGCGCTCGCACCCTGATCATCGCGATCGATGCAGGGCATGGTGGCGAAGACCCGGGCGCACGGGGCAGATATGGCTCGCGCGAAAAGAATGTCACGCTGGCAATAGCACGTAAAGTAAAAGCCTTGATCGATGACACGCCGAACATGCGCGGCGTATTGATACGCGACGGTGATTACTTTATTCAGCTCAAGAAGCGCGTAATCAAGGCAAAGAATGCCAACGCGGACTTATTCATCTCCATCCACGCGGATGCCTTCGTCAAGCAGAAAGCGCGCGGCTCGTCGGTATTTGCGCTCTCCGAACACGGCGCGACCAGTACTGCTGCGCGCTGGCTGGCGAAAAAAGAAAATGAGGCGGATATGATCGGCGGAGTGAACCTCGCGGAGAAAGAACCCTATCTCGCGCGCACCCTGCTCGACCTCTCGCAGACCGCCACCATCACCGACAGCATGAAGCTGGCCAAACATGTGCTGAATGAACTGGGTGGCATCAACGACCTGCATCGCGGAAGGGTGGAGCAGGCCGGATTCGCCGTGCTGAAATCGCCGGAAATTCCGTCGATATTGGTTGAAACCGCTTTCATCAGCAATCCCAGCGAAGAACGTCGCTTGAATGACGAGAACTATCAGATGAAGCTCGCGAATGCGATTCTAGGTGGCATCAAACGCTATTTTGCGCAGAATCCGGCATTGTCCAAACCGAAGTTCGCGCAGGCGGATCAGCCAGGAAATACGCCAGTCGAAAGATAGCGATCCCCGCGATCACAGACGATGAATGCGATAACCGCATTCTCGACCTGTTGCGAAATGCGCAACGCGACACTCAATGCACCGCCGGAAGATATGCCGCAGAAGATACCTTCTTCGCGCGCCAGACGGCGCGTCATTTCCTCGGCATCAATCTGATTCACATATTCCAGCCGGTCGACGTTTTTTCCATTGTAAATTTTCGGCAAATAAGCTTGCGGCCATTTTCGGATGCCGGGAATCTGCGCGCCCTCTTCCGGTTGCACACCTATGATCTGAATGCCGGGATTCTGCTCCTTGAAGAATCGAGAACAACCCATGAGGGTACCTGTGGTTCCCATGCTGCTGATGAAGTGAGTGAGTTTGCCATGAGTATCGCGCCAGATTTCCGGCGCAGTGCCCTCGTAATGTGAGAGCGGATTATCCGGGTTGGCAAACTGATCCAGGATGATGCCCTTGCCTTCGTCGCGCATCTTTTCCGCCGTGTCACGCGCCAATTCCATGCTGCCCTGTTGCGCAGTCAGCACCAGTTCCGCACCGAATGCACTCATGGTCTGGCGGCGCTCCACGCTCTGATTCTCCGGCATCACCAATATCATCCGGTAACCACGCATCGCCGCCGCCATCGCCAAAGCGATGCCGGTATTTCCGCTGGTAGCCTCGATCAATGTGTCGCCCGGCTTGATGTCGCCGCGCTGCTCGGCGCGAGCTATCATTGAAAGTGCGGGACGATCCTTCACCGAGCCTGCAGGATTATTGCCCTCCAGTTTGGCCAGCAGCACATTGCTGGAATTGCCGGGAATGCGCTTGAGTCGCACCAGTGGAGTGTTGCCGACGAAATTTTCAATTGATGGGTACATCTTTCATTCCAGATTTAACATGCTATCTGTTCTACTCCGCTGCTTTCAGCATATGATCCACATATCTTGCCACCCCTTGTTCCACGGTCAGGAAAGGTTCTTTATAACCGCATTTGTGCAATTCACTGATGTCGGCCTGAGTGAAGCTTTGATACTTTCCGCGCAATTGATCGGGAAAAGAGATATAGCTGATCAACCCTTTCTGCTGCAGTTCGGCAATGCTCAAAGCCGGTTTTCCCTCGGCATTGAGCAGGGAGTTGATTGTCGCCACCGCCACATCGTTGAAGCTTTGGGCATGTCCGGTACCGAGATTAAAAATTCCCGATTTTTGCGGATTGTCGAGGAAATACATGTTCACCTTGACCACGTCCTCGATCGAGACGAAATCGCGTAGCTGCTCGCCGTTGGCGTAGCCATCACAACCTTCGAACAATTTTACCTTTCCGTCGGAACGATACTGGTTGAAAAAGTGATAGGCGACCGAGGCCATGCGGCCTTTATGCTGCTCGCGCGGTCCATACACATTGAAGTAACGCAGACCGACAATCTGCGCGCTGCGCTTGTGCCAGCGCCGGCGCACGATCTGATCGAACAGGAATTTTGAATAGGCATAGACGTTCAGCGGTGACTCGAACTCGCGACTTTCCTTGAATACACTGCCGCCGCCATACACCGAAGCGGACGATGCGTACAGAAACGGCACCTCTTCATTTTGGCAATAATTCAACAGTTCCAGGGTGTACTGGTAGTTGTTATCCATCATGTAGCGGCCATCAGTCTCCATAGTGTCGGAGCACGCGCCCTGATGCAGCACAGCGCTGATCAGTCCGTCGAAGAATCCATCCTGCAGCTTTCCCAGAAAATCTTCCTTGTGGAGATAATCGGCTATCTCGCAGTCCGCCAGATTCCTGAACTTGTCTGCCTGTTTCAGGTTATCCACGGCGATTATATTATTCTCGCCGCGCTCGTTGAGCGCTTTCACCAGATTAGAGCCAATAAAACCTGCAGCTCCAGTAACGATATAGTACATATTCATTTCTCCCCGTTCTTAGATCCTAACGTCCCATATCCTGAACGATTTCTTCACGGCTGACTACCGCTGTTCCCAGTTTACCCACCACTATGCCAGCGGCACGATTGGCAATACTCATCGCATCGGGCAGCGCAGCACCGCTTGCCAACATCACCGCCAACGTAGCAATCACGGTATCTCCAGCGCCGCTGACATCGAATACCTCGCGAGTTTGAGTAGGTTCATGCCGCACTTCATTGGCTTGATACAGACTCATACCGTCTTCGCTGCGCGTGATCAGCAACGCTTCAAGCTTCAATTCTGAGCGTAACTTCTGTGCCTTCATTGAGAGCTCTTCTTCAGTCTTCCAACTGCCCGCCACTTCACGAAACTCACTGCGGTTAGGGGTAAGCATTGTCGCGCCGCGATAGCGGGCGTAATCGTCACCCTTGGGATCGACCAGCACGGGTTTGCCCGCGGCTCTTGCAAGACTGATCATCTCGGCGATATGGGTCAACCCGCCCTTGCCGTAATCGGAAAGGATCACGACATCGGCCATTGGCATCTGTGCTCGAAAATCCTCTAATGCCGCATGCAAGACTTCATGACTGGGTGAGGTTTCAAAATCAATGCGCAGCAATTGCTGGTGGCGCGCGATCGCGCGCAGTTTGATGATGGTGGAGATGCTATCGTCACTATGCAGCAGCGCAATAAGGTTCTGATGCTCACTAAGCAGCTTCTCAAGGCATGCACCGGCTTCATCATTGCCAATCACCGACAGCAGGGTCGTTTGTGCGCCGAGTGCAACAATATTGCGAGCAACGTTGGCCGCACCACCCGGGCGCTCTTCGATACGTTCCACTTTAAGCACCGGTACAGGAGCTTCTGGCGAAATGCGATCGACGTCGCCAAACCAGTAGCGATCAAGCATCACATCACCGACCACCAATATTTTTGCACCAGCGAAGTCTGGCAACATAGTCATAACGAAACTCCGATCTCCTGATTGATATCGAGCAGGGCCTGTAATGGGTCTTTCGCTTGGGTTATCGGGCGACCGATCACCAAATAACTGGAACCCGCTTGCAGAGCAGCTTGTGGGGTCATCACTCGCGACTGATCATCATTGCTGTCCAGCGCCTGGCGGATCCCCGGGGTCACCAGACAAAATTCGCCGCCGAATTTCCTGCGCAATAGCGCCGTTTCCTGTGCGGAACACACGACACCATCCAGTCCGCTGTCGCGCGCCAGGGTCGCCAGACGCAGCACCATCTCTGCTGGTGTCGCCGTAATGCCGATATCCGTGAGATCCTCCTTAGCCATGCTGGTAAGCATCGTCACGGCGATGAGTTTGGGTTGATGCACGCTGCTGTCTACAGCCTCTCGCGCTGCAACCAGCATCTTGCGCCCACCCAGTGCGTGCACGTTGATCATCCAGACCCCCAAACTGGCAGCGGCCTTGCAGGCTTGTGCAACGGTGTTGGGGATGTCGTGAAATTTCAGGTCCAGAAAAACCCCGTAACCCCGCTCCATCAGCTTTTCCACCAGATCCGGCCCGGCTGCCGTGAATAACTCCTTGCCAACCTTCAGCCGGCACAATTTAGGTTCCAGCCTGTCGGCGAGCGCGAGTGCCGGTCCGGCAGCGGGGTAATCCAGCGCGATAATGATCTTCGGGTCGTTCATGGTGTTGCCCCCGTTTCTTCAGTGCGCCGCGGCGAATAACTATCCCAAGCCTGACAGGCAGGGCAGTGCCAGTAGAACTGGCGGGCATTGAATCCGCAGTTGGCACAGTGATACATGGCCAGGTTGCGCGTGCGCTTGTGGACCAGATTCTTGACAAGTTCGACATCTGAACGATTGTCCATTGGCACGTCCAGCAGCCGAGCCTCGAGCAATTTATCCAGTCCCAGCAAGGTCGGGTTGCGTTCCAACTCATCACGTACCAATTGGTAGGCGGCTGCCGAACCTTCATTTTTCAACACGCCTTCAAACACCACATTCATCAAATCGTGCGAGTGATATTTGCTCAGGTATTCGCGCAATTGGGCAACTCCTTCCGCTTCCCGCCCCAAGCTGCTATACACATTCAGCAGCCGCTCCGCGACCAGCGGCAAATATTGCGCGTCCTGGGTTTCGATGGATTTCCAGATGCGGATGGCCTCTTCATGCATCCCCTCGCTTTCAGCCATGTCACCCTGCATCATCGTGGCGCGCACCGCGCCCGGATGAACCTTCAATGCCTGTTGCAAATGAACGCGCGCCTCAGCAGGATTGCCTTGTGCAATTTCCTCGCTCGCCAGTTCGCAATAGAAAAATGCGGCAAGATTTCCATAGGACTGTCCGGACACTTCAGTCAGTCGTTGTGCGACTTCGATCGCCTTGAGCCAGTCATGCTCTTTCTGAAACAGCTCGAGTAAAAACTCCAATGCATGTTTGGCATACGGCGTTCCTTCCAGTTCTCTGAACAGGCTTTCGGCACGATCCAGGATCCCGGCTTTCTGATAATCCTGTGCCAGTTCGAACATCGCCTGCTGGCGTTTATCGTCATCCAGATCGGCTCTTTCCACCAGGTTGTGGTGCATACGCAAAGCCCGATCGATTTCGCCGCGGCGGCGGAACAGGCTGCCCAGTGCAAAGTGCAACTCGACGGTTTGCGGATCGACCTTGACCACCTCGATGAAAGCCTCAATGGCCTTGTCCTGTTGCTCATTGAGCAGGAAATTCAGTCCCTGAAAATACGACTGCGGCAGCGCACTAGATTCAGAAAGCAACTTTTTTAAGTCGATGCGCGCTGCCAGCCACCCCATCCCGAAAAACAACGGAAAAGCTAGCAGCATCCAGAGTTGGAATTCCATAACCGAACGATCTATCAGGAAGGTTGTATAGGGGGTTGTTGATCTTCACTCATGTCGCCAAGTTCGTTCCTTAGGCGAATATCGCGCTTTAGCCGGGAGATTTCACGGCGCTGTTTCAGAAGGCTGACGAACATCGCGAGTATGCCGGCCAACGCGCCGGCTGCAAAAAAGACCAGCAGCAGAATCACCAGATTAGTTTCCCACTCTAATCCCAAGAAATACTTCAGCTTGACTGTCTGGCCATTTTTGACCGCCAAACCGAGCAGCAAGATGAATAAAGCTGCACGTAACAACCAATTGAGAAAGCGCATGACACACCCCGAAAAATTCCGATACAACGATAGCATAAAAAATGGCGGCTATACCTTGCGATATGCCGCCAAGAATTGAAGATTGCCTTTCTCGTTTGCTTCCTCTCCCGCTTGCGGGAGAGAGGATTGAGGTGAGGGCTAATCCAGAATCAAGATTTTTTCGCTGACCCTCTCCCTCAACTCCTTGCCCGCTTTGAAATGCGGCACATATTTGGCTGGTACTTTCACCTTGTCACCGGTCTTGGGATTGCGCCCCTGACGTGGCGGTCGGTAATTCAGGCCAAAGCTGCCGAATCCGCGAATCTCAACACGACCACCTCGCGATAAAGTAGCCGACAAAGCATCCAGAATAACCTTAACGGCAAGCTCGGCATCCTTGGCAAGCAACTGCGAATGTAACTCTGCCAGCTTGGCGATCAAATCGGAACGAGTCATGTCAGGGAACCTCTATTTAGGCTTCGGTCTTGCTGCCGGTCATCTTGGCCTTCAGCAACGCGCCCAGATTAGTGGTGCCCGCATTGGAACTGCTTTCGGCTGATAGTTTTTGCATCGCTGCGGTTTCCTCTGTCTTGTTCAGCGACTTGATAGACAGGTTGATACCGCGATTCTTGCGATCCACGTTGATGATGACAGCGGTGACGCTATCTCCCTCCTTGAGGTGATTGCGGATATCTTCAACGCGATCGGCCGCCACTTCGGAAGCTTTAAGATACGCTTCGACATCCCCCTCCAGGGAAATCACAGCGCCCTTGGCATCCAATGACTTCACGGTACCGGTGACCACTGCGCCCTTCTCGTGGCTGGAAGCAAAACCTCCGAACGGATCACCTTCCATCTGTTTGATTCCAAGAGAGATACGCTCGCGCTCAACGTCGATCGCCAGTACCACAGCTTCGACTTCGTCGCCTTTCTTATAGTTGCGTACCATTTCCTCGCCGGGCTGTGTCCAGGACAAGTCCGACAAATGTACCAGTCCGTCGATGCCTCCATCCAGGCCGATGAACACACCGAAATCGGTGATGGACTTGATCTGGCCCTTAACCTTGTCGCCTTTCTTGTGGTTGAGCGCAAAATCATCCCAAGGATTTGATTGGCATTGCTTCATGCCCAGTGAGATGCGACGACGAGCTTCATCGATCTCAAGGATCATCACTTCGACTTCGTCCCCCAAAGCGACAACCTTGGAAGGATGGACGTTCTTGTTGGTCCAGTCCATTTCGGAAACGTGAACCAGGCCTTCGATACCCTGTTCTATCTCGACGAACGCACCGTAGTCGGTCAGGTTGGTAACCTTGCCGAACAAACGGGTGCCTTGGGGATAGCGGCGCGCAAGGCCGTTCCAGGGATCATCACCCATCTGTTTGATACCCAGCGAGACGCGGTTCTTCTCCTGGTCGAACTTCAGGATCTTGGCTTCGATTTCGTCGCCGACGGTCAACACTTCTGAAGGATGTTTAACGCGACGCCATGCCAAGTCGGTGATGTGCAACAGGCCATCGATTCCTCCCAGGTCAACGAACGCACCATAGTCGGTGATATTCTTGACCACACCCTTGACGATCGCGCCTTCCTTGAGGCTTTCCATGATCGCTTCGCGGTCTGCGCCCATCGACGATTCCAGCACCGCACGGCGTGAAACCACCACGTTGTTGCGCTTGCGATCGAGCTTGATGACCTTCAGTTCCATGGTCTTGTTTTCGTAAGGTGTGGTGTCCTTGACCGGACGTACGTCCACCAGCGAACCGGGCAAGAATGCGCGGATACCGTTGACCATCGCAGTCAGGCCACCCTTGACCTTGCCGCTGACGAAACCTTCCACGATCCTGCCTTCTTCCATGGCCAGCTCCAGATCGTGCCAAGCCGCCAAACGCTTGGCTTTTTCACGCGACAGCTTGGTTTCACCATAGCCGTTTTCCAGCGCTTCGATCGCGACGGTGACAAAATCACCCGCCTTGACTTCCAATTCGCCTTTGGCGTCGAGGAATTCCTCGATCGCAATCAAACTTTCGGACTTGAGTCCGGCATTAACCACCACCATATTGTGATCGACACGCACGACTTGTGCGGTGATCAGTTCGCCGGCGCGCATTTCCTTGCGCGTCAGGCTTTCTTCAAACATCGCGGCAAAACTATCGGGATCTTGTACAGCTACTGCAGTTGCGGTTGAGTTCATCGGATATACCTAAAGAATAATTATCTGCTTACGCAGAGGGTTAGTTAAAGTTCCCATCAGACGGAGAGTCCGACGGTGCCTGGCTTTCAGTGCTTCATCGCCCGGTAGCGTGTCAATATTTCCTGTACTGCCTGCTCGATGTTAAGAGCCGTGGTGTCCAGCAGACTTGCACCATGCGCCTGTTGCAACGGAGATGCGCTACGTTGAGTATCTCGCTCGTCACGCACACGTATATCCAGCAAAAGGGCGGCGATATTAGCATCGATCCCTTTTTCCATCAACTGCTTATATCGGCGTTCGGCGCGCGCCTCGGCACTGGCGGTCAGAAATATCTTCAATACCGCGTCCGGAAACACTACCGATCCCATATCTCGGCCATCCGCCACCAGTCCGGGCGCGCGGCGGAAAGCGTGTTGTTTGGCTAGCAGCGCGGCACGCACCTTGGGAAAGGCCGCTACCTTGGAAGCCGCGGCCGCGCATAATTCTCCGCGCAACTCATCTCCCACCAAAGCGCCGTCCAGCCAGATCCGCTCGCCCTCGAATCTTATCTCGATGCGTTCAGCCAATGCTGCCAGGCCAGCTTCATCGCTCAGCAGAACCTCGTCACGCTGCGCTGCCAGAGCCAGCAAGCGATACAGCGCGCCGCTGTCCAGATACTGAAATCCGAGCCTAGCAGCGACCAACTGTGCCACCGTGCCCTTGCCGGATGCCGATGGCCCGTCGATCGCGATCACCGGCACGGCCTGCACCACATCATGGAACAGCGTAAAAAAATTCGGGAAAGTCTTGGCAACACAGCGCGGATCATTGATGCGTATGCCTTCTGCGCCAAAAGCGGCCAGCGAGAAACACATCGCCATGCGGTGATCGTCGTAGGTGTCTATGCCTGCGGCAGGATTGTGGATCGAGAGCCGAAGATTGGAGACAGCGGATTGAGGGGGGAAGCGAAACCAGGACAGTAGTTTTTGCTTTATCCCCGCTGCTGTTTTCGGTGGTGTGATGCGAATGTAATCCGCGCCCTCTGCGACCGTCGCCCCGACTTTGCGCAACTCGGTCGCCATCGCTGAGATGCGGTCGGTCTCTTTGATTCGCCAACTGGCGATGTTGCGCAGCGTAGTGGTGCCTTCGGCGAACAGTGCGACCACTGCCAGCGTCATCGCCGCGTCGGGAATGTGATTGCAGTCCAGATCGATCGCCCTGAGACGTCCGGATTGCGGCGCACGCGCCTCCATCCAGTTCACACCCCGCTCAATTTGCGCACCCATGGCCGACAGCGCATCGGCGAAGCGCACATCGCCCTGTATGCTGCCGCTGCCCACCCCTTCGATGCGCATCGGCCCGCCGCCGATCGCACCCGCGGCCAGGAAATACGAAGCCGAAGACGCATCGCCTTCCACGTAGATCATGCCGGGCGATACATAACGGCTGCCCGCCGGCATTGTGAAACTGCGCCAGCCATCGCGCCGCACAACCACACCAAAGCGCTCCATCATTTCCAGTGTGATCTCGACATAAGGCTTGGAGATCAATTCACCTTCCACTTCCACGGTGACCTCACTATCCAGCAGCGGCAAGGCCATCAGCAACGCGGTGAGAAACTGGCTGGACACATCGCCGCGCACGCTGACGCTATCCACTCCGGTCAAGTTCGCCGGATGGATCTCCAGCGGCGGAAAACCTTCATTGTCCAGGCATTCGATATCTGCGCCGAGTTCGCGCAACGCATCCACCAGATCGCCGATCGGACGTTCGTGCATGCGCGCCACACCGGACAGCTTGTAGTTACCACCGGACAAAGCCAGTGCCGCCGTCAGCGGACGAAACGCAGTGCCGGCATTGCCCAAAAACAACTCCGCCTGCTTGACCGGAAAATTCCCGCCGCAGCCGATCACGCGAAACACATGCTTGTCGAGTTGTTCCACGGCTACGCCCAGTATGCGCAAAGCATCCAGCATGCGCTCGGTATCGTCCGACAGCAGCACATCGCGTATCTCGGTTGTGCCCTGCGCCAGCGCCGACAGCAACAGGATGCGATTGGAGATGCTTTTCGAGCCGGGCAGCGTGATCATGCCGCGAGCACTGAGCAAAGGAGGTAGGTCGATGAAATTTTCGGATGTCATTGCGATTGAATTGCATGGCAGATTTGCAAGGGCGTGATGATACCGCAGAGGGGAGCGATGCGCATGGTTGCCGAGGGCAGCATGTAGGTTGGGTTGAGCGCAGCGATACCCAACAACTAAAACCAACACCGCCGGGGGCAGCCCGGCGAAGTTGACTTATTCTCGGCCATTCATGCTTCGACTTCGCGGCAAAAACCGCCGCTACGCTCAGCACGAACGGCCCACTTTATGATTCGCCCCGTTCTTTCACTTCAGTCCGCGCCCAGCCTTTAGCAAAGGTGATGCGCAACTCCGCACCGATTACCAACTGCCCCGCATCCGACACCACACCGCCACTTGCGTCCCGCACCATGCTATAGCCGCGCGCCAAGACTTTTTTCGGATCGAGCAAGATCAAGTGCTGCTCGAAGTTGTCCACTCGCACCAATCGCAGTGCTTGCACTGCTCGTACCGACTTGACCAGACTTTGCGCCAATGATTTCCACTGCCCTTGTTGCTGCTTCTGGCGATAGGCAAAGGTGCGCTGCATGCGCTGTTGCAGTTGTTCCAATTGCTGGGTCTGGCGTTGCAGTTGTTGCGCCGGGTGCACCAGTCTGCGCTGCAAATAGTCCACTGTTTGCATGGCGTTCTGCATGCGGTTGCGCTGCGCGCGTTGCAGGTGCTGCGCCTGGTCTTGCAAACTCTTTAGCAGGGCATGGCGATCCGGGGCTACGCGTTGAGCGGCGGCGGTGGGAGTCGGGGCGCGTTCGTCGGCGACGAAATCGGCGATCGTGAAATCAGTTTCGTGCCCGACCCCGCTGACGATGGGGATTTCACTGGCGGCGATCGCGCGCGCGACGACTTCTTCGTTGAACGCCCACAGGTCTTCGATGCTGCCGCCGCCGCGACACACGATCAGCACGTCGCATTCGGCGCGCTGGTTGGCTGCCGCGATTGCCTGCGCGATCTTCTCCGCGCTGCCTGCGCCTTGCACCGGCGCAGGATAAAGCACTACCGGCACGCTCGGCAGCCGCAGCCTTAACGTGGAGAGCACATCGCGCAGCGCGGCGGCCTGCGGCGAGGTGATGATGCCGATACTTTTGGGGAAGGCGGGCAAGGGGCGTTTGCGTTCTGCGGCAAACAGCCCTTCGCTTTGTAACAATTGTTTCAGCCGCTCGAATCGTTCATACAGTATCCCCAGCCCGGCAGGGCGCAACTGCTCGACGGTCAACTGAAAGTCGCCGCGCTGCTCATACAAAGTAGCGACTGCTAATACTTCGACCTGCTGTCCGCTGGCAATCGGCTCTCTCAATAACTGGTTTTTATGCCGGAACATCACGCACCGAACTTGTGCCTGATCGTCCTTCAGCGAAAAATATAAATGGCCTGAGGCAGCCTTCACCAAATTCGAGATTTCACCGCGCACCCATAACAATGGGATGCTACTTTCCAGCAACTGCTTGATTGCAAAGTTGAGTTCCGCGACACGAAAAACGCGGTTTTTTTCTTCAAAAAAAAGTTCAAAAGACATATTGACAACTCGAAATAATCCACAATCCAAGTAAATTCGCCGCTTTTCACCAACCTGACCGTCAAAAGAACTCTGCACTTACAATATCTCGTTGTATTTATTTGATATTATGATCATTTAAAAAATAAGCGGTGTAACTAAAATCCTTACCGTACGCCACTTTAAAGTGCCTTTTACAGGAATCATCCACAAAGATATCCACAGGTTTTGTGAGTAAACGGAAATACTCTTTTCAAATGGTAGCTTAGCGAAATATTGCTGAAGCGATTCATGAGAAATGTTGCTCAACTGAGAGCAACACGCTACAGTTGCGACCTCGGAACCTCTCAGAAGCTGTATTAAAAATTACTGCGCGGACGTGATGCGGGGTCGGGTGGTGCTCAGAATCCTCATGTACTTTGTGTACACTCCGGTTCCTCCGCTCCATCCTCCCCCACCTGACACCCGCTCGCTACATTTTTAATACAGCTTCTAAGCAAATCCTTCATGCGCCGCAGTCGCAGGGCTTGTTCAGCGGTTCCTAATTTAAGCACATTTGGAGAATCCGCGTGTTTGTAATCATAGAAGCGGCCGGTTGGCCGATCTGGTTTTTGATCATGGCATCCATCATCGCAGTCGGCCTGATTATCGAACGCCTGATGTTTTTGCGCGGCCATCTGATCGCTCCTCCCGCCCTGCTGAACGAGGTCGTCAAGGAACTCAAGCAACGCGGTGTCAATGACGGCATGCTGGCCAAGCTTGCCGCCAGCTCGCTGCTGGGACGCATCTTTGCAGCCGGACTCAAGAACATCAATGGCTCTCACGAGGTGCTCAAGGAATCCATCGAGGAAGCCGGGCGTGCGGTAAGGCGCGACATGGAACGTTTCCTCACCAGTCTGGGTACGATAGCCTCGATCAGCCCGTTACTGGGTCTGTTCGGAACGGTGGTCGGCATGATCGAAATCTTCGGTTCACAATCAGCGGCAGGCAATTCACCGGCGATACTTGCGCACGGTATCTCCGTTGCCCTCTACAACACCGCCTTTGGTCTGATTGTGGCGATCCCGAGCATGATCTTCTACCGCCATTTCCGTGCAAAAGTGGATAGCCTGACCATAGAGATGGAACAGCAGGCGATCAAACTGGTGGAGGTTGCGCATGGTCAACGCAAGGGCTAGCAGGCTATGAACTTTCAACGCAGGCGTAGCCGCGATGAGCCGGAGATCAACCTGATCCCGATGATAGACGTGCTGCTGGTGATCCTGATCTTTATGATGGTGACCACCAGCTATGCCAAATATTCCGAATTGCAGATCAACCTGCCGGAAGCCAGCGGCGAAACTGTCGCCACGCAGGCCAAATCCATCAATGTCGCGGTGGATGCCTCGGAACACTATGCCATCAACAATCATGGGGTCACTTACACAGGCATAGAGTCATTGGTCACATCGCTGAAAAATGCTGCCGGCGATCAGACCGACCCCACCATCATCATCAATGCAGACGCCAAAGCGACACACCAGTCCGTCATCAACGTCATGGAAGCGGCAAGACGAGCCGGCTACGGGCGCATCACCTTCACCACGCAGAGCCAACCAAAATAAAATCCATATTTCATCCCAACTGCGGTGTTGCGGAAATAATTTCTTGCTTACATATCCTGCATATGCGGCGCGGCAAAACGAAGTTTCAGTGTAGGGTAACCTTTAGGTTAGCCGGAACTAAAATTATTTCCGCGCCTTGCATTTGGGCGAACTACGAATTTTTAGAGGCTCACTAACGTGCACTGGCTGCAAAATCACTGGTATCGCATCACCCCGCTACACCTGATTCTGATTCCAATCAGCCTGGTCTTTGGTGTGCTGGTGGCGTTTCGCCGCGTGCTGTATCGCGACCGCATCATGGCCAGCGATCAATTGCTGCTGCCGGTCATCGTGGTCGGCAACATCAGTGTCGGCGGGACCGGCAAGACCCCGCTCACGCTTGCTCTTGCGCAACAGCTGATTGCTCACGGCTGGCATCCGCTCATCGTCAGTCGCGGCTATAAAAGAACCTCTCATGTTCCGCAACATGTTGATCCAGGCATGAATGCACAACAGGCAGGCGATGAACCGTTGCTGATGGCAAGGCGCAATATCTGTCCGGTTTGGGTGGGCAAAGATCGTGTCGCCACAGCGCGCGCGGCACTGCAAGCCCACCCGCAATGCGATGTGGTGTTGTGTGATGACGGCTTGCAGCACTACCGCCTGCAGCGCGATGTCGAGATCGCGGTCATCGATGGCGAACGCGGATTGGGCAATGGCTGGCTGCTCCCTGCCGGTCCGTTGCGCGAACCGGTCTCGCGCCTGCTAACGGTGGATGCGGTGGTAGTGAACGTGCAAGCCCGTTCCCCTCACCTCAATCCTCTCCCGCAAGCGGGCGAGGAGGCAAACGATTCGCTACGCGAGTTTCAATTTGACGGGGGTGATGCCGCCACATCCGAAAAAATTGTGATGGAACCACTGGTGAAACGACTAGCCATCCCACTAGGCAACCAAAAGACGGTTGCCAAGTGGTTGGTTATAGCCATTCGACTAGGCTGCCAAAAAGCGCCAGCCAAGTCGCTGGTTATGGCCGGGCACCCGGGGCAATATGCGATGCATCTTGACGGAGCGGTCTTTCATAACCTGCTTGACCCCAGTCTGACTGCCGCTGCCAGCGATTTTGACAAACCGGGCAATCATGCCGTGGCCGGCATCGGTAATCCGCAACGTTACTTTCAGCATCTGACATCACTGGGCATCTCTTTCACCCCGCACGAATTTCCAGACCATCATCCCTACTTTGCGACCGACCTGGACTTTGCCGATTGCGATGCGATACTCATGACCGAAAAAGATGCGGTAAAATGTGCTGAATTCGCTGATGCCCGATACTGGGTATTGCGAGTAGATGCTCATATCGACTCCGGCCTGAACGACCTAATTCTGCGAAAGCTAAAATCTCATGGACGCTAAACTGCTCGAAATCCTGGTTTGCCCGTTGTGCAAATCCCCACTGGTCTATCAAAAAGCCGCTCAGGAATTGATTTGCAAGGCCGACCGCTTGGCTTACAAGATCGAGGACGGCATCCCTGTGATGCTGGCCGACGAAGCACGAAAACTCAGCGCCGAAGAAGTCGAACGACTCTGATGCTCGCCTTCCATGTCGTCATCCCGGCACGCCATGCGTCGACTCGATTGCACGGCAAGCCGCTGTTGCCGATCGCTGGCAAACCGATGGTGGTGAGAGTTGCGGAACAGGCAGCGCAAAGCGGCGCTCAACAGATCTGGATCGCCACCGACCATCATATGATCTCCAATGCTGCCCACGAACACGGCTTCAAGGCCTGTCTGACCAAAGAGACCCACACCAGCGGCACCGATCGCATCGCGGAAGTTGTCGAGCAGCGCAACTGGCCGGACGAGACCATCGTGGTCAATGTGCAGGGCGATGAACCTTTGATCCCACCCATGCTGATACGCGCCGTTGCACAACACCTGCACGACCATCCGGAATGTGCGATTGCGACAGCCTGCCACGCCATCCATGACGAGGCATCAATGCGCAATCCGAACATCGTAAAGACGGTGCTGGACCAGAATGGCAACGCGCTGTATTTCAGCCGCGCGCCGATACCCTGGCCGCGCGAAGCATTCAGGGTTTTGTCCTCGTCCGA
>Ga0210377_10001799_pt1 | contig 19156 bp, 14 predicted proteins | sample PLM4_65_b1redo_FD_155480 | JGI IMG/M metagenome (GOLD analysis project Ga0210377, IMG submission 155480) | Groundwater sediment microbial communities from an aquifer in East River, Colorado, USA - PLM4_65_b1 redo | ecosystem: Environmental > Terrestrial > Soil > Riparian zone | place: USA: East...
CCCTTGGCTTCCTTGATGCCGGTGAGCCCACTCACCTTGCCGAGGTCGATCAGGTTCTTGGGCTGGGCCAGGCGCAGCTTCATCATCGGCACCAGGCTGTGACCGCCGGCCAGGAACTTGGCGTCGTCCAGCTTGGCCACCAGCTTGAGCGCGTCCTTGACCGTCTTGGGCGCGTGATACTCGAACGCGGCTGGATACATGTGCGAAATCTCCTCTGTATTGGAGCGTTGCTTGCTCGTCCACCGCAGGTGGCCTGAGAGAGAAGCCCGGGGCTCCGCTCCTGCGACAACGCGCGAGGGCTAGCGCCTTGTCTTTTGCATTGCATTCCAGACGCGCTCGGCATTGAGCGGCATCGTCTCGATGTGGTCGATGCCGAGTGGCGCCAGTGCGTCGATGACCGCGTTGACGACGGCGGGAGTGGAGGCGATGGTGCCGGTCTCGCCGGCGCCCTTGACGCCCAGCGGATTGACCAGCGTCGGGGTCACGGTGCGATCGGTCTCGTACATCGGCAGCATGTCGGCCCTGGGCATCGCGTAGTCCATCATGCTGCCGCTCACCAGCTGGCCCCCGTCGTAGACGGCGCCTTCCCACAGGGCCTGGCCCACGCCCTGGGCGATGCCGCCGTGGACCATGCCGTCCACGATCATCGGGTTCATCACGTTGCCCACGTCGTCCACCGCCAGGTATCTCAAGATCTTCACGTGACCGGTGTCGCGTTCGACCTCGACCACGCAGGCGTGAGCGCCGAACGGGAAGCAGAAGTTCGACGGATCGTAGAACGACGTCTCCTCCAGCCCGGGCTCCAGCCCCTCCGGATAGTTGTGCGGGACGTACGCCGTCAGCGCCACCTGGCCGAAGGGTATCGCCTTGCCGGGCGCGCCCTTCACCTGAAACTGGCCGTTGGCGTACTCCATGTCGTCCGGCGACGCCTCGAGCAGGTGCGCCGCGATCTTCTTGCCCTTCTCCTTGATCTTTCTCAGCGACATCAGCAGGGCCGTGCCCCCGACCGAAGCCGAGCGGCTACCGTAGGTGCCCATGCCGAACGGAATGGCGCCGGTGTCGCCGTGGACGATCTCGATCTGCTCCATCGGGATGCCCAGCTCATCGGCCACCAGCTGCGAGAACGTCGTCTCGTGCCCCTGCCCGTGCGAGTGCGAGCCGGTGTAGACCGTCACGCCGCCGGTCGGGTGCACGCGGACCTTACCCGACTCGTAGAGACCGGCCTGGGCGCCGAGCGAGCCGACGACCTTGGACGGCGCGATCGAGCACGCTTCGATGTAGGTCGAGAAGCCGATCCCCATCAGGCGGCCCTGCTTGCGCGCCGCCTCCTGATCGGCCCGGAACTTCCGGTAGTCCAGCATCGCGAGCAGCTTGTCGAGCGCGGCGCCGTAGTTGCCGCTGTCGTAGCTGAGCGCGACCTTGGTCTGGTAGCCGTTGTCGAACTTCGGGATGAAGTTCTTCCGGCGCAGCTCGACGCAGTCCATCTTGAGCGCGGCCGCGCCCGCCTCGATCATCCGCTCGAGCAGATAGGCGGCCTCGGGCCGGCCGGCGCCGCGGTAGGCGTCCACCGGCACCGTGTTGGTGAAGACGCCGGTGACGTCGGCGTGGATGGCCGGCATCTCGTATACGCCGTTGAGCAGCGTCGCGTAGAGATAGGTCGGCACCGCCGGCGCGAACGTCGAGAGATAGGCGCCCAGGTTGGCGATCGTCTTCACGCGCAGGCCGACGATCTTGCCCTCGCGGGTGAAGCCCATCTCGGCCTCGGTCACGTGGTCGCGGCCGTGGGCGTCGGTCTGGAACGCTTCGCGCCGCGTGGACGTCCACCGCACCGGCCGCTTGATCTTCCGGGTCGCCCACGAGCAGATCGTCTCCTCGTTGTAGAGGAAGATCTTCGAGCCGAAGGCGCCGCCCACGTCGGGGGCGATGACCCGCACCTTGTGCTCGGGGATGCCCAGCACGAAGGCCGCCATCAGCAGCCGATGCACGTGGGGGTTCTGCGAGGTCACCCACAGCGTGAGGTCGCCGGTCGCGTCGTCGTAGCGGGCCAGGCACGCCCGCGGCTCCATCGGGTTGGCGATCAGCCGCTGGTTGACGATGCGCTTCTTCACCACGGTGGCGCCCCGGAAGGCGGCCTCGACCGCGGCGGCGTCACCGATCTGCCACTTGAAGGCGACGTTGGAGGGCGCGACCTCGTGGATCTGCGGCGAGCCGGCCGCCGTGGCTTTGTCAGTGGCGCTGACCGCCGCCAGCGGCTCCCACGTCACCTTGACCTTGTCGGCCGCGTCCTGAGCCGCATCCTGCGTGTTGGCGATCACCACCGCCACCGGATCGCCCACGTAGCGGGCGGCGCCGCCGGCCAGCGGCATGTGCGGCGGGACCTTCAGCTCGGGCAGCAGCCAGCCGCACGGCAGCGAGTTCACGCCGGTCATGTCGGCGCCCGTGAAGATCGCCACCACCCCCGGGTGCTTGGCGGCGGCGGCGGTGTCGATCTTCTTGATCGTGGCGAAGGCGTGGGGGCTGCGGACGAAGACGGCGTAGGTCGTGCCGGGCATCTTCAGGTCGTCGACGTATGTCCCGCGGCCGGTAATGAACCGGGGGTCCTCGCGCCGCTTGATCGATTTGCCGATCAGGCGCTCAACAGTAGCCGCCATGGTGCCGCCTCACTTCTTCCCGGCGGCCATGTGCTCGGCCGCCCACTGGATCGCCTTGACGATGTTGTGGTAGCCGGTGCAGCGGCAGAGGTTGCCCTCCAGCTGGTGGCGGATCTGCTCCTCGGACGGCTTGGGGTACCGCTCCAGCATCTGGTAGGCGGCCAGGATCATGCCCGGCGTGCAGAAGCCACACTGCAGGCCGTGCTTCTCCCAGAAGCCCTGCTGGATCGGGTGCAGCTCGCCGTTCTTGGCGAGCCCCTCGATGGTCATGATCTTCGCGCCGTCGGCCTGCACCGCGAACAGCGTGCACGCCTTCACCGCCTGGCCGTTCATGAGGATCGTGCAGGCGCCGCACTGGCTGGTGTCGCAGCCGACGTGGGTGCCGGTGAGCCCGACCGTCTCCCGGATATAGTGGACGAGCAGCAGTCGAGGCTCCACTTCGTGACTGTAGGTCTGGCCATTGATCGTGGTCTTGACTGGCAGTTTCACGCCTCGTCCTCCAGGTCGCGCGGGTTGAAATACGGCGAGCGTCTGCGGGGACGAAGCCTATGCCGTTCGCAGGGGCCTGTCAACGCCTGCGCGTCCAGCCCCGGCTGGCCAGCGAGAGCTGGCCCGATCAGGTTCGGAAGCTGAACTCCCGATCGATCGCCGGCATCGAGTTCTCGAAGAGGAGCCATCGCTGAAGCAGCGGGAGGATCGGAGACAGAAGCAGGAACGGAAGGAGCTGAGGGAGGAGCCGTGCCAGCCAGGGGTTGGTGTACGGCTGGACGATGAGCGCCTGCTGCACGTTGCGTTGAAACCGGTGCAGGAGCCTCACGTCACCTTCGCGGGCGCGCTGAACCTGCGCGAGCTCGCTGGCGGGAATCGATCCCCCGCCGATCCGCGGGAAGATGACTTGCGCGGCCACGGCCGCGGTCACCAGGGCGACGTTGACCCCCACCCCCCACGTCGGGCTCATGGTGTGCGCGGCGTCACCGATCAGCAGCAGGCCGTCACGCGACCATTGGCTCACGAGTCTCAGGAGGCCGGAGAGCGGAAAGAAGGCGCCGAAGTCGCGGAGCTCATCGGCGAACCCCGTGAAGATCGGATCGAGGCGGCGTACTCGGTCGGCGACATACCCTACCCCTTGGTGCCGCCAGTGCCTCCACTCGCCCTTCGGCAGCAGGAGCCCGGCCTGGATCTCACCCGCGTGCCGCGGCAAGAGCACGCCTTGAACCTCCTGACCCAGCACGAAATACATCGTGTCGTACCACTCCGCCGGCCGGCGAGCGAGGAACCACACCACGTCGAAATCATCGTGCTCGTAGTCGGCCTCGGCACCCGCCAGCCGCCGCACGATCGAGTGGCGGCCGTCTGCGCCGACCACGACATCGGCTCGCACCTCGAATGACCCCACGTCAGCGCGGGTGCCCCGGACGCCCACCACGCTCCCGTTCCGCTCCACGAGCTCCTCGACCCGCGCGCCCATCCAGCACCCGAAGCCGGCAAATCGGCAGGCCTTGGCATGGAGGGTCGCGAGGAGAGAGGGCTGCGGCATCCAGATCGCGTAGGGATATTCCGGGGCGATGCGATCCCACTGAAAGCTCCCGGCACGTCGGCCGTCGATCCGGTAGACCGCCTCGGTCAGCTTGGTGTGGGGCTTGGACAGAATATCGTCGAGCAAGCCGAGTCGATCCAGGAGGCGAATGGCGCTCGGCTGCAGGATCTCGCCCCGGAACTCCCGGTCGAACGTCTGGTGCCCCTCGAGGACGATGACATCGGCGCCACGCTTGGCGAGGAGCAGGGCGAGCAGCAGCCCGGCGGGGCCCCCTCCCACCACGCACACGCTCGTGCGGGTCGTCGCGGGCCCGGCGCTCCGCACCCGTCGCGACGCGGGGGAGCGCGGCGGGCCGGATCCGCCCTTCACTCGGCTCGATCGGCCGCGCGTAGCCACCGGTCAGCGGTCGCCGGGGCCGGGCCGGCGGCGACCGCCTTCAGGAGATCTCGGTCCGCTATACTCCACGCGCGGCCCCCGCTCGGTGCGACGATCCGCAGTCAGACAAGGATAGAACAGCGCATGAAAGGTTCGGCCAACAACCACCTCGGTGTGTCGGACCTGGCCACACATCTCGCGCTGGACCGGATGACCGCCGAGCTGAAGGCCCGGATCCAGGAATGGGTCGAGGCGAGTGACGCCGAGGTGCGGGAGGCGCTTCGCTGGCAGCTGACCGCGCCCTCGAAACTCTTCCGACCCGTCACGGTCTTCGCGTGTCATCGCGCGGTCTCGAGCGCGACGATCTCGCCGAAGGTCCTGCGTTCGGCGCTCGCCCTCGAGCTGTTCCACAACGTGACGCTGATCGTCGACGACCTCCTCGATCGGTCGCGCTTTCGGCGGGGGAAGCTCACCCTGCACTGCCGCTTCGGCGAGCTTCACGCCCTCATGGCGGCCGGGTACCTGGCGGCGGGAAGCTTCCGCCTCCTCGCCTCGGATGCCTATGGCATTCGACTCCTCACCGAGCTGATGCAACGTCTCGGCGTGGCGGAGTGCCTTCAGTGGCGGCTGCGGAGACACCCCCTCGGCGTCGGCGATTGGCGAAGGATCGCGACCGAGGACACCGGGGTCATGTTCGAGGTCTGCGCGCGGCTGGGCACCCGTGATGACCGGCTCAGCTCGTTCGGGCGACTCCTGGGCATCCTGTACCACGGATGCGACGACGTCGCCGACGTACGCGGCGCGAAGGCCCTCGGCGGGGGTGGCCACGAAGACCTGCGCGACGGCATCCTGACGTTGCCGGCGGCGCTCGCCGTCCGCGATCCGCGCACGGCCGCGCTCTTCGGGCATCGCGCCGTCGGGTCCGGTCGGTCCCTGCGGCAAAAGTTCGCGGCGTCCCTGCCCGAAGCCGAGACGTATCTGGACGGCGTGGCCGCCGAAGCCATGCGGGAGGCTCGGGGCAAGGCGCGATCGCCGAAGATTCTCCTTCGTCTCGTCGAGCACACCCGCCGACTCAGTCGATGACCCGGCCCTGGCGCCGACGGCGGCCGGGTCCCTCGCCGCCGCGGGGCGCGCCGTCCGTCTGCTCGAGGATCCGTCGCGGAAGTTCACCGAGCACGTCGGTGTATTCCCGGGTCAGGCGGGCGATCCGAAATGCCGCTTCCTTGGCGTCCACGCGCCGGCCCCGGAGCGCGATCAGCTCGGAGCTCACGGCCTTGGCGTACCGCGGAAACTCCTCGCCGAGCCAGCGCCAGTAGACGATGGCGGCTTCCATCGTGGCGGCGGCCAGCGCATCGCTGCGCACGCTCCTCGAGCCCCGACCTCCTCGAGGCGCTCTCCGCGAGCGAGCGCGAGACGCACGAGCCATGTGGTCAGCGGGCCGGCCGCTCGGAGCTCTTTCCCAGTCGCGCTCTCGCGGTCTTCAGACGGGACAGCTTCTGCTGGAGCTCGACGAGTTGAACAGGAGCGGCCGCCGCGGGGGCCGGGGTGAGGCCAGCCTTGTACGTCGTCGTCGGCTCGGGCTTGCCCGTCGCCGCGGCCTGCGCCTCGCTGGTCGCCGCGATCTGGCTGAAGGCGTCCGTGACCGCGGTCGCGACCTCCTCGGCAGCGGCGACAAACTCTTCGTTGGCCGAGCGCACGTCGGCTCGCATACCGCCCGTGCTCTCCGACATTGCCTGGAGGAACTCCAGCACGGCCCGCTCCGGGATGCCGCCGATCTCGAGGAGGTATTGCTTGTAGTCCCCGCGCATCAGGTCGAGCACCGTCGCACCCTGGCTGGGATCCTCGATGATGCTGTTCCACCTGCGCGCCAGCTGGCCATTCGTCCTGGCGACCGACATCGCCCAGCTGCACCACGCCGTGGTCCACGCCTGCATGGCCGCCGGGCCCGCGCCGGCTGTGGCCAGGAAGAGAGCGCGAGCGTCGGCGACGTACTTCTCCCAGGGGATGCCCGGCGTGCCCGAACCAGCCTTGGTCTCTGCTATCATCACGCACTCTCCTGACTTGTCCGGTCGGCGTCCGAATAGTACCCTGGCCGGGCCGGTCCGGGCCACTCCTCTTCTTCCCACGAGGGAGGTAGCTCATGAACGAGTCGAGACCCTCCGTGACCATCATCGGTGCCGGCATCGCCGGCATGTCCGCGGCGCTCCGACTGCTCCAGGTCGGCTGCTCCGTCACCGTGATCGAAAAGACGGAGCGCGTTGGCGGCCAGTTCGGCGCCGTCAAGGTCGGGTCTCGATATCACGAGCACGCGTTCCACATCTTCGCCGACTGGTGCCAGAACTTCTTCGCCATCTGCAAGGAGCTCGAGCTCAACCACCCCCCGGCCCGCCAGGGCGACCCGACGGCAGCGTTCGAGCCCCGGCCGGTGTTCCTGACCCTGCAGCCCCTGTCCAAGGACGGTCAGCAGCCCGGGAACGAGCGCGGCCCCCGAGGACGCCCGGAAGCGGACTTCAAGCGACTCGAGTACCTCGGAAGACCGGAATACTTCTGGAAGAACGCGAACGCCGGGGTGGCGCACTGGTCCGACATGGTGATCTACCAGTACTCGGTGCTCGACATGCTCTCCGACCGCAGCCTCGAGGACGACACCAAGGAATTCCTCAATCGCGTCAGCGTGAACGGATTCATGAACTCGCGGCCGTACACCTCCGATATTGCCGCGCTCCTGCACCACGAGCTCCTGCTGAAGGTGTTTGCCGTCCCCAGCTACCGGACCTCTGCCCGCTCCTACCAGACGTACCTTCGCCACACCGCCGCGTTTCCGCCGGGAGAGCCAATCAACTCCGACCCCGCGAACCTGTCTCCGAGCTTCTGGGCGATGCGGGGAAACGTCCACGAGACCTTCTGGGTCCCGCTTCTGAAAACACTCGATCGCACGGCCAAGGCCAACGGAGTCAGTTTCAAAATTCGGTATGGCGAGGAAGTCACCGGGCTCACACTGGCAAAGTCCGATGGCGGGAGCAGGGTCACGCATATCCAGTTCGGCAAGCAGAAGGAAGCGGTGCCCGACCAGCTCCTGGTGGCCGTGCCGCTCACCGGATTCAAGAGCCTCATCACGAACAGCCCGGAGCTCGCTGCCGTGGCGCCGGAGCTCCTCGATGTTCGGTACCTGGAGGCCGTTGCCGTTCCCGCGCTGAACCTCTACTTCAACAAGAAGCTCACGTTGCCCAAGGAGCACATGACCCTCCTCGACTCGAAGGACGACTTCTACGCCCCGGACCCGAGCCTGGCGCGAAGGAACGGGATCGCCTCAAGGTACGGACTCTCCCTCGTCGATCATTCCCAGCTGTGGCCCGAGCTCTCGGCGGACAAGACCGTCCTCAGCGTGCTCGCCGCGGATTCGCCGCTCCTCATGGCAGAACGCGACGAAAGGATCACGCGCCTCGTTCTCGAAACGCTGAGGCACTACATCTCCTTCGACCCCGCGGACATCGATATCGACAAGGACGTGCACCTGCAGGCCCACCGCGACGAGCCCCTGTTCGTCAACACGGAGGGGTCATGGGAGTACCGGCCGGAAGCTCGCCTCGACGAGGGAACGCGCACGTTCCCGCGCGTGAGGGACAAGGTGGTCAACCTGGCCCTCGCCGGCGACTACTGCCGGTCGAAGGTAGACATCGTCTCGCTCGAAGGGGCCATCGTCACGGGGATCTCCGCCGCGCGTCTCATCTGCGACAGGGTCCCCGCGCCAAAAGAGCCGCCTCCCGACTCCAAGCGCGAAGCGGTGCAAAGGGCGAAGGCGGTCCTGGACGGGTGGATCGACCTGGCCACCCGGCGCTCGAAGCAGAACGTGCTGAGCGAGCGTGCCTGCGTGGTGAAGAAGAAGAAGGCTACGCAGTCGTAGCGTCGGACTCCGCGGAGATCATGCCGATCTCCTCGCGGATGCGCTGCGCCCGTGTCCGCTCCTGGGACATGCGCTCCGGCCGGCCCCGGCGAGCGTAGGCCTCGGCCAGGCCCGCGTGGCAATGCGCGAGCAGCGGTCGCATGTCGAGCGCTCGGGCCAGCTCGATGGCCTGGCCGAACACGCTCTCGGTTTCCTCGACGCTGGACGATTCCGTGCTCCCCGCGATCGAGGCAAGCAGGAAGAGCGCCCAGGCCTCGTGGCCGCGCTCGCCGGACTTGCGCGCGCGATCCAGCGCGGCCGCGGCCGCGCCCTGCGCCTCCGCGACCCGGCCGAGGCGCAGGTAGGCGTGGCCGAGGTACGTCAGCCACATCGAGGAGCTGGCGCTCAGATGCATGCGATCGGCGTGCGCGGTCGCCTGTTCCAGCAGGGCCAGGCCCTCGGCCGGCCGGCCGACGTTCGTATAGGCATAACCCAGCGACGCACCGATCGCCGGAAACCAGTTCCGGAGACGGTGGCTTTGGCACAGCTCGAGTGCTTGCTCGAGCAAGGGCACCGCGGCAAGGAAATCGCCGCGACGGAGCTCCACGGTGCCCACGCCGAAGTAACACGTGGCCATGAAGAACGGGCTCCCTCCACTCTTCTCCGCCGCTCTCATTCCGGCGGCCGCGTGATCTACCGCCCTTCGAAGCTCACCCAGCTCCGCGAGGTAACGCGCGATATAGGTGCGAGCGGTCGGACGACCGACGAGCCAGTCCCGCGCCGATAGCTTCGTGCTCGCGACCTCGAAGGCGCCCAGGGTCGCCTGCAGCAGCTCGACGGCTCGGCCATAGTCGCCCATGGCCCCGTGAACGATGCCCATGTAGAGCGTGGCGTCGTATTCGAGGGCGCGGTCGCCCGTGGCCCGAGCCACCGTGAGAGCCTCGCCACCAGCAGATACCGCCTCGGCGTGTCGACTCATGACCCAAAAGTAATGGCAGAGCGCCGCGGCCACCAGGCCTTGCCGGCGGGGGTCCTGGAGTGCCTTCGCCAGCTCACCGGCCTCGCTCAGCGTCTTGCCCACGCGATCGACTTCGCCGAGGGGCCAGAGGGTATTTCGCAGATCGAGACGGAGGTCGATGGCCTCTTCCTGGCGGGTACGGCTCGGCGGCAGGTGCGACAGCGCGGTGAGCGCCCGCGTGAAGCACTCGACCGCCTCACGGTTGGCCGAGCGGCCAACGGCCCGCCGGCCAGCTCGGCGCAGATAGCGCGCGGCCCGATCCCACACCCGGCCCTCGAACGCGTGGTGGGCCAGCTGGTCGATCTTCTCGTCCTCGCGGGCTTCGTAGACCAGCGCCATGGCCTCCATGGCCCGTGAATGCAGCGCGCGCCGCTCCTCGTCGGTGAGGCTCGCGTACGCCACCTCCTGGGTGAGGGCGTGGCGAAACGTGTACTCGCGCTCCTGGCCCTCGCCGGCCTGGTACAGGAACTCGCCGCTCTGCAGGACGCGCAGATGCGCCTCCATCGCATCCGGGCGCTCGCGCGACACGGCGGCCAGCACCGCGTAGGCCACCTGGGGTCCCACCACGGCCGCCGCGCGGAGAAGCTCAGAGGGGCCGGGCCCGAGGCGAGCGATGCGAGAGGCCAGCACTTCCTCGACGGTGCCCGGGACGACGATGGCATCCACGGGGTGGGACGCTCGGTAGGCGCCGCGGTCACCCTGCAGCGCGCCGGTCTCCGCCAGTGTGCGCACGACCTCCTCGATGAAGAATGGATTGCCGTCCGTCCACTGGATGAGCCGGGGCCGGAGCGTGGCCAGTGACGCATCGGCGCCCAGCAACTCATCGACGAGGCGGTCGGCGCTCTCCCCGCGCAGTGGTTCCACCCGCAGCTGGGTGTAGAAGCTGCGGCCGCCCCACCCGTGCCGGTGCTCGGGGCGATAGGTGACCAGCATCAGGACGGGCGCCACGGGCACGCTGTCGGCGAGCTCGTCGAGCAGCTCCCGCGTCTCGGCGTCGGCCCAGTGCGCATCCTCGAACACCAGCAACACCGGCTGGCGGGCACTCTCCTCGAGCAGCAGACGCTTGATCCCCGCCAGCATCTGCCGCCGCCGCTGGGCCGGCTCCAGCAGGTGCCACTCGGCGTCCTCCACCGGGACGTCGAGGAGGGTCAGGAACACCGGGAGCGACGGCAGCAACGCCCCATCCAGGGCGGCCAGACGACGGGTGACCTTGTTGCGTACGGCGTCCTCCGGCTCTCCCGGCGCCACGTCGAAGTACACGCGCAGCAGATCGATCACGGCGAGAAACGGCGTGGGGCGTCCCAACGCCACCGAGGCCGTGTCCAGCACGAGCCAGCCGCGGTCAGGACCACCGTGGGCGAACTCCCAGACCAGGCGCGACTTGCCCACGCCGGGATCGCCGACGATGCCGACGATCTGCCCCCTGCCCTGGCTGGCCATCGATCCGCGAGCCTGCAGCGTTTCGATCTCTCCGCGGCGGCCGACGAACGTTCCCGGATGTTCCCCGAAGCCTCCGGGCTGGAGCAATGGGTTGAGGACGGGACGCGCGCCGCCGGCCGGACCAGAGCCGAGATGAGCACCGAGGCTGAAGCGCCGCCGCAGGAATGGGGCGATCTCGGCGCTGGCCAGCACCATGCCCTGCTTGCTCTCCGACACGAGCGCGTCCATGACATCGGCCGCGCGGCGTCGGGCGTCGCGATCGATGCGCGGCACCGGGCCAAGTGAACCCACCAGGCATGACATCGCGTGGAGCACGACGCGCCACTCCGGAGCGGCGGTCGTGTCCTGGTGCGCCCGGGTGGCCGCGACCTGGATCGCCAGGGCCGCCGACCCCGCCCGCTGGGCCGAGCCCTCGATGGCGTCGAGCCCGAATGCCGCGTCGAAACCCGCCGGCCAGAGCTCGACCTCCTGGCCACCGAACTGACGCACCCGCTCGAGCGCCAGATCCAGATACGGCCGCGCGCGGACTATCACGTCGGCGGTGTCCGAATCCGTCAGACTGAATCGCAGGAACCCGAGCCAGCGGCGCTCCCATCTGATCTCGCGGGATTCGACCCGAGCGCCATCGGAGTCCTCTTCGCCGCGCTCCACGCGATCGGCCGTGTCCCGACTTGACGGGCCGACTTCTTCCGGCTCCGGCAGGCTCGGATCGGGAGGGGCTTCGGCCGCGGCTTTCTCGCCGCGCTGGCGCTCGGCCCACAGCTCCCTCAGCTCCCACCTGGCGATGCGGGCACGAAGGGTTTGCCGCGTGACGCCCAACCTCTGTGAGGCGCGACTGATGTTCCAGCCGGTGTGCCCGAGCACATCGAGGTAGCGCTCCCGCGCATCGGGCTCGCCCGAGGGAGCGGTGATCTCGAGGTGCTCGGAGCCGATGACCGCGCCCGGCGTGAAGATGACCGCGTTCTCGATCATGTTCCGCAACCCACGCGCATTGTCCGGCCACGGGTCCTGCTCCAGGTGTGCACGAGCCGCCGGACTGAGCTTCTTGAGCGGCAGCCCGAAGTCGGCGCACGCCTGGGCCAGGAACTTCTCGGCGAGCGGCATGATGTCCGACCGTCGCTCACGCAGCGGTGGCAGGGTGAACCTGACGGTGAGGCGGCTCAGCAAGTCCGGCCGGAACCGGCGCTCCCGCACCGCGACGTTCAGGTCGACATTCGTCGCGCAGATCACCCACGCATCCACGGGGACCGCCGTGGGGAGCCCGACGACGGGGACCAGTCCCTCGTCGACCACTTGCAGCAGCTGGGCCTGCATGGCCTCGGAAAGGGTGCCGATCTCGTCGAGCAGGATCGTGCCCTGCTGCGCGGTCCGAAAATAGCCGGGCCTCGGCCGATCGGCACCGGTGAACGCGCCCCGTTCGTGCCCGAACAGCAGTGTTTCCGCGAGCGTCTCGGGAATGGCGTTGCACTGCACGTGGACGAAGGGCCCCGCCGCGCGGCCGCTGGCCTGGTGAAGGGCCCGGGCCAGGAGATTCTTGCCCGTGCCCACCTCGCCCTGGAGGAGGACGGGCGGCCAACGCCGCGCACGGCGGGTCGCTTCCAGGAGCTGGCGCGCCCGCGCCTTGAGCGCCGCGAATGCGCGGTTGGTGCCAAGAAGCTGGTCCAGCGGATCCACGTGTCGATCTCCTCTGGTCGAGGATGCCCGCTTCTTATCACCATTGCTACCGGCCGTCCACCCGTCTCGTCCGTTCTCGTGAACGTCGTGTACGGATTCGGCGGCGGCGGCGATCAGGCGGCGGTCAGGCGCCGAGCTGGCGGCGCCCGTCGGCACGAGCCTGATCGAGCACCTCGCGCACGGGCAGCGACTTCTCGCGGGCGATGCGGGCGACCTCGGCGAACTCCGGCGTGACGGTGATCACCCGGCCGCCCAGGCGCGAGACCTTGAAGGGCACGGCGCCATAGGCCGTGGCCAGCGTCACCATCTCGCGGTCCAGGCGAGTCCGCCTGACCTCGCTCCAGCGCACGCCGATCGTGGACGACTCCTCGAAGAGCACGCGCGAGAGATCGTGCACACGATCCGTCGGGCACAGCGCGGTCAGCACGGTGCCCGGGCGGCTACGCTTCATGATGACGGGCGTGAGGAACACGTCGAGGGCGCCGGCCTCGAACAGCCGGTCCATGAGCGGCTCGTAGAGCTGTGGCGACATGTCGTCGATGGTCGTCTCGACCTGGGCCACGGTCTCGACGGCGGCCGCGCCCGCCAGCTCGCCCACGAAGCAGCGCAGGACGTTGGGGGTCTCGGGCAAATCGGCAGTGCCGGCTCCGTAGCCCACCCGCTCCACGGTCATGGCCGGCATGCGGCCCGCCCCGGTCGCCAGCGTGGTGAGGATTGCCGCGCCGGTCGGCGTGACCAGCTCCGCCCGGACGCCGGTGTCGATCACCGGGAAGCCGCGCAGCAGCTCGGCCGTCCCCGGCCCGGGCAGCGGGATGCGACCATGCGCCCCGTCCACGAAGCCGCCGCCGATCGGCAGCGCCGAGACGTGCACCGCCTCGGCCCCCAGCAGGTGCAGGCCGATCACCGCGCCGGTGACGTCGACGATCGCGTCGACGGCGCCGACCTCGTGGAAATGCACCTGGTCGACGGTGCTGCCGTGCACGCGCGCCTCGGCCTGGGCCAGCCGCGTGAAGATCCGCGTGGCCGTGGCCACGACCGCCGGCGCCAGGCCGCTGGCGCCGAGGATCGCGGTGATGTCGCTCAGGCGCCGGTGCTCGTGGTGCGCCTCGCGATCCACCTCGACGTCCACCTTCGTCGCCCTGAACACCCCACGCCGCACTTCCCGCGCCCCCAGCGTCCACCCCGCCACCCTCAGCTTCTCGAGCTCCGCCCGCAGCGCCCCGACCTCGACCCCGACGTCCACGAGCGCCCCGAGAATCATGTCCCCCGACGCCCCGCTCGGACAGTCGAAGTACACGACCCGCGCCACTAGCCGTTCACCCCATCACGCAAACCGGACGCGTTGGCGAGGAGCGAGCAGGACGAGGCGCGCGACGAAGGGGACGCTGAGGCGTACGCCGAGTACGCCGCAGGCGGCCCCGAGGAGCGCAACGAAGTCATGCGAAGCTCATCGCCGACGCGTCAGCGGATCTTGGCGACCAGGCGGTTGATCTGGCTCGCCTGGTGGGCGGCGCCGTAGCCGTTGTCGATGTTGACCACCGACACGCCCGGCGCGCACGAGTTCAGCATGGCCAGCAGCGCGGCGAGGCCGTTGAGCGAGACGCCGTAGCCGACGCTGGTCGGCACCGCGATCACGGGGCGATCGACGAGCCCGCCGATGACGCTCGGCAGCGCGCCCTCCATCCCGGCCACCGCCACGATCGCGTTGGCCTCGCTCAGCAGCTCGCGATACGCCAGCAGCCGGTGCAGGCCCGCCACGCCGCAATCGGACAGGCGCTCGACGCGGTTGCCGAGCGCCTCGGCGACCAGCGCGGCCTCCTCCGCGACCGGAAGGTCGGCGGTGCCCGCGGCGGCGACGACGATCAGGCCGACGCCGTCCACCGGCTCCGGCCGCACGATCAGCAGCCGGGCGCCGGCGTGATACGCGCAGGGCACGCCGGCCGCCTCGATGTCCGCGGCCATCGCGGCCTCGCAGCGCGTCGCCAGCACGTTGGCGTGGTGCGCGGCCAGCCGGCTGACGATGGCGATCACCTGCTCCGCCGTCTTGCCGGGGCAGAAGACCGCCTCGGGGCCGCCCGCGCGTAGCGCGCGATGGTGGTCGACCTTGGCGAAGCCGAGATCCTCGAACGGCAGGCCGGCCAGCCGGGTCAGCGCCGCGTCCACGCCCAGGCGGCCCACCTGGACCTCGTCGAGCAGCCGCCGGAGGGTGTCCTTATCCACGCGCGCCCCGCCTGAGGGCCAGCAACAGGTTGGCGCTGCCGGACTGAAACCCGCCGAGATCCACCGCGACGTAGAGGTAGCCGATCTCGCGGAACCGGGTCACGATCGCCTCGTGGCGGCCGTCCTCCCACAGCCGTGGAATCTCGTCGAGCGGGATCTCCAGGCGGGCCAGGCGGTCGTGATGACGAACGCGGAACTGCCGGAAGCCGAGCGAGCGCACGAACGACTCGGCCGCGTCGACCTGGCGCAGCTTCTCGGCGGTGATCCGGTCGCCGTACTGGAAGCGCGACGACAGGCACGCGAACGAGGGCTTGTCCCACGTGGGCAGGCCGAGCTGGCGCGAGAGGTCACGGATCTCGCGCTTGGTCAGCTCCGCCTCGATCAGCGGCGCCCGCACGCCCCGCTCGGCCGCCGACTTCATGCCGGGCCGGTGGTCGCCGAGATCGTCCATGTTGGCGCCGTACACGAGCGTGCCGATGCCCTCGCGCTCGGCGATGGGCGCCAGCCGCCCGAACAGCTCCTCCTTGCAGAAGAAGCAGCGGTTGGCGCCGTTGCGCGCGTACTCCGGGTTGGCCAGCTCGTCGGTCCGGACCACGACGTGGCGCAGGCGCATGAGCTCGGCCAGCCGGCGCGCCTCGGCCAGCTCGGCCTCCGGGTAGGTCTCGGAGTCCGCGGTGACGAGCAGCGCGCGGTCGCCGAGGGCGTCGCCGGCGGCGCGGGCGAGCAGCGTCGAGTCCACACCGCCCGAGAACGCCACGACGACGCTCTGCATGTCGCGCAGCAGCCCCACCAGCCGCGCGTACTTCGCGTCGAGCCCGGGGTCCGCGCTCATGCCGGCACCGCTCCGGCCAGCTGTGCCAGCGGGGTTTGCGGACGGGCGCCGACGTGCGAGATCACCTCGGCCGCCGCCAGCGAGCCCAGCCGCCCGCACGTCGCCAGGCCCCGGCCGCGGCTCAGCCCGAACATGAAGCCGGCGGCGTAGAGGTCGCCGGCGCCGGTGGTGTCCACGACCGCTGCCACCGGATGGGCGTCGATGACGTGAACGTCGTCGCCCGCGACGACGACCGATCCCCGCTCGCTGCGGGTGAGCGCGGCCACCGCGCAGTGGCGGCGGACCTGCTGCAGCGCGGCGTCGAAGTCGGCCGCCTCGTAGAGCGCGCGGATCTCGGCCTCGTTGGCGAACAGGATGTCGACGTGCCGCTCGACGAGGTCCAGGAACGCGGCGCGATGGCGATCGACGCAGAACGGATCCGACAGGGTCAGCGCGACCTTGCGGCCGGCCGCGTGCGCGATGCCGGCGGCCACGTGGAACGCCCGCTGCGCCTCGGGCGGGTCGAAGAGGTAGCCCTCGAGGTAGAGGATCGCCGCGCGCTCGATCACGCCCTTGTCGACGTCGGCCGGGCCGAGCTGCACGGAGGCGCCGAGATAGGTGGTCAGCGTGCGCTGTGCGTCGGGCGTGACGACGATCAGGCAGCGCCCGGTGGAGGGGCCGCTGATTGCCGCGCTCGTCGAGTAGCCCACCCCGACGGAGTGCAGGTCGTGCTGGAACACCTCGCCGAGCTGGTCGTCGCGGACCTTGCCCACGTAGTGCGCGCGTCCCCCGAACGACGCCACGCCGACGATGGTGTTGGCGGCCGAGCCACCCGAGACCTCGACGGCGGGACCCATCGCCGCGTACAGCTCGCGCGCGCGCGCCTCGTCCACCAGCTGCATGGCGCCCTTGACCAGCCGCTGCGCCGTCACGAAGGCCTCGCTCTCGCGGCTGAGCACGTCGACCAGCGCGTTGCCGATGCCGACGACGTCGAGGTCAGCCACGCGGCGCCTTCTTCGGCTTCCTGATCGGCATCGGAAAGTACTTCCCGATCAGCAGGTCGAGACGGCGGCGGGTGGCCAGCGGGAACGCCGCGGGTTGCGTGATGACGGCGCTGCGCAGCAGGTCCGGACACGGGCACGTGCGCGGCGGGCCCATCGCCGGGATGATCCGGCGCAGGACGTCCTTGGCCGTCGCCACGTTGCGCAGCAGCGTCTGGATCACCGCCTCCACCGTCACCGCGTCGTGACCCTCGTGCCACACGTCGTAGTCGGTGACGAGGGCCAGCGTCGCGTAGCACAGCTCGGCCTCGCGGGCGAGCTTGGCCTCGGGCATGTTCGTCATGCCGATGACGTCCACGCCCCAGCCGCGGTAGATGCGGGACTCGGCCTTGGTGGAGAACTGCGGCCCCTCGATACAGATGTAGCTCCCGCCACGGTGCACGGTGGCGCCGGTCGCCCGGCCGGCCTTCTCCAGCGCGTCGGCCAGCGCCGGACACACCGGATCGGCCATCCCGACGTGGGCCACGATGCCCTCGCCGAAGAAGGTGGAGATGCGGCGGCGGGTGGCGTCGTAGAACTGCGAGGGGATGACGAGGTCGAGGGGGTGGATCGTCTCCTTCATGCTGCCGACGGCGGAGATCGAGATCACCCACTCGGCGCCGAGCGACTTCAGCCCCCAGATGTTGGCGCGGAAGTTCAGCTCGCTGGGGGTGAGCCGGTGACCGCGGCCGTGGCGTGGCAGGAAGATCACCGGCCGCCCCTCGAACGTGCCGGTGCAGTACTCGTCGGAGGGGTCGCCGAACGGCGTCCGCACGCGCCGCCAGCGGACGTCGGTGAGCCCCTCCAGCTCGTAGAGCCCGCTACCGCCGATGACGCCGATCGCCGGAACGCTCATGCCGCCGGCGAGGCTTCCAGGATGCCGTGGACCGCGTCGTCGCTCGCGGCCGTCACGCGCACGCGCGCGAGGCGGCGCCGCAGGTGATCCGGTCCCGCGAACGTCACCTCGACGAAATTGCCGGTCAGCCCGACCAGGTCGCCGCTGGCGCGATCGCGCGTCTCCAGCACGAGCGCGTCCTCCGTGCGGCCGACCAGTGCCGCCCGGAAGCGCCGGCCGTGGGCCGCGGCCACCTCGCGCAGCACGCGCGCACGCTCCGCGGCCGTGCTCGCATCCAGCCGCCCCGGCAGCCGCGCGGCCTCCGTCCCCCGCCGCTCGGAGTACGGGAACACGTGCAGGTAGGAAAACGGCAACGCCTCGACGAGGGCTCGGGTGGCGGCGAAGTCGGCGGCGGTCTCGCCGGGGAAGCCGACGATGACGTCGGCGCCGAGGCCCAGGCGTGGGATCGCCGCGGCCAGCCGCTCGATCACCCGGCGGTACGTGGCCACCGTGTAGGGCCGGCGCATGCGGCGCAGCACGCGGTCGCTGCCGCTCTGCAGCGGCACGTGGAAGTGCGGCGCGATCACCGGCGACGTCGTGAGGATCGCCAGCACGTCGTCGGAGAAATAGGCCGGCAGCAGCGACGACAGGCGCAGCCAGCGCAACCCCCGCACCTGCACCAGCCGCGCGAGCAGGGCGGCCAGGTTGCTGCGCGGCGCCAGGTCGGCACCGTAGTGGCCGAGGTCCACGCCCGTCAGCACGACCTCCGGGTGCCCGCCCCCGACGAGCAGGCGCACCTGGTCCTCGACGACCGCCGGCTCGAGACTGCGGCTGCCGCCGCGAGCGAACGGCACGATGCAGAACGCGCACCGATGCTGGCAGCCGTCCTGGACCTTCACGAACGCGCGGGCGCGGCCGTTGAGGTGCGGGCGCGGAGCGACGAGAGACAGGCGCGCGCCGGCGAGGTCCGCCACCTCGACGCGTGGCGCGCTCCGACCCGGCGCCCGCGCGGCGAGTAGCGCGGGCAGCCGGGCCTTGTCGGCATTGCCGAGCACCAGGTCGACGCCACCCAGCGCGGCGATCTCGGCCGGGCTCGTCTGCGCCCAGCACCCGGTGACGACGATGCGCGCGCTCGGATTGGCTCGTCGCGCGCGGCGAATCGCCTGGCGGTCGGATAGCTCCGCACGCGCGGTGACCGTGCACGTGTTGATCACGACGACGTCCGGCGCCGCGTGCGCCTCGACGGTGCGCCAGCCGCCGGCTTCCAGGCGCGTCTGGAGCTGATCGGTGTCGGCTTGGTTCGAGCGGCAACCCAGTGTCACAAAGCTGACTGTTGTAGCGGGTGACGAGAGGCCGGCTTGAAGCGTGGGTGGCCTGTTCGAGAAAGTGGCCGGCTCCGGGTCCGCTGTCATACCGTCACGCCTGTCATACCCGTCACGCCTGTCATGCCGTCAGGCGGCCTCGATCGGTTCTTTCAGCTGACCGCAGGCGGCGCCGATGTCCTCGCCTTTGCTCCAGCGCACCGTGGTGGTGATGCCGGCGGCCAGGAGGATGGCCTGAAACGCCAGGATGCGGGCCAGCGGCGGCCGGCGGAAACCGGAGTCGTCCCAGTCGTTGAACGGGATCAGATTGACCTTGGCCCGGATGCCGCGCAGCAGGCGCGCCAGCCGCT
>Ga0210377_10001800_pt1 | contig 19150 bp, 18 predicted proteins | sample PLM4_65_b1redo_FD_155480 | JGI IMG/M metagenome (GOLD analysis project Ga0210377, IMG submission 155480) | Groundwater sediment microbial communities from an aquifer in East River, Colorado, USA - PLM4_65_b1 redo | ecosystem: Environmental > Terrestrial > Soil > Riparian zone | place: USA: East...
GATCTCAGGGAATCTGGCTGCCTGGCCGCACGGCCAATACTGGTCCATCAGGTTCACATAGGTGTCGGACGAAACCTCCCTGGCCAGAAACCGCATCACCTCCCGAGTTCCCGCCACCCCACCAGGCATCACCAGGTGTCGCACTAACAGACCCCGCACGGCGAGTCCCCTTTCATCGAGTTTCAGGTCGCCCACCTGGCGGTGCATCTCCTGCACTGCCGCTCGGACAATGTAGGGATAGTCCTCCGCACCCGAGTAGCGCTTGGCATGGGCTGGGTCCATATACTTGATGTCAGGCATGTAGATGTCGATCACCCCATCCAACAGGCGTAGTGTCTCCACCCGGTCGTACCCGCCGGTATTGTAGACGAGGGGAATGCGAAGACCCGTCTCGATCGCGTAGGGCAACGCTGCCAGGATCTGGGGCACCATGTGGGTGGGCGTGACGAAGTTGATGTTGTGGCAGCCCAAGGCTTGAAGCTCCACCATCATCTGGGCCAGGCGTGGATGGGAGACCTCTTCGCCCAGCATCAGGTGGCTGATCTCCCAGTTCTGACAGAACACGCAACGGAGGCTACAGGAGGTGAAGAAGATGGTTCCCGATCCATGGCGGCCGACTAAGGGAGCCTCTTCTCCAAAATGGGGGTGGTGGGACGAGACGACCGGGAGCGCATTGGTCCTGCACTTCCCCGCCCGGCTCGTGAAGCGATCCACCCGGCAAAGGCGAGGGCAGATGGTGCACTCCCGGAGTATCTCCTGAGCGGCCCGAATCCGGTCCGCCAGGATGCCCTGTTCATAGAGAGCTAAATAGGATGGCGTCGTTGTCATGTATGTTCAGACCGAGACAAACAGTGCGCAAATCCAATGTTCAGGGGTGAGGACTGAGCAACGAGGACTGAGGGCCGAGTAGCAAGACTCCGTCCTCTGCCCTCAGCACTCAGTCCTGCTCATCGGTAGTGCTCGTCCACCGCTTTGGCCAGATCGCTGAGGGCCTGAGACACCGTTACGGGATACTCTGGCCCTTTCTCCAGCGTGCGCAGTTCTTGCGGGAGGCGCGCGAGTTCGTTGAGCGCGCGCTCGCGGAGCGCCTCAAGAGAGGCGGGAGCGGCCACGCGCTTGCCAGCATGCATAACGGGTTGGATCAACGCCTCGCCCTCCTGCTGATCGCCTTCCAGGGTCAGGATATCGCCAATCATACGACCCTCAGTATCCTGATGGCGATAGACCTGCTTGCGCCCAGGCCACGTCGCCTTGCCCTCAGAACGCTTCCGCCGCGCGTGCCCGGCGTACTCCTCCAACTTGTAGGCACAGTCAAGATAAGGGGCGTCGGCGGACGTATCCATGTGGGTGCCCACACCAAAACCATCAATCGGGGCGCCGGCCGCGAGGAGTCGCTGCAAGATATACTCGTCCAGATTGCCGCTGGCGAAAATGACGGCGTCAGTCAACCCCCCCTCATCCAGGATCTGCCGCACCTTGCAGGAATGGTCTGCAAGATTGCCGCTGTCCAGGCGCACGCCCTTGACGGCGATGCCGGCCTGCCGCAACTGCGGAGCCAGGGAAACCACCTTCGCCGCCGCGGCCTCGGTATCGTAGGTGTCGATCAGCAGCACGACATTCTCTCGGTTCGCATGGGCAAAGCGTTCAAAGGCCTCGATCTCGTTGTCATGGGCCTGAACAAAGGAATGCGCCATGGTGCCGTATATCGGGATGCCGAAAAGCGGAGCCGCCTGTACGGTCGAGGTGCCCGAAAACCCCGCGAGGTAACTGGCTCGCGCCGCGAGCAGCCCGGCCTCGGCGCCATGGGCGCGACGCAGGCCGAAATCCACCAAGAGTTTCCCGGGGGCCACGAGCACCGAACGCGCCGCCTTGGAGGCAATTAAGGTCTGGAAGTGCAACAGGTTGATCAGGCGAGTTTCCACCAGTTGCGCCTGGGGCAGCGGGGCGGTGACACGCAAGATCGGCTCATTTGGAAAAAACACCGTCCCTTCGGGCATAGCATGCACGTCGCCGGTGAAACGGAGTCTTTCCAGATAGTGCACGAATGCCTGCCGGAAGCGCCCGCAGGCCTCAAGCCACTCCAGCTCCGACGGCGTGAATCGAAGGTTCTCGAGAAAGCTCAGTACCTGTTCCAGGCCGGCCGCCAGCAAAAAATTTCGCTGGGGCGGCAGCTTTCGGACGAAAAACTCGAATACTGCCGTCTCCTCCATCCCCTGCTCGAAATACCCCTGCAGCATGGTGAGCTGGTAGAGGTCAGTCAGCAGCAGGCTCGATTCGAGACTCATGCGGCCAGCATCTCCCACCGGATCGCAACGGCCCCCAGGCGGATCATTTCATCCTCCGCGTTGCGTCCATCGTCCGATTGTACATTGACGGCGCGGATGGCGTCTTCCAGTAGGAATACTTCATACCCCAGCGACAGGCCATCTCTGACAGTGTTCAGTACACAATAGTCGGTGGCCAGGCCGCCCACATACAGGCGTCGCACGCCGGCGGCGCGCAGGCGTGCATCCAGATCCGTGCCCTCAAATCCCGAGTAGGCTTCCTTATCGGGGTTCGTGGCCTGGGAAATGGCGATACCGGAGGATGGCAGCTTCAAGCCGGGGGCAAATGCCGCGCCTCGTGACCCCGCCACGCAGTGGGGCGGCCAGAGCCCGCCATAGGGCTTGAAGGAACAGTGATTTGGCGGATGCCAGTCCCGGGTGGCGAAGATCGGCAGACCCTTCAGTTGAAAGGCGGCCAGGTAGCGATTGAGTACCGGCATCACCTCATCACCTCGTGGCACCGCCAGGCTGCCGCCGGCCAGGAAATCGTTCTGCATGTGTACTACAATTAGCGCGTCACCCGGATTCAAGCACAGCATCTGAGATCTTGCAGGATGCATGATTGCCTCATCCCTTAACGCACACTAGCGGGGTCAGTTTTGCGACCTTGCGGGCCAGGTTGGCCTGATCCGCCGCGTCCACCACCGCGCTGACATCCTTGTAAGCGCCCGGGGCCTCTTCCGCCACGCCGCGATACGAGCGGGTGCGGACCAGGATGCCTTGGCCGGCCAACTGGTCGATCACCTCGCGGCCCCTCCACTCCTTGAGGGCCTGGTGGCGGCTCATGCTGCGACCGGCCCCGTGGCAGGCGGAACCGAAGGCAAACGCCATCCCCTCCTTTGTCCCGGCAAGGATGTACGAGGCCGTGCCCATTGTCCCCCCGATCAGGACAGGTTGACCAACAGCCCGCAAGGCCGCCGGAACGGCAGGGTGACCGGGCCCGAAGGCACGCGTGGCGCCCTTGCGATGCACAAAAAGCCGTCGTGGCCTCCCGTCGATCTCATGCTCTTCCACCTTGCAGGTATTATGGGACACATCGTAAAGCAATTGCAGGTTTGCCCGGGGCAGGACCTCGGCAAACGCCTGCCTCGCCAAGTGCGTGATGATCTGGCGGTTGGCCAGGGCGCAATTGATGGCCGAACGCATCGCCCCCAGGTAGTCCTGGCCGAGGAACGAATTGATAGGAGTGCAGGCCAGTTCGCGGTCGGGAAGATCGATCCCGTAGCTGGCGGCAGCGATCGCCATTTTCTTGAGGAACTCGGTGCCAATCTGGTGACCGAGACCGCGTGAGCCGCAATGGATACTGAGCAGGATGTCCCCCTTGCGGATCCCAAAGGCCTTGCCAATATCAGAAGTATAGATCTCCATCACCTGCTGGACTTCCAGATAGTGATTCCCAGATCCGAGGGTCCCCATCTCATCCTGCTGGCGCTTTTTGGCATGCTCGGAGACTTGATCCGGCCTGGCGCCAGCCATGCAGCCGTACTCTTCAATTCGTTCCAAATCCTCCAATCTACCATAACCCCTTTCAACGGCCCACCGAGCACCCCCGGCAAGCATGGCATCCATCTCCTGGCGGTTCAAGTGCAGGTGCCCGGTGCTGCCCAAGCCGGCAGGCACAGTTCGGAACAACACGGCTGCCAGTTGTTCCTTGACCGGCTGAATATCTTCCACCGTAAGCCCCGTGTACAGGTTTCGTACCCCGCAGGAGATATCGAAGCCTACCCCGCCGGCGGACACCACGCCGCCGCGCTCGGGATCGAAGGCCGCCACTCCGCCAATGGGAAAGCCGTAGCCCCAATGCGCATCTGGCATGGCGTAAGATGCCCGTTGGATGCCAGGCAATGTCGCCACGTTGACGACCTGTTCATAGACCTTGTGATCCATGTCACGAATAAGCGCCTCACTGGCGTAGATGATACCCGGCACTCGCATCTTGCCAACAGGGGAAATCCACCATTCGCATTCGGCCTTTCGTTCAAGCAAAGAAAGGTCCATCACCCTGACCTCGCCACCGCCCCTCACACATCCACGACGCACTGAGCAATCCAGGCGCCCTCATCTGTTTGCCGCACGTGCAAGGCGGTATAGGTGGCTCCTTTGACCTCCACGGCAGGTTGATGCTTGGCCAGATTCAGCACTTCCCCCCACGCTTTGGCGTTCAGACGGTGATCGGCAATAGAGACGTCAAACCGGCAAAACAGCAACTTGCGGATCGCCGTCTCGTAGATCAGCGCATTCAGCCAATCGACGAACAACAGCTCGTCATCGGGCGCTTCGCAAGAGATATCCACTGACTCGTTCGGCGTTACCGTTTTCGGATCGGTTATCACGGCGGTCAGCGCAATGGCGGCCTGTTCAAATGCCTCCTCTTTCGAGCAGCCGATGCCACGCACGCCAATGTCGGCCTGGTGGGGGAAATGTTCCCATCGTTTCTCAACCAAGATCAGGCCTCGCCATCCTTTTACGCCATAAGAGTACCTTCGGGGTTCTGCAAGGCTTTGGGGCGATGCGCCGCAGGAGGCGCTCAAGGGTGATGACCTCAAGGAGAGCTTGCAGGAGGGCTGGCGCCTTCGGCCTTAGAAGTTGCCCCCCTTGCCATGGAGAAGGCGACAGAGACCGCTTGACCGACTCCTACCTCGCGAGCACAACCCCCGGGGTCAAGTACAGCGAGGCTCAGGCAACAGATCACGCGCCGCCGCCGTCGAAGCACCGTTTGATACCGCGTGGAGATGATAATACTGAAGGCTTCCTCTTGACGCGTGCCCAGTGCCGTTCCAACTAGTTACGCCGAAACAGTGAGGTTCGGTGAAAGAGACGTATGTGCTGCATGCCTCTCTGCCATTAGCCGCAACAAGTTGGAACGGCGCTAACGCCCTTTCAGTGAGACTTTCAGGCTCCTCCTGTCCTGGACGAACTTCAACTTATTTTCCCGGGCCAGCCAGCCGAGCGCCATGAGGAGAAGTTGGTGCTGAAGACCCAGCCTCGGGGCTTCGAGGCAAGCCCCGGTGACTGCCGCCATAACTGCCAGAAGCAACTATCGCCGGAGGACGAGAGGCCGGCTATTTCTTAATAGACCAGACCTCTCCCTCGTGCAGGAGCCTGATTTGAGTGCGGAAAGCCCGAACCATCAGGACGGGCCGCGGCGAATGCTTGAGCACCTTTTCCGCCACGCTCCCCCGCTCAAACGCGCTTAACCCGGTTTCGCCATGGCTCATCATGGCGACGAGGTCCACGTTTTCCCGTTCGGCCACAGTGAGGATTTGCGTGCCCGCCTCACCCGGCAGCACCTCGGCCTTCGTCTTCAGACCGGCCTTCTCCAGGCCCTTTGCCACGCCTTCCAGGTACTTGGCTGCCTGGTCCTCCTCGGCCTTTATCCATTTCTTGGTCTCGCTTGGCGCTTCCAAAGCAAATTCGGCGTGCTCGGGAACGGCGCGCACCAGGATCACCGTGCCGCCGGTGGCGTTGGCGATCGTCTTCACGTGCGGGAGAATCTGCTCGGCCAACTTCGACCCGTCCAGGGGCACCAAGATCCGCTTATACATGACCTTCCCTCCTCCCTTTTCTGCAGGTCCATCGCTGCCCTCGGACCCGCTACCGTCGTTATCCGCCGACGCAGCCGCGGGAGGATCCGTCGTTAACTCCCGCCCTCACATCCGGCGGTTGGGCCGGCGCGTCTCTGCCTTCCCCCCAGATATCCACATCACCCGTGAGAAAGGGGACCCGTTCGGTTGAGAAACCTGTCTGAAGTTCATCCGGTCCAAACAGAGACGCGCCTTGTGTCATGCCTCACTCGCCCTCGCAGAATTCCTCAACCTGAGCCCCTGTCAACCGCAGAAAGTCTTTGGACGCGATTCGGATCACTTCGTGGTGGCTCCCTGCGGGGAAGGAGACCGTCTCCTCACCGATCAGGTCCTCATCAAGGTACACCGGGACCCCGTAGAGATTGCCGAAGGCCGGCATGGCCCCCGTTTCGCAGCCTTTGAAGGTCCCTTCGAAGTCGGCTTCCTTTGCTAGGGTCACCGTATTATCTCGCAGGACCCGCTGAATCCGATTGATGTCCACACGGCACTTCGCAGGCAACACCGCCATGGCCAAGCCATGCTGGCCCTTCACCATGACCACCTTGGCGAAGGCCCGACCGGGGATGTGGGCGGCGGCCGCCACTTCCTGCGCCGTGTATGCCTCCATATGGGGGCGAACCTCATACTTCACCTGCTGCTGATCCAACCACTCTCGCACGCGCGCTACCACCGTCATGGTCGCACCTCCCTCAAGGCAGCCAACGCCCTCTCAGAGGAGGCTCCCGCTCTCGTGAAACCAGCCGATCCGTGGAGGCCCAGGCGGTCCCAACGCTTCGGATCTCTCAAGGTCCAGAAACCGCCGATTCGTTCCAGCGGTCACGCCAATACGGAAGGCACTGGGACCGCCAGGCCAAGCCCCTCACCCATCACTACGCCTCTTGCTCGGCCTCCTTTTCGAGCTTCTCCGCCCGAATCGGATCACACTCCGGGCAGAACAAGTCCTTTTCCAGGGGATCGTGTCTCAGCTCCGTCCCACACTGCGAACAGACCTTCTGGGCGACTGCCATTTGATCTCACCTCCTTTCCGGGAACATCTTGCCACGGGGATTGCCTTTCAAGCCTCTGAACAGTTGGCGAGTGGGGAAACCGGCGATGCCTCCTCTCCGAATGCACCCCTTCGCCCGGTCTGAAAGGCGCCGATGATGCCGGAGATCCGCAACGGCATCTTGGTGAATGTCGCCCATCGCCGCTCATGCTGAAGGAGAGGCGATGGACCCTAGGCTTGGAAGACCCGGCGCACGGTGTAGCCGCAGGTCCCACACCGCCTGTACACGAAGGGCCAGACCCCGTCCCACTGCAGCTCACCCACCTGCTCCATGGCAGCAGCGCAGCACGCGCTCGGGCGCGGGGGAGAGACGATCTTTTCCGGGTACAGATTCGCGGGATTACGTTCGGTGGTATACTCTACGATTGCCTTCATCTCATCCCCCCATTAATCATTCGAGCGGTAGGTTGGGATCGTTGCCCCACTCGCTCCAGGAGCGGTCATAGCCTCGAACGTCCGGGTACGCGAGAAGACGGAGCACCAAGTAGCTTACGGCCGCGCGGTGCATGGTCTGGCAGTAGGTGACTGTCGTCTTATCCTTGGTCACCCCCGCTTTCTCGTAGAGGTTGAGCAGCTCATCGGCCGACTTGAAGGTCTTGTCGGCGGTCAGATTCTGCGTCCACTCGATGTTTGCAGCTCCCGGGATGTGCCCTCCCCGCTTCGCGCGGACATCCTCGCCTCGAAACTCTTTCGGCGAGCGTGAGTCCACCAATGACAGATTCGGCTTCCCCAGATTTGCCACGATCCAGCGGGCTGACGATACGCGCCGCGTGTCGGGATGGATCCGATACACCGTTGTGGCCACCTGTGGGACTTCTTTGGAGAGCGCACGGCCTTCCGCCACCCACTTCGTCAGACCGCCGTTCAAGAGGGCCATCTTGCCGTGACCACCGTAGTCGAGCGTGAAGAACAGGCGCGACGCGTTCAGTCCCCCCTGGTCGTCGTAGGCCACCACCATGGTCTCGCCCGTGATTCCAAGCTGGCCCTGCATCTCCTCGATCTCATAGTCGGGCGGGATCATGAAGCCTGGCTCCTTCAGGGCTAAGCGAATCTGATTAACCGAAAGGTGGACTGCGCTCGGAATGTGCCCTGCCGCATACTCATTCTGGCTGTTTCGCATGTCAACGATCCGCAGGTTCCGATCGTTGAGGTGCAAGGCCAACCAGTCGGTCTCCACGAGAAACTGAGGATTACCATAGCCCGCGGCCAGCGCCGTGCCTCCGATCGCCGCGAGCAGTGTGACCGCCGCCACCCCTGCCATCACCATCCGTCTCATGACTGCGCGCCTCCTGTTCCAAGCACCGCATCAGAGCGACCGGTGTACTCTCCCAAATCGCCCTCATCCTTCCGAGGTCGCCGTTCGATCCGCCCGATCAACCAGAATGCCGCACCCGCCATCAAGAGGAGGAGGAAGACAACCCCTGCAGGCGGCAGCCCGGTCCAGTCGGCGAGGGTGACGTCGCCAAGGTCCCCAGAGAAATAGAACGACTCCAAGCGATCAAAGAGCTCGGCGAATCCAAAGATCCCGGTGACGAGTCCCGCCATAAATACGAGAGCATCCCACTTTCCGCTGGCCGCGGCCACTGCTGAGGTGCCAGGACAGTATCCACCCACGACGAAGCCGATCCCGAGAAGCAGCCCGCCCGCGAGTTGCGGCCAGATGTAGGTCGGCATGGCGGCAAGCAGGTCCAGATCAAGGAGACTCGCCCGCCCGAGGGCAAGCAAGCCCACCATTGCCACCAGGATGGCGCTGAGCATCACTTTGGGAACCGCAAAGTCCTTCAGGTAGAAAACGCCCGTAAGCTTCCTCGCGCTGCCGAAGCCTGCCCGCTCCAGAAAAAAGCCGAAAAGGAGGCCGGCGACGAAGCCAAGAGCCAGCCTCCAGGCCTCACTGAGCAGGCCCTGGACCTCCAGCGGGCCGCTCATTGCCATTCCCTCCGCACAAACGGCGCGGCGAGGAATCCGCCGGCGAAAACGGCCAGCATGAATGCCCAACTTCCTAGTGCCATGGCCGCGCCGCCGCTCAAGGCCTGGCCGCTGGTACACCCCCTCGCCAGGCGGGTGGCAAACCCCATGACAAGGCCACCAGCAAAGGCCAGAGTAAGCCTGCTCCCTCTGCCTATGGATGGGCCACGCTCGATCTGACCCTTCAGACGGCCGGCCGTGACCGCTCCCAGGAAGCCACCCACCATCACTCCGAGCACTTCGAAGACGATCCAGGAATAGAGCGGTGACCGGCCAGGTGTGATGTAACTGCTAAGGTAGCTGTTATTCTGCGCAGAACCGGGGGCGACGGCCTCCAAGAGAGCCGCCGTCGCTCCGGTATAGGCACCGGAAGCGCCAAGGCCATGACCAGTCAGATAAAACGTCAGCAGCAACGTGAGGCCCAGCGCGCCGCCAGCCACGAACGGCGCCCAATATGCGCGTGACGACCTCCTGTTCGGCTTCAGTTCCATTCCCATTTCCCCCCCATTATCGAGCGTGCCCTGATCCCATTCGTGGGCGACCTCTAACGTATAAGAAGACAGATCCACACCGAGATTTGGAGCAAGCGGTATGCCAGCCAGCCAGCCTCGATTGGATTAGACTAGGCCGAGCGTAACCCTTTAAGATTAAAGGGGTAAATGGATTTGATCAGTGCCGCCACCACGGGAAAGGATGAGTTCGGATGGTCGAGAGCGGGCGTCAGTGTCCCATAGTCCTCAGACTTTTTTATAAGAGATGAGAGATTTCGAATAGTTTGTCAAGTTTCCTGGATGCGACTTAGATGTCACAGTGGGGCAACACCTTCCCTACTCCCTCGTCTAGCATCGGGGTACCTTGACCCACAGGGGCACAGGAAAGGCTTGAGCATGCTCCATTCGGGAGTTGCCTCGCCCCAGAGGCGCTCGTTCGCCCCGACCAGGCCCCGGTGAGCATCTTGGAGCGGCTTGCGGGCATCCCGCTGACCTGGCGTAGCTGAGGCCGTCGCTCCACTCTGGGCAGGGTCAATCCACCACCCTCGCGCATCTCACGATGCACATGGTCACATCGCCCATTTTCGGCTAGTGCCGTTCAAACTATTCATGGCGGCTTTGCCGTTCCGCGCGGTCGCGACCATTGCCATAAGGGACGCCGCCCAAGCTCGGCAAATCACGTTGGAACGGTATTAATACAAACGACAATTTTAAAGTTACATCGGGCGGGTGGCCGAGGCGGGGCGCCCCATCCGCCCGGAACGGAAGGGCCCCACTGGGGGATGGGTGGAGTGAGGACGGATGGGGCTGCCGAAGGACAGGACCCGCCTTTGCAACAAGATTAAGGACGTTTGTATTAGCCGACTCTACGCGCTGCGAACGATAAGGACGGGGCGATCGGCTGAGCGCAGCACCCGCTCCGTCACGGAACCGAGAAAGAGGCGGGCTATCCCCGAATGGCCATGAGACGCCATCACGATGAGGTCTACATCGAGGGCTTTTGCCTCTTGGCAGATCGCCTCGTGGACCGGCCCAGGGGCCTCCACCACCCGAACCTCAGTCACTATTCCTTGCGTTCCACGCATCTCCGCCGGGACAAGCGATTCTAATGCGGTGCTCACGCTCTGCCTGAGCGCCTCTCGCTCTTCTGGCGAAAGCATCCTCTCCGGCGAATAGTGAGCGTACATCGGATTCGGCAGCTCAGGCCGCTGCAGGACATGACAAAGGATCACGGTGCCGCCGCGTTCCGCCAGCACAGCGTAGGCGTGCGCGATGGCGCCGTTTCCGAGGGGTGAGAAATCAGTGGTCACGAGCAGCTTCCGGTACCTTGGTGTCACAATGCATTCACCCCTTTCGAAAAGTTGCCTTCCGCGACTCCCATGGAATTCTCCAGCGCGCCAACGTCAGAGCCTCGGCCTCCCGCGCATCCGCTTCAACCATTTTTCCGCCTCCACTGCGAAAAAGACAGCAGAAGATGCCACGAGGCTCACGCCCAGCTCCATAGGGGTCATGGGTTCGGTCCTGAAGACCCTGTTAAGGATCGGAACGTAGACGGTAGCCATTTGGAGAAGGAAGGTCAGCGCGACCGAGCCAAGCAGCGGTTTGTTGGACAGCAGCCCTTGGGCGAATAGCGACTCCCGATCCGACCGGATGGCGAGCACATTGGCCAACTGGGATAGACAGAGGACGGTAAAGACCATGGTTTGCCAGCGGGCGGAGCCGGAAAAGAGGGCCCATGCCTGGGTGCCGATGGTCAGGGCCCCCATGAACAGGCCAACCCAGATGACATGGATGCCCAATCCGTGCGAGAATACTCCTTCCTGGGGGGGCCGAGGGGGGCGCTGCATGACGTCTTTCTCCTCAGGCTCTGCCGCCAAGGCCAAGCCTGGCAGCCCGTCCGTAACCAGATTGATCCAGAGGATTTGGATCGGGAGAAGTGGAACGGGTAACCCGAAGAAGGGCGCGAGGAAGATGGTCCAGATCTCACCGGAGTTGGTGGTCACGGCATACCTGATGAACCTCCGCAGGTTGTCATAGATCTTGCGCCCCTCCCGGACGGCCCGGACGATCGTGGCAAAGTTATCGTCCAAGAGGATCATCGCGCTGGCCTCTTTTGCCACGTCAGTGCCCGTTATCCCCATGGCCACGCCGATGTCAGCCTGCTTCAGCGCCGGCGCGTCATTGACGCCGTCCCCGGTCATAGCCACGTACTCCCCGCTGGCTTGAAGCGCCGTGACGATCTTGAGTTTCTGCTCCGGCGCAACCCTCGCATAGACCCGGATGTGTCCCACCCGTGTCTGAAGTTCCTGTTGTGAGAGGGTCGCCAACTCTTGCCCCGTCATGACGGCGTCACCGTCCTCGAGTATCCCCAGTCGCCTGGCGATGGCCCTGGCGGTCGCTGGGTGGTCCCCCGTGATCATGACGGGCACGATGCCAGCGGTCTTGCAGGACCCGACCGCCTCTCGAGCTTCCTCACGGGGAGGATCCACGATCCCAACGAAGCCGAGCAGCGTCAGTTCGCGCTCCACCGTCTCAGCCGTCATCACCGCGGGCATGTCTTCCCATCGCCGCATGCCGAGGGCCAGCACCCTCAGGCCATCGGCGGCCATCCGCTCGCTGACCTTCGCGAGCTCGTCCGGTTGGACCTCACGCGAACCCGACGACGTCAACATCTGCCGGGATTCCTCCACGATGACCTCGATCGCTCCCTTTGTGAAAGAGACGAAGCCGCCTGCCGGGTCCCGATGCAGGGTCGTCATGCACTTTCGATCCGAATCGAAGGGGATCTCCGCCACCCTCGGATAGTCTTTTTCCACCTCCAGCCTCTCGAATCCCGCGTCCGCCGCAGCGACGAAGATCGCCACCTCCGTCGGGTCACCTCGAACCGAACCCGTGCCGTCCGCACCGGCATCGTTACTGAGCGCCATCGCCCGGAGCAGCTCGTCCCAGGGGCCTTCGGATTTAGGAGCCCGCTCGATGACGCCGTCGCAGAAAAACTCCTCGACCCTCATCCGATTCATGGTGAGCGTGCCGGTCTTGTCGGAGCAGATGTAGGTCACAGATCCCAGGGTCTCTACTGCGGGGAGCTTGCGCACCAGGGCATTCTTCTGGACCATCTTCCTCGCGCCGAGGGCTAAAGAGATGGTGACGACGGCGGGGAGGGCCTCCGGGATGGCCGCTACGGCCAGGCTCACCGCGGTCAGGAACATGAGAAGCGGAGCCTCGCCGCGCGCGATCCCCGCCACAAAGACGATGGCGCAGATGGCCAGGGCGGCGACCGCCAAGCGCTGCCCGAAGCTCGCGAGACGCTTCTGCAGGGGGGTCTTGACTTCACCCGCCTCCTGGAGCAGGGCCGCGATCTTCCCGAACTCGGTCTCCATCCCGGTGGCCACCACCACCCCGCTGCCGCGGCCGTAGGTTACGACGGTCCCCTTGTAGGCCATGTTCTTTCGGTCCCCAATGGGAAGTGTCTCATCGCGAAGGGCCTCCGTCGTCTTCTCGGCGGGAACGGACTCCCCGGTGAGGGCGGCCTCTTCCACTCTGAGCTGGGCCACCTCGAGGAGCCTGAGGTCCGCGGGCACAATCGCGCCAACTTCGAGGAGCACGATGTCGCCCGGGACAACCTCCTCGGCCGGGACGACGATGGTCTCTCCTTGCCGGAGAACTAATGCCGTAGGGGCTGCCATCGCCTTGAGGGCCTCCATGGCCCGTTCGGCCCGATACTCCTGAACAAAGCCGATCACCGCGTTCAGAACGACGATCGCCACAATCGCGACCGCGTCCTTCGCCTCACCGATCACACCCGAGACAACAGCGGCGGCCAGCAGGACGAGGATCATGAAGTCTGTGAACTGGTCGAAGAACATCCCGAGGGGGCTCCGCCGCTTCCCTTCGGCCAGCACGTTGGGACCGTACTCCGAAAGGCGACCCCGAACCGCTTCCCGGCCGAGGCCCTGCCTCGACGTTTGCAGGGCCTCCATCACCATCTCACCCGACATCTGGTGCCAACCCATTGGCGGCCTACTCCTGTAGACTCAGGACATAGTCGGCGATCGGGCGCACCCAAAGAGGCGGGGTCTGCCGGGGCCACCAAGCCTTCAGCTCCTCCATCTCGCGCTCGAACACCACCCCCCAGACCGGCATGGCGGAGTCACCGTGGGCCAGGACTAGGGCGGCGGTGCGCAACCCGGCTCATGTTCATGACCTTCCCCCTTATGACGGAGCGGAATTTTGGCTGGCCACTCCGGCGCATTTGAGAATCTCCTCCGCCGGATCGCCCGGGCGCACGAGATCCAGGGCTTTTCTTCCTTGGCCTTCGACATGTATCAGTCCGCCCCGAGGTATCGGAAGGCGAGGCCTCGGTAGGCGGAGGACCCTCCTTCCCGTATCAGCTCCCCCGCGCCCACGGGGGCCATCACCCACAAGGAAGGCGATCCCGTCCTCGCGCAGTCAGCTACCCACGCTTTTCGATAGGCGCCACGTCGCGCAAACCGTGGCCGATGTAGACCTGCCTGGGTCTGGCGATTTTCTGCTCCGAATCGAGCAGCATCTCCTCCCATTGCGCCATCCAGCCCGATGTCCGAGGGATAGCGAACAGCACAGGGAAGATATCCACCGGGAAGCCCATAGCCTGGTAGATGATCCCCGAATAGAAATCGACGTTCGGGTAGAGCTTCCGCTTCACGAAATAGTCATCCTGCAGCGCGATCCGCTCCAGTTCAACGGCCATGTCCAGCATCGGGTTCATCCCCGTCACCTCGAATACCTGCTCCGCCAGCCGCTTAATGATCCTTGCCCGCGGATCGTAGTTCTTGTAGACGCGGTGGCCAAACCCCATGAGCCGTCCCTCTCCAGCCTTCACCTTCTTGATGAACTCGGGGATGCGATCCTTGGAGCCGATCTCCTTGAGCATGACCAGGACCGCCTCGTTGGCGCCGCCGTGCAGCGGGCCGTAGAGGGCCGCCGTCGCTGCCGCTACAGCCGAGTAGGGATCGACCTGGGAGCTCCCGACGCTCCTCATGGCATTGGCGCTGCAGTTCTGCTCGTGATCCACGTGCAGGATGAACAGGACATCGAGCGCGCTCTCCAAGACCGGGTTAGGCCGATACTTGGTCTCGGCCATCTTGAAGAGCATGCTGAGGAAGTTTCCGGTGTAGCTCAAGTCGTTGTCCGGGTAGACGTACGGCAATCCCAGGCTGTGCCGGTAGGCGAACGCAGCGAGCGTCGGCATCTTGGCCACCAGTCGCTGGATCTGCTTCTTGCGGGACTCCGGGTCCAACACTCGCTTGGCATCGGGATAGAACGTGGACAGGGCACCGACGGTCCCGACGAGGATCCCCATCGGGTGGGCATCGTACCGAAAGCCATCCATGAACGTCTTGATGCTCTCGTGGATCATCGTATGGTGGGTGATGTTCCATACCCAGTCATCGAGCTGCGCTCTGGTCGGCAGCTCCCCATACAGGATCAGGTAGGCGACCTCGAGGTAGGTACATTTCTCGGCGAGCTGCTCGATCGGATATCCCCGGTAGCGCAGGATCCCCTTATCCCCGTCGATGAAGGTGATCTTGCTCTTGCACGAGGCGGTGTTCATGAAGGCCGGGTCGTAGCTCATCATCCCGAACTCGTCGTCCGTGACCTTGATCTGCCGTAGATCCATGGCCCGGATGTTCCCGCTCTGGATCGGAATCTCGTAGCTCTTCCCGGTCCTGTTGTCGGTGATGGTCAAGGTCTCCTTGCTCATGCTCGTGCTCCTTTCTCTACCCAGGCCGCTAACGGCCTGCTGCAAAAGAGTGTGGGTGTGAACAGCCCTGCCTCTCCGCATCTCCGCGTTCGGGCTCTGTGGTACCTTGATCGAACGTGTTACGACCGTCTGGGGTTAACGGGCCGGGGCCGGTAGGGGGCTCTTGTGGCACACCCCTAGACCCTCCATTTCAACCCATTTTCTTGACACCTCATCTGTCCGCTCACTGTTCGGCTCCAAGCGGTATCTTCACGCTGACCGCGCCGCGGAGGTCAGCGATGCGATACCCGAACGACTTATCTTGGGGGTACAGACGCTGCAACTCGGCTTTGACCTCCGGCGAGATGTCGTCAGGCCCACCGTGGCAGCTCAAGCAGACCGGACTTCCCAGCACGATCGGCTTCATGTAGCGGAGGTACCTTCGCCCCTCCTCCGTGACGACCTCCGCATGTTCGGTGTCCACCTGAAGCTCCCCCTTCGCCTTCAACGCCGCGAATTCATCCAGCACCCTAGCCTCGTACTCGTCGGGCGCGTCGGCGGGATTTCGATACTTGACGCTGACGCGACGAACACGCCACCCCTCCTCTTCGTGCTGCTTGGCGAGGCCGAGGGCGATCTTGGAGCACTGCTGGAGCGCTCCAGCCGGCCCACGCGCCCTCACCTCGACTTGCATCAGTTCGCGCGTTTCCTCGATCACCCTCAATGCCAACTGCTGGGCAGCACGAAGGCCCGGAAGCTCCGCTGCCGTGGCCCACGAGAGGAGCGCCCCGCTCATCACAACACATGCAATCCCGACGTGTCGCTTCTTCATTTTACTCTATTCACCTCCTCCTCAACCAGTGCCATTCCAACTTTAATTACACCAAAATGGTGGGCCTAGGAAAAGCGAAAATTCTTAGCAGGACTCCTGTCGGCGATCAGCCACAACAAGTTGGAACGGCACCAGTCCCCCCGGCGACTCGCTCAAGGCGGGCCGCACAGACCTTGAACTCGGGAATGAGGGCTATCGGGTCGAGCGCGGGGTTGGTCAAGCGATTGGCTGGCGCCTCGGCGAAGTGGAACGTCGTGAAGATCACCCCAGGCGGAACCCCCTCTTCCACCCGGACCCTTGCGAGGATCCGGCCACGGCGCGTCACGACTGCCGCCACCTGTCCCTCCGACACGCCGACCCGCTGGGCATCGACGCGACTCACCTCGACAAAGGGTTCAGGCTCGAGGAGGTTCAGCCCCTCCGAGCGGCGAGACATCGTCCCGGTGTGATACTGGAAGAGGGTCCGGCCGCTGGTCAGCACCAGTGGGAAGTCGGCATCGGGGACCTCGGCAGGGGGAAGCCAATCGACAGGATGGAAACGGGCCCGACCTCGGGGAAACCGGCGGGTGTAGAGAATCGGCGTGCCCGGATGATCGGGGCGTGGACACGGCCACTGCAGGCCTGCAGCCTCAAGCCGCTCATACGAGATCCCGCCGTAGATCGTGACCAGGCGGGCGATTTCGGCCATGATCTCGCGAGGGTGAGCGTACGCCATCGGGTAGCCGAGCCGTCGGCTCAAGGCACAGACGATCTGCCAGTCGGCCATCGCCTGCCCAGGAGGCTCAACCGCCCTTCTCACCCGCTGGACCCGGCGCTCGGTGTTCGTGAAGGTCCCGTCCTTCTCCGCGAAGCTTGCGGCCGGCAGGACGACATGCGCGAGCTTTGCCGTCTCGGTCAAGAAGAGATCCTGGACCACCAGGAAGTCAAGGCCGCGCAACACGGCCTCGGTGGTTGTCATGTCCGGCTCGGTCAGGAGAGCATTCTCCCCCACGAGATAAAGGCCTCGAATGGGCTGCCGTGGCTCGCCCCCGAAGATCTGCGTCAGCGCGAGGCCTGGCCGTTGCGGGATCTCACGCCCCCATGCCGCTTCGAACTTCGCCCGCACCTCCGCATCCTCCAGCGACTGATACCCCGGAAGGGCATTTGGGAGGGCGCCCATATCGCAGGCTCCCTGCACATTGTTCTGGCCGCGGAGCGGGTTGAGGCCGGCGCCCGGCTTGCCCAGATTGCCGGTGAGCAACGCCAGGTTGGCAAGGGCCAGGACGGTCTGGTGCCCGCTCGTATGCTGGGTAACCCCCATGGTGTAGTAAATGGAGGAGGGACGCCTGCTTGCGTACAGGCGCGCGGCCCGGCACAGGAGATCCCCATCAACCCCTGCGATTGGGGCAGCGACTTCGGGCGGATAGCGCCGGACCGCCGCCCGCATCTCTTCGAACCCCTCGGTCCGCTCATGCACGAATCCCTGATCCCAGAGTCCTTCTCCCAAGATAACGTGGGCCATCCCATTCAAAACCGCGAGGTCGGTCCCGGGCCGGATCGCCAGGTGGACCGTGGCGAGGCGCGCCAACTCGATCTGGCGGGGATCGACCACGATCAGGGGTATCCCCCGCTCCACAAGGCGCTTCATCGGCAGCGCGGCGATCGGGTGCTGCTCCGTGGTATTCGATCCGACGACCAGCAGCGCTTGCGCCTGCTCCAGATCTTCGAATGAGTTGGTTGCGGCCGGGCCTCCGAACGCCGCCAGAAGTGCGGTGCCGGTTGGCGCGTGACAGAGACGGGCGCAGTTGTCAACATTGTTGGTGCCTAGAACCGCCCTTGCGAGCTTTTGAAGCAGGTAGTTCTCCTCGTTGGTCGCCTTGGCGGACGACACGACGCCGACGGCGTCGGGCCCGTGGCATGCTCTGATCTCGAGCAGACGTCGGGCCACCAAGTCGAGGGCTTCCTCCCACGTGGCCTCCCGGAAGCCGTGCCCCTCCCGGATGAGCGGCGCCTTGAGCCGATCGGGGCTATGAATGAACTGGTATCCGAACCGCCCCTTCGCGCACAGGCTTCCCTTGTTGGCGGGGCCGTCGAAGTTCGAGCCCACCTTGATCACCCGTCCCGCCTGGACCTGCAGGTCGAGCTGGCAGCCACAACCGCAATACGGGCAAATGGTTGTGACCGCCTCCAGTGCGCCTGCACCCTCCGGCCAGGCCGGAAGCCTTTCGACAAGCGCGCCCGTCGGGCAGTAGGCAACGCATTCGCCGCAGGAGACGCAGGTCGATCGGCCAAGCGGCCTGCCGTCGTCGGCGATGACGAGGCTTCGGTCCCCACGCTCCGCGATCCCCAGGACATGATGGCCCTGGATCTCGCCGCACGCCCGCACGCACCGCCTGCAGAGGATGCATCGATTCAGATCAAGCCTGATGAAGGGATGCGAATCGTCGATGGGAAAAGGAGCCCTGTGTCGGTCAAAGCGACCGCCAGAAAGGTTGTAACGACGGGCCAGGAGGTGCAGCTCACAGCGACTGCCCCTCTCATTGGGGACGCAATCGGCAGGATGGTCAGCCAGTAACAGTTCGAGGACGAATAGGCGGGCTTTGACCGCCTCTTCGGCCTCGGTTCTCACCTCCATCCCTTCTTCGGCGGCGGTGGAGCAGGCGGTCCTCAGGCCAACCGCTCCATCATGTTCCACGTGGACCAAGCAAACCCGGCAGACCGGCTGGGCTGGCAGCAGGGGGATGTGACAGAGTGTCGGGATGACGATCCCCAGCGAGCGCGCAGCATCGAGGAGCGTAGCCCCCTCCCGGACCAGGGCGCGCTGCCCATTGATCGTCAGGGAAATCGTGGAAGCGGGCTTCATGCAGAGGTGCTTCGAAAGGGGCTGGGAGGCAGATATCGCACTGTCAGTTACCCTTGCTGGCACTCGACCTCCCCACGTGCCGGCTCGGGATGCATCGAACCGGCAGCCTTGCCCTCCTGGATGGGAGATTCTGCAGCAATCATGGCTCTCAGTTCGGTTCCCTCAATCACCTCACGCTCCAGCAGGAGCTTAGCCAGTCGATGCAGCAGTTCCGCTCGGCGGCTCAGTAGATCATTGGCGCGGGCCTGTGCCTCTTGCAGGAGCCTCGCCACCTCCTGGTCGATCGTGAGGGCGGTAGCCTCCGCATACTCTTTGCTCGGGGAAAACCCGGGCGGCATGAACAGT
>Ga0210377_10001801_pt1 | contig 19144 bp, 17 predicted proteins | sample PLM4_65_b1redo_FD_155480 | JGI IMG/M metagenome (GOLD analysis project Ga0210377, IMG submission 155480) | Groundwater sediment microbial communities from an aquifer in East River, Colorado, USA - PLM4_65_b1 redo | ecosystem: Environmental > Terrestrial > Soil > Riparian zone | place: USA: East...
GGGGTGCCTGCGGAGGACCCCGAGGCCGGAGCAGGGCGCATCGATCAGGACCCGGTCAAAGACCCCTCCCTGATAGCGCGAAGCATCGCCCTGGAGCGGTGAGATGATCGTGGTCCCGAGCCGCCTGCTGTTCTCGCGGACCTTCGCGATCCGGGATGCATCGAGCTCAAGCGCCACGACCGTGCCCTGGTCCTGCATTAGTTCGGCCAGGTGTGTTGCCTTGCCGCCGGGGGCCGCGCAGGCATCCAGGATTGTCTCGCCCGGCCGCGGCGTAAGCAACAGACTGATGATCTGGGCCGCCTGGTCCTGGACCACGAACCAGCCGTCCCGATAGGCCTGAAGGGCGCGCAGCCACTGCGGTGATGAAATGATGTCGAGACCGACGGGAGAACTGGCAGTCTCCGAGACCTGCACCCCCTCGGCTTCCAGTGCCGCCTTTAGAGCGGAGCGCGTTGTCTTAAGGATATTGGTCCTGATCGTGAGCGGCGCGGGCCGGTTGTTCGCCAGGAGCAGGGCCTCGGCAGCTTCGGCGCCGAACCGCGAGACCCAGCGTTTCACGAGCCAGACCGGGTGCGAGTAAAACATGGACAGCCGCGCGACCGGGTCCCCGGAATCCGGATACTTGATCGTGTCCCGTTTTCTGTCCAGGCCCCTGAGCAGTCCGTTCACATATCCGTGCTTGTTGCCATGCTCTTTAGCGAGTTCCACCGACGTGTTCACGGCGGCGCTCACCGGCACCCGGTCAAGGAAGAGCATCTGGTAAGCGCCGAGCCGCAGGATATTCCGGGTCCAGGCATCGGTCGTGCCGATGGGCTTGGCGGAAAAACAATTCAGCACCCAGTCCAGGCGCGCGCGGTTCCTGAGCACTCCGTACACAAGCTCCAGGAGAAAGCCGCTGTCGCGCGCATCCATGCGTTCCCGCGCCGGTGCGAGCAGCTCATCAACGAAGATGCCGTCCTCGGTACGGCAGAGGATCGTGAGCGCTGTCTCCCGCGGTATGTCCTTATTATCCACCCTTCGAGAGGCAGCCGCGGCCTTCGATGTGCGGCCTGTGTCATTCATAGGCATGGCGGTGTATGCTCTTTCTCCGCAAGACTTGACCTGATCTCATGATTGTTTGAAACATAATTGAACACCGCAGGGCACAAAATGAAAAAAATCTGAGGGAAAAACACGATGGCCTGCGGTCACTCCTCAATTTTGCGATTTGCATTGGCTGCGGCCGCGCTATGATCGTCATCCCCGATCATTGGAGAACTCTGTTCTTCAGCGGGGTTCACCCCGTTAGAGCAAGCCGGCGACTGTTTGCGACGGCCTGTCCCCTGTCTGCTCTTGGCGGGCTGAAATCGCCATCCGTGACAGTTCGTGCCGTATAGTTCTCTAGCGGGGTTTGGGGTTGCCGCTTACGAAGAACTCGAGCGCTTCAGCGACCTTGCTGATATCAACGCTGGTGTTGAAGCAGGGGCCGAAGGGACGATCGTTCAGGATCCCGATCACGGGCAGCGGGTAGGCGTCCTGGATACCGCTCGTCAGGTCCCGCTCGCAGGCAACGGCAATGATGGCTTCCGGCTTTGATTCCGCCACCCTGCGCCGCGCAAGCGTTCCACCCGTGGCCACGGAGAGGTGGACGTTGTATTTCTGGGCCAGCTCCACCAGGTCCTTGATCTTGCACTTGCCGCAGGCCTGGCATTTGGATGCGTCGCTCGTGACCTTGATGGCGCAGTCGCTGAACTGAAGGCAGTGCGGCATCAGGAGCAGGAGGCGCTTGGGCCTGCTCTCAACATAGCGGGCGCGGACGAGCAGATTGTTCACCTCGACAAAGGACTGCTGCACCTTCTCCTTGGAAATGCCGAGGAGCTTCCCCAGCACGATCATGATGGGGAAGAGCACCTCGATCACGATCCCCCGGAGCCGTGCCGCGAAGAAGATCTCTTTACCCCGGACGAGCGTGAGGATCAATAGTCCCACGCCGAGGATCAGGAAGCCGAGCGCCCCGCTCAGGGTGAAACACACGACCTCCGGCGCAAGGGGATGGATGTTCCTGAGCCCGACATAGGGGATCAGATAAAGCCCCACGGTTATCGCGGTAATGAGCAGGACCGTGAAGACAATGAGGCCGATGAATATTCTTTTTTTAGGTTCGGACATGGCGTGAAAGAAAATCCTGATTTCGAAATACTCAATTCTAAACAATCTCAACAACGCAAAGGTCACATAGTTTGACGTTCTGATGTTGGGATTATTTCAGGATTGAGATATTCGTGCTTCGAATTTTTTCCCTTCGATCCCCCGGTGCCCCCGCATGAACTCGCCCGCGGTCATGGGCTTCCTGCCCTCGGGCTGGATGCTCAGGATGCGCAGCAGCCCGCTGGCGGTGCCCGCCTCCAGGGTATTGTGGTTCCTTTCGTACAGCATCCCCGGTTCACCGGATCCCTCGAGAACCGTGGTCGCGACGATCTTGACCAGTTTATTGTCCAGATAACAGTATGCGCCGGGCCAGGGAGAAAGTCCCCTGATGCGGTTATGGAGATCCACAGCGGAAAGGTCCCAGTCAATGAGGCCGTCTCCCTTTTTTAGAAGAGGCGCCATGGTGGCTTTTGTTCCGTCCTGCGCGACCGGAGCGAGTTTTCCTGACGCGAGAAGCGGTAATGCCGATGTTATGAGCTTCGCTCCGAGCGGTGCAAGCTTTTCCGTCAGCGCGCCCGCCGTGTCATCCGGGCCGATGGGGATGCTCTCCTGCATCAGGATCGCTCCCGTGTCCATGCCCTCGTCCATCAGCATGATGGTGATGCCGGTCTCGCGCTCACCGCGGATGATCGCCCAGTTGATGGGCGCAGCCCCCCGGTATGCGGGCAGGAGTGAAGCATGGATGTTGATGCACCCGAATTTCGGCAGCGTCAGGATCTCTCGTGGAAGGATCTGTCCGTACGCTGCTACAATGATCGCCTCGGGACCCATCTTCCGGAGGATCCCGATGAATTCCGGGTCCCTTACGCGCTTGGGCTGCACAACCGCGATCCCCAGCTCCTGTGCCGCAAGCTTGACCGGCGGCGCAGCAAGGGTTCGGCCGCGGCCGGCCGGCTTATCGGTCCGCGTGATCACACCGGCAAAATCGTGTCCGGCCGCGGCCAGGGCGCGGAGCGGCCCTACTGCGAACTGCGGTGTGCCCATATAGACGAGTCTCATAAATACGATTCCACATCACAAATACAAATTTCAAATAAGCCCCGGATCCCAATAACAAAAAAATGCCGGATCCAAACGCGTTTCAGTAATGCTGAATTTTGATTTATCGAATAGTATTTGAGATCCGGCGATTGCTCTTTGGAATAGGTCCCTTGGGCTACGTCTTCTCCGCCAGCGCCTTCTTGAACCGTCGCTTGAAGAGACTCTTCTTGAGCGGGCTTAATTTGTCAACGAACAACAGGCCGTTCAGATGGTCGATCTCGTGCTGGAGGGCCTTGGCCATGAGGCCTTCGGTCTCGAGCTCGAACTGCTTGCCCGTCCTGTCCTGCGCACGGACCTTGATCCGTGCGGCACGCTTGACCTTTTCCGAATAATCCGGGATGCTGAGGCAGCCCTCTTCTTCAATGACCGACCCCTCCATGGCGAGGATCTCGGGATTGATGATGACAAGGAGCGGGTGGCGCTGGTCTTCATCTTCCCGTGTGCTCAGGTCGATCACCGCCAGCTGGAGCGGCACCCCCACCTGGTTTGCCGCAAGCCCGACGCCGGGAGCTGCGTGCATGGTTTCCACCATGTCCTTGATCAGAAGGTCGAGGGAGCTGTCGATTCGTTCGACACGGGTGGTTTTTTTCCGGAGCACGGGGTCCGGATAGGTACGAATTTCTCGAAGTGCCATAGTTATTAATATCTAACATGATTTATTTCTAAAATCAAGGCATAAGATCAAGACGAGGTGTTGACACCCTGCCAAGCTTTGTGGTATTTTTAGCCCATGGCAATCGACAAAAATACAATATCAAAAGAGGCCCAGAAGTTCGTTGCAAAGGGCCAGTATGACAAGGCGATTGCCGAGTGGAAAAAACTCCTCAAGGTAACACCGGACGATCCCAATATTTACAACACCATCGGCGACCTGTGTCTCAAGAAAAACGCCAAGGTCGGCGCGGTCGAGGCATATCGCAAAGCGGCCGATCTTCTGGCTGCCGACGGGTTCACCTCCAAAGCCATCGCGCTCTATAAAAAAGTACTCAATATCGATATCAATCAGATCGAAGTGCACCTCGCCCTCGGCGATATGAATGTTGAGAAGGGTCTCATCGGCAATGCCCTCGAGAATTACAAGCACGTCGCCGACCACTATACCCATAATAAAGAAACAGCCAGGGCCCTCACCATCTACCAGAAGATGGCGGACCTGAACGCCTCCAATGTCGCGTTCCGGGTCAAGCTCGGCGATATGTACGCGAAAGAGGAGATGAAAGAGGACGCGGCCAATGCCTATCTTGCCGCGGCGGACGTGCATGTGTCCAAGAATGCGTTCAAGGACGCGCGACAATTGTTCGAAAAGGTCCTCGCGCTGAACCCGGGCAGCAAAGAGGTGTATCACAAGGCCGGCATCGTTTACTTTAAGGAAGGCAAATTCTCTGAAGCCTGTAAAGCGTTCAAGCCGGCCTTTGAAGACGACCCGTCGAATAAAGAGCTTGCCATTATGTATCTTGAGGCCCTGGACAAGGCAGGCAAGGATGTCGAGGCTGAACAGGTCATCCGGGGGCTCCTCGCTGAGGACCCGGACAATGCCGAGTTTCGGGAAAAACTGTATCACCTGTATCTAGTAAAAAAAGACTACGACAAAGCAATTGTCGAGGCCGCGACGCTTGCTGACGGAAAGATCAAAAACGAGGATGCCGGCGGCGCAGAAGAGATATACAAGGCCTTTGTGACCGGCAGTCCGGACTTCCCCCCTGGCCGTCAAAAACTGGCTGAGTTCTATCTTTCCGTCAACCGTCCACAGGATGCGGCCACGGAACTCATGCAGGCCGCCAAGTTGTTCATCAAAGAAGGAGACCTCCAAAGCGCCAGGACCGTTCTTACCCAGGTGATCGAGACAGCGCCAGGCCTGTCCGAGGCCAAGGAACGGCTCGAACAGCTGCAGACTCCCGTCACGGCTGAAACGCCTCAACCACTGGAGTTCATGACAGCGGAAGAAGGACCGGAACCGACCCCGCCCTCTCCTTTGATTACCGAACCCGAGCCGTTACCAGTCCTTGAAGCGCCGATTCCCGCTCCTCCGGTTGAAGCTGCGTCTATTTCGGCGGACGAAGACCCTGCGATCACCGAAGCGTTCATCGAAGCCGATGTGCTGATCAAATACGGCCTTGCCGCCAAGGCGATTGAGCAGCTCGAAGCGCTGACGAGCAAATTTCCCGAAAGTCCCCGCATACGCACCAAACTCCGCGAGCTCTACCATGAGCAGGGTAACATTGACAAAGCAGTGCGGCATGCCCTCCTCGCCGTCGCGCTCTATACAAAATACGGCAGGGACGACCAGGCAACTGCAGCGCTGCAGACCATTAGCGAACTGGCTCCCGATCATCCGGCGGTCCTCTCCAGGCTCGGAAGGATTTCCATGACTCCGGAAGCGAAAGAGTCCCTGGGCAAAGCACCCCATGAAGTCCTTCCGACGGAGATCATGGAGGACCACCTCGCAACTCCTCTTGCTGAGCCCGAGATTTCTCCGCCTTTTTCTGAAGAAATCCCCGCAGAGACTGTAGCTCCCCAGGAGGCATCCCAGACAGGTGAAATCGAGTTTGAGGAATTCGGAAGGGTTCCCGTTGCACCGGAAGCGGAAGAGTCCATGGGTAAAGCACCCGAAGAAGTCCTTCCGACGGAGATCATGCGGGACCATCTCGAAACCCCGCTTACTGAACCCGAGATATCTCAGCCTTTTTCTGAAGAAATCCCCGCGGAGGCCATAGCTCCCCAGGAGCCGACCCGGACAGATGAAATCGAGTTTGAAGGACTTGATTCAGGAATACCTCCTCTGGAGGAAACATCTCCCGAAGAAACAGTCCCTGTTACCGAACCGTCTGCGATAGTACCGCAACCTGGTGAAGAAGAGCCTCCCTTTGCCGAACTGTCCTCAATGGAAGAGCCATCCGTTGGAGAAGAGCCTGCCGGCGAGCTGGAACAAGCTGCGATTGCACCTGCGGAGGAATTGGCAACACCCGGAGGACCGCCCGCCGAAATTGATCTTGACGAAATATGGGCAGAAACCGAATTCTACTTCCAGCAAGGACTGTTCGACGAGGCAAAGAAACACTACACCCGGATCCTCGCATTGACCCCCGGCGACCAGCGGGCAATCGATCGGCTTTCCGAAATCTCTCGTGAAGAAAATGCAACGCGGGAATTTGCCAAGCTCACCGATGCGGTCGAAGGGCTGGAAGGCTATATCCCGCCGGAAGCGACCGATGGAGCGCTGGCAGCTAGCGCATCTGACGAAGAGGCGGTCCGCTCTCTGATGCAACAGATCCAGCAGCTTAAACAGCAGTCGACTGCGCCTCCATCGCAGGCTCCGGCCGATGCCGTCAGCGGGCCTTTCGAACCTGCAAAAAAGACCGATGAGGAAGAGGTCCACGCGCTCATGATGGAATTTCAGCAGCGCAAGCAGCTCATGAAGCAGCCGACAGCACCTCCCCAAAACATCGTTGTGTCGCCTCCTCAGGCTCCGGCCGATGACATCAGCAGGCCTTTCGAGCCTGCAAAAAAAGCCGACGAGGAAGGCTTCTTTGATTTGGGAGAAGAGCTCCAGCGGGAAACAGCCGCGCCCGTTGCTCAGCAAGCAGGAAAAGCCTCCATAGATTCCTCCGAAAAAGCCCCGCAAGAAACCACCGAGGACTTCTTTGATCTTGCCGCAGAACTCAGGGATGAGTTGAGCGCCATTCCGGTCCCCGTGCGGCCTGTTGCGCCCGCAGAGGAGCAGAGCCTCGACGATATCTTCGAGGAATTTAAAAAGGGAGTGGAACAGCAATCGTCAAAGGAAGACGCTGATACCCATTATAATCTCGGCGTAGCCTATAAAGAGATGGGGCTTCTTGATGATGCCGTCGGGGAGCTCACTATGACAACCGAGGTTGAGCCCAAGTTCATCCAAAGCCGTTATATGCTCGGCCTGTGTTATATGGAAAAGGGAGAGTATCAAAACGCCATATGCGAGATCCAGACCGCGTTGGACTACTCTGAAACACTGGGGATCGACACTGAGAACAGGATCGCGATGCATTACGACCTCGGACTTGCATTTCAAGGCGCGGGAAATATCAACAGCGCTATAAACGAGTTTCAAGAGGTTGTGAATGAGAACCTTATGTATCGGGACACTGCCGCAAAATTGAAAGAGCTCCGCAAGGGAGACTTCATTTCACTCGAACAGCTCAAAGATGATATCGAGAAAGAAATATCCTCAAAGTTCCTCGAAGAAGGTGAGAGGATCGAGCGGGAAGAAAAAACCAAGAAAAACGAGCGCGTGAGAAACTAATATGCCTAATTATTAAGCTTCTGATTGTTTTTTGTGCATTCCCATCCTGCTTTAAAGATCACAACAAATTGAAATATAAGGTATTATGATTTAGCATCAAAATTGCTTATTATCTAGACATGTTGGAGGTCATTTTCCATGAAGAAGATTGAAGCGGTAATCAAACCATTCAAGCTCGACGAAGTAAAAGACGCCCTCAATGCCATCGGCGTCCAGGGCATCACCGTAACCGAGGTCAAGGGCTTCGGCAGGCAAAAAGGTCACACGGAGCTCTACCGCGGAGCAGAGTATGTCGTTGACTTTCTTCCGAAAGTGAAGTTAGAGATCATCGCCGCGGATGGCCTTGTAGCAAAGATCATATCGACCATTGAAACCTCGGCAAAGACCGGTCGTATCGGCGACGGCAAGATCTTCGTCACTCCGGTGGAAGAAGTGATCCGCATCCGCACGGGCGAGCGCGGGGAACCGGCGATCTAAAAAAGGCAAGTTTTGAGTTATTAGTTTTTAGTTTTGAGTTAACAGCAGAAAACTAAAAACCAACAACTAATAACTGAATTATAATACTGAGGAGGAATCAATGAAACCCAAAGATGTAGTGATGATGGCAAAAGAGAACAAAGCAGCGATGGTCGACTTCAAATTCATGGATTTCCCGGGATTGTGGCAGCACTTTTCCGTGCCCGTGGACGAGCTGACCGAGGGCATCTTCGAAGAAGGCCTCGGATTTGATGGTTCGAGCATCCGTGGCTGGCAGTCCATTCATACGAGCGATATGCTGGTCGTTCCTGATCCGGAGACCGCGGTGATGGACCCTTTCACGAAATATGCGACGCTCTCGCTCATCTGCAACATCGTTGACCCGATCACCAAGGAGCGCTACTCCCGCGATCCGCGCTACATCGCGCAGAAAGCCGAGGCCTACCTCAAATCCACCGGCATCGGCGACACCTGCTACATGGGTCCTGAGCCGGAATTCTTCATCTTCGACGACATCCGCTTTGACCAGAACTCCCATGAGGGATACTACCACATCGACAGTTCGGAAGGCATCTGGAACACCGGCCGTGTTGAAAATCCAAACCTGGGCTACAAGCCGCGCCACAAGGAAGGTTACTTCCCCGTTCCTCCCATCGACAGCCAGGAGGACATCCGCTCCGAAATGGTGGCAGAGATGCAGAAGGTCGGCATCTACGTCGAGCGTCAGCACCACGAGGTCGCCACCGCGGGCCAGGCCGAGATCGACATCCGGTACAGCAACCTGGTCAAGTGCGCCGACCAGGTCATGATGTTTAAATATATCATCAAGAACGTGGCGAAGCGGAACGGAAAGACCGTGACCTTCATGCCGAAGCCGCTGTTCGGCGACAATGGTTCGGGCATGCATACACATCAGTCCATCTGGAAGGGCGGCAAGCCCCTCTTCGCCGGCGATAAGTATGCCGGCATGTCCCAGATGGCGCTCCATTACATCGGCGGCATCCTGAAGCACGCCAAGGTGATCGCCGCATTTACCAACCCCACGATGAACTCCTACAAGCGTCTGACCCCGGGCTTCGAAGCGCCGGTGAACCTGGCCTACTCGAGCCGGAACCGCTCGGCCTCGGTCCGCATCCCGATGTACAGCGCGAACCCCAAGACAAAGAGGGTTGAAGTCCGCTTCCCCGACCCGTCCTGCAACCCCTACATGGCCTTTGCCGCCATGTTGATGGCGGGCCTCGACGGCATCGAGAACAAGATCGATCCGGGCCAGCCGCTGGACAAGGACATCTACGATATGGCGCCCGAAGAACTGGCGAGCGTGCCGTCCATGCCGGGTTCGCTCGAAGAGGCGCTGGACAACCTTGAGGCGGACCACGGCTTCCTTCTGAAGGGTGACGTGTTCACCAAGGACGCCATCGAGATGCATATCAGCTACAAGAGGACCAAGGAAGTGGACGCGCTCCGTCTGCGGCCTCATCCGTATGAATTCTTCCTGTATTACGACATCTAACCGCTGATTGAGATGGATCCATCCAGACCGGAACCCTCAAGGGGTTCCGGTTTTTTTTTGCACGATAGAACTCGCTTAAGGGACCTTGCAGACTCCTTCCGAGCGCCGGCATGTGATCGACGCTTGACAGATGGACAAAGTTCTGGTATTTTTTGATTAAACATACAGGCGATGGAGTTCGCCAAAACCGTCCCTTTTTCCCGGGGCTGATGACTCCTACTCTCAATAGAATGAGGGCAGGAGTTTTTTTATGCCCGGAAAGGACAGGGTATGCATGAGGTTTGGGGAATAGCGGCGCTCTGGCTGGGGCTGGCCCTGCTCGCAACTCTTCTTTCCATCTGGCTCAGGATCGCTACGGCGCTCTCGGAGATCGTCGTCGGCACCGTGGCCCAGCTGGTCATCGGTGCAGCAATCGGCGCATCCCTCGGTTCCAACGAGCCGTGGATCAAGTTCCTGTCAGGTACCGGCGCTATCGTTCTTACCTTCCTGGCAGGCGCGGAGCTTGACCCGGTTGTATTCAAGGCGAAGCTCAAGGAGGCAACCGCCATCGGCTTTATCTCCTTCCTCGCGCCCTTTCTCGGCTGCACCGCAGCCGCTTACTACCTCCTTCACTGGACCGTACAGGCAAGCTGGCTTACGGGCGTTGCCCTTTCGACAACGTCGGTTGCCGTGGTCTACGCGGTGATGCTTGAACTAGGGCTGAACAAAACCGACTTCGGCAAGGCAGTGCTCGCGGCTTGCTTCGTCACCGACCTCGGGACTGTCCTGGCCCTGGGTCTGATCTTCGCGCCTTTCTCCATGAAGACCCTGATCTTTGTCGGCGTCAGCGCTGCCGTATTCTTCATCCTTCCTTACCTCACTCCATGGTTCTTCAAAAAATACGGGGACCGGCCGTCTGAACTCGAAGCCAAATACCTCTTGATGGTTCTGTTCGGCCTTGGGTCGCTTGCGGTGTGGTCGGACAGCGAGGCGGTGCTGCCTGCCTATATCATCGGCATGGTGCTCGCCGGGTCCGTGGGCAAGGACCATGTTCTTATCAGGCGGCTCAGGACGCTGACCTTCGGCCTGCTTACGCCGTTCTATTTCATTCGCGCAGGCTCATATGTGTCGGTCTCGGCGATCATCGCTGCGCCTTTTGCTCTTTTCGTGCTGTTCGGCTCAAAGATGATCACGAAGATTGTCGGCGTATATCCCGCCACCAAGGCGTACAAATACGCGCAGAAGGAAGGAATTTACACGACGCTCCTCATGTCCACGGGTCTGACCTTCGGCTCCATCTCGGCGCTGTTCGGGCTTTCTCACAAGATCATCGACCAGGTTCAGTATTCCTTGCTGATCGTCGCGGTGATCGGGAGCGCCGTTGTGCCGACCTTGATCGCAAATGCGTTTTTCATCCCTCATTACTTATTGCCGAAAAAGGACAAGATTCCGGCAGTTGAGCCGGAATAACCGGCCGATTGAACTTTATACCAGGAGGCTTCCATGCTGAAAAAAATACTCGTTGCATTCGACGGCTCCGAGCAATCGAACAGAGCATTTGACTTCGCCCTTGAACTGTCCAGGCATTGCACCGGCGCAGCACCGGAGATCACCGTGGTTTCCGTGGCGCAGCCCCCTGAGCCGATCGATATCGTGGAGATGGACGCGATTATCGAGAGCGCCACGCAGCACTATGAAGAACTCTTCAAGGGGCTTCGGGACAAGGCAAAAGCGGAGAATGTCGAGATCAAAACGGACATCGTTATCGGCCACCCAGCCGACCAGATCATCAAATATGCAACCGAGAAGACGAGTGACATGATCGTCGTGGGACAGCGGGGCAAGTCGAAGATAGCGACCTGGCTCCTGGGCTCCGTGTCGAAGCGAATTTCTAGCTACGCGCCCTGTACGGTCACCATCGTTAAATAGCGCAGTGCACAAAGGTTCTTCATGATAAACTATATTATAATCGTCTTAGGCGGCGGCATCAGGGCCGCCTCCCGCTTCGCGCTCGGGACCTGGATCGGCCAGAACTGGGGCAGGAGTTTCCCGCTTGGCACATTCGTGATCAACGTCAGCGGCAGCTTTCTAATCGGATTGCTCATGACGCTGATGGCTGAACGCTTCACGGAAAATCCCGCATGGCGGCTTTTTCTGGTCGTCGGGTGCCTCGGGGGATACACCACCTTTTCATCGTTCGAGTACCGACCGGTAAACTGGCGACGCACGGTGAATATCTCTATGCAACCATGAATGCGGTCTTAAGCGTGATCTTCGGTTTTGCCGCTCTCAAGACCGGGGAAGTTATCGCGAAGATCATATAGGAGAACGCCTATGGTAACGCAAGGCCCGGCCAAGAAGCTTACCGTGTATGTGGATGAAACGGACAAGTTCCACGGCAAGCCGGTGTATGAAGTTCTGCTTGATCTCTTCTTCAAGAAAAAGATCATGGGCGTGAGCGTCTTCCGGGGTATTGCGGGCTACGGCAGCGATGGCGTTTTTCACACCTCCAAGATGCTTGAGCTGTCCACCAGCATGCCGGTGAAGGTCGAGGTCGTCGAATCCGAGGAGATGATCAACAAGGTACTCCCGGATATCTATCATGTGGTCGAAAAGGGCATGGTCGAGGTCACGGACACGAATGTCGTCAAGTGCTGCCCGAAGGCGGAGGAAACGCGACAAGAAAAAGGAGAACATATGAAGCTCGAAGGCAAGGCCAAAATGCTCAGAATAATCATCAGCGAAGATGACAAGTGGGAAGGCGAACCGCTGTACGAGGCGATCGTCAAGAGACTGGTGATGACCGATATCGCGGGAGCCACTGTATATAAAGCCATAGCGGGATACGGCCCGCATAAAAGATATCATAAAAAAAAGACGCTGGCGATGCACGGCGAGCTTCCGATCCTCATCACCGTCATGGACAGCGAGGAGAAGATCAGTAAGATTATCCCCATTCTTGACGAGATGGTTGGCGAGGGGATCGTCGTCCTCTCGGACGTGAATGTGATAAAATATACTCATAGGGACGTAGGCACGGAGGGCTTGGTGTGACAGCTGTGGGGAACTGTATCTCTTGCACGGTCGTCTCGCAGTAGAGCAAGGAGGGCAAAGATGAATCTCCATGATGATATCGCAGCGGTTGCATACGAACTATATGAGGCGAGAGGCCGTATCCCCGGATGGGACCTTGATGATTGGCTCGATGCCGAGCGGATCGTATTAGCCAAACATGCTGGACAGGAGATCGAGGAACCCGAAGAGGAAGATGGTCCGGAGGAAACGGCTGCAGCTGCGGGGGAGCAAGCAAAAAGAGCCGAGAGAACTGAAGCCGAGGAAAACCAAGAAGCCGGTTTCGACTGATCGTTCTGACTCTCGGGCCTTTTAATGGCCACGCTTAATATGTTTTTGTTTGAATGATGGCGATGGAGTTCGCCAATCACCCCGTTGGAGATGCTGATTCTCTAACGAGATGAACCGCTTCTTATGAAGCTAATGACTCCTACTCTCGGATCATGAGGGTAGGAGTTTTTTCATCTCTATGTAAGGGAGGAAAACTGTGAATCCGGAAGTGCAATTATCGGCTACATCATCATACTCGAAATTGAAAACCGAGCTTTTGAACTGCATGGACGAAATGCTCGTCATTGAGAACATCCGCGGCTGCGCCTGCGAGGACCTGAAGGAAAAGGTCAGGAGCAACGCCTTCAACCTCGTGGTGGTCGGCCAGTTCAAGCGAGGCAAGACGAGCCTCATTAACGCGCTCCTGGGCGCGGAGATCCTGCCCGTAGCAGTCGTTCCCCTCACCTCCATCGTGACAATCATGACCTGGGGTGAAGCGCTCAGGATCAAGGTCTATTTCAACGATGGGAAAATCGCCGAGATCAAGCCGGAAAGTCTCGTGGAATATGTTACGGAAAAGGGCAATCCCAAGAACGTCAAGGACGTCCGGGAAGTTGTCCTTACCTACCCTTCGCCCTATCTTAAGGACGGCGTTCGTCTTATCGATACACCCGGTGTGGGCTCCATCTATCAGCACAACACCGACGTGGCGTACCAGTATTTGCCGAAATCGGATGCCGCGCTCTTTCTCCTATCCGTGGACCAGCCCATGAGCAAGGCGGAGCTTGACTTCCTGAATGACGTGAAAGAGTATTCGAACAAGATATTCTTCGTCTTGAACAAGGCAGACTACCTGCGCGAGAATGACCTCAAGGAATCCATCGAATTTTCTCGAAACGGGCTTAAGGAAGCCATGGGCTCTGACGTGAAGCTCTTCCCTGTCTCGGCCCGGCTCGCCCTCGAAGGGACAGCCGCGCAGTCCGGGGAACTGATGGAAAAGAGCATGCTTCCCCTCTTTTCCAAAGACCTGAACAGGTTCCTGATGGAAGAGAAGGGCAACGTTCTCATCCTCTCCGTGACGAACAATCTGCTCAGGAGCATATCTCAGGCAAAGCTCGAACTGGAACTTGAACTGAAGTCGCTCACGACTCCGCTCGAAGAACTGAAAGAAAAAATACGGGCCTTTGAGAATAAAAAAGGCGAAGTGGCGCAGGTGAAGCGGGACTTCGAGATCCTGCTTGAGGGCGAAGTCTCACGATTGACCAAAGGACAACTGGAGGATGATCTACAGCGCTTCGTAAGGGTCCTGATGCCTCATGAGCTGGCGCATCTCACGGAGCAATTCGAACTGAATAAGGGCCTTTCCCTGAAAGACCTTCGCAGCAAACTTGAGGAAGCGGTCATCGATCATGTCAGGCAGGCGTTCATCACCTGGCGCGCCATGGAGGACGATCGGCTCGCAAAGGCATTTGAAACCATCTGCAAACGGTTCATTACAAAGATCAATGAAACGGTAGATGAGCTGCTGCGTTATTCTTCCGAGCTGTTCTCCGTGCCCTTCGATACGGTCAAGGCGGAAGCCCTCTGGAGCGTCAAGTCTGGCTTCTACTACAAGTTCAAGGAGCAGCCTGTGGGTATAGCGATCATCGCTTCAACCTTAACCCTTGCCCTGCCCAAATTCATCGGTGATAAAATTGTCCTTAAGAAGATGAAAGAATACCTCCAGAGGGTCGTGACCATGCAGGCCGCCAGGGCAGGGAATGATTTTGAAGAACGCCTGGACAAGAGCAAGCTCGACTTCCGCTGGGAGATGTTCCAGAAGCTCGACGCGACCATCGAGGGGATTGCCAGTGCGATCGAAAAAGGCATGGCGCAGAGATCGAAGGGAGCACAGGAGGTCGAAGAAAGAAAGCGGCTGTTGGCCGAGACAACGGGGAAGCTGGATGAAATCAAAAACAGGCTTGCGGGGATCAAGGCAGCAGCCGAAAGCGCGAACAAAGGTTGAGCCCGCCACAGCGGACAGAGCTTGTTCATCGATGATATAGTAACGATACAGTATGAGGAAGAATTGGGTTCGAAAGCGAACTTTAGAGGCGACTTGCACTGGTAATCAAGAAAGGAAATAAGCATGCTTGAGATTGATATTCCCGGATTTGGCTCTGTCAGACTGGAGCATCTGGTATCGGATTTTACCGGCACATTGTCCGTGAACGGGCAACTTATACCAAAGGTGGATTCGCGGTTGAATAAAGTGGCGGAGTTTATGAATATTCATATACTCACTGCCGATACATTCGGCAAGGTGATGGCTGAACTGAAAGGCATCAACTGCGAAATACACATTTTGACCGGTGAAAACCAAGACGTGCAGAAAGAAGAGTATGTAGCGAAGCTCGGTGCAGACAATGTCGTCGCCTTCGGGAATGGAAACAACGACCGTAGGATGCTACAGGCCGCGAGGATCGGCATCGCTGTATCAGAGGGTGAGGGCTGCGCAGTTGACGCGATCTTGGCGGCGAATATCCATGTGCGAAGCGCCGTGGATGGACTCGACTTATTGCTGAATCCGAAGAGGCTCAAGGCGACATTGAGATTCTGACGAGAGGACGACACGATGACCACATGCCCGTTTTGCACAGTAGCGCCTAAATAGATCGTTGCTCAGAATGCCCATTCATTTACCGTCAGAGATACGCTCCCTGTTTCTCCCGGCCATATGCTGATTGTACCAAAGCGCTATTGCTTCGATCTTCGAGGCGACAAAGGAAGAAGTGGCCGCGCTGTGGGCGGCGCTGCAAACTGCGAGAAGCGGACTGCTCAGGGAGTTCTCACCAGACGGCTTTAATATCGGAATCAACGATGGTCTCGCATCGGGCCAGACCATCCTTCATTTGCATATCCACATTATCCCGCGCTATACAGGCGACATGCCCGACCCACGCGGCGGCATTCGCTGGATCTTCCCGGAAAAAGCCGTGTACTGGAAGGAATGATAGCGCAGCGAAATTCTATCCCGGCTTGAAATTAGCCATGAGCCCAAACCAGCGGAGAGGCGTTGGACAACCTTGAGGCCGATCACGGCTTCCTGTTAAAGGGTGACGTGTTCACCAAGGACGCCATCGAGATGCATATCAGCTACAAGAGGACCAAGGATGTGGACGCCCTCCTTCTGCGGCCTCATCCGTATGAGTTCTTCCTGTACTACGACATTTAACTGCTGATCGATATGGATCGATCCAGACCGGGACCCTCAAGGGGGTTCCGTTTTTTTTGTGTGTTCTCATACAGCATTCGACGTCCTACGAAAAGATCAATATCCACTCTTCCACTTTATGTCCCTGTCGTTATCTGACTATTCTGCAACATATCGTCTTTATTAAATTTTAATGCTTTTATGTTTCATCTTAGCAGCAATTTAATGAACGGTCGTGATATACATTTATCAGAAAGAAGGGGGTGCCCGATGGACATTATCTATCTTGGGATCTGCATTGCGTTATTCATCGTTAGTTGGTTTGTCGTGAAACTCGTTGAACGAGTCTAGGAAGGAGGTAGGGAATGGAACTTTTTTACTGGATTGGCGGCATTATCGCCGCAGCGTTGTTGGTCTATCTGTTGATAGCACTTCTTAAGCCGGAGGCATTGTCATGAGTGGCAACGATATTGTGCAAATAATTTTGTTTTTTGGCGTTCTGTTGCTCCTCGCAAAACCGCTTGGAGTCTACATGGCGCGGGTCTACGAAGGTAAGCCTTCGGGCTTGGACCGCGTGCTCGGGCCAGTTGAACGCCTTTTTTACAGGCTATGTGGCATTAAGCCCGATGAGGAGATGAGCTGGAAGAAATACGCTGGTTCGGTGCTTCTTTTCAGCGCGGTAGGATTCTTCTTGATCTATCTCCTGCAGCGCTTACAGGGCTTTCTGCCGCTGAACCCGCAAAAGTTCCCGGCAGTCTCCGCTGATTCTTCTTTTAATACGGCGATAAGCTTTATCACGAATACCAACTGGCAAGGGTACGGCGGCGAGACGACGATGAGCTACCTCACGCAGATGGTCGGACTTGGTGTGCAGAATTTCGTGTCTGCCGCGGCAGGTATGGCTGTGCTCGTTGCCCTGATACGGGGGTTTGCCAGGCACTCGGCTGACACCATCGGCAACTTCTGGTTCGACCTCACGCGCTCCACGCTTTACATCCTGATGCCGCTTGCGCTGGTTTATTCACTGCTGCTCGTATCGTCGGGAGTTGTGCAGACCTTCAGCGAATATAAGAATGTGACGCTCACCCAGACCATCACCTACGATACCCCGAAGCTCGATGCCCAGGGCAACCCAATCAAGGATGAAAAGGGAAATCCGGTGACGGAAAAGGCGGAGATGAAGGAGCAGGTCATTCCGCTTGGCCCTGCCGCCTCCCAGATTGCGATCAAGCAGCTCGGCACGAACGGCGGTGGGTTCTTCAACGTCAACTCGGCCCATCCATTAGAAAACCCGACCGCTTTCTCCAATTTTCTTGAAATGCTGGCGATCCTCCTGATACCTGCTGCGCTATGTATCACCTTCGGCAAGATGGTCGGAGACAAACGCCAGGGCTGGGCGCTACTCTCGGCAATGGTGATCGTTCTCGTTACGCTGATGGCTTTATGTACCTGGAGCGAGCAGGGCGGCAATCCCCGCTTCGCTTCGCTCGGTATCGATCAACAGGCAAGTAATATGCAGCCGGGCGGTAACATGGAGGGAAAGGAAGCCCGCTTCGGGATCGTTGATTCCGCGATCTGGGCCACGGCCACCACGGCAGCTTCGAACGGCTCGGTCAATTCCATGCACGATTCCTACACGCCCATGGGCGGCCTTTACCCCATGGCACTGATGCAATTGGGTGAGGTGATCTTCGGCGGAGTCGGCTCCGGGCTCTACGGCATGCTGATCATGGCCATTATCACGGTCTTCATCGCCGGACTCATGGTCGGGCGCACGCCGGAATATCTCGGGAAGAAGATCGAGATGTTCGAGATGAAGATGGCCTCGGTCGCGGTGCTGGTCGTCAATGCGCTGGTCAAGATCGGCACGGCTGTCGGCGTCGCATCAACAGCGGGAGTTGCCGGTGTCTTGAATCCCGGGCCGCATGGATTTTCCGAGATCCTTTACGCCTTCTCGTCCGCGGCGAACAACAACGGAAGCGCCTTTGCCGGCCTCTCTGCCAACACGGTCTTCTATAACACGGCCTTGGGACTTGCCATGTTCATCGGCCGATTCTGGGTGATCATCCCGGTGCTTGCCATTGCCGGGTCGCTCGCGAAGAAGAAGCAGGTTCCTGCCGGCTTGGGAACGCTACCGACCCATACGCCCTTGTTCGTGGCGCTTTTGATCGGGGTCATCGTGATCGTCGGAGCGTTGACGTTTATGCCGGCCTGGGCCTTGGGGCCATTTGCCGAACAGTTGATGGCGAGCAGATAAATAAAAACATTCACCACAGAGTACGCAGAGTAAAAGCGGAGTGATGTTTTAATGAAATAAATAATATCTCTGTGGCCTCAGTGGTTAAAGGAGTTACCTATGAGCAGTAAATCGAAAAAGCGATCGCTCTTTGAACCTGCGATAGTAAAAAAAGCTTTGTGGGATTCGTTCAGAAAATTGAACCCAGTACACCAGATCAAGAACCCTGTCATGTTCGTCGTGGAAATAGGGAGTATTCTTACGACCCTCCTCTTCTTTCACGCGGTCATGACGGGAAAAGGCGAAGCGTCGCCTTCCTTCATCCTGCAGATCTCCGTCTGGCTCTGGATAACGGTGCTCTTTGCAAACTTCGCCGAATCCATGGCTGAGGGCCGCGGCAAGGCCCAGGCCGAATCCCTCCGCCAGACGCGGCGCGATGTCATGGCCAAGCGGCTTGCGAAGCCGTCGCCTGATGCGGTGGTCACAAAGATCGCCTCGTCACTGCTCAAAAAGGGCGATGTCGTTCTCGTGGAAGCCGGCGACATCATCCCCATGGACGGAGAGATCATCGAGGGCGTGGCCTCGGTCAATGAAAGCGCCGTGACCGGCGAGAGCGCGCCGGTGATCCGCGAAAGCGGCGGCGACCGGAGCGCGGTCACGGGCGGTACTACCGTTTTGTCCGACTGGCTCGTGGTGCGAATCACGACAAGTCCCGGTGAAACGTTTCTCGACCGCATGATCAGCATGGTCGAAGGCGCGAAACGGCAGAAGACGCCGAACGAGATCGCCCTCGATATTCTGCTCGCGGGCATGACGATCATCTTCCTGCTTGTGTGCGTGACATTGCTCCCCTACTCGCTCTTCAGCGTCAGGGCAGCGGGTCAGGGCACGCCGGTCACT
>Ga0210377_10001802_pt1 | contig 19142 bp, 19 predicted proteins | sample PLM4_65_b1redo_FD_155480 | JGI IMG/M metagenome (GOLD analysis project Ga0210377, IMG submission 155480) | Groundwater sediment microbial communities from an aquifer in East River, Colorado, USA - PLM4_65_b1 redo | ecosystem: Environmental > Terrestrial > Soil > Riparian zone | place: USA: East...
TCATCGGAATGATCCTGGTCGCCCTCTTCATCTGGTTTGCCGAAAACCTCGGCACCTTCGCCCGCGCCTGGATGTATCCGGGCCAGGAGAACGTCTGGCGGCCGGTATCGATCGAAAAGCTCGGCTCGTGGTATCTCTTGATGATCATCAGCTTCGTTCTGGTCGCGGCTGTTCATCGTGGCGCCGAACGCCGCCGCTAGCGCCCCGGCGTGGGCTTGCCCGCAAAGTCAGAACAGGAATTTCACACCCGCCTGAATGCTGGCCGAGCTGATGTCGAAATCGTCGTTCACCTGTCCGCTGTTGCCCACTGTTCCGGCCTCGATGCTCGGCCGGAAGGATCGTAGACGCGCCTCTGCAAAGACCTTGGCGCTGCTGGACAGCTCGGCCTCCATGCCGGCGATGGCCTGAAGCTGCAGGCCTTCGCCCGTGGAATCGACAATGACGCCATCATCGATCGTGACGCTGCCTACGCCCAAGCCTGCGCCTAAATAGAAATTGACCGGATCTCCCGGCCTGAAATCGTAATAGCCGATGGCGTCGACCGTATACGCCGACAGGCCCGGCCCTGTCCGGTTTACGCCGAGCAGCGAGTTCGTCGTCGCATTGTCGTGGTCCCGCCAGCTTACCGAGATTTCGCCACGCCAGTTGTCCCGGAACCGCCGCCCGTAGGCCGCCTCGATGATGTAGCCGTCGCCGACCTCGGCTTCGACATCGATGATGCCCTCGACGTCGTAGGAATAGTCGGATCCTTGGATCTGTCCGACCGACACGGAGAAATAGCTTTCCGGCTCCGCGGGCGCCGCGGCGGGCGCAGCCTTCGGCGCGGCTTGAGCATGGGCCACGCCCAAGGCGGCAGGGGTCGCCAGCATGCCCACGCCAACCAGTTGCTTCAGCTTCATGAACGCATCTCCCTCGCCCCGCCCGCAACAGTCCGGTGATTCGCTGTTTATCGCAGCGGCAATGCGCGCTCTCCTAATGACGAAAACGCCATGCTTCCGTCTTCCCTGACAGCGCCACGCACTCTAGCGTGCCGCCATGTTCTCTTCGATCCTGATCGCCAACCGCGGCGAGATTTCCCGGCGCATCATGCGGACTGCCCGAAGGCTCAAGCTTCGGACAGTCGCGGTTTATTCCGATGCCGATGCGGAAGCAGCGTTTGTCCGCGACGCCGACGAAGCGATCTGGATCGGCGCCGCGCCGGCAAGCGAGAGCTATCTCAAGGGCGAGCGCATCATCGAGGCCGCGCTGGATACCGGCGCCGAGGCGATCCATCCCGGCTATGGCTTTCTTTCCGAGAACGCAGGTTTCGCCGAAAGCGTGGGCAAAGCGGGACTCACCTGGATAGGACCTCCGGCGGACGCGATCCGCGCCATGGGCCTCAAGGACGCCGCCAAGGCGCTGATGGAAAAGCATGGCGTTCCAGTGACTCCCGGCTATCACGGCGAGGACCAGAGCCCGAAAACGCTGAAGGCTGCCGCCAAGAAGGTCGGCTATCCAGTGCTCATCAAGGCCATCGCCGGCGGCGGCGGACGCGGCATGCGCCGGGTCGACAGCGCAGAAGGGTTCGATACGGCGCTAGCCAGCGCCCAGCGTGAAGCCAAGGCGAGCTTTGGCGATGATCGCGTGCTGGTCGAGAAGTTCATCGAAAGCCCGCGCCACATCGAGGTGCAGGTCTTCGGCGACAACCATGGCGCCTACGTCCATCTCTACGAGCGCGACTGTTCGCTGCAGAGACGCCGCCAAAAAGTGATCGAGGAGGCGCCTGCGCCCGGCATGACCGAAGCGGTTCGCGAGGCGATGACTGGCGCAGCGCTCATGGCCGCGAAGGCCGTTGGGTACCGCAACGCCGGCACGGTCGAGTTCATCGTCGATGGCTCGGGCTTACTGCGGCCGGATGGCTTCTGGTTCATGGAAATGAACACACGCCTGCAGGTCGAGCATCCGGTCACCGAAATGATCACCGGCCTCGACCTGGTCGAGCTCCAATTCCGCGTGGCGTCCGGCGAAAAACTCCCGGCGCAGTCGGCGATCAAGCTGAACGGACACGCAATCGAAGCGCGCCTTTGCGCCGAGGATCCCGCTCGCGGTTTCTTGCCGTCATCCGGAAAACTGGAGATATTCGACCTTTCCGCCTTCGCCGACGATCCTGGCGGCGGGGCGACGCTTCGCCTCGACAGCGCGGTCGAGGAAGGCGACACGATCCCCGCCGCCTACGACAGCATGATCGCCAAGGCGATCGCTCACGCGCCCACTCGCGACGGCGCGATGGACGCGCTGGCCGAGGCGCTGCGCTCTGCGGAAATCTGGCCGGTGGCGACCAACACCGCTATGTTGGCCAACCTGCTTGATCACCCCGAGGCGCGCGAGGGCGTCGCCACGACCAACCTGGTCGAAGCCAACATCAACGAACTCGCTGGTCTGGACGACCAGGAACTCGCCGACGCGCTGATCCTGGGCGCTGCGGGCGTGCAGGGTCTTACCAACGCCGGCGCCGATCCGTGGGATATCGCGGATGGTTTCCGCCTCAATGCATCTCCGCAATCGACTTTCGTTTTCGACATTCCCTTGCCCGAGGGCGGCGCCGAAGCCCAAGTGGTGAAGCTCGCTCTCGATGATAGGGGCGTTCCACGCGCTCATATCGGGCCGGAGGCGTTCGAGATCGACATTGACGCAACCATCGTCGCAACCGGTGTCATCGTCTCAGGTTCGGTCGAAGGCGGCGAAGTGTTCGGCGTGGTCCGCGACCTCGATGCCGGCTCGGTACTGTTCACCGGGGGCAGGGCGATCCCTCTGAAGCGCCCCGAATACGGCCACGTGCTCGAAGGCCTTGTGGCGGGCGACGACATCCGCGCGCCGATGCCGGGCAAGATTCTCGAGGTGAAGGCGATTACCGGCGCGGAGGTGAAGAAGGGCGATCCGCTCGTCGTCATGGAAGCCATGAAGATGGAGCACACGCTCGTCGCGCCGCGCGACGGAAAGATCATCGAGGTGACTGCACAGGCCGGAACGCAGACCGCGGAGGGTGTCGTGCTGGTGAAATTCGAACCGCAACCGGAATGAGGATTGATCCATGATCGTCGTCACCACCAACGATCTTCCCGGTCACAGGATCGTCCGCGTTGTCGGCCTGGTTCGCGGCATCACGGTGAGGTCGCGCAACATCATCGCCAATATCGGCGGTGGACTGCAGTCGCTGCTGGGCGGCAATGTCACCATCTACACCGACCTCGCCGAGCAGGCCCGGAAAGAGGCCTACGACCAGCTGGTCCAGCAAGCCGTCGGGATGGGCGCCAACGCCGTGATCGCCATGCGCTACGACGCCAACGAAATCATGGACGGCATCACCGAAGTCCTGGCCTACGGCACTGCGGTCTGGGTCGAACCGCAGCCGTAATGTTTTACGCCGCCACGATCCGGCCGCGCGTCATTCGGAAATTGTTCATCACGTCCGGGCCAGTCTCCCCCCTGGCAGTTAGCAGCCCGAATTAATGCGCCGAGGCGCAATCCGGCCACATTCCGTCACGACGGTCGGCATCCGCAAGCGCACTGGTTCCGGGACGGATAGAGGGCCATGCCGGCTTCATTCCTGTTTTTCGCCGTGACCTTCGGCGGCCTGCCGCCCGATCAGGCGCTGGAGCGCGCGCTCGACGCCGTCGAGCCGCCGCCGGCCATGCGCGCGACCTTCCGGGCGACACTCGTCAGCGGCAACGCTGTCCGCCGGATCGAGTACGATCCTTACGCCGAGCGCGGCCAGCAATTCAAAGTCACCATGGAGTACGGCAAGGACGAGGAGCTCGATGCGGTCGTCGCCGGCTGGCGCGACGAGGGCCAGGCCGACTGCCGCCTCTTCGCAGACGATCTCCGGGTCAGCCTGGGCGATGCGCGCGTCTCGGCCTATGGCGCAGGCCTGTCGATCGCCTTCCGCCACCAGATCTCGCCGAACGATGGTCCGGTTGATGCGCTGATTTCCTCACGCATGGTCGGGACTCTCTCGCTCGATCCGTCGAACGGCTATCTGTCGCAGCTCCAGTACAACATCGAAAAGCCGGTGAAGCTGAACGATGGAACCACGCTTACCGAGTACGACCAGAAATACGACTTCGGTTATTCCGAGCGCTGGGGCGTCACCTACGTGACCTCCTACGAACTTGAAGCCCGGGGCGGCCGTTGGGGTATGAGCGAAAGCCGCACTATCCGTGTGACCTTGACCGATGTGGCCTTTGGCCTCGCCGGCGACGCCAAGCAGGAAATCGCCTCCAAGCCCACGTCCAGCCTGCCGGGACTCACAGCCAACCTCCGCTAGGCGCTTGCGGGGCGGGGGAGTCGCGATAGCTTCCCGCCATGGCGCTTCACATGATCAAGCTCTGTGTCGGCGTGGAGAACGTCGAGGATCTTGCCGAATGGCAGGACCGACGCGCCGCCGAACGCAAGAAAAAGGGCAAGTCTCCCAACCCCTTCCACGACACCCGCATGCACCCCAAGCGCGCCGAGGAAATGCTGGATGGCGGCTCGCTCTACTGGGTGATCAAGCACTTCACCATCGTCCGGCAGCGTCTGATCGGCTTCGAAACCGTGAAGGACAAGGACGGCAAGCCGAAGTGCCGCGTCCATCTCGATCCGGAACTGGTGCGCACCCAGCCGCGCAAGAAACGTCCCTTCCAGGGTTGGCGGTATCTCAATCCAGAAGACGCTCCGGCCGATCTCGGCGGCAAAGGGCCAGTTCTGTCGGCCGACCTGGAAACCGCGCTGAAAGAAGCGCTGGCCTGGTGAAACCTATTTCCGCTGGAACGCCATGTTGTCGATCAACCGCGTCTTGCCGAGGCGCGCCGCGATCAGCAGCCGCCCGCTGATCCCCGCCGGCGCAATCTCGGCCCCGAACGGCGCCAGCGTGTCTGCCCGCCGCGCTTCGACATAGTCGACGGCTGCATACCCGGCGGCTGTCAGCGCCGCCTTGGCGGCGTCGGTGACGGCGCGGATCGGCTCGCCGGCTTCGATCCTCAACGCCGCCTCCCGCATTGTGCGGCCGACCTCGACTGCCTGTGCGCGTTCCTCGGGCGTCAGGTAGGCGTTGCGCGATGACATGGCGAGACCGTCGGCCTCGCGGATGGTTGCACCGCCAAGAATCTCGATGCCGAAGCCGAGGTCCTGTGTCATGCGCTTGATGACCAGAAGTTGCTGGTAGTCCTTCTCGCCGAACACGGCGACATCGGGAGAGACGTGCAGGAAAAGCCGGCTGACTACGCTGGCGACGCCCTCGAAGAAGTGCGGCCGGACTTCGCCTTCGAGAATGTGCGACAGGTCTTTCACCAGCACGCGCGTGCTGTCGCCCGGCGGATACATTTCGGATGCGGAAGGGCAATAACAAAAAGTGCAACCCGCGTCGGCAAGTTTGCGAAGATCTCCTTCCTCGTCGCGCGGATAGGTGGCAAGATCCTCGTGGGCGGCGAACTGCGTCGGGTTCACGAAAATGGACGAGCAGGCGACATCCGCCTTTTCCAGTCCAAGCCGGATCAGACTGACATGGCCATCGTGCAGCGCCCCCATGGTCGGTGCAAAGGCGATACGTTTGCCCTGCGCGCGGACAGACCTATACCAATCCCTGGCCTCGGCGCGCGTCTTCGCGACAGTGATCGACGGGCGCTTCGGCAAGTTCGACCTCGCGTATCAATTCCAGTCCCAGACAGAGCCCGGAATCGCTCCAAAAGGCGGGTTTCCGGAGCGCGCTTCTAGGCCGTTAACGGCTGGCAAATCAATCGCGGGTGGGCGTGACGTTTTAGGGGTCCTTAACCGGCGAGGTTGATCTTCTCCAGATGCGTAAGTTGGTCGTTAGTTATTTCAGGTTCGTGGCGTTCAGTGTTGTTGCGCTGGGCTTGTCCGCTTGCGCCCGCATGAACCTCTCCGATCCCACGATGTTTGCCCTCGAGCCGAAGCTCGGGGAGCCTCCGGAAGTGGGCGCTATGGTCGACAAACCTGCGGATGGCATGACTGACGAGCAGCGGATCGAGGCGCTTGAAGCCCAGATGGAGGCCCTTGGAGCCGACATCGCCAATATCCGGCGCGCTTTGGACGTCATGGGCCCGCTGCCGGATCCACATGCCGGGCTAGTCGCAGCCACTATGCCAGAGGCCGCCAAGCCGCGGGACGCCGAGGCCGCCGCCCGGTTGGCGCGACTATATGCCCTGCCGCCGGTTTTGGGCGAGGGCAGGTCCCTGTTCTACGAGGCCGAGTTGGGCTCTTTCCGGTCGAAGGCCGCCGCCGAGGCCGGCTGGAGCCGGCTCGCGAAAGACGGCAAGTTGGCCGGGCTGACTCCGCGCTACGGCGCCGCCGGCGCTGAAACCCGGCTTTCCGTCGGTCCGTTAGGCAGCGAAGCGGCAGTGAACGCTTTGTGTGTGGAACTCTCGGCTCTGGCTGGCGCGTGCCGCGTGACTGCGCCAGTGAGGGCGTACTGACGCCATGGCCGAGGGAACCATGACCAAGACAGCGCCCAGCGCGATTCTGGAAAGCGATTCCCCGGCGCATTCTCGGCTGGCTCACATCATCGTGGTGGGCAACGAGAAGGGCGGCGCAGGCAAATCGACCGTCGCCATGCACCTTTCGATCGCGCTTCTGCGCATGGGCATGAAGGTCGGGGTCATGGACCTCGATGTCCGCCAGCGCAGCCTCGCGCGCTATCTGGAGAACCGGGCCCGCTGGATCCGCAATACCGGCGCGCCGCTGCCGATGCCGGAAATGGTGCGCATCGACGCCAGCCAGGCCCGCGATCTGGACGCCGCCGAAAACGAAGAGTCCAAGCATTTCCAGGACAGCCTCAAACGCCTGTCGGAGAAGTGTAATTTCGTCATCATCGACGCCCCGGGCGGCGACACATTCCTGTCGCGTACAGCTCATTCGGCCGCCGACACGCTGATCACGCCGCTCAATGACAGTTTCGTGGACTTCGATCTGCTGGGCGACGTCGACCCGCAGACCCTCGAAGTGGCCCGGCCCAGCTTCTACGCCGAGCTGGTTTGGGACTGCCGCAAGCGGAAGGCGCAGGCGACCCGCACGCCGATCGACTGGATCGTGATGCGCAACCGCATGTCCCCGCTGGACGCCAAGAACAAGCAGCGTGTCGGCGAGGCGCTGGACAACCTCTCCCGCCGGATTGGGTTCCGCATCGCACCAGGCCTGTCGGAACGCGTGATCTATCGCGAACTCTTCCCGATGGGCCTGTCGCTGCTGGACCTTACTGACGCCGGCTCGGGCGTCGCCTTCACCATGAGCCACGTGGCCGCGCGGCAAGAAATCCGCGACTTCATGATCGTGCTGAAACTGCCCGGCCTCGAAGGCAAGGAAATGAACTTCTAGCCTTGCCTGCGCCGCGCTATGCCTTGCGCATGGCGAAGAGACCATCAGCAAAACCAAGCAGGAAGTCCGCCGGCCCCAAGACGGTCGACACGCTGAACGTTCACAACCCCGGCAAGACCTATAAGCGCGACGCCGTGAAATATCTGGCTGCGCGCAAGGCGTTCCTGGCCCTGCTGCCCAAGGCCGAGCCGGGGCTGACCCAGGCCGAGTTGATGGCGGCGATGAAGAAAGCGCTGCCTGCCAGTCAGTTCGGGACCGCGTCGGGATGGTGGATGAAGACGGTCCAGCTCGACGCGGAGGCGCGCCGCGAAGTCATCCGCGACGGTGGAAAGCCGCTGCGCTGGCGAAAGGTGAAATAGCCCGGAAAGCCTAGTTCAGGCTCAGCGTCGCGACGTCGACTACCGGGAGGATCGAGCTGTCGCCGGTGAACTCGCTGGTGACGAGGACCGCCTCGGACGCCGGAATGGCGGCTGGAGCGGTCGCGCCAGTCAGCGCTATCGGCTGCGCCGCAACGCTGCCGGCAACGGCTGGTTTGGCAGGCTCGGTGGAGCTTTCCTCGCCCGTCGCGTCGCCTTGGGCGACTTCGCCGGTGTCTTCGCCCTCGGCAACTTCGACGCCGTCATCGCCTTCTTCGGTGGTGCCGGCTTCATCGCCGTCGTCGGTAGCCGAAGCGATAAGATCACCAATTGGATCAGCGCCCGGATCGGACAGCTTGCGCAGCTGATTGAGCGCCAGATCGTCGGCGGTCGCATTGCCGCGCTCGCCAAAGGAAATACGCTCGCGCAGGTCGGCGAGGCTGGTGGCGGGGGCGCCCGAAAGCTCCATGAAAGCGGCTTCCAGCAGGTCCGAGACGTGCTGGTCGCGGGATCTGCCGGACGTGCCGCCCAGCATCACCGCAATGACGCGATGGCCATCTCGCGTGGCCGAAGCCATCAGGTTGTAGCCGGATGCATTGGTGTAGCCGGTCTTGATGCCGTCCACGCCCGCAACCTTTTTCAGTAGCGTGTTGTGGTTCTCGTACTTGCGCTTGTTCCATGTGAACGAGGGCAGGGAGAAATAGTTGAACCGGTCCTTGTGGTCGAGGAACATCGCCTCGGCGAGCTTCGCCATGTCGCGGGCGGTCGTGACCTGCTTCCTGTTGGGCAGGCCCGAAGCGTTCTGGAAATTGGTCTTCTCGAGGCCGAGCTGCTTGGCCTTGGCGTTCATCTTGGCGACGAACTTGGATTCGCTGCCGCCGAGCTTTTCGGCGAACACCACGGCCACGTCGTTGGCCGATTTGGTCACCAAGGCGCGAATCGCGTCCTCGACCTTGATGGTCGCGCCAGCCTTGAGGCCCAGCTTGGACGGCTGCTGGCGGGAGGCGGCCTTCGAGACCGTCATCCGCTCGTTAAGCTTGAGTTTCCCGGAATCGATAGCGTCGAACACCAGGTAAAGCGTCATCACCTTGGTTAGCGAGGCCGGATAGCGGATTTCGTCGGCGTCACGGGCGTGGAGCACTTGCGCGGTATCGACGTCGATCACGATCGAGGCGTATTTGCCTGCCCAGGCTGGAACGGCCGCAAACAAGGCCACGGCCAGCGCGACAGACGCTTTCCGGATCCATGATACAGGGAAGATCGTCTTCATACGGGACGGAATCCTCTTTCAGAGCACATACAAAGACAGATCGAGGGTCCGCTGCGGAACTTACCCAATCTTTAACCCACGTCACCCCTCAATTACAGGGCGGGATATGTTTTCTGTTCCTCTGCCCGCCAGTTGGTCGCTGACGAGAGTATTAGGCCACGAGTTCGCTTAATCGTGCATGAACCGTGCAAGGTTGTCGCAGGCCAAAATGGGGGTGCCCATGGACTGGCAGCGGGTAGCGCGCCTCGAAACTGCCCCTGAAAGGGCCGGTAGCGCCCCTTCTCGGCCTGGACCCTTTCACATCGCCGCAGGATTAATATCTAATAGGGCTCGAACAGCCGTTTACTTACCCGGCGGCCCGGCGATTCCCGGCGGCGACATAAGGTTCCATGGCGGACAAACGCTCAACACCGGACACCAACAAGGAACTCGGCGTCGCCACCAAGACGAAGCCGAAGACGAAGAAGCCGTCGCTCTACCGCGTCCTGCTGTTGAACGACGACTACACGCCGATGGAATTCGTGGTGCTCGTGCTCGAGCACTTCTTCAACAAGTCGCGCGAGGAGGCGACTCGGATAATGCTTCACGTGCACAACTACGGGGTCGGGGTTTGCGGCGTCTATCCCTACGATGTGGCCGAGACCAAGGTGGCCCAGGTGCTCGACCTGGCTCGCCAGCAGCAACATCCTTTGCAATGCACCATGGAACGTGAGGATTAGGCAAAACAGATGCCCTCCCTGACTCCCAGTCTTGAACGCGCCCTCGAACGCGCCCTTCAGCTCGCGGCGGACCGCAAGCACGAATATGCGACGCTCGAACACCTGTTGCTCGCCCTCACCGAGGACGAGGACGCAGCCGAGGTCATGACGGCCTGCAAGCTCGACGTCGAGAAGCTGCGCCGCGATCTTGCCAACTATCTCGACAATGATTGCGCCAGCTTCGTCGTCGAGGATGGTGGACAGGTGCATCCGACGGCGGCCTTCCAGCGCGTGGTCCAGCGCGCCGTCCTGCACGTCGAAAGCTCATCGAAGGACGAAGTGACCGGCGCCAACGTCCTGGTCTCGATCTTCGCCGAACGCGACAGTCATGCCGCCTATTTCCTGCAGGAGCAGGACATGACGCGGTACGACGCGGTGAACTACATTTCTCATGGTGTGGCGAAAAAACCCGGCATGTCCAAGCCGAAGCCGGTCGAAGGCGCGGGCGACAAGGACGAGGAAACCACCAAGCCGGTCGGCGAGGCGCTGGGCGCCTACTGCATCGACCTCAACGAGAAGGCCCGCCAGGGCAAGACCGATCCGCTGATCGGCCGTCATGCCGAGGTCGAGCGCGCGATCCAGGTGCTGTGCCGCCGCCGCAAGAACAACCCGCTGCTGGTGGGCGACCCGGGCGTGGGCAAGACGGCTATCGCTGAAGGCCTCGCCAAGAAGATCGTCGACGGCGAAGCCCCGGCGATCCTCGCGGACGCCGTCATCTTCTCGCTCGACATGGGCGCTCTCCTTGCTGGCACCCGGTACAGGGGCGACTTCGAGGAGCGTCTGAAAGCGGTCGTGAAGGAGCTGGAGGAACAGCCCAAGGCGATCCTGTTCATCGACGAGATCCACACCGTCATCGGTGCCGGCGCCACCTCGGGCGGCGCGATGGACGCCTCCAACCTGCTGAAGCCGGCCCTGCAGTCGGGCCAGCTGCGGTGCATGGGCTCGACCACCTACAAGGAATACCGCCAGCACTTCGAGAAGGACCGGGCTCTCGCCCGCCGCTTCCAGAAGATCGACGTGGTCGAGCCGACGGTCGAGGACTCGATCAAGATCGTGATGGGCCTCAAGCCCTATTTCGAGGAGTTCCACGGCCTCAAATACACCAACGAGGCGATCCGCACCGCGGTCGACCTTTCGGCGCGTTACATCACCGACCGGAAACTGCCGGATAAGGCGATCGACGTGATCGACGAGGCCGGCGCGAGCCAATGGCTATTGCCCGAGAACAAGCGCCGCAAACAGATCGGCCCGCGCGAGATCGAACTCGTCATCTCCAAGATGGCGCGGATCCCGACCAAGCAGGTCAACAAGTCGGACGCCGAACAGCTCAAGAGCCTTGAGACCGATCTCAAGCGCGTCGTCTACGGCCAGGACGCCGCCATCGGCGCGCTCGCGACCGCGATCAAGATGTCGCGCGCGGGTCTGCGCGAACCCAACAAGCCGATCGGCTGCTATCTGTTCTCCGGTCCGACCGGCGTCGGCAAGACCGAAGTCGCCAAACAGCTCGCGTCCCTGCTGGGCGTCGAACTGCTGCGCTTCGACATGTCGGAATACATGGAGCGCCACACGGTCAGCCGTCTCATCGGCGCGCCTCCCGGCTATGTCGGCTACGACCAGGGCGGCCTGCTCACCGACGGCGTCGATCAGCACCCGCACTCGGTGCTGCTGATGGACGAGATCGAGAAGGCGCACCCCGACCTGTTCAACATCCTGCTTCAGGTGATGGACAACGGAGCGCTGACCGACGCCAACGGCAAGAAAGTCGACTTCCGCAACGTGATCCTGATCATGACCACCAACGCGGGCGCGTCCGACGCGGCCAAGGAAGCCATCGGCTTCGGCCGCGGCAAGCGCGAAGGCGAGGACGAGGAGGCCATCAAGCGCCTGTTCACGCCGGAATTCCGCAACCGCCTCGACGCTACCATCACGTTTGCCGGTCTCTCGCCGGCGATCATCGAGATGGTGGTCGACAAGTTCATCCTTCAGCTGGAATCCCAGCTGGCGGACCGCAACGTCACCATCGCGCTCACCACCAAGGCGCGGAAATGGCTGGCGACTCGGGGCTATGACGAGGCATTCGGCGCACGTCCGCTGTCGCGGCTCATCCAGGAGCACGTCAAGAAACCGATGGCGGACGAACTGCTGTTCGGCTCGCTCCAGAAGGGCGGCGGCGTCAAGATCGACGTCGACAAGAACGATCCCGACAAGCTGTCGTTCAAATTCATCGCGGAGCCGAAGGCGACGGCGAAGCAACCGCCTGAGCCCGAGTTGGCCGAGTAGGTTAAGCGCTACACAAACAAGAAGGGCGGCCTTTGGGCCGCTTTTTTTTGTAGTTCGCGCTCATCTCCAGGAGACGAGGATCTCTCTTGGGCTTGCGCAATCCCACCGGATAACTCGCTGCTCTCGCTGAGCCGCCAACACCCAATCCCCAGCAAATCCCACCGAACCTGGCCCGGCCCGCTGTGGGATAACTTTAGATCCAGCCAACAGCATTCGGGTCCGTGCGATAATCCCGGCCATGACGTTGCTGCACGTGATCCTCTGGGAGCTCTACCCGATGATGCCGGTCCTCTGGCTGAGGGCGACGCTTGCCGGGTTCATCGCCCGGCTCATCGAGCAACGCTCGCTTCAACTCGAGACCGTCCATCATCCACTCGAAGCCACGTCGACGTCGACGTCGACGACGACGACGATTCTGGCTGCGCCGCGGTCGACGACGATTTTGTCGACGCCATTCGCGCGCCAGGCGAAACCGAAGCCCGTCCCAGCCCGCCGGCATCGTCAGCGAGAACGAGAGATCATGTCCGAAAGAGCCTCACATGCAGGATCGAGCGGAAACGCTACTCCCCACTTCCCATTCCCCGCGCGAAGCGCATTACGGTGCCGGCGTCGCCCCGTTGGGATCGACCTCAGCGCCCTGCTGGGTCGGCCAGATCGTCGGGAAGGGCGGGCCGCTGTGCGCCGGCCCTGCGCAATCCTGCCACCGCATTTCCTGCAGCGCGAAGCGCACCCCGTCCCACTGATAGCGCCCTTCCGACCCGCAGCCGCCATGGCCCGCGCTCTTGCGGAAGGTTGTGAGCACGCCGGTGCCGGCGTCGAGTTCGGCCATGCTGGCCTGGTCGTTCGCGTACCAGCCGGTGGTGTCGTAGTCGGGCAGGGAGAGAAGCTGAGGCGGCTCGCTGCTACGGATCGCGAACAGGCGGTGGGTGTAGGAGTACGCACCCTGGCTGCACGCCAACATCACGATGGTGCTCTTCTCCAGACTGACGACTTTCGATTCAACCTTGGCGTCGGCCGGACGCACGCATCCCCCCACGGCGTCGCTGATGGTCTGCGCGGCTGCTATCAGCGAGCTGTCGCCTTCGAGACCGACCGCCGCATCGCCGGCAGGCTTGCCAGCGCTGGGTCCGCCGCAGCCGGCGAGAACCAGTCCCAGGACGATCGGAGCAAGTTTGCCCAGGCGCATTTGGTTCTCCACATGCCGTAAGGCAGTGATGACCGGACATTACCGCAAATCAATGGCGTCGCGGCGGACAAACTGCGGTTAGGCGTTGACGCCTACCAGAACGCGCTTGCCTGTTTCCCGCCGAAAAGCTCGTCCAAGCGGTTTTTTGTGCCCTTCGACACATCCTCCGGCGGGTTCTGTGGATCGCAGAACCGGATTTCGGCTATTTCGCCCCGCTGAGTCGCTCGGGCCTGTGTCCACAGGCGAGTGCGATAGACCAGCACATGGTCGTTGGGGAAAAACGCGTGATTGGCGTGGACCGAGACCAGTTCCAGGTCGCGTTCGGCCACTTCGATTCCCGCTTCTTCCATCAGCTCCCGCTTCAACGCCAATCCACAGGTCTCGCCTCGCTCCACGCCGCCACCCGGGAAATGCCAGCCCGGCGTATAGGTGTGTCTCAGGAGAAGGACGTGGCCCTCACCATCCACAACGACACCGCGAACGCCCAGGGTGACTGACCTTCGCATGCGCCAGAAGGACTGGAAGGCCCGGTCGCGGAGCGTAGGTTTCCTCAACGGATTCCAGCCTTTCGGGGGGCGAAGCCGTGGCGTAGCCGGGAGCCACAAAGCGGGATAGAAGAAATGCAGACCAGCACCCCGGCGCCGCGTACAGGCGTTGGGGGGCGGCGGGGATCGAGGGAGTATCCTATGGCGGCAGTGTGGGCCATCGTTGGCGTTGTTGCGATTTTCGCGATCCTGAATCTTCTCGAATACCGCCGCCTCGACTGACGGGAGCTGACAATGCTCGCCGGCTCGGTCGTCTTCCTTGTCATCGGCTTCGCGATCCTGATCTATTCGGGCGATTGCCTGGTGCGCGGCGCCTTGGCGGCCGCCTTCAAGGCCAACGTCTCGCCGCTGCTGGTCGGCATCCTGATCGTCGGGTTCGGCACTTCACTGCCTGAGTTCCTGATCGGCGTTCAGGCGACGCTGGCGGACAAGCCTGGCCTCGCCCACGGCAACATCATCGGATCCAACATCGCCAACATCTGGCTGGTGCTGGCCCTGCCTGCAGTGATCCTGCCCATCAGCACGGTCGCCCCGCGCATGCGGCTGACGGCCTTCTTCATGCTGCTGTGCACGGCGGCGTGGATCGCCATCACGCTGATGTTCGGACTGAACCCCAATATCGGCATCGCCTTCCTGCTGATCCTCTTGGGCTATGCGCTGGTCGCCTGGCTGATCAACCGCACGGACAAAACCGAGGACACGCCCGCCGACCTCAAGATCATGCATACGCCGGCCTGGCGGATGGTGATCCTGATCCTGATCGGCCTGATCGGCCTTCCGCTTGGCTCAAAACTGCTGGTCGACGGCGGCATCTCGCTGGCGAAGGAAACCGGCATGCGCGAGGAGATCGTCGGCCTCACGCTGCTGGCGATCGGTTCGTCCCTGCCGGAGCTCGGCGCAGGCATTGCCGCCGCCGTGCGCAAGCAGAGCGATGTCGCGATGGGCAACATCCTCGGCGCCAACATCTTCAACATCCTCGGTGTCGGCGGCACGGTGGCGCTGCTGGCCCCGCACCAATCGCTGAGCGCCGACTTTACCGGCTACAGCAACTGGGCGATGGGTCTTGCCGCTGTGCTGATCACGCTGGTGGTTTTCCTGCGCCGCCGGGTCGGCTGGCTGACGGGGGCGTTCTTCCTGGCGCTCTACGCCGTCTACATCGTCGGCCTCGTCCAGCACTGGACGTTCGACGACCTGATCTATTCGATCATCGAGCGCCCGGCCGCTCCGGCGCAATAGCGGCTAGAGATCCTTCGGCGCGACGAAGTCCTGCAGCTTCCATGACGATTTCTTGTCCTGGCGCGTGAATATTGCGCCGGCGGCCGTCGGGAATTTCGAACGCAGCTTTATGTCGAGCGCATTGTTGCGGTGGGCGAGGCGGCTGGCGAGGTCGTGCAGACCCGGATTGTGCCCGACCAGCATGACGGCATTGCCGCCGGCGCGCTCCGCCTCCTGCATCAATGTCTCTGCGGGAGCGTGGTAAAGCGACCTCAGGAACTTCACCTCGGCCGTCGCGAACGACGGCTTCGCCAGCTCCCAAGTCTCACGCGTCCGCCTTGAGTCCGACACCAGCACGATCTCCGGCGCCGCTCCCGCCTTCGCAAGGGCCGCGGCGACGCGGGACGCGGCTTCGCGGCCTTCGGGGGCAAGCGCGCGCTCGAAGTCACCCCCGCCATCCTCGGCGGTGACGGCTTTGGCGTGGCGGAGAAGAACGAGCTGTCGCATCTGGCCTTGTTGTCGCAGGCTGCCAGGGTTTTGGGCAGCCATTTCAGGCATTTGCAGCAAGCCCGGCGGCGTTGCCAAGACCTTAACCATCTTCGCGCCAAAACTTCTCCCCGAACGCGAATAAGCAGGCGATGAACCCTTTGGCGCCCCGGAAAATCCCCACAGAATTCCTGCGCTTCCTGACGGCGGGCGCGGCTGGCTTCGCCGTCGACAGCCTGATGCTGCTGGGCCTGGTCCAGGGCGCAGGCTGGCAACCCATGCTGGCGCGCGTGGCCTCGTTCGCTCTGGCGCTCAGCGCCACCTGGCTGATCAACCGGATGTGGACTTTCCGGCCCGTGACCGAAGAGAAATCGGCGCGCGGCATCGTGGCGGAGTTCCTCGGCTATTGCGGCGTGCAGCTCGCCGGGGGCGCGGCGAATTTCGCCCTCTACGCAACCATCGTTGCGGTGACCGGCCACTCTACGGTTGAGCTTTTGGGCGCGCTGGCGGCCGGCTCGGCGACCGGGTTGATCATCAATTATTTCGGCGCCCGCAAATTCGTCTTCTCTACCAAGGCCTGACGGGCCGGGTTTACCCCAGAAAAACTAAGCGAAGGACCCCGAAATCCGCTCTTGCGCGATCATATATGATACCCATCATATAAAGAGCCGAAAAAGGAGCAGGAATCATGACCCGGGCCGTCATCGCAGGCTTCGCACGCACGCCCTTCCATTTCGCCAACAAGGGCAAACTGGCGGGCGTTCGTCCAGACGATCTCGCCGCCATCGCCATCAAGGGCCTGGTCGAGCGTACCGGCATCGATCCCAAGTCACTGGAAGATGTCATCCTCGGCGTCGCCTATCCCGAAGCCGAACAGGGCAGTAACATCGCCCGCCTCGCCGCGCTCCTCGCCGGCTTGCCGATCGAACTCGGCGGCATCACCATGAACCGGTTCTGCGGCTCGTCCATGTCGGCGATCCACTATGCCGCCGGCCAAATCGCCATCGGCGCAGGTGAGGCCTTCATCGCCGGCGGCGTCGAGAGCATGACACGCGTGCCGCAAGGCGGCTTCAACCATTCGCCCAACCCGCGCTTCAAAGGAAAAGCCGAGAAGAACCCCGACGTGATGCTGGACGCCTATATCTCTATGGGCGAAACCGCCGAGAACGTCGCGCGTCAGTACAACATCTCCCGCGCCGATCAGGAAAAGCTCGCCTACGCCTCCCAGATGAAAGCTGCCGAAGCACAGCGTGAAGGCCGTCTCAAAGACGAGATCGTCCCGGTGAAGACGGCCGATGGCTGGGTCGAAACAGACGGCACGCTCCGCCCCAACACCACGCTCGAAGGCCTGGCAGCCCTCAAGCCCGCCTTCCGTCCTGATGGCGTCGTCACTGCCGGCACATCATCCCCGCTCACCGACGGCGCGAGCGCCACGCTGATCACATCTGAAGCCTACGCCAAGGCCAACGGCCTCGACGTGCTCGGTCGCATCCGCTCGGTCGCCATCGCCGGCGTGCCTCCCGAAATCATGGGCATGGGGCCCGTGCCGGCCTCGTTGAAGGCGCTGCGAAGAGCAGGGCTCACCATCAAGGACATCGACGTCGTCGAGATCAACGAAGCCTTCGGCAGCCAGGCCGTCGCCTCCATCCGCGAACTCGGCATCCCGATGGAAAAGGTCAACATCGACGGTGGCGGCATCTCGATCGGCCACCCGCTCGGCGCCACCGGCGCTCGCATCACCGGAAAAGCCGCGCAGATCATGAAGCGCCACGGCAAACGGTTAGCCCTCGCCACCCAATGCATCGGCGGCGGGCAGGGCATCGCGACGGTGATCGAGGCCGCTTGACCCCGAACCGGCTCGTGAACAGGGCGCCGGAAACCGGTGGCAGCTTGCACGATTAGCCGGCCACAAACCTCAGCAGCCGTCTTTTGATCTTGCCGGTCTCGTCCGCCAAGGTTTCAAGCTCCGATATTCTCGCCAGCGCGACGGCGCGGGGCCAGAAGCGCAGGGCCGGAACGTTGCGCAGCATGATCGCTATCTCCCACTGGCCGGGATGCACATCCAGCATGGCGACTACCGCTCGCGAAGCGACCTCGCGGCCGCGATAGGCGCGCGTCACGAAGAACTGGGCCATGTTGAAGTCAGCCGGCTGGCCCGAGCGGGTGACGGCGTCGAGAAGCGCAAATCCTGCGAGCTTACCGTCCGCGCGGATGAACCAGACCGAGTTCTCCGGCTTCGTCCAATAGGACGCGAGGCCGATGTCATCCTTGAACCTTCCATCCTCGCCGACATCGAGCTTCCCGTCCGCTTCGAGGAAGTCGTTGAAGTCGTGCATGTAAAGCTGCGCCAGGTTGGCCAGCGTTCTGCGCTGCTTGGGCTTTCCGCGCTCCAACGTCACCGCATCGATCGGTTTCAAACTTTCCATCCCGCGTGCAAACGGGCGACGGTTTCCCGCCGCCCGCTCCCTCAGCCCTTCACGCACACCACTTGCTTCAGCGTGTGCACGACTTCAACCAGGTCCGACTGCGCCGCCATGACGGCGTCGATGTCCTTGTAGGCCATCGGCGTTTCGTCGATGACGCCTTCGTCGGTCCGGCATTCCACGCCTTTGACCGCCTCGCGGTGGTCTTTCAGCGAGAAACGCCGCTTGGCTTCGGCCCGCGACATCGCCCGGCCCGCGCCGTGCGAGCACGAGCAGAACGCATCCGCATTGCCTTTGCCCCGCACGATGAAGGACTTGGCGCCCATCGAGCCGGGAATGATCCCGAGCTCGTCGAGTCCCGCGCGGACGGCGCCCTTGCGGGTCACCCAGACCTCGGCGCCGAAGTGATGCTCCTGCTCCACATAGTTGTGGTGGCAGTTCACCGCCATCGCACCGAGCTTGAACTTCGGCAGATGCTCGCGCATCGCCTGAAGCGTCCGCTCCATCATCGCTTCGCGGTTCTGGCGCGCATAATCCTGCGCCCAGCCGACGGCTTCGATGTAGTCATCGAAGATCGGCTCGCCCTCGACGAAGAAGGCGAGATCCTGATCGGGCACGTGATAGCCAAGCACCCGCTTATCGAGCAAGCGCCGAGCCATCTCGATGAAGTACTGCCCGATCTGGTTGCCGGTGCCGCGTGAGCCCGAGTGCAGCATCACCCACACATGGTCCCGCTCGTCGAGGCACACCTCGATGAAGTACTGCCCGATCTGGTTGCCGGTGCCGCGTGAGCCCGAGTGCAGCATCACCCACACATGGTCCTGCTCGTCGAGGCACACCTCGATGAAGTGGTTGCCTCCACCAAGCGTGCCGAGCTGGTTGCCGACCTTGTGGGACGGCACCTTGCGGTGCTTGTCGCGGATGCGTTCCAGCCGCTCATCAAGGTCCGAGTCGCGGTAGCGCGAGGCTACCGAATCCGGAATGAGCTTGTGCTCGCCTCCGCCACCATTGCCTACCGGAACCTTGCGCTCGATCTCCGAGCGCAGCTTCGAGAGCGAGTCGGGCAATTGCGACGCCGTCAGGGTGGTCTCCATCGCCATCATCCCGCAGCCGATGTCGACGCCGACAGCGGCCGGGATGATCGCTCCCTTGGTCGGGATCACCGAGCCAACGGTCGCGCCGCGCCCGAAGTGGACGTCGGGCATGACGGCGAGGTGGGAATGCACGAACGGCAATCCCGCCACGTTTTCGAGCTGGGTGCGCGCCGCATCCTCGA
>Ga0210377_10001803_pt1 | contig 19134 bp, 16 predicted proteins | sample PLM4_65_b1redo_FD_155480 | JGI IMG/M metagenome (GOLD analysis project Ga0210377, IMG submission 155480) | Groundwater sediment microbial communities from an aquifer in East River, Colorado, USA - PLM4_65_b1 redo | ecosystem: Environmental > Terrestrial > Soil > Riparian zone | place: USA: East...
TGTATGCGCGCACGCGCAGCAACGAAGAATCCTCGCGCCGTCTCGACGAGGTCGCCAAGAGCCTGCTCCATCAGGCCGAAGCCCTTCGCCAGGACGTGCAGCGGTTCGAAATCTGATGCGGCGTCGAGTCGCAGGGGGTAGGCCATGATTGCTGCGTGTCCGAAGTGCGGGGCGCGTTATCGCATCGAGAGGGGAAAGCTGCGCGCAGAGGGCACGCGGCTGCGCTGCTCTCGTTGCGAGGCCGTGTTCCGCGTGAGTCCGCCGCAACAGGCCGAGCGTGAGCCGCGCGACGCGACCCGAGTCGCGACGATCGATCCCGAGCTCGTGCGCTCGAGCGCGGGGGCCGCGGCGGGCGAGGCGGATGCGGAGCGCGAGCGCCTGGTGCTCGTGGCCGACGCCGAGGTCGAAGCCGGCAAGCTGATCGCGAGTGCACTGGTCGACGGCGGGCTGCAGCCGGTCCTGGTCCACGACGGAGTCGAGGCCATCCTCACGATCCAGCGCACCTTGCCGCGGGCGGTCGTGCTCGACGCCGGTCTACCCAAGATGTTCGGGTTCCAGGTCTGCGAGCTGGTGAAGCGCAACGAGAGTCTGCGCCAGATCCAGGTCGTGCTGGTCGGTGCGATCCACCATCGCGACCGCTACCGGCGCGCGCCCAGCGAGATCTATGGCGCCGACGCCTATCTCGAGCGGCATCAGCTGCGTGAGAAGCTGCTCGAGACGTTGCGCGGCTTCGGTCTGCCCGTTGGCGACGCCTCCGCGAGGCGCGGCGCGGCACGGGCTGCGCCCGCGCCGCTGCGGGCTCCGCGGGAGGCGCATCCGGTGGCGCCGGCGCCGCGCGTGCGCCCCGAGCCGGCGCGGCCGGTGGCTCCGGCCAGCGATCCCGCGCTGGCTGCGGAGATCGGCCGCGCGGAGCGGCTGGCACGCATCATCGTGTCGGACGTCGTGCTCTATGCGGAGGACAAGCTCGACGCGGCGATCCGGGCCGGCAAGGTGCTCGAGGTCTTCGAATCCGAGATGCAGGAAGGCCGCGGCCACTTTGCCCAGCGCATCGATGCGCGCGTGCGCGAATCGCGCGACTTCTTGAGCGACGAGCTGCTGCGGGTGGCACGCGCGAGGGGCATGCGATGAACCTGGGCTTCGACGAGCGCGACCGCGACAGCATCGCTCGAGACCTCGAGAGCGACGATGCCGAGGTCCGCCGGCTCGCGGTCGAGCGCTCCGGCGCGCTGCCGCAGGCCGAGGCGATCCTCCTGCTCGTGGATCGACTCGGCGATGCCAGCTGGCGCGTGCGCAAGGCGGCCGTCGAACGCCTGGTGACCTGCTCGGACACGGCGCAGACCGCCGACGCGCTGATCGAGGCGCTGGGCGATGGCGAGAATCCGGGCCGCCGCAACGCCGCCGTCGAGGCGCTCGTGGCCTGCGGCGCTCGCGTCGTGCCGAAGCTGGTCGCGGCGGTGACGAGCCGCGACGATGACGTGCGCAAGCTCGTCGTGGACGCGCTCGCCGGCATCGGGGACGCGCGCGCGACGGCGGCGCTGATCGACCGACTCCGCGACAGCGACGCCAACGTGCGCGCGGCAGCGGCGGACGCGCTCGGCGCCGCCGGCGGCGTGGACGCGGCATCGGCGCTGCGCGCAGTGGCGACGTGCGCCGACGAGGACCGCCTGGTGCGCTTCTCGGCGCTGCACGCGCTCGCGGTGCTCGAGGTGCCGCTCGTCGCGCGCGATCTCCAGTCCGTGCTCGACGATCCCGTGCTGCGGCCTGCGGGCATCGACCTGCTGGGACGCTCGGACGACGAAGAGGCCGTCGCGGTGCTGCTCAAGGCGCTGGCGACGGACTCGCGAACCACGCGAGAGGCGGCGATGCGGGCGCTGCTGCGCGTTCTCTCGCGCGTGGATGGAGCGCGCGCCGAAGCGCTGGTGGTGGCGATTCGCGAGGCCGCTGCGGCTGCGTCTTCGGTGGTGGAGATTGCCGTCGAACGCCTCGCGGATGCGCCGCTCTCGACACGGCTCGTGCTGGTGCAGTTCCTGGGTCTGCTCGCGTCCGAGCGCGGGGTGGTGCCGATCCTGCTCGCGGGTTGCGACGAGGCTCTCGCCGAGGTCGCCCTCGGGACGCTCGAGCAGCTGGGGGGGGTCGCCGAGCGCGCGATCGACGCGCACTGGAACGATCTCGACGGGCGTGCGCGACGCGACGCCTGCAACGTGTTCGGGCGACTGCACGGGGAGCGCAGCGCGGCGCGCCTGCTTGCGGCTCTCGACGAGAGCGACCCGGAGATCCGTACCGCCGCGGCGCGCGCCATCGGCCAGCGTCGCCTCGCCGATGCGCTGCCGTTGCTCGTGCGGCGGCTCGAGGCGGCGACCGTGGAGGGAGACCTCGAGGCCGAGGAAGAGGTCGACGCGCTCACCGAGGCGCTCACCGCCCTCGCGAGCCCCGGAAGCGCGGAGCCTGCCACCGCGGAGCAGACGATGCGGCTGCTCGCCACACGGCTGGCCGGGGCGAGCGAGGACGTACGCGTCGCGATCGCGCGCGTGTTCGGCCGGATCGGTCGCCACGAGCACATCGAGCTCGTGACCCTCCTGCTCAAGGACCCGAGCGCCCACGTGCGCCGCGCGGCGGTCGACGCGCTCTCGCGCCTCGATCCCGACACCGCGGCGGAGCCGCTTCGGCTCGCGCTCGCCGACGAATCTCCGGCCGTCCGCATCGCGGCCGCCGACGCGCTCGGCGCCTCGGCGCGACCGGGCGTGATCGAGGACCTGCGCCGGCTCGCGGACGATGAAGATGCGCGGGTGCGCGTCGCCGCGCTCCGCTCGATCGGATCGCAGGCGGAGCGCACTCCGGAGCCCGCTTTGCGCGAGACGGCGCGCGGCCTCGTCGAAGCCGCCGTCGGCGACGAACCGTTCGTCGCGCTCGCCGCGCTCGAGGTTCTCCGAAGGCTTGGCGGTGTGTCTCCCGTTCGCATGGTCGCTCTGCTGGCGCGCTCCGAGCCCGAGATCCTGCGGGAGGCGGTGGCGTGCGCCGCTGCGCAGAGCGACACGGCGGCGCTCGATCCGCTGCTGTTGCTCGTCTCCCACGCGGACTGGTCGGTGCGGGCGGAGGCGATCCGCGTGCTCGCGGACCGCGGGGTGACGCGAGCCGTGCCGGCGATCCTGCGGCTGCTCGAGACGGAGCAGGACGGCTTCGTGCGCGACGCGATCCTGAGCGCGCTCGAGCGGCTCGAGGCGTAGGGCGGGATGGACGCGCTCAACCCGAAACCCGATCCGGCCATGAGCGACGCGGAGTTCCGCTTGTTCACGGAATTGCTGCGTCGACACTGCGGGCTGCACTACGGTCCGGAGTCGCGATTCGTGCTCGAGAGGCGCCTGGCGCGACGCTTGCGCGAGCTCGAGATCCGGAGCTTCTCCTCCTACCACTACCTGCTGCGCAATGCTCGGCCCGGCGACGACGAGTTCGCCAACCTGATCGACGAGATCACGACCAACGAGACCTACTTCCTGCGCGAGCGCAGTCAGCTGCGCGCGCTCGTGAGCGAGATCTTCAGCGAGCTGCGCCTGCAGCGCCGCTCGCGCGCGCGGGGCCCGATCACGGTGTGGTCGGCCGGCTGCTCGAGCGGCGAGGAGCCCTACAGCATCGTGATCCTCGCGCTCGAAGCGGGGATCGATCCCAAGCAGGACCTGCGGGTCTACGCCTCCGATATCTCGCGCCGGATGCTGAAGAAAGCGCGCCAGGGCGAGTATCGCGAGTCCGCATTCCGCGAAACCGAGCCGCAGATTCGCGATCGCTACTTCACGGAAAAGGACGGAGTGTGGCGCATCTCGGACGTCGTCAAGCAGCACGTGGACTTCATCCACCTGAATCTGCTCGACCGCTCGCGGGTCGCGTTGCTCGGCGCGATGGACGTGGTCCTGTGTCGCAACGTGATCATCTACTTCGACGTCGAGAGCAAGCGGCGCGTGATTGCGACCTTCCACGAGAAGCTGCGACCGGGCGGACATCTGCTGCTCGGGCACGCCGAGACGCTGATCAATCTATCGAACTCGTTCGAGCTGCGTCATCTCCCGAAAGACCTGGTCTACCGCAAGCCACTCCCGGGGATCGGCACCCCGGATCCCTGGCACACGGCGGCGGCCGATGCGCTCGTGCGCGTCGAGGACATGGAGAGCCGCGAGTGATGGCGCGCGACCTGATCCGGGTGCTGGTGATCGACGACTCGGCGTTCAGTCGCCAGGCGATCACACGCATGCTCGAGACTTCGCCGCTGGTGAAGGTCGTGGGCGTCGCCCGCGACGGCGAGCAGGCGCTGCGCAAGGCCTTCGAGCTCGAGCCCGACCTGATCACGCTCGACCTCGAGATGCCGCGCATGGACGGCTTCACCTTCCTGCGGCTGGTGATGAGCAAGCGTCCAACGCCCGTGATGGTGATCAGCGGGAGGGCCGGCGAGGACGACGTCTTCAAGGCGCTCGAGCTCGGCGCCGTGGACTTCATCGCGAAGCCGATGCTGCGCGCCACCCCACAGCTGGTCTCGATCGAGCAGGAGCTGCTTCGCAAGGTCCACGCGATCCGCGAGCTGCGCATCGACAAGGTGCGAGAGCGGCTGACGAGCCTGCCTTCCGTGGTGAGCGGGAATCTCGATGCCGATTCGACCTCGCCGCGGATCGTCGTGATCGGTTCGTCGACGGGAGGGCCGGCGGCGCTGATGCAGATCTTCGGAGCGTTCCCCGAGCCGCCGCGCTGCTCCTTCCTGGTCGCCCAGCACATGCCCGAGGGCTTCACCGCCGGCTTCGCCGAACGCATCGACCGGCTGACGCCGTTCCGCGCCGTCGAAGCGCAGGGCGACGAAGAGCTCGTGCCGGGCACGATCCTCGTGGCGCCGGGAGGGCGCCACCTCGAGCTCGAATCGGCGCGCGGTCGGATCCTGACGCGGATCGTACCCAGCCGGCCGGGCGACAAGTACGTGCCTTCGGTCGACCGCTTGTTCGAGTCGGCGGCAAAACACTTTGGCCCGGAGCTGCTGGCCGTGGTGCTGACGGGTATGGGCGATGACGGACGCAAGGGCGTGTCGGCCGTGAAGGCCTGTGGGGGAAGCGTGATCGCGGAGTCCGAGAGCACGGCGGTGATCTTCGGCATGCCCCAGCAGGCGATCCGCACGGGAGCGGTGGACGCGGTGCTGCCGCTCGGAGAGGTCGCGACCGCGATCCAGCGCGGAGTGCGCCGGGCGAAGGTATGGGAAGTGAGCCGAAAGGGGTCGGTATGAGCGACGAGCGGCGACCTAACCTGTTTGCGCGGGGCGAAGAGTTCTTGACCCTGTTCCGGCGGGGAGCGGAGTTCACAAAGGAGCTGCTGCGCGAGAACGAACGGCTGCGCCACCAGCTCGTCGAACACGAGCAGGAGCAGCAGACCGCGGCCCGCAATCCCGAGGACTGGGGCAAGCTGCGGGTCGAGCTGACGCAGCGGCTGCGCAGCCTCGAGGAGGAGTGCGCCAGCTATCGCGAGCGGCTGCTCCAGGCGGAGGAGGAGAATCGCCAATTCGTCGATCGCTACCTCGAGATCGAGGAGGAGAACAACAACCTCGCGAATCTCTACGTCGCCAGCTACCAGCTGCACTCGACGCTCGATCTCGATGAAGTGCTCAAGATCATCGTCGAGATCGTGATCAATCTGATCGGCGCCGATGTCTTCGCCGTCTACCTGTTCGACGGAAACTCCCAGGATCTCGCGGTGGCGGCGTCCGAGGGGCAGCCGCCCTCGGCGTTCCCGAAGTGCGCGCTCGGCTCGGGGCCGCTCGGCAAGGCCGTCGCGTCGACGGAGACGACCTGTTGGGACACGGCGCGCTCGGACGACCTGCGCCAGCCGATCGTGTGCATCCCGCTCGCGATCCAGAAGCGCCCGATCGGCGGGATCGCGATCTACAGCCTGCTGCAGCAGAAGAACGGCTTCACGGCCCTGGACCACGAGCTGTTCACGCTGCTCGGTGGCCACGCCGCGACGGCGATCTTCGCGGCGCGACTGTACTCGCAGTCCGAGCGAAAACTGAACACGATCCAGGGGTTCATCGACTTGCTCACGAAATGACTCGCGTCCGGGGGCAGCCACGGACGCATGGGGTGGGAACATGGAGCGGCAGCGAATCCTGATTGTCGAAGACAGCCCGACGATGCGGCAGCTGCTCGTCTTTGCGCTGCGACGTCTGAAGAACGTCGAGATCGTCGAGGCGCAGGACGGGATGGACGGTCTGCGCAAGGTGTCGAGCGATCACTTCGCCTGGCCCTGATCGACATCAACATGCCGGTCATGGACGGGCTCAAGCTGATCAGCCTGATCCGCGGCGAGGATTCCCTGAAGGAGATTCCGATCGTCGTCATCACCACCGAGGGCGCGAACGAAGACCGGGATCGCGCTCTCACGCTCGGCGCGAACGAGTACCTGACGAAGCCGATCCAGGCGAATCGGGTGCTCGCCGTGGCCCGCGGCCTGCTCAAGCTCGAATGAGAGCGCCGTATCCCGAGCCGTTGTGAGCGCGGCCGGCAGGATGCTCCCTTCAGGTCGGGAGTTCCGCAACCGCCTGCTGCTGGTGTCAGGGCTGCTCTCGGCTGCGAGCACCGCGCTGATCGCGATCTATCTGTTCGCGCTACTTCACCTGTCCTCCGAGCAGTGGATCGGCTTCGGTTGGATCGTCGCCGCGCTCTTCCCGGTGTTGTTCGCGGCGCAGGGCTGGAGCCACCGAAGGCTCTGGGCGCCGATCGTTCGCTGTCTCGATCTGCGTCGCGAGGGCGCTTGCGAGCGCGAGATCCTCGAGCAGGGCTTCGCGGCGGTGGCAAACTACCCGCTCCGGATGTTGCTGTGGGGCGGTTTCTGGTGGGCGGTGGGAGGGCTCCTCGTCGCGGGGAGTATGCGCCTGCGCTTCGAGAGCTTCACCTGGACGGCCTTCGTGACCATGCAGGCGGCCGCGATCTCCGGCGGCTTCGTGATGTGCGTGTTCCACTTCCTCGTGATGAAGCGGCTGATGGAGCCGGTGCGCAATGCGCTCGCCGGAGAGCTCGCGGACCCCGACGTGCGGCGCAGGCTCGTGAGCGTCGTGCCGCTCTCGCGCAAGCTTTGGGTCGCGATCTCGGGCGTCACGCTCGTCACCGCGCTCTTCGTGATCCAGCTGTCTCAGGTGCGTTCGGCGTACCCGATCGAGGTGCGCGCGAACGATCTGCACCGGCGCTTCCTCGCGGGTGTCGCCGGCTCGCTGGCGGAGCGCGAGATGGCGGCGCTCGAGCCGGCGCAGGCCGAAGCCCGCCGCCTGGGAATCGCGGACGACCTGCTGCTGCTCGATTCCGAGGGCGCGATGCTGCTCGGCGGTGATCCCGCCCGGCTGCTGCCGGCCGAGCTCGCGTGGCTGCGCGAGGCGGGCGTGGCAGCCGGGGACAGCCGCTCCTTCGACTCACCGAACGTGTTCTCGTGGCTGCGCACGCCGGCCGGTGTGCTGGTCGCGGTCTCGGCTTGGGGGCCTTTACGCGGAGAAGTGTCGTCTACCCGCAGCGTCTTCGGGCTGCTGTTGTTGGTGTCGACGGGGATTGCGGCGTTGCTGGCCTGGTTGTTGGCGCAGGACGTGAGCCGGGCGACGGAGGCGTTGCGGGGGGAGGCGGAGCGACTGTCGTCTGGGGACCTGCGTCGTGGGGAGGTGTACGAATCCGAGGACGAGCTGGGGGATCTGTCGCGATCGTTCGAGGCGATGGCGAGTGCGCTGCGGGCGACGGTGGGGCGGGTGTCGGAGGCGGCGGACCGGGTGGAGGCGACGGCGGGGGAGATGGCGGGGGTGTCGGAGGCGGTGTCGTCGGTGACGGCGGACCAGGTGCGGGGGATCCAGCAGACGACGACGTCGATGGAGGCGATCAACCGGCAGGTGCGGGGGATCGCGGACAGCTCGCAGACGCTCAACGTGTCGGTGGAGGAATCGAGCAGCTCGATTCTGGAGCTGGGAGCGGCGGGGGAGGAGTTGAACGAGACGGCCTCGGTGCTTTCGGGCAAGGTGAACGAGGTGTCGAGCTCGATCGAGCAGATGGTGCGCAGCGTGAAGCAGGTGCTGGAGAACACGGAGGCGCTGTCGGAGGCGGCGGTGGAGACGTCGGCGTCGATGGAGGAGATGGCGATGTCGATGCGGGAAGTGGACGTGTCGGCGGAGGAGACGGCGCGTCTGAGCCACCAGGTGGTGGCGAGCGCGGAGAGCGGGCAGACGAAGATGGTGCAGGCGATCGAGGGGATGGAGGCGATCCGGGAGGCGACGGAGACGGCGGAGCGGGTGATCCGGAACCTGGGGAGCCGGACGCGGGAGATCGGTGCGATCGTGGACGTGATCGACGACGTGGCGGACGAGACGAACCTGTTGGCGCTGAACGCGGCGATCATCGCGGCGCAGGCGGGGGAGCAGGGGCGGGCGTTTTCGGTGGTGGCCGACGAGATCAAGGAGCTGGCGGACCGGGTGCTGGCGAGCACGAAGGAGATCGGGGGTTTGATCCGGGCGGTGCAGGAAGAGGGCAGCAACGCGATCGGGGCGATCGAGAAGGGCTCGGCGAGCGTGGCGTCGGGGGTGGACCTGTCGGCGGAGGCCGGGGAGAGCCTGGAGGAGATCACGCGGGCGAGCCGGGAGAGCGGGAGTCGGATCGCGGGGATCGTGTCGGCGGTGCGGGAGCAGGCCAAGGCGGCCAGCCACGTGGTGGAGCTGATGGAGCGGGTGCGGGGCGGAGTGGAGCAGATCCGGGGAGCGGCGGCGGAGCAGGACCGGGGCAACGAGGTGGTGCACGGAAGCAGTGTGGCGATGCGCGAGGTGGCGCAGCAGGTGCGGGGGACGACGGAGGAGCAGGCGCGAGGCTCGGGCCGGATCCGGGAGAGCGTGGAGGGGGTGCGCGAGGCGGTGGAGCGGATCAACCGCGCGCTGCAGGAGCAGTCGGCGGCGTGTCGCTCGGCGGTGGAGTTCCTGGAGGCCGTGTATGCGCGCACGCGCAGCAACGAAGAATCCTCGCGCCGTCTCGACGAGGTCGCCAAGAGCCTGCTCCATCAGGCCGAAGCCCTTCGCCAGGACGTGCAGCGGTTCACCTTCTAGCAAGGCCGCGAAGCGGCCGCGCAGCGAGGCGCAGCCGAGCGAAGTCCGAGAGACTTGCAAGGCCGCGAAGCGGCCGCGCAGCGAAGCGCAGCCGAGCGAAGTTCAATCGGGCCCTGCTGTGGTATATCTGCGGCCGTGAAAGGGTTCGCGGCGGCGCTCCTCCTGCTCGCGTGCGCAGCGGCCGGATGCGGCTACCAGCTGGTCGACTATGTGCGACCGGAGGGAGGGGCGCGCCGGGTAGCCCTGCCGACGCTGCGCAACGATTCCTACGAGCCGGGTGTCGAGTTCCTCGTCGCCGACGCGCTCCGGCGCGAGTTCCTGCGCCGCGGCGCCTTCCAGCTGACCGACGATCCGGGCGCAGCCGACGTCGTCGTCTCGGGCAGCGTCCGCCCGATCCAGACCAGCAGCACGAGCTTCTCGTCCGTCGTGCTCGCACTCGAGTACCAGGTGAGCCTGACGCTCGAGCTGCACGCGAAGCGAGCGGATGGCAGCGAGGTTGCGCTCGACCCGCGCTCGTTGCGCGAGACCGAACGCTATCTCGCGAGCGCGGACGTGGGAGCCCTGCGCAGGAACCGGGAAGAGGCGCTGCGGCGCCTCGCGGGCATCCTCGCCGTGCGCGTGCACGACGAAGTGTTCGAGATGGTGGCGCAGTGACGCTCGAGGAGCTGCGCGCGGAGCTCGCGGCCGGCACTCTGCGGCCAGCCTATCTGATCGCCGGCGAGGAGGCGCTGCAGCGCGACGAAGCGCTCGCGGCATTGCGCGCGCACGTGCTCGCGGGCGCTCCCGTGGAATTCAATCACGACCGTCTGGACGGCGTGGCGACCACGCGCGCGGAGCTGATCGATGCCCTGCGCACTCTCCCGGTGATGGCGCCACGCCGGCTCGTGGAGCTGCGCGAGCCCGAGGCGCCGCGCGCCATGGGACGCGGCCTCTCCGAAGCGCTTGCGTCGGTCGTCGAGGAGCAGCAGCGGGGTAGCGCCAGCGTGCTCGTCGTCCTTGCCGCGAAGATCGATCGGCGCACGCGCTGGGTGCGAGCCGTGGGCGAAGCCGCGGCGATCCACTGCGATCCGCCACGCGGGCGCCGCGAGCTGGTCGCGTTCATCCGCGCCGAGGCGAAGCGCCAGGCGGTCTCCCTCGCGAAGGGCGTGCCCGAGCGTCTCGCGGAGCGCATCGGAGCGCAGCCGCTGCTGCTGCGCCAGGAGATCGCCAAGCTTTCGCTGCTCGTCGAAGGCAAGGCCGAGGTGACACTCGAGCACGTCGTGGCGGCGAGCATCGACGTCGCCGAGGAGCCGGTCTGGGAGCTGACGGACGCGATCGGCGACGGTCACTGCGCCGACGCACTGGTGCTGCTCGCCCGACTCGCTCGCGGCGGGGTCGCGCCGCCGCCGGTGCTGGGCGCTCTGGCTTCACACTTCCGCCGGCTGGTGCGGGTGCGGGGCGGCGGGAGCCTCGGCGTGCCGCCGTTCGTGCGCCAGAAGCTCGAGGCGCAGGCGCAGCGTTACAGCGAAGCACGCCTCGTCGCCTGCCTCGGCGCGATCCACGAGACGGATCTCGCGCTCAAGGGCTCGGGTGCGCTGGCACCGCAGCTCGCGCTCGAGCGCCTCGTGATCGGACTCGCCGGCGGCTAGCTCGTGGACTTTGCTCGGCTGCGTCTCGTTGCGCGGCGGCAAGTCTCTTGGCCTTTGCTCGGCTGCGCCTCGCTGCGCGGCCGCAAGTCTCTTGGCCTTTGCTTGGCTGCGCCTCGCTGCGCGGCCGCCTTGCGGGCTTGCGCTAGCTGCTGGCCCGGTTGGCGCTCTTGGCCAGGCGCGAGACGTGCCGGCTCGCGCGCTTCTTGGGGATCAGGCCGCGACTCGCGGCGCGCCGCAGGAGGCTCTCTGCCTCCTTCAGCGCCGCGCTGGCCGGCTCACCGCCGGTGGGCAGGGCGGCGCGCGCCTGCTTGACCGCCGTGCGCATGCGGCTGCGCAGATTGCGATTGCGGGCGCGCCGTCGCAGCGCCTGACGCGCGCGCTTGACGGCCGACTTGTGGGTCGCCACGAGGCCTCCGGGGAGTGGAATGGCGGCGGAGCATATCCGCCGCGCCGCCGGGTGTCGACCGTCTCTCGCCGGTTCAGGCCCGCCCGCCGCCGGCCGATACGCAAGCCGGACCGGTCGATCTCCGGAGGGGATGGGTGTGACTCCGCGCCACGGCTGGGCGCTCTGCGTCGCCGTTCTCGGGCTTGCGTCCGGCTTGCCGTCGGCCCCGGCGGTGGCGGACGAGGGCGAGCCGTTTGCGGAGCTCCTCAGCCCCAGTATGCCTCCCCCTGAGCCGGCCGCCGCGACCGCGAGCGCGCTCGATCGAGCCTGGTTCGCGCCGGCGAGCTCGCTCGAGGAACGGGTTTCGCGCACCCGCCGCATCGCCGCAGAGATGGGCCTGTGGAACTTCGACTCCGCGGCCCGTTCGATGCTCGGCTCGGGGTCCCGTGGGGAGGAGATCGAGCACGCCGAGGCGGCCGTGCGGCTGGCGCCAGACCTGCCGGCGGCGCGGATGCGGCTCTCGCAGGCGCTTTGGCTTCACAGCGAGTCGCCGGTCGATGCGCTGCGCGTGGCGCTCGCGGCGCTCAGCGGGATCCCCCGGCATCTCGAGGCCTCGCTCTGGTTCGCGGCGACGGGGCTGATCATCGCGGCGGTAGGGCTCGTCGCCGCCGGCCTGCTTTGCATCGCGGCGGCGGGGATCTTCGCAGCGCCGCACGCGGCCCACGACCTCGGCGACGCGATCTCGGGCGAGATGCCTGCGTTCGCGCGCGTCGCGTTCCTGGCCAGTCTGGTGTTCGCGCTGCCGCTGCTCGGCGAGGGTTTTTTCGGTCTCGCGCTCGCGCTGCTGGCCATCGGCGTGGTCTACGGCCGGCCGGGTCAGCGCATCGTGCTCGCGATCGCGGCGGCCTGCGTGATCGCGGGCGCCTATCCCGTCGCGCGGCTCGCCGGCTCGACGCTGCTCGCCTTCGGGGCCGATCCCACGCTGGACGCGGCGGTCTCCTCGACGCTCGGTCTCGCGCAGCCCGTCGATCTGGTCCGGCTCGCGGCGGCGGAGGCGAGGGATCCGCTCGCGGCCCGCGCGCTCGCCGTTCAGGCCCGTCGCGGCGGCAGGCTCGGGGAAGCGGACGCGCGCTACCAGGCGCTGCTCGCGGCCGCGCCGAACGATCCGTCGCTCGCGAACAACGCGGCCAACGTGCGCCTCGCGCTTGGGCACATGGAGTCCTCGCTCACGCTCTACGATCGTTCCCTCGACCTCGCCGAATCGCCGCTGGTGCTGTTCAACCTCGCGCAGGCCTACGGGCGCGCGTTCCAGGTGGACGACCTGGCGCGCACGCTCGAACGAGCCCAGTCCCTCGACGGCGTCGCCGTGGCCGAGCTGACGCAGCTCCAGGGGGCCACGCCCGAGGGCTTCGTGGTCGATCTGCCGATTCCAGACAAGCTCCTGTGGCAGCGAGTGATGGCCTCGGACGCAGGCGAGACGATCGCGGCCCAGCTGCGCCGCCCGCTGGCGCCCGGGCACCTTGGACGCGACGCGACGGGCGCCGGCATTACGTTCGCCGTCGTCATCGCGGTGGCGTCGGCGTTTGGTGGGCGCCTCTCGCCGTCGCGCTGGTGCGCGCGTTGCAGGGGTCGCCTGTGCCCGCGCTGTCACCCGGAATCGCAGGGCAACGACGCGTGCGAGACCTGCATGCGGCTCTTCTACCAGCCCGAAACGACCGACCGCGCGCTGCGGCTCGAGCGGATCACGGCCCTGCGCGCCCGCGAGCGGCGCCTAGAACGTGCCGCGACGATCGCGTCGATCGCGGTGCCGGCGGCCGCCGGGCTGCTGGCGCGGCGTCCTCTCCTCTCGCTGCTCGGCGCCCTGTTCTTCGCGCTCGCGACCTGCGCGTTGGTCTGGCGCGAGGGCATCGTTCCCGATCCGCTCGTCGCGGGGGCGGCGGCCCCGTTCGCGTTCCTCGGCGCTGCCGTGCTCTGCCTGCTCGGCTACGCGATCGTCGTCGGCGCGGCGCTGGCGGCGCGGCGGAGGCTCTAGCGTGTCGGTGGGTCTGAACGGGAATCTCGGGGAGTTCGGCATCGCCGAGGTCTTCCAGCTGATCGGGCAGCAGCGCAAGACTGGTGCGCTCGAGCTCGCGCGCGACGACGAGTCGGTCCAGTTCCTGTTCGATCGCGGAGCCGTCGTGTCCGCCGCCCCGGTCGGGCCGCGTCCGCACGCAGCGCTCGGGGAGATGCTCGTGCGCTGCGGACAGCTCACGCGCGAGCGCATGGATCAGCTGTACCGCGAGTGCGATGCGGGAGCGCAGCTGCTGCCGCGGCTGGCGATCGCGCGGGAGTGGATCACGCAACGCGATCTCGAGGAGATCGAAGATCTGCTCACGCGCGAGACGTTCTTCACGGTGCTGCGTTGGACCGCAGGGTCGTTTCGCTTCGCGGCGCAAAACGTCGAGCATCCGCGGCGTTTCGGCGAGCTGCTCGGCGCCGAGCAGATCCTGATGGACGGCCTGCGCATGATGGACGAGTGGCAGAGCTTCGCCGATCTCGTGCCCTCGGAGGATCTCGTCTTCCGCCACAGCGGAGGCTTCGATGCGTATGCGACCCGCCTCGACGTCGCGTCGGGCCCGCAGCGAGACGAGGCCGAGCGGGTCTTCGATCTGATCGATGGCCGGCTCGCCGTGCGTCGCATCATCGACCTGTCGCGGCTCGGCACCTTCGATGCGATGCGGATACTCGCCGGTCTGCTCTCCGCGGGCGCGATCGAGCCGGTCGACGCCAGCGGCATGCAGCGCCCGCGCGCGGCGTCGCGGCGCCAGGGCGCGCCGCGCGGACGCGTGCGTGGCTGGCTCGGCGGGCTGCTGCCCTTGTCGCTGCTGCTGTGCGCCGCTGTCGCGTCGCTGAACGGAATCCGCCCGTCTGCGGTCGAGGGCTTCGCGATCCGCCGCGATGCGCTGGCGACGGCGCGCGCCGGCTACGCGGCGCGTCGTCTGCGCCACGCGCTCGAAGACCACCGCATGACCGGTGGCAGCTACCCGAGGGAGCTCGCCGATCTGCGCGGGCTGCCGAGCGACGCGTTGGCGTCGCCCGCGGGCGCCCCTTACTATTACGCCCCGCGCGAGGACGGTGCCGTGCTGTTGGCGCCGGAGCGCTGAGGCGAGCCCCTGGCCCCGAAAGACGCCACCACCCGCCAGACGCTCGTCTTCGACGACAACCAGACGGCAGCAGCGCTCTACGGCGAGTCGGACCGCACGCTGCGCATTCTCGAGCAGGAGCTCGGCATCGACGCCCGCGCGCGTGGCAACGAAGTGCGGCTGGTCGGTTCGGCCGCCGAGGTCGGGGTTGCGCGCAAGGTGCTCGAGGAGCTCTACGGCGTGGTGCGCACGGGGGACGCGGTGCACGCGCGGGACGTGCGGGCCGCGCTGCGCATCGCGACCCAGCAGCCCGATGTCGAGCTCGGCACCGTCTACGAGGATGTGCTCGCCGCCGTGGGCTCGCGTCGGCGCATCATCGCGAAGAACCTGGCGCAGCGCCGCTACATCGAGCTGATGCGCATGCGCGACGTGGTGATCGCGAGCGGACCGGCCGGCACGGGCAAGACGTATCTCGCGATGGCGCTCGCGATCGCCGCGCTCAATCGTCATGAAGTCTCGCGCGTGGTGCTCACGCGGCCCGCGGTCGAAGCCGGCGAGAAGCTCGGTTTCCTGCCCGGCTCGATGGCGGAGAAGGTGAATCCGTACCTGCGGCCCCTGTACGACGCGCTCAACGACATGATGCCGATGGAGAAGGCGAGCCGCCTGATCGAACGCGGCGTGATCGAAGTGGCACCGCTCGCCTTCATGCGCGGGCGCACGCTCAACGACTCGATCGTGATCCTCGACGAAGCCCAGAACACGACGAGCGAGCAGATGAAGATGCTGCTGACGCGCCTCGGCTTCGATTCGAAGGCGGTGATCACCGGAGACGTCACGCAGATCGATCTGCCGAGCGAGAAGCGCAGCGGGTTGATCGAGGCGATCGAGATCCTGAAGGGGGTCGAGGGCATCGGCTTCATGGAGTTCACCGAGCAGGACGTCGTGCGACACCCGCTGGTGCAGTCCATCATCCGGGCGTACGACGCGCGCAAGCGCACCGCGGCCGACGGCGGAAGGCGGGGTCCGGGCCCGGGGGCCGCCGAAGGCCGATGAGCGTGCGGCTCTCGGGGCCCGCCGCGCGCACCGGGCTTCCCCGCGTCGACCGCGCATTGCTGCGGCGTCGCGCTCGCCGGATTCTCACGGCGCTCGCTTGCGAGGGCGCGGAGATCTCGATCACGCTGGTCGACGACGCCGCCATCTCGGCGCTCAACCAGCGCCATCGCGGCCACCCCCGCCCGACCGACGTGCTCGCCTTCTCCCTGGTCGAGGGCCCGCACGCCGAGCGCCGCGGCGCGCTGCTCGGCGACGTCGTGATCGGGCTCGAGACCGCGGCGCGCCAGGCCCGCGCCCGCCGGCGGACGCTCGACGACGAGGTCGCGCGGCTGCTCGTTCACGGAGCCCTGCATCTGGTCGGCTACGACCACGTGCGCCGCGCCGACGCCCGCGTCATGCGTGCACAGGAGCGACGCGTCTGGCGGGCGCTGTGCGCATGAGCCCGCTCGCCTGGCTCGCCATCTATGCGATCGCATCCTTCCTGGCCTTCCCGCATCCCGTCGCGGGTCGCGTGCTCGATCTCGGCATCGGGTTCGCCTGGATCGCGCCTGCGGCGCTGCTGCTCGGGCTCGAGGGCCTGACGGTCCGCCGCGCGGCCTGGCGTGGCTTCCTGGCGTCGCTCGCGGCGCACTCGGCGATCCTGCACTGGATCTACGTCGTCACCGTGCAGTATGGCCATGCGCCGGTCGCCGTCGGCGCGCTCGCACCCGTGGCGCTCGCGAGCTACATCGCGGCGTTTGGCGCCGCCTTCGGCGCGGGAGCGGCGCTCTTCGCGCGCGCGGGCATCGTCTCGCCGTTCGCGGCGGCGCTGCTCTGGACCGCGCTCGACCACCTGCGCTCGGTCGCGCTCTCGGGCTTTCCCTGGGCGACGCTCGGCTATGCGCAGCACGAGAACGCGCTGCTGCTGCCGCTCGCCGCGCTCGGTGGTGTGTATGCGCTCTCGTTCGTGAGCGCGCTGGGCGGGGCGTCGCTCGCTCGCATCGTGCGCGTCCGCAGGCTCGACGCCGCGGCCGCCTCCGGGCTCGCGGTGGTGGCGCTGGCGCACGTCGCCGGCTTCGCACTCGGCGCCAGCGAAGCCGACGAGTCGGGGCTGCCTCGGCTGCGCGTGGCGGTGCTCCAGGGCAACATCGACCAGGGCGTCAAATGGAGCCCGGAGTGGGCCGGGCGCACGCTCGGGATCTACGAGGATCTCACCCGGCGCGCGGCCGCGCAGGGGGCGCGCGTGATCGTGTGGCCGGAGACGGCGGTGCCGGGTCCAATCGCTGCCGGGCACGACGGCCAGCGGCTGCTCGCGGGGCTCGCGCGGGAGACCGGCGCCGCCCTGGTGGTGGGCGCCGTGGGGCTCGATTACGGCCAGGGCGCGACGCTCGTCGGCGTCACCGACAGCGCCTTCGTGTTCGAGTCCTCCGGGAAGCTCGTACACCGTTACGACAAGACCCATCTCGTGCCGTTCGGCGAGTACGTGCCGCTCCAGAACCTGCTCGGCCGCTGGTTCCGGGCCGTCGCGCGCGGCATCGCCGAGATCGGCGTGGTCGCCGGACCCCGCCCGCGCGCCCTCGTTTTCGCGGTCCCGGGCGCCGAATCCGAGCTGACCGCGGGTGTGCCGATCTGCTATGAACTGCTGTTCCCGGAGCTGACGCGGCGCTTCGTGCGCGACGGCGCCGAGCTGCTGTTCGCGATCACGAACGATGCCTGGTATGGACGGACTGGAGCGCCGTATCAGTTCCTTGCGATCACGGCCCTGCGCTCGGCGGAGACGCGGGTCTGGACGGCGCGGGCGGCGAACTCGGGGGTGTCGGCGATCATCGATGCGCGCGGAAGGGTCCTGCGGCGCACGCGGATCTTCGAGCGTGACCTGCTGGTCGAGGACGTGACGCTGCGTCCGGCGCCGTTCGGAGGCAGCTTCTACGCACGGCGGGGAGACGTCTTCGCCGGCGGGTGCGGGGTGGGGACGTGCCTATGGCTCGCGCTGGCCTGGCGCCGCGCGCGACAGGGGGCTCGGGATTGAGCGAAGCGAAGGCGATCTCGCCGGACGCCAACGAGCTCGGGGAACGACTGCACGCGCTGCAAGCGCGGGTCGCCGAGCTCCGGGGGCGTCTTTGACGTCGACCGCTTGCGCGCCCGACTCGAGGCGCTCGAGCGCGAGGTCGCGCGCCCGGACCTCTGGGACAGCCGCGAGCAGGCCGAGCGAACGCTGCGCGAGAAGAGCGCCGTCGAGCGCGAGATCGGGATCTTCGATCGCCTGGCGGGCTCGCTCGAGGACGCGGGCGTGCTGCTCGAGCTCGCGGTCGAGCAGGGCGATGCCCCGACCTGCAGCGAGGTGGCGGCGAAGCTCGACGCCGCGACGCAGGAGCTCGAGCGCGCCGAGCTGCGTCGCCTGCTCGGCGGCGAGCACGACGCCGCCAACGCCATCGTGTCGATCAACGCCGGAGCCGGCGGCACCGACGCCTGCGACTGGGCGGAGATGCTGATGCGCATGTACCTGCGCTGGGCGGAGAACCACGGCTACCCGGTCGAGATCCTCGACCTGCAGGAGGCGGAGGAGGCCGGCATCCGCGGCGCGACCTTCACCGTCTCGGGCGACTACGCGTTCGGCTACCTGAAGGCGGAGGAGGGCGTACACCGATTGGTGAGAATCTCTCCCTTCGATGCGCAGGCGCGCCGCCACACCGCCTTTGCGAGCGTTTCGGTGATCCCCGAGCTCGACGATTCGATCGAGGTCGAGATCGACGACAAGGACCTGCGCATCGACACCTACCGCGCCGGCGGAAAGGGCGGGCAGCACGTCAACAAGACCGACTCGGCGGTTCGCATCACGCACATTCCGTCGCAGATCGTCGTGCAGTGCCAGAACGAGCGATCCCAACACAAGAACAAGGCCCAGGCGATGAAGGTGCTGCGCGCGAGGCTCTACGAGCGCGCGCGGATCGAGCACGAAGCGAAGGTCCTGGCGATGCGCGGCGAGCAGCGCAAAATAGACTTTGGCAGTCAGATCCGTTCCTACACGCTGCACCCGCAGCAGCGTGTGAAGGACCATCGGACGGAGCTCGAGTCGGGCAACGTCGAGGCCGTGCTCGCCGGCGAGCTCGACGCCTTCATCCGCGCCACGCTGATGCTGCGCGCGGCGGCGGCCGGGGTGACGTCGTGAGCGAGCACGAGCGGGAGGCGCGACGCGAGCGGCTCGCGGCGCTGCGGCGCGCCGGAGTCGATCCCTATCCCGCGCGTGTCGCTCCGCACACGCCCCTCGCCGAGGTGCGCCAGCGCTTCGATGCGCAGGGCGCCGCCGCGCTCGATGCGCAGCCCGAGACGGTCGCCGTCGTCGGGCGCGTCCGCGCGGTGCGCTCCTTCGGCAACCTGCTCTTCCTCTCGCTCGTCGAGAACGGCGTGTCGATCCAGGTGAGCGCCAAGAAGAAGGAGCTGCCCGTCGAGCGGTTCGCGTTCCTGCGCGAGCTCGACGTGGGGGACTTCGTGCGCGTCGAGGGGCCGGTGTGGCGCACGCGCACCGGCGAGCTCACCGTCGATGCGAAGCACGCCGAGCTGCTCGCGAAGAGCCTGCGTCCGTTGCCCGAGAAGTGGCACGGACTCACCGACATCGAGGCGCGCTTCCGCCATCGCCACCTCGACCTGTTGGTGAACGAGGCGTCGCGGCGCACGGCGTTGCTGCGCAGCCGCGTCGTCTCGGCGCTGCGCTCGGCCCTCGATCGCCGCGGCTTCCTCGAGGTGGAGACGCCCTCGCTCCAGGCGTTGTACGGCGGCGCGGCCGCGCGGCCGTTCACGACCCATCACCACGCCTACGATCAGGATCTCTACCTGCGCATCTCGGACGAGCTGTATCTCAAGCGTCTGATCGCCGGCGGGCTCGAT